>Ga0194120_10000681_pt1 | contig 63807 bp, 61 predicted proteins | sample TA2MahCa65mmetaG_FD_148642 | JGI IMG/M metagenome (GOLD analysis project Ga0194120, IMG submission 148642) | Freshwater microbial communities from Lake Tanganyika, Tanzania - TA2015019 Mahale Deep Cast 65m | ecosystem: Environmental > Aquatic > Freshwater > Lake | place: Tanzania: Lake... | reverse complement strand
GATCAGGCGGATCGATTCTATGGGCATGTCGAAGAAGCTCGCGACCTCCTCGATGGTGTAGACCACGAATCCCGGCGGCACGCGGTTCCGGTCCGCGTCGTCTTTGATGAACGCCACCAGGTCGGAGAGTGCCGTGCAATACGTCAGGCACACGCCTCCGCGCTCGACGGCGTCGTTGATGGCCTTCGCCTCATTAGGAGACGGCCCCTGACCCCGGAACCGCTGGGCGTACTCGATGCGCAGCAGCTCGACCATGATCGAGGGCTTGGTCTCGGCCAGCCGCGCCCGGTCCTCTGCGGTCAGCGTCCCTGCCGGTGCGGTCACCCGTAGCTTGTCGCCGTCTATTTCGAAGGTAATCCCGCGGCGCCCGTAATCCTCGATCAGCGTCAAAGGACAAGTACCTCCGCATCGCGGCGCGATCGGGGGGCGGCGCCGTCTACCGCGTTTTTATCCGTCACATCCGTAACATTAGCTTCGAGTTGTATCTGGCCACTATCCGTAACATCTGGGCTCATAACGGCCATTTGTGACGGATGCGTCGCCGTATCTGAATCAGCTTTGTTGTGACGGACGTGACGGATAGATGGGCCGATAGACGGTGCGTAACGTTCCCACGCGTCCGCAAAAGCGGTGCGTTCATAACCTTTTGCGGTGGAGGGTCCGATCCGGACCGAGCCCGGCCGGATGCCAAAAGGTTTCAACAGTCGGGCGAGCCTTCGCGGGTCTAGTGGCCGCCCGTTAATGTCGCCCCAGGGGGCCTCGTCCAGCGCGAGCAGACGCCGTACCAACTCGGTCGTGATGATCTTGTCCTCGTCGGCCATTACGGAGTAGATGTCAATTAGTAACCGGACCCCTTGGGACTCGGAGTCCTCGCGAGCCTCCCCTGTCGATAACGCGACTGCTGCTGCCCGGGCACGGCCTGACCAGTCGCCGCCTGCCAGGTCTGCGATGGCGATGAGTGGCTCCCAGCCGTCCTGGGCCCGGTCATCAAGCTGCAACGGCACGTCGGGCCGAGCGTCTTGGAGGGTCGGGACGGCGGATGCAGCCCATGTTCCAAGTGCCTCTTTGATGGGTCTGGCCGCCTCGCGTGCGGCCCGTGCACGGAACCGCTCAACATGTTCGGCTTGTGTGCGCCGCCGTAGTGTGATTACAACGCATCTGTCCTCAAGCGTCCCTGGCAGCTCACCGAGGCCGGAAAGCATCTTCGGGCCGAATGTGCGATAGCTCTTTGGTGCCATCGTTGACCCTACCCCTCGCATGCGAACGTAAGAACCGTCGAGGCGATGGCCACCGTCCAAAATGCCGCGGAGCGCCTCCTGCGTCTCTGACGGCCCGCGACCGCCGCGGGCGAAAATGCCGTCAACTTCGTCCAAGAGTAGGGTCATGCCGCTGTCGACCCCATGCGCGAGGGCGGCCGCAGAGATAGACTCGGCATGCAGCGGCCTCGGGACCAACAGCGCGACCGTTTCCAGTAGCCGACTTTTTCCAGATCGCCGCTCGGCCGACCGGATCGACACATAGGGTGTCGACTCGGCCGCGCCAAACGCGTACACATGAGCGACCCACAACGCAAGCGCGTCAAGCTGGTGTGGGGAAGCAACGACGTATCTACTCAAGAACTGTCGCACCTGGTCGAGCACGGTGGTCGTAGCGGGGGGTAACCCGGCGGCGATGCTAGGAACCGCGGGAGTGGCGGGTCTTTCGTAAGAAACGGTGTCGGCGTCAGGCCTGTGTCCTTTAGGTGAGGCGATACCCTTCGCTTCGGCCATCGCCTGCAGGATGGGGTCAGGCATGAATCAGCCCTCGATTCCAGGCTGCCCGGTACAGGTCGATCACGTCCCCTCCGGCGTCACAGCGCCCGAAGCAGCGCCAACGCTGGTCGCGCCGCCAGATCACGAACGCCATGCCTCGCTGCTCGCGGTGCAACGGGCAGCGTGCCTTGAGCTGGTCGCCCTGGCTGCGGAGCTGTGCGCCAAGGCGCTCCGCGAGCTCCTCGACGGTCCAGGCCGCCTTGATCCGCTCGATCAGGCTGTCGCCGGTATAAGCGGGCCTCGGCCCCGGTGTGACTGGCGGTGGCCTCTGCGCTCGGCAGAGCGTCACCATCTCAGGCCACGACGCGACCGGTAGATCGCGTGCGACCGTGTAGAACCGGCCCCCGACCACGGACGGCGGCGCGACCACGTACCCGCCCTCGGCGCGACCGTCGAGCCCGCACGGATGCGGTCGGCCTCGGTCGTCCACGCACGGGCAGCCAGCCGAGAGGATGCGAGCCTTCGAGCGGATCGCCGGGTCATACGCGACGTACACATGCCAGCCGCCCGACCGTGTGCGGACGGTGTAGGTGCTCGGTGCGACCAGGCCAGCAGTTTCCGCCGCCTCGACGGCGTGTGGGCCGTCGTAGTCGATCACCGCGATGCCCGACTGCTCGCCGGTTGCGATGCCGACGTTGCCGCGGGGATTCCGGCCGAATAGCCGCTCGATCACGGCCGGCTCGGTTGTGGCGCTCAGGCAGCCGTGCGGCTGGTCGGGATCGTCCCGACCGATTGGCACCTTGCCGCCCGCGGCCAAGACAAGCACGCGCCAACCGCGGGCGGCGTAGTCGAGAGCGGCGGCGTATATGCTACCTTCGGTCGTAGCCACGGGAGACCCAATTTCTCGTGCAAACCGAGGCCGCCATTACCGGTCGGCCTCAATCTTTCTGTCGGCGCCTTTCTGTTGACGCAACTCCCCGCTCAAGAATCTTGCGAACGCGACACGCGGGACGATATAGGTAAAGCCGACCCGGACGCAGAACTCGCTAAACGGGTACTCGTCGCGTTCCGCCATCCGGTACGCCTTGCGTTCCCCGATCCCGAGGCGCTTTGCGGCCTCGCGGATGCCGCCGGGAAGGATTTCGCCGCCCCTCGGCGTATTTGCCACCACATTGGCCTGAGTCATGTCTACCTCCGCCACCAGTTGCACCGCTTTGACAATCGAATCATCCGAGGGCGCAAACCTGTCAAACACGCTATAGCGCACCCGGAAACACGCTATAGCGCACTTCCGCTTTGAAGGGGCGTTGCCCGACAATTTCGGAACGATTCCGGTTGCTTTATTTGCCTGCCGCATCGGGAAGGATTCGATTGCCCGAACGGGAATGTGTACCTTTGAAATGTCCTGCCTGCGGGCAAGGTATTTCCGCGATTGTTCTCGGCGGACAAGGCAAGGATTCCCGTAACCACACCCGAAAGACGTATGCAACGGCCTACTGCTACGCGTGTGAGATTCGAATGAACTTCAAGAGCCGCAACCGTTCCCGCCCAACTAGGGCAACGCGCCAATTCTTCCGTCCCTTCCCACTGAAACGGATCCGCGTCGAGTTCGCTTATCGGGGCAAACGTGAGAACTTTCCGTTGCAAACGACCCGAAGGCTGCGAATACACTATTGACTGGGACAAATTCGTGCGATCGTCTCCGGATCGCGTTCGCGAATGGGATGGCCGATGAGTCGAATCGCTGCCGCGTGCATTGTGTTGACCGTCTGTCTGCTGGCGGTGCGATGCGCCCCGCCGCAACCTCCCACGCAGGCGTTCGCAACGCTGCCTCCGACTGCCGACACCGATGCGACCGTCCAGGCCGCGATCGCTAAAGCACTGCCAAGCCCAACGCTCAGCCCGACGCCGAACATCGCAGCGACGATCGAGGTTTCGCTCGCTGCGACTGTTTCAGCTCTCCGGGCAGCGACCGCGGCCGCCATCCCGACCAGCATGCCGTCCCCTGCGGCAACGCCGACCGCCACGGCCATGCCTACGCCGACTGCGACTCGGACTGCGATACCGACGGCAACTCCAGTGCCGACGCCGACTGCGACTCCGGCTGCGATGCCGACGGCAACTCCAATGCCTACGCCGACTGCGAGACCGACTGCGGTGCCGACGGCAACTCCAATGCCTACGCCGACTGCGAGACCGACTGCGGTGCCGACGGCAACTCCAATGCCTACGCCGACTGCGAGACCGACTGCGGTGCCGACGGCAACTCCAATGCCTACGCCGACTGCCGTGCCGCCGACACTGACGCATGCTCCGATCGACAACGCGGGTCTCAACTGTGACGCCGGACAGCCAATGGTGACAGCGCGCTACTACTGCTTCTCGTCGTTTGCCGACAAGGTGTTTGATGGGGTTGCCGGCAGATACAAGTACTTACCTCACTACACCTATCGATTGCGGGCAAATGCCAAGATCTACGCCTCGATGGATGGCACGATAACGCGCGTCATCACCCAAGAACCCAACGATCTTGAGTTCCATCTCTCTGCTGGAGACGACGTGTGGATGCTGGTTTATGACCATGTAGCAAAGGTGCACGTTGCCGAGGGTGCCCGTGTGAAGGCGGGCGACTGGATCGCCACATCGTTGAACGAGACCACCCATCGGTTCGAGTTTCAGGTCAACAAGGACACCCGGCGCATTGACAACACCAGTTGGCACATTTGTCCGCGTACGATTGGATCTTCGTCGTTCAACTTATTCCATGAAGCCGTGCGCGCATCAAATAACGCTCGCGCTACCGACGGGGGTTTCGTGTCAGTATGCGAGGCTGAGACAGTCGATCCACTGAACTTCTATGTTCCTTGAAACCTCGAGGGTTCAAACTCGCCGCCAGATCTCCAGCGAGTTGTTGCTTTCCTAAACCGCAGGTCGCAGTTTCCATCACTGCCGGGAGCGCCAATAGCAGCAAGGTTTTTGTGAAGCCACGTGACCCGAGATTTCTCATTTGGGAACATCCCGACTCCGGACGGCCCGCGCATGGCGCGAGCAAATGTGTTGGCGGTAAGGCGGCATTACATGAGCGTTAGCCTGGTCGAACTAGGTCCGCGCAAATGGCGTGTGTTCGTGAGCGCCGGCACCGACAACCAGGGCCGCCGGGTGCGCGTCTCCGAGCGATTCGAAGGCTCGAAAACCGACGCACAGCGCCGGGGCCGGGCCATCGCCTCGGACCTCGACACCGGCCGCCATGTCGCCCGGCAGCCCGAAACGTTCGCGGCGTTCATCGCCTCATGGTGGCCATCGAAAGCGGCCGCAATCGCACCAACGACGGCCCGCACGTACCGGAACATGCTCGATATCCATGTGCTCCCCGCGATAGGCGCTCGACCGCTCCAGAAGATCACCGGCGCGGAGCTTTCCGGTATCGTCGGCCGTCTCGCATCGAAGGGCCAGCTTGCGACCGCGGACCATGTGTACGTGTTCCTGCGCCTGGTCTTCAACGCGGCGCTTCGCCAGGGCGCAATCGGGAAGTCGCCGCTTCGAGGCGTTGAGCGCCCACGGGTGCCACGGCGTGAGATCGCGGTCCTCTCGCCGGACGAGTGGCAGAGGATCCGCGCTTACCTGCAGGAGCAAGCGCCCTGGGGCGTCCGGCCGTTGTCGCTGCTGCTGACCTCGGGCATGAGGCGCTCTGAGCTGTGCGGCCTCCAGTGGCGAGACGTTGACCTCGAGCACGGCCGGGTGCTCGTGCGCCGGTCCTATCACGTCATCGCGGGCCAGGCCATCTACAAGGAGCCGAAATCGGACCGCTCCCGGCGGGCAATAGCCCTCGACTCGCACACCGTCGAGCTGCTACGTGACCAGCGGGCCGAGGCCGAAAGCATCGCGTCGATGTTCGGGCGCAAGGTCAAAGACACCGATCCAGTATTCGCCAACGCGCAGGGCGCACCGTGGGCTCCTGATTCCCTCACCGGGCTATGGCGGCGCGCCGCTTCGAAGCTCGGCCTCCCCGTGAAGCTCCAAGGCCTGAGACACTCAAGCGCCACTCTCATGTTGGCCGCCGGCGTCCCGGTGCATCTGGTGAGTCAACGCCTGGGGCACGCGACGGCGGGATTCACCTTGAGCGTTTACGCGGGATTCCTCCCTGGCGCTCAGGCCGAGGCCGCCGAGAAGCTCGGGGCCCTGCTCAACGGCCACGGGCCCGCGCTGCCCGCTGGCACCGCCGCCGCGGGGTAAGTGGCACCGGAATTGGCACCACCAGCACGGAAGGACTACGATTCCGGGGTTGCCAGGCCGTATCTGAGCCAGATATGGTGGGCCGTGAGGGAATCGAACCCTCGACCTTCAGATTAAAAGTCTGCTGCTCTGCCAACTGAGCTAACGGCCCACAGGCCGAGGATATCAGGCTTAGTCGCTACTCCCGGGCGTCGCGCCGGTCAGGGCGATCGCCTGCGCCGAGAATGTCACGATCAGCCGAAACGAGCGTGGCATCGCTCAGAACAGCCTGAGGTCGCTGATCGGCCAGTAGCGGAGCATCACGCGTCCGATGATCTGGTCCGCGCGTGCAAAGCCCCACGCCCTGGAGTCGTTCGACTGCGCGCGATTGTCTCCCAGCACGAAGTACTGGTCGGGAGGCACTTCGACGGGATAGGTCAAGGTGTTGCCGGGGCCGGTCTCGAGGGCTTCCTCGACCAGCTTGCCGTTCACATAGACGTGTCGGTCGCGAATGTCGACCTCGTCCCCGGGGACGCCCACGATCCGCTTCACGAAATCCGCTTCCTCTCCGCCCGGTGGATGAAAGACGATGACATCACCGCGCTGGGGCGCCCTGAAAAAGTACTGGCGCTCGACCACGGCCTCGTCCGCCGCGCTTGCGCGGGCAACCCGGCCGGCGTTCGCGTAGACGACCTTGTTGACCAGCACGTATTCACCGCTGATCAGCGTAGGGCGCATGCTGGGACCGACGATGCGAAACGTCTGTGTGGCGAGCTGTAGCGCCACGAAGATGAGCGCGGCGACGATGACCGTCTCCGCGAACTCTCGAAACACCTTCATTCCGGGCGCAACAACCTTTCGATTCGGCGGCGGCAAGCGTATCTACAATTATAGGTGCGATCTTTCCCGGTATCCGAACCTGTGAACTACGATCTCTGACGTGACTGCGCCAGACGAACAACAACTGATCTCGCGCGCGCAGGCGGGCGATCTCCCCGCCTTCAACCGGCTCGTGGAGACCTACCAGCACCAGGTGTTCGCGGTAGCCATGCGCCTGGCGCGTAATCGCGCCGCCGCCGAAGACCTGGCGCAGGACGCCTTCATTTCCGCATTCCGGAACATCAGGAGCTACCGGGGCGGTAGCTTCAAAGCGTGGCTGGTTCGCATCGTCACCAACGCGACCTACGACTATTTCCGCAGCCGCGAGCGACGAAAGACCGAGTCGATCGAAGCCAACGTCGTTACGTTTGAGATACGGCTCGTTTCGCCTGCCGAATCGCCCGAGTCAGCCGCCGAGCGCGCCGAACTTGGCTCGCACATCAGTAGCGGGCTGGACTCTCTGCCGGCCGACCAGAAGCTTGCGGTCGTACTGGTTGACGTGCAGGGATTCAGCTATGAGGAGGCCGCCGAAACGATGCAGGTGTCGATCGGCACGGTGAAGTCGCGCGTGGCAAGGGGGCGCGGCAAGCTCCGAGACTTCCTGCAAACGAGGCCGGAACTTTTGCCGTCCCAATTCCGTCTAGATACCGAGGGCGAGAAGCAGATAGCTTCGCCCGGACGGGACGGATGATGCGTTCTAGCTGGAAATTCTGGCGCCGAACGTCGATCGACGACGAACTGTCGTCCTATGTCGACGGCCTGCTCGACGAGGCACGCCGTGCAGAAATCGACGCCGAACTCAAGACTTCCCAGGTCTTGAGGCAGCGACTCGGTGGCACCCGCGCGACGGTCGACCTGCTCCGCTCGGCGGAACCGGTCTCCGCTCCCCGCTCGTTTGCGCTGACGCCTGAACAGGCTTACGGGCCGGCCAGGCCGCTCGAGCGTCGCGGGCCTTCTCCGATGGTGCCGGCATTCGCTGCTGCGGCCGCGGCCGTAGCTGTTGGACTGCTCCTGGTGGGCAACCTCGCCGGCACGCTCGGCCAGTCGGGCGGAGCGCGGGACCTGATGGAGTCTGGCATGCTCACCAGGCAGGAAAACGCCGCCGAGTCGACGATCTCTTCACTTCCGCCCATGATGGCTGCGACCGCGGTGGGCGAGGCACCGGCCGAAAAGGTCGCTGGCCCGGAATCCGCCGCCCCCGCGCCGCAGGGCGCGCGCTCATTCGCTCTGAAGTCCGCGGCGGGCACCCCCGAGGACCCTGCAACGGACGGGTCGCCGGCGCTTCTGGCCTCCGCCGATAAGCTTGGCGTCGGCGAGACGGCGCTGGCCCCGGCTACCGCGCCCTCGGAGGCCGTCCTGCTCCCACTCTGGCAACTGGAGCTGGCCCTCGCCCTGGTGGCGATTGCCTTCGGGTCTTCGGCACTGGTGCTTGCGCTGCGACGGCGGGCCGGCAGGGCATAGCCGCCGTGGCGAGACAAGGGCCCCGATCGCAGGTCCCAGCGTGCGATCGGTGGGATCTCCGGGAACTTTTCGGGCGCTGGTTTCGTCTGTATCTCAAGCAGCGCCCGGTCGTCGGTCTAAACACGACGTGGTCGGTTCCCCTCGCAAGCCCCGGGCGCTGCACAAATAAGAGTCAAAAGATCTGGTCAAGGAAAGGTAGGAGCTCGATGAATCGCAAGTTGTGGAAGAAGTCGACGGTGTTCCTCGGACTGAGCGTGGTGTCGCTCATGGCAATCACGGCCATGGCATGCAGCAGCGAAAAGCCGGCCGTGCCGACGCGGTCACCAGAGACGGTCATCACCTCGGTGGCGACCTCGGAAGGGGTCCGTGGCGGGGCCAGTGAGACCAGGCCCTCGACTGGCGGCTCCACGGGCTTCAGCGGAATGTCATCGGGCATCGAGGCGCTCGTGCCGGTGAATTCAGGTATCCCGGTTCGCTCTCCTTCGTTAGGATTCGCACAGGAGCATCAGAACCCGACCGGCCTCTGGATAAACGGAGTCGGGGAGCTCAGCGTGAGCCCGGATGTGGCGATCCTGTCCCTGGGGGTGGAGTCGCGGGCCAAGACCGTGGCTGAAGCCAGCGGCGCGGCGGCATCGGCGATGAACAGGATCATCGACTCGGCCAAGGCGAACGGCGTCGCGGCCAGGGACATTTCGACGCAGCACTTCAACATCCAGCCGGAGTACCGCTGGATTGAAGTGAAGAGCGCCGACGGCAACCACGGGAAGCAGGAATTGACCGGTTACATCGTGACCAATACCGCTGCGGTGAAGGTCCGCGCCCTGGACAACGTTGGCAAGGTCATCGACGCGGCCGTCGTGGCAGGTCGTGACCTGGTCCGAGTCAACGACGTCCAGTTCACGGTCGAAGACACGGTCAAGTACGCTGCGGAGATGCGTGAGCTCGCGGCAAAGGACGCCCTGGCCAAGGCGAGCATCTATGCCCGGGCCCTGGGAGTGAAGGTCGGCGGCGTCATCTACATCGCCGAGCTAGGGTCGCAGGCGCCGGTCGTGCAGAAGGATATGCCTTACGCCCGGATGCGGATGGCGGCCGCCGAGTCGGCGCCCACGCCGATCAGTGCCGACACGCTGAAGCTGACGGCGTCCGTCCAGGTAGTGTTCTCGATCCAGTAGGTCACGGCCTGAAGGGAACGAGGCGGGCAGCAGTGCCCGCCTCGTCCGGTTTTTCGACAATCCCATGCCGCGCAGATAGAATCCGAGTCCGGCGCCGGACGGGCGCCGTGGTCCGTCTCCCGGAGTAAATCCCAGTTGGTCTTGAGCGACCGGACGATCAAAGAAGAACTGGCGGCCGGACGAATCATCGTCGAACCGCACGATCCCAGGGACATCCAGCCGGCGAGCATCGACCTGCACCTTGATCGCAAGCTGCTCGTTTTCCGGAACTCCCGCCTGCCATACATCGACCTACGCAAGCCGCTCCCCGAGCTGATGGAGGGCCTCGAGATCCCGGGCGATGACCCCTTCATCCTGCACCCCGGGGAGTTCGTCCTCGCAAGCACCCTGGAACGCATCGCACTCCCCCACGACATCGTGGCCAGGCTCGAGGGCAAGAGTTCGCTTGGTCGAATCGGGCTCCTCATCCATTCGACGGCCGGCTACGTCGACCCTGGCTGGGATGGTCATTTGACCCTCGAGCTCTCGAATGTCGCTCGCCTTCCGATCACGCTCTACTACGGGATGCGGATCGGGCAGATCTCCTTCCTGCGCATGACGACGGCGGTCGATCGCCCCTATGGCTCGAAGGAACTTGGCAGCCGGTATCAAGGCCAGAAGGATCCGACTGCAAGCCGAGTCCACATTGATTTCGACCAGCGCCGAGCGCGCTAATCCGGTCCACGCCCGAATGATGGATCGGGCGCTAGAACTTGCGCGTCGCGCTCTCGGAGGCGTCGGCCCCCGCCCGGCCGTCGGTGCGGTGATCGCGCGGGGCCGCGACGTAGTTGGCGAAGGCGCCACGGAAGCGCGGCCTGGCAGGCACGCCGAAGTGGTGGCGCTCGAAGCAGCAGGGGAGCGCGCCCGGGGGGCGACGCTCTACTGCACGCTCGAGCCCCATGCACACCACGGGGTATCTCCGCCATGCACCGAGGCGATAATCCGGGCCGGGGTTACGGCGGTCGTCTCCGCGCTGCAGGACCCGAGCCCGGCGGTGAACGGGGCGGGCCACCGCAGGCTCGCAGAGGCGGGCATCAGGGTTGTGACCGACGTTCCGGACCGCCAGCGGGCAGAGGCCTCGGAACTGATAGCCGGGTTTGCGCACCTGACGGCGACCGGAAGACCGCTCGTCACTGCGAAGTACGCGATGACGCTCGATGGCAAACTGGCGACACGGACCGGCAAATCTCGCTGGCTGACTGGCGCGCAGGCGCGGGCGCGTGCTCACGAATTGCGGGCGGCGCACGACGCGCTGGTGGTCGGGATCGGCACCGTGCTGTCCGACGATCCTCAACTGACCGCACGCGTTCCCTGGGCGGCCGAATTCAAGGAGTCTCGCCCGCGCCTGAGGGTAGTCGTGGATTCGCGGAGGCGGCTGCCGGCGACCGCCGCCTTGCTCGGGACCGGCGGGCCCGTCCTGTGGGCCGTCGCCTCCCCGACTGGCGAAGACGCTCCTGCTGGAGTTGCGACCGCTACGCTTCCTGGGGACCACGGCAAGGTCGACCTAGGGGCGTTGCTGGACGTGCTGGGCAAGCGCGGCGCAACCACCGCGCTGGTGGAAGGCGGGGCGGCCCTGCTGGGCTCGTTCTTCGACGCCGGACTCGTGGATCGCGTCGCCGTCTTCATCGCCCCGGCGATCATGGGAGGTGCGGGCGCGGTGCCGGCGGTTGCCGGGCTGGGGGTCGACGAACCGGAGTCGGTTCTGCGATTGGAGCATATGGCAGTAGAGCAACTGGGCGAGGACCTGCTGGTCACCGGCAGGATCAAGAGGTAGGCGTGTTCTCAGGAATCGTCGAGGAGACGGGCCAGGTCGCCAGCTTTCTTGGGGGGCGGCTGGAGGTTCGCGCCAGGAAGGTACTGGAGGACCTGAACGTCTCGGAGAGCATATCGGTGTCCGGCGTGTGCCTCACGGTCGTGGCCCGCCACGAGGGAGGCTTCTCGGTAGACGTCGTGGCCGAGACCCTGGACCGCACGAACCTGGGGGACCTGAAGCCCGGGAGCCGGGTGAACCTCGAACGCTCGCTCCGGTACGAAGGCAGGGTCGGCGGGCACATCGTGCAGGGTCATATAGATGGCCGGGCCCGGATCATCGCGATCGAGCCGGACGGTAACTCGCACCGGATCAGGTTCAAAGCTGCCCCTTCTATAATGAAGTTCGTCGTCGAGAAGGGGTTCATTGCGATCGATGGCGTCAGCCTGACGATCGCCAACCGAACCAAGACCTCCTTTTCGATCGCCTTGATACCTCATACGTGGGAGATCACGACATTCGGTGAGCGCAAGGTCGGCGACCTGGTGAACGTCGAGGTCGACGTCACGGCGAAGTACGTGGGGCAGATGGTCGAGTTGTATTTCAACGACAAGCTTTCCAGGCGCCGTCGCAAGGGCAGGCAATGAGCGATTCAGTCGAAGCAGCGATCCGCTCGTTCCGGCGCGGGCAGATGGTCATCATCGTCGACGATGAGGACCGCGAGAACGAAGGCGACCTGGCGATGCCGGCGGATGCCGCCACGCCTGACGCGGTCAACTTCATGGCGAAGCACGCACGCGGGTTAATCTGCGTTTCGCTCGAAGGCAAGCGTCTCGATGATCTCGAATTGCCGCCGATGGTGGGATCGAACACCGCGCGCCACCAGACTGCATTCACGGTATCGGTCGACGCGCTACGCGGGACGACTACCGGGATCTCAGCCAAGGACCGCTCGATAACGATTCGAGAACTGATCCGGGAGGACTCCAAGCCGGCGGATCTCGCACGACCCGGGCACATCTTTCCGCTCCGCTACACGGAAGGCGGTGTCCTGGTCAGGGCGGGGCAGACCGAAGCTTCCCTGGACCTGGCCCGCCTGGCGGGCAGATATCCGGGTGCCGTGATCTGCGAAATCATGAACGAAGACGGCACGATGGCGCGCCGGCCCCAGCTCGAGCGCTTCGCGGCCGAGCACGGGATCGGGATCGTATCCGTCGCCGACCTGATCGACTACCGCTTCCGCCACGAGAAGCTGATCCAGCGGGTAGCCGAGACCACGTTGCCGACGAGGTGGGGCACCTTCCGCGTCATCGCCTACAAGAGTGTCGTCGATCCGGGGGAGCACATCGCGCTGGTCAAGGGCGAGATCAGCCCGGGCGATCCGGTGCTGGTCAGGGTCCACAGCGAATGCCTGACCGGCGACGTGTTCGGCTCACTGAGGTGTGAGTGCCGCGATCAAATGGAGCTGGCGCTCGAGAAGATCGCCGGGGCCGTCACCGGGGTGTTCGTGTACATGCGCCAGGAGGGCCGGGGGATCGGCCTCGTCAACAAGCTGAAGGCGTACGAGCTACAGGACCAGGGCATGGACACGGTCGAGGCCAACGCCAAGCTGGGCTTTCCGATGGACCTGCGCCGCTACGGGATCGGCGCCCAGATCCTGGTGGATCTCGGCGTGCGTCGGTTCGCTTTCCTGACCAACAACCCCAAGAAGATCGTCGGCCTCGAAGGCTACGGCCTGGAGATGGTCGAGCGGGTCCCCATCGTGGCGGAGCCGAGGCCGGAGACCCAGCGATACATGGAGGCCAAGCGTTCCAAGATGGGACACATCCTCGACATCGCCGGGCCCGGCTCGTAGCCCCATCCCGGTGCGAGAGCTTTCAGGTCACTCAAGCGGCAAAGGACTGCGCGTCGCGATCGCGATCGCCCGGTTCAACGAGCACATCACCCGCCAGCTCCTGGACGGAGCGCTCACCACGCTCAAGGAACGGGGTGTCGAAGACAAGGACATCACCGTGGCGTGGGTCCCTGGCTCATTCGAGTTGCCAGGAACCGCCGGTGCGCTCGCAAGATCCGATGACGTCGACGCCGTGATCTGCCTCGGCTGCGTCATCAAGGGGGAGACCGCCCACTTCGACTACGTCGCGGCGGGCGCCGCGGAGGGCATCGCCCGCGTTGGACTCGACTCGGGCAAGCCGATCATCTTCGGCGTGCTGGCGACCTACACGACAGACCAGGCCATCAAGCGTGCCGACCCCGCAGGCCTGAACCTGGGCGGTGAATTCGCGGCGGCGGCGGTCGAAATGGCCAACCTCCACCGCGCGATCCAGGACACGCCCTAAGCTCGTTGCTCCTGGGGCAATCGCCGTGCCGTGGTCTGCGTTTCCCACGCTTCGAGGATGTCGCCCTCTTCGTAGGCACTGAACCCGGTCATGGTGAGACCGCCTTCGAAGCCCAGCGCCACCTCGCGCACGTCGTTCTTCAGGTGCCGCAGGCTGCTGATCGGCGCGTCGACGACCACCTTGCCGGCACGCACGACCCGTACGTTGGCTCCGCGGGTGATCTTGCCTTCGGTGACCCGGAAACCCGCTGCGCTGCCTCGCCGGCCGACCGTGAACACGGCCTGGACGACGGCTCGCCCCAGCACGGCCTGACGCGTCTCCGGCGTCAGCATGCCGCTGATGGCACTCATCAGGTCCTCTGCCAGGCGGTAGATCACGTTGTAGCGGCGGATCTCGACGCCATGGGCATTGGCCTGATTGAGCGCACCCGGTTGCACGTCGGTCTCGAACGCCACGACGATGCTGGCCGAAGACTCCGCACTGGCCGAAGACTGCGCAAGATTGATATCCATCTCGTTCACGAACCCTGTGGAGGCGTGAATGATCCTGACCTGCACCTCGTCGTTCGACAGCGGCTCAACGACTCTCCGGACGGCATCGATGGAGCCCTGGGTACCGGTCTTGACGATCAGGTTCAACTCTTTGACGTCACCGGTCCGGACACGGTGCTTGATACTGTCAATCGTTGGCGGCGGGCGCACCCCTCCGCGCTGGTCCTTCAGCTTTTTCCTGGCCTCGACGAGATCACGCGCGGTCCGGTCGTTCTCAACCACGTCCATCTTGTCCCCGGGCTGGGGGACGCCGTCCAGGCCCATCACCTGGATCGGCGTGGCCGGGCCTGCCTCGGTGACGCTGTTCCCGAAACCGTCGATCATGTCCCGGATCCGGCCGCGCACCGTGTCGATGACGATGTTGTCGCCCGCCCGGACCGTGCCAGAGCGGACGATTACCGTCGCAACGGGGCCGCGTGACTTATCGAGGTTCGACTCGATGACGATCCCACTCCCCGGCTTGTCAGCGTTGGCCTTGATCTCTTCGACATCGGCGACGAGGAGGATCGCTTCCAGGAGGCCGGGGATGCCGTCACCCTTGAGGGCCGAAACCTCGACGGAAACCACGTCGCCGCCGTAGGACTCGACGATCAGGTCGATCTCGGCGAGCTGCTGCTTGACGCGGTTGACGTCGGCGCCCGCGCTGTCGACCTTGTTGATCGCCACGATGATCGGGACTTTGGCGGCGCGCGCATGGTCAAGCGCCTCCTTGGTCTGCGGCTGGACGCCATCGTCGGCGGCGACCACAAGCACGGCGATGTCGGTCGCCTGCGCTCCCCGCGCACGCATCTGGGCGAAGGCCTGGTGACCAGGGGTGTCGATGAACGTGATCTTGCGCCCATCAGATTCGACCTGGTAGGCACCGATCTTCTGGGTGATGCCGCCCGCCTCGCCCGCGGCGACCGTGGTCCCGCGTATCGCATCTAGCAGCGTCGTCTTGCCGTGGTCGACGTGGCCGAGGATCGTGACGATCGGGGGTCTCGAAGTAGCGTTATTGTCGGTCTTCTCTGATATCCGGGCCCCGGCCGGGCTTGCTTCGCGCTCCTTCGGCTTGCGGACCTGGATGCCGAGGATCGTGGCCACCTGCGCCGCGGTCTGGAAGTCCACGGTCTGTGTCACTGTCCTCATGACGCCCATGCGTATCAGCGCCTTGATCGTGTCGACCGTCGACACCTTCAGGATCACCGACAGCTCCCCGACCGAAAGGCTGGCGGGGATTTCGACCGGTGCGCCAGCAGGAGCCTCGGCGACCCTGGTCGGTGGAGTGGGACGCGCCGGCATGGGAGGCGCGGGCGGCCGTCCACGAGCACCGCCTCCGGCCTGTCTGTCAGCGTAGTTCCCGCGTGGTGGTGACCCTCGTCTTGCCATAATCGCCCCGTTTTCTCCCTAACAGCCGGGCCACTCCTGGGTTGCTGCGGCTGCTATCCCTGTGTCTTGTACCTCTCACGTGCCTGCTCGAGCAGGCTTGCTCGAACCTGCGGAGTAACGGGCCCCTTTAACGAGTGAGCCAGCCGTCCCTTTTCGATTGCCGCCTGCCAGCACGAGAGCTGGCGGCACACGTATGCGCCCCTCCCGGGCACGCTGCGAGGCGGATCGATCGCCACCGCGCCTTCGGGCGTCCTTACAACCCGAACGAAGTCGCTTTTCGGGCCCTTCCGATGGCAGGCCACGCACGACCGCTCCGGAGCGTGCCTTGGCCGCAACGCCGGGCCGCCGGCCCTGGGCTGGTCGCCGGTGGCCACGCGGCTACCCGCGACCGCCGCCCTTGCTTGGAGTCTGCCCTGAGCCGGACCCGGAACCGGTCTTGCGCGCCTGCGCCCTGCGCGCCTTGGCGCTCATATTGTCGCTTCCACCGCGCTTGCGACCGCGCTTGCCGCCACCCATATCCCGGTAGTCGAGGATGTCCTCGGCAAATCGGATCTGGCCGACCGGCTCCGCAACTTCCAGTTCCGGTACCTGCCAGATGTCGTCTGAGCCAGCCTCGGCCTCGGCGGCGCCCTTGGACTTTTCCTGCTCTTCTCGCTCCCGGTTGGCCGCTTCCTGTGCCTCGAGGGCCTTGAGCTCCTCTTCAAGCGACAGCAACGCCAGTTCTTCCTCGGCGGAAAGCCCCGGCTTCGTCTCGGCGGCCGGGGCCGCGGTCTTCTGCGCGGCAGGCCGCTCGACGGAAGGCTGCGCGGCCGCCGGCTCCGGCTTCTGGGCAGCAGGCCGTTCGGGCATGCCGCCCGCGGGTGCCGCCGGCTCGGGCGCGACCACACGCGGTGCCTCGACCGCAGCAGCGGCGTCGGCGACCGTTGCGGCCGGCGCAACCGCCGGCTTTGCGGAAGGCCTGGGCGCGGCGGCAACGCCTGCATCGGCCGCGCTCTTGATATCGATTCGCCAGCCGGTCAGCTTGGCGGACAGGCGGGCGTTCTGGCCCTCGCGACCGATGGCCAGCGACAGCTGGCGATCAGGCACGACCACCGTCGCCGAATTCTCAGCGGCATCCAGCCGGACACCTTCGACCTGCGCCGGGCTCAGCGAGTTGGCGATGAACCGGGCCGGGTCGGCGCTCCACTCGATGACGTCGATCTTCTCGCCCATCAGCTCGTTGACGACGTTCTGAATGCGGATACCGCGCAGGCCGACACAAGCGCCAACCGGGTCGACTCCCTCCTGGTTGGAGAACACCGCCACCTTGGATCGAGCGCCGGGCTCGCGGGCGATCGCCTTGATCTCAACGACCCCGTTGAAGATCTCGGGCACCTCGGTTTCGAACAGGCGGCGGATCAGCTCGCTGTGGGTGCGCGACGCGATGATCTCGGGGCCGCGCACGGACCTGCGGACTTCGACGATGTACACCTTGACCCGCTGGCCAGGCCGGTAGCGCTCCGAGTTGACCTGCTCACTGGGCGGCATGATCGCTTCCGCACGCCCCAGGTCGATCGTGACGAACCGCGAGTCCACGCGCTGGATGACGGCGGTGATGACCTCACCGGCCTTGCCTGCGTACTCGTCGTAAACCAGTTCGCGCTCGGCATCGCGCAGTCGCTGCATCACGAGTTGCTTGGCGGTCTGGGCCGCGATCCGGCCGGGGTTCTGCTCGATGTAGCCGACCGTGATCTGGTCGCCGATCCGGGCGTCCTTCTTGGTCTTCTTGGCCTCTTCGACCGTGACCTGGATGCCTGGCTCCTCGACTACTTCAACGACGTTCTGGAACCGGCGGACCGTAACGTCGCCGGTTTCCGGGTCGAGGTCGACCGAGATGTCAGTCCCACCCGCAGCTTTGTCACGCTTGTAAGCCATGACGAGGGCGTCACGCACAGCGCCAATGACCACATGCTTCGGCAAGTTGCGCTCAGCGGCAAGCTGGGTGACCGCGAGAAGTAGATCGCTCTTCATCGCGCTATCCCCTCCTGCGGGTTTCGAAATCCCGTAAGAAACAAAGAAGTGGGCCGAACCCACTTCTCAAAAGAACATCCGACTAGTACGAGGCCAGTATACCAGTGGCAGGTGTCGGGGCGCAATTCAAACACGCGCGCAAAAACAGGCCCCGCCAAGGGCCCTTTCAAAGCCCGTCTACGCTTGCTCGAGAGCCGACCGGACGGCCGGCACGGCGTCCTCGAGTGCGTGCAAGGTCGGCTTCTCCGCCTTTCGGAGCTTCAGCTCGACCTGTCGGTTTTTCAAAGAGCGGGTGCTGACGACTACCCTCACCGGGATCCCCATCAGGTCGGCGTCGTTGAACTTCACCCCCGGGGGCTCGTTCCGGTCGTCGAACAGCACGTCGAACCCGGCCTCCCTGAGCGACCCGTAAAGCCCTTCGGCGGCGGCAGCGACCTCGGCGTCGCCGCCCAGGCCCGCCAGGTAGACCTCAAACGGCGCGATGGCCCTGGGGAGCGTCATCCCGCGTGCGTCGTGGTTCGCCTCGATCGCCGCCCCGAGCAGCCTGCCGACGCCGATCCCGTAGCAACCCATGACGATCGGGTGCGACCCGCCGGACTCGTCGAGGTACGAGGCGCCCATCTTCTCGGCGTAGCCGGTCCCAAGCTTAAAGATGTGCCCGACTTCGATTCCGCGCTGGGCGATCAGCTTGCCGTCGCAGCGCGGGCAGGCGTCACCCGCCCTTGCCATCGCGAGGTCAACGAGCAGGTCCGCCTTGAAATCGCGCGGGAAGTTGACGTTCTTGAGGTGATGGTCCGGCCTGTTGGCCCCGGCAACGAAGTTGTGGCCGAGTTTCATCGAATCGTCGACGATCGACCGCACCCCGTTCAGGCCCACCGCCGAGGCGGAACCCGGAACCAGCCCCGCCGCTGCGACCTGCTCTGCAGTTGCGAGGCGGACCTCGGCGCCGCCAAGCGCATTGCGCAGCTTGGTCTCATTGACCTCTAGGTCTCCGCGGATCGTAACCAGGACGACTTGCCCGCTCACCGAGTAAAACACCGCCTTCGCGGTCTTCGACTCGGGGATCCCGAGCGACCTGGCAAGCGCCTCGATCGTCTTGATCCCGGGAGTATGGATCGCCTCAACCGCGAGTTCCGGCTCCTGCGGCAACGGCCTCTTCTTGAAGTCGGCCTTCTCGCTGTTCGCCGCGTAGCCGCATGCCTCGCACAGCAAGATCGTGTCTTCGCCGCTTTCAGCCAGCAGTACGAACTCGTTCGAGTCCTTGCCGCCAATCGGACCACTGTCGGCCTCGACCATGACGACCTTCAGGCCGCAACGCGCGAAGATCCGGTGGTAGGCGTCAGCCATGGCATTGAAGCTGACGTCCAGCCCCTCGACGCCGGCGTCGAAGCTGTAGGCGTCCTTCATTTCGAACTCTCGAACGCGCAGCAGGCCGGCGCGCGGTCGCGGCTCGTCCCGGAACTTGGTCTGGATCTGATAGAGGGTGAAGGGGAGGTCGCGATAGCTCCTGACGTTGGCGCGCACCATCGCCGTAATCGCCTCTTCGTGGGTCGGCGCCAGCACGATCTGCCTGCCGCGCCGGTCCTCGAATTGCGCCAGCGGCGGCACGAAGGTGTCGGCGCGGCCCGACTCCTCCCACAGCTCGCGTGGCTGGGCCACCGGCATGTTGACCTCGATGGCGCCCGCCCGATCCATCTCCTCACGAATGATGGTCTTGATCCGGGACAGGCTTCGCCACCCGAGCGGCAGGTAGCTGTAGATGCCGGCGGCAAGCTGCTGGACCATGCCGGCCCGAAGCAACAGCCGGTGCGAGACGGTTTCCGCCTCGGACGGGGCATCGCGCAACGTTTTTCCGAAGTATCTGGAGGTTTTCAAGTTTCTCGGATCCCCGCGCCCGGATCAGGCACGGGCCTTGAGCGCTTCCTCGGCCTTTTCGACTTCGCTCATGAGCGCCTCGAGCATCTCGGCCTCGGGTACGACCCGCGCCTTGGCGCCCTTGCGGAAGATGACCGCCCGCCCGTTGCCACCGGCGATGCCGACGTCCGCATCCTTCGCTTCGCCGGGGCCATTCACCTCGCAACCCATGACCGCCACCTTGATCGGCGTGGCCCGGCCCTTGAGCAGTTCGTCCACCTTCGCCGTCAACCGCAGCACGTCAATGTCGGCGCGTCCGCAGCTCGGGCACGCAACCAGCGTCGTCCCCTTGTTCCTGAGGTTCAACGACTTAAGGATCTCGAATCCGGTCTTCACCTCTTCGCGGCAATCGCCCGCCAGGGAGACCCGGATCGTGTCTCCGATCCCCTCGTAGAGGAGGACTCCCAGGCCGACCGCGCTGCGGATCGACCCCGTCCGTACCGTGCCGGACTCAGTGATGCCCAGGTGGAACGGATAGGGCACCAGGGTGGCGAGGCGTCGGTACGACTCGACGGTGGTCGGGACGTCGAACGCCTTCAGTGAGATCTTGATGTCGTCGAAGTCGAGCGCCTCCAGGATCGAGATCTCCCAGAGCGCGGTGGCGACCATATGGTCGACGACCGTGTAGGCGTCGGGCCGCCCGCTGAGCATCGCCTCCGCGATCGTAGGAAGCTCGTTGACGCCGTCCACTACGCGGCGGCCGCCGGACGCACCGATCTTGCCGACCGGCGGCAGGCTGCCGAAATTGACGCCGATTCGGATCGAGATGCGCGCCCTCTGGGCGGCGCGCACGACCTCACGGACCTTGTCGGCGTCCCGGATGTTTCCGGGGTTCAGGCGAAGCCCGTCTACGCCGTTCTTGATCGAAGCCAGGGCGAGCTCGTGGTGAAAGTGGATGTCGGCGATTAGCGGAATCGAGATCTGCCGCTTGATCTCGACCAGGGCGTCGGCGGCCGCCATGTCCGGGACGGCCGAGCGAATGATCTCGCACCCTTCCGCCTCTGCGCCCTTGATCTCGGCAACCGTCCTGGCGACGTCACGGGTGTCGGACTTGGTCATCGACTGGACGACGACGGGGTTGTTGCGGCCCCCGATCTTTACGCCGCCTACCGATATCTGTCTGGTAGCTCGACGAGCCGCCATTAGAAGAATCTCTCTCCACGGAAGATGCGAAGGACGTCCTGCACGCTGATCAACGTAACCAGCATCAGGATCATGATCATGCCGGCCAAATGTACCAGACCCTCTCGTTCGGGCGAGATCCGCCGGCCGCCGCGCACCCATTCAATGACCACGAACAACAGGCGGCCGCCGTCCAGCGCGGGTATCGGGAGGATATTCAGGATTGCCAGGCTCAGCGACAGCGTGGCCGCGAGGCTGACCAGGGTAAGGACCTTGGCCTTGCCATCCGCCCCTGAGGTCGCAATCTCGCCGGTCAGCTGACCGATGCCGACCGGTCCCACGGTTGCCGGCCCCTCTAGCTGAGGGTTGGAGCTGCCGACGAAGATTCCGGTGATGCCGTTCTTGGTTAGCACAAGTACATCGCCCACCTGGCGCACCGAGGCGGCGATGGCTGCGAACGGGTTCATCGCAATGCTCTCGCGTGTCGGCTCCGTCATGCTGATCGTGATGCCGACCGCGCCCTCCTGCAGCCTGGTCGAAGTCCCCAGCGAAGCGTCGTGCCGCCTGGCGTCCTCGATCGAAATCTGGGTAAGGGGATCGGTGACGGTACGAACCACCTTGAGGGTGGCGCCGACCGCCAGGCGCGCATCCAGGGCCTGCGCGTTCAGAAGAGAAATCTGGGTAACGGTGTCGGTCGCCCGCTCCACCACCACGAGGCGGTCAGAGATGCCGATGAACGGGTCGCTCTGCCGGGCCTTCCAGAGGGCGATCTCGGACCCCTCGTTGGCGACCTCCCGGACGACGGCACGACTCGGCGGCTTCCAGCGTGGAACGACGCTGATCTGGTCGGTCCCGCCGCGATACTGGAACCGGGGACCGCCGGGCTCGGGCGCAGGATCTGGGATACCTCGCTGGACGTCCCAGTGGCTGACGGCGCCGAGGCGAAGCGTGACGGCCTGTTGCAGGTCGGCCAGCGAGTCGATGTCGCGCCCGTCAACCTTCCGGATCAGGTCCCCCTGCCGCAGGCCGGCCCCGTCGGCGGGAGACCCCGGGAAGACGCTCGTAATCACCACCCGACCAGAGACCTGCTCCTGCGGCACCATGAAGATCGCCGCAAAGAGGACGAATGGGATGATCGCGTTGATCGCCGCGCCGGAGACCAGCACGAAGGCGCGGGCGAGCCGGCTCTTGCCGGCCAGCGAGCCTTCGGAAGACGGGTCCTCCTCGCCGACCATCTTCACGAAACCGCCGAGCGGCAGCCAGTTGAACGACCAGACCATCTCGGAGATGACGAGGTCATCGCCCTCGATCGCCCGCAGCTTACCGCTGATGAGGCCGGTCGCCCCCTTGGGGCGGGCCTGATTGCGCGCCACGTGGCGGACGACGAGTTGGCCGGCCTGGTCTTTTGCGGTGACCAGCGCTACCTGCCGCCCAACGCGCAGGTCCTCCCTCGACATGCCTTCGTCGAATGAGGCGTCGTGGTCGAGCCGGACACGGGTCCTGCCGGTCCAGAGGCCGAACGCGCGCGGCGGGAAGCCGAATCCGAACTCGATCACCTTCACCTTCATGAGCCGGGCAGCAAACAGATGGCCCAGTTCATGGAGGATGACCAGCGGACCAAGGACGACCAGGAAGGTTATGACACCGTAGAGCGCCGTCATCGGATGGCATGACCCGTCGCCAGCGCAAGCGCGTGACCGCGAGCCCACTCGGCGGCGCCGATTAGGTCGTCGAGGTCGGGATTCGCGATCGGCCGGTGCGCGGCGAGGGTCGTTTTGATCACCTCTGGAATCGATGTAAACCGTATTGCGCGGTCAAGGAAGAGGTCAACGGCGGCCTCATCTGCGCCCGCCGCGACCGCGGGCCACGTGCCGCCCCGCTTGCCGCAATCGACGATCATCTGAAAGCAAGGGTAATGTTCCGGATCCATCGGTTCAAAGGTAAGGGTCCCGGCATTTGCGGCGTCGAAGCGGGGCAGGGACGGATTCGCCTGCCGTTCCGGGTAGAACAGCGCGAACTGGATGGGATACCGCATGTCGGGTGGCCCGATCTGCGCCTTCACGCTGCCGTCGGTGAATTCGACCATCGAATGGATGATGCTTTGCCGGTGGATCACGACGTCGATCCGGTCATACGGGATATCGAAAAGGTAGTGGGCCTCGATCACCTCGAACGCCTTGTTGGCGAGGGTCGCGGAGTCGATCGTGATCTTGCGACCCATCGTCCAGGTCGGGTGTTTCAGCGCCTCTTCAGGGGATACGTTGGCGAGCGAGTCCCAGCTTCGCCCGCGAAAGGCGCCGCCAGATGCCGTGATGATCAGCCGGCCTACCGCGCCGGACTCGCCCGCCAGGCACTGCCAGACCGCAGACGGTTCGCTGTCGACGGGCAGGATCGGCGCCCCGGAGTCCCTGGACGCTGCCATCACGTGATCGCCCGCGATCACGATCACTTCCTTGTTGGCGAGGGCCACCGGCTTGCCGGCCCCAAGGGCCGCCAGCGTCGGCCTTAGCCCGGCCGCTCCCACCGTGGCGACGACCACCAGGTCGACGTCGGACAGGCAGGCGAGATCTTCGAGGTTCGCTATCTGGGTCGCGCCGTCTACCGAATCGAGGCGACCGCTTCCGGCATGGACGTAGCTCGGTTTGAATTCGAGCACCTGGTCGCGCAGCAAACGCTCGTTGCGTCCGGCCGCCAGAGCTACCACACGCAGGGACTGCGGGAACGACCGAACGATATCGAGGGTCTGGGTTCCGACAGACCCCGTGGACCCGAGGATCGCGACCCGTTTCACCCGTTCAACCATGCCGCCGCGTAGTATACGACGGCCAGATTCGGCGCCAACGAGTCGAGCCGGTCCATGACGCCGCCGTGCCCCGGTATGAGGCCGCTGGCGTCCTTGGCCCCAACCTTGCGTTTGAACCAGGATTCGAGCAGGTCGCCGGCCACCGCCACGGCCGCGATGACGAGGCCGAGCCCGGCGCCGGTCGCGGCGCCAAAATTCATGCGGCCGTCGCCCGCCACCAGTGGCAAGAGGATGGCCAGGGCGGCGCCTGCAGCCGACCCCGCTGCCAGGCCCATCAGCGCGCCCTCCCAGGTCTTGCCCGGGCTGATCGATGGCGCGAGCTTCCTCCGTCCGAAGGCGCGGCCCCCGAAGTAGGCGGACGTATCGACCGAGAAAGAGACGAGCAGGGCAAAGGCCAGGACCGCAGGCCCGCCGCTTTCAGATCCCCTGGTTGCCGGAGCGAACGCGAGGAGTGCGCCGAAGTAGAGGGCGACCAGTGTCCCCGCCACGGCGATCCGCACCCCGCGGGCTCCCAGTCCGCCCAGGGAGCCGGCGATAAGAACTGCTGCTCCGACCAGCGCGGCGGAGAGCAGCCACTGAGCGCCGGACGCGAAGCCGATACCGGCCGTCACACACGCCAGCGGCAGCCCGATCGTCGCCCAGCGGGCGATGCCACGGGCGCCGGTCAGCCTCGCCGACTCCCAACCGACGGCCACTGCGGCGGTCGCCGCCAGTGCGGCCGTAGATTGCCAGCTCAGGATGACGGCGGTGAAGACGATCGGGATCCCGATCGCGGCACTGATCAGCCGGGCTCGCAACGTTCCTGCGCGAGTTGAACCGGCCGGGGCGGCCGGGGCTGGGCGCGCCGGGAGGGGCATTGCCATCGGACGGGGCGGTCAGATGACCTTGCCGAAGCGTCGTTGCCTGCGCGCGTAGGCTTCCAGCGCGCGATCGACGTCCTCGGGTCCGAAATCCGGCCAGTTGGTTTCGGTCGAGTAGAACTCGCTGTAGGCCGACTGGAAAAGCAGGAAGTTGCTGATCCGGAACTCTCCGCCGGTGCGGATCATGAGGTCGGGATCAGGAAGCTCGGGGCAGAACAGGTGGCGACGAACCAGTGCCTCGTCGACATCTTCCACTGGCACGCGGGATTCGACGATACGCCGCACCGCCCGCACGATCTCGTCTCGTCCCCCGTAGTTGAAGGCGACGTTGAGGGTCATTCCCTGGTTCAGCGCAGTCAGTGCGACCGCGTTCTCGATCTCCTGGCGAAAGCCCGGGTCGAGCCTGTCCAGAGTGCCCAGGTGGCGCACTCGGATGCCCTGCCGATGTAGCTCGGCGACTTCCGTCTTGATGACTTCCCGGACCAGCTCCATCAGGAAGGAGACCTCTTCGGCCGGCCGCTCCCAGTTCTCGGTCGAGAACGCGAACAGCGTCACGTGCTTGACGCCCTTCCTGGCCAGGTGCTGGACGATCCGGCGCACATTGCCGGTGCCAGCGCGGTGCCCTTCGGTACGCGGCCGGCTGCGGGCGCTGGCCCATCTGCCGTTGCCATCCATGATGATCGCAACGTGATCCGGGATTGCGCCATGGTCGACTCCGACCTGGACGACCTGGGCCTGTAACTTCTTCTGGGTGAGCATGGCCTAGACCGCCATTACCTCTTCTTCTTTGCGCTTGCTCAGCTGATCGATCTGGACCACCGCGGCATCGGTCTGCTTCTGGAGATCGGCCTGGGCCCGGCGCGACTCGTCCTGCGACGCCTGGCCGTCCTTCTCGAGCTTCCGGATACCCTCGAGCACGTCCCGTCGTACGTTGCGAACCGCAACTTTCGAATCCTCGACCCGCTTTCGCACCAGTTTCACCAGGTCCTTGCGGCGTTCTTCGGTGAGCGGGGGGATGTTGAGGCGGATGACCCGCCCGTCAACGTTGGGCATGATGCTCAGGTCAGAGTTCCGGATCGCCTTCTCGATGGCCGCCATGGAGCCCTGGTCCCAGGGCTGGATCAGCAGGGTACGCGGGTCCGGCGAGGAGATCTGGCTCAGCTGGCGGAGCGCCAGCTGGCTACCGGCGTACTCGACGATCAGGCCGTCGATCATGCCCGGGCTGGCGCGGCCAGTCCGAACGCTCGACAGGTCCTTCTGGAGGGCGTCGATAGCACCTTTCATCCTGATTTTCGCACTATCGATCTGTTGCATGGTCATCGCCTGCCTGGTCCTTCCTGGTTCGTGCCGGACGGATCGGGTTCGCCTGCGCTCTCGGTTTTCAGGTGGCCGGCGCGGGCAATTTTTCTGAGATCAGGGTGCCTACCGGCTCGCCGTCGAGCACTTTCACGAGGTTGCCGGGTGTGAACATATTAAAGACGACGATCGGCAACGTATTGTCCATGCAGAGGGAAAGGGCGGTCGAGTCCAGGGCCCCCAGGCGACGGCGCAATGCGTCGTGGTGCGTGATGTGCGTCAGCTTGGTCGCCGACGCGTCCTTACGCGGGTCGGCCGTGTATACGCCGTCGACGTTGTTCTTGGCCATTACGAGGGCATCTGCCCCGATCTCGAGGGCCCGCAGCGCGGCCGCGGTATCGGTCGACATGTAGGGGTTGCCGGTGCCGCCGGCGAAGATCACCACCCGGCCCTTCTCGAGATGGCGGATCGCACGGCGACGGATATAGGGCTCCGCCACCGACGGCATCGTGATCGCGGTCTGCGTCCGGACCATGACTCCGGCGCGCTCGAGCGCGTCCTGCAGCGCCAGCGCGTTGATGATCGTGGCGAGCATGCCGGCCGAGTCGGCGGTCGAGCGGTCCATGCCAGTCGCCTCGTAGTCGGCACCGCGCCAGATGTTCCCGCCGCCAACGACCAGGCCCACTTGCACGCCGCCACGGGCGGCGGCCGCAACCTCTTCCGCTACAAAGCGAACGGTGTCTGGGTCAAGGCCGGACGGGCGGCTCCCCTTGAGCGACTCGCCGCTCAGCTTTAGAACGATTCGCTCGTACACGTAGGCGCCCATCAGGCGGGTCTATTCGCCCAGCGAGAAGCGGCTAAATCGCCTCACCCGGATGTTTTCGCCGGTCCTGGCGATTACCTCGGTGATCACGTCGCGCACCGTCTTGCCCGGGTCGCGGATGTAAGCCTGGTCGAGCAGCAGTTTGTCGTCCGAGACGTCGCCGGCATCGGCCGGCAACGATGGCCGGTCCACATAATTTGGAGACATCGCCGCGATCTGCATGGCTAAATTGCGCGCGAGGTTCCGGAAGTCTTCAGTGCGAGCCACGAAGTCGGTCTCGCAGTTGACCTCCACGATGGCCCCTACGCGGTTCCCACTGTGGATGTACGCCTCTACCAGGCCCTGTGAAGTCTCGCGCCCGGATTTCTTGGCGGCGGACGCCAGCCCCTTCTTGGCGAGGAGCTCCTCGGCCTTGGCGAGGTCACCCTTGGTGTCGTCGAGCGCCTTCTTGGCGTCCATGACGCCGGCGCCGGTGCGAGCGCGAAGTTCTTTGACCATGTCCACTGTGATCTGCATCTGGTACCTGACCCGTACTTGCGGCGCCGGTGGCGCCGTGAGGAACGGGGAGCAAGCTCCCCATATTTGGAGGTCTAAGCGTTGCTATCCGAGTCGTCTTCCGATTCATCGGCTTCGATCGCCTCGGCGCGTGCGCGTGCCAGCCGGGCGGCGGCGGCCGCCTGGGCGGAAGCCCGAGCCTCGGCCTCCTGCTTCTCGATTTCGGCCACCTCGGCCAGGCGCTCCTCCTCCGACCGCTTGTACTGGGCGCGGCCCTCCAGGATGGCGCTCGCCAGCCGGTGAGCGATGAGGCGGATGGCCCTGACCGAGTCGTCGTTGCTCGGAATCGGGTAGTCGACTTGACTGGGGTCCGAGTTCGTGTCAACGATCGCGATGATCGGGATGCCCAGGCGCTGGGCCTCGGCGATCGCGTTCTTCTCTTTCTCAATGTCCACAATGAAGATCGCGTCCGGCAGCCGGGTCATGTTCTTGATGCCGCCCAGGTAGTTGTCGAGGCGGTTCATCTCGCCGGTCGCCAGAAGCTCCTCGCGCTTGGTGTGGCCGAGCGGCTCGCCCTTGGCCTTGCGCTCCTGCATCCGGACCAGGAAATCGACCCGCTCCTGGATGGTCTGGAAGTTGGTCATCAGCCCGCCCAGCCAGCGACGGTTGATGAAGTGGGACTCGCTGCGAATCGCCTCGTCGGCGATCGTCTCCTGGGCCTGCTTCTTTGTGCCGACCATCAGGATGTTGCCGCCGCGCGCCGCCAGGGCGCTGAGGAAGCGCGAGGCCAGTTCCAGCTGCTGGAGCGTGCGCGCCGGGTTGATGATGTGAACGCCGCCACGCTTCGCGTAGATGTACGGCCGCATGTTGGGGTGCCAGCGCTTGGTCGGGTGACCGATATGGGCGCTTGACTCGAGGAGCGAACGCACTGTGAGCGTTTCGCCTGTCAGGGACGACTCGACCGACTGCTGCATCAATTCCGCCTTCTTGGAACATGAATCGAGGAACGCTCGGGACGCCATAGCGCGCGCAAAACCGCCCGGTCGCCGAGCCTCCGGAAAGCCTCGGGGAGTATAGCACAATCCGTACTTGGATAGACGGAATTCGTAGCCGCCCGCGATTCTCGGGGTCCTGCCACCGGGCACTGCGGAGTCAGCCTCGTTGGAGACCGACCGATCGGTCAAATGAGCTCGCTATTCGCCGTGGCCTGTCACCCAGCCGTTCCTGACGGCGATCGCAGCCGCCTCGGCCCGATTGCCCGTCCCGGTCTTCTTCAAGATGCCGGACAGGTAGTTCTTCACGGTCTGCTCACTGAGCCCGAAGATCGCGCCGATCACGCCGTTCTTGGCCCCGGACGCCACGTGCGCCAGGATCGCGGCCTCGCGCGCCGAAAGCGGGTTGCTCCGCCATGCGGCGGTCGCCTGCAAGCGCGCCCGCATATCGTGGGCGAGCGAAGGCCGATTGGCGATCTCGGCCAAGATCGGGCACCGTCCGCCCGCGACCTGCCGAACCGCAGCCAGGAACTCAAACGACGAAGCGCGGGTCGGCAACAGCGCCCACGCGCCATCCTGAAGGGCCCCGATCAGGGCCGCGTCCGTGCACTGCCCGGTGAGCGCAATCGGGCGCGCGGAATCGAAGCCATGCACCATCGCGATCCGGTCAGGCGGCCGGTACTCGATGACCGAAACATCCACCGGGCGGCCGGCCGTCTCAACCGGCACCATCTCGAGCCCGGGCGTGTTTTCAACATATGCCCGGACACGCGCCGAGAGCTCGGGGTCGATCAGGCTGGCGACGACGAGGATCGGCCTCCGGGGCGGGTCGGCCTCCTGGTGGAAGCTTGATTGCGCCGGCGTAAGTGGGCGCCCACGTCTCGCCCGGCGCTCGGTGGGGGGTGCAGATATGAACTGGCGATGAGGCATATTCTTGTCAGGCGCGGCGCCATTTCCGAAGAAGGCGCGGCGATAACGCGGCTTCACACATCGTAATGATGGCATCGGACGCGCGTGCCGACCGGGATCCCGGCTTCGTCGTATCAGATCAGGTAGTGTGGACGGCGATATCAAATCCGTCACGGCGGACTGAAAACGGGCTTTGACGGATTCGCGAGCGGCGCTTGATTTCCCCGCGTGAGCCCGCATGCGGGGAATAAGCAGGCCAGGAGAGGCGCTTGGCGACATCTGACGTTCCAGCTGGGAGCAGCAAGCTTCTGAGGCGCGGCGTGGTCGTCCCGGCCGCGGCCGGTCTGGGCGTGATCCTGTTCGCATTTGTCACCGGCCTGGCCGTCGGCGGAACCGGCGGCGGGGTGGTCGGCGGGGTCCTGAATTTGTCGGCCCGTTCAAGCGCGCTCCTCGGCAGTGCCGGCGCAGGGCTTGGACTTGGTTTTGCCTTCGCCGCCGGCATGGTTGCCGTCGTTAACCCGTGCGGGTTCGCCATGCTCCCTGCTTACCTCGGCCTCTACGTCGGCACACAGGAAGGCAAGGGTGTCAGGATCGAACACCGACTCTTGAACGCAATCGTGGTCAGCGCCGCGGTGGGCGCCGGTTTCGTGCTTCTGTTCGGCTCGACCGGTGTGGTGCTTTCGGCGGGCGCCCGGTCGATCGCCCGCGCATTCCCGTACATCGGGCTCGGCGTGGGCATCATCGTCGTCCTGATGGGCGCGTACATTCTGGGCGGGGGCAAGCTGTACACCGCCATGGCTTCGCGGGCGGCAAGCAAGATCGGCGACCCGCGCGACGCCTCGATTCGGGGCTACTTCCTGTTCGGCATCAGCTACGCGCTGGCGTCGCTGAGCTGCACTCTGCCGGTCTTCCTCGCGCTGGTCAGCAGCTCACTGGCGACCGGCGGTTTCGCGTTCGCGTTGGGACAGTTCATCGTCTACGCGCTGGGCATGACGTCCGTGATCCTGCTCTTGACCGTGAGCATGGCGATCTTCAAGGGCGCGGTTATCAGCGTCTTCAGGAGGGTGATGCCGGTCATGCAACCGGTGTCCGCCGTCCTCGTCCTGCTGGCCGGGGGGTTCATCATCTTCTACTGGCTGACCGAAGGCGGCCTGGCCGCGCAGATCGGATAGATCTCAGTTACCGGCCCGGGGCGATAACTGATCCCGGGACGCCAACAGGCCCCGCCTTGCTGGCGGGGCCTGTCGTTTCCAGACCCGTATCAGAAACGTGCAAGAACGGGACCTGATCCGGACCGGCGTACTACTTGCAGGTGTTGACCAGGGTACCGATGCCGGAAATCTCGATCTCGACCTTGTCGCCCGGCTTCAGGGCATCGGGCGTGCCCGACGTGCCCGTGAAGATCATGTCGCCCGGGTTCAGCGTCATGTATTTGCTGATGAACGCGATGCACTGCACAACGTTGAAGATCATCTCGCTCGTGTTGCAGCGCTGGGCTTCCTTGCCGTTGATCCGCCCGATGATCTGCGCATTCGTGGGGTCGAGCTTGGTCTCGATCCATGGGCCGATTGGCGAAAAGGTGTCCGACCCCTTGGCGCGCCACCACGACTTATCGCCACGCTGCCAGTCGCGCGCGCTCACGTCGTTGCCGCAGGTGTAGCCGTACACGTAGTTGAGGGCGTCCTTCTCGGAGACGTTCTTTGCCGTCTTGCCGATGACGACCACCAGCTCGGACTCCGCGTCGATGCGGGTCGAGTCGCGCGGCAGGATGATGGCGTCGTTGGGGCCTGCGATCGAGGTCGACGGCTTGAGGAAGGGCTCCGGCCGTTCGGGCTTCGGCGCGTTGTGAAGGTGCGAGCCGTAATTCAACGCCATCGCGAGGACTTTGCCAGGGTGCTGGATCGGGGCCAGCAGCTTGACCTCGGAGAGCTTGTAGGTTTCTCCGGTCCGCTTGTAACCAGCGTTCCAGGGCAGCCCGGAAACCTGGTGGACCGTCTGTCCCTCGATCTCGCAGTGGGCGGTCACGCCCTTGGCCGTGAATTTGCCGTAACGCATGTTGTGTGGGCTCCTGAATCCGCTAAGTACCGCAGCCGTGCACTCGTTACGGCTGGGCATGGAACCGGCGTAGTTTACAGGGTCGGCGCTCCGGGTTGGCGGCCCGCGCTCAAGGGCGCGGTTTCACCCAGGTCTCCGACCAGGCCAGGCACGCCGTAGAGGCCTGCCGGTCGCCGCGCATTTCGAGCCACGGCTCCCCCGGCGCGTGTTCTCCGTTGACCGTGATCTGGGCCCGCCTCGCCGGGAAGAATGTGCTGAAAACGCCCAGGGGACGCCCGTTGAATCCCGGGGGAGCGTTGAGGACAAAAGGTTCGAGGAAGTCATACCAGGTCAGGAAGATTTCGTCCTCATCTCCACTCACCTGCTCGGACGCGGAGGAGTGGGCCCCGCCGACCCGCGCGAACTCCGCGTATCTGACCGGCATTTTCAAGTCGGCGAATGCCGGGTACAGAAGCGACTCGATGGTCGACTGCAACCAGCGGGCGACCGCAATGTTGTCCGAGTAAAGCCGTACGCCATCGGTCAGCTTGCTTTGGATGAAGAGGGCATGACCCGAGCCGGCGGGGCACCACAGCACCCGCCAGTGGCTGATCCGGTCGGTCATCGTCTTGCCACCATCGGGGCTGAGCCTGATGAACGAGTTCTCGCCTGTCATCAGGACGTTATTCGGATCCACTGGCGGCGGCATGGTTTCCTCCAGACTGGCTTGCGTTGGGGGGCCCGGTTATCTTAGCGTCCCTGCAGCGCCTGAATCCAAGCGACCGGCGGAGATGCAAATGGCATACGACCTCGTGATCAAGAACGGCACCGTGATCGATCCGTCGCAGCGCCTGCACGAGAAGCGCGACATCGCCGTGAGCGGCGGGAAGATCGTGTCCGTAGAGCCCTCGATCTCCGACAACAACGCGCGCGACGTCATTGAAGCAGAAGGGCTGCTGGTCACGCCGGGCCTGGTCGACCTGCATGTGCACGTGTGGTGGGGCGTCGCCCATCTGGCCATCGAGGCCGATCCGCACAGCCTGGCCCGGGGGGCGACGACGGTAGTCGACGCCGGATCGTCTGGCGCCAACACTTTTGCAGGCTTCAAGCGATACGTGATCGACCACACGCATGCGCGCACCCTCGCGTTCCTCCACATCTCAGGGATGGGCCAGCTGGACCGGGACATCGGCGAGCTGGAAGACATCCGGTGGGCGCGCGTAGAGCCGGCGGTGGAGACCGCCCGCCACTTTGCCGACAGCATCGTCGGGATCAAGGTCCGCCTCAGCGAGGCGATCGTCGGAGCCAACGACGTCGTGGCGCTTGGCCGGGCCATCGAAGCGGCTAACCACATCAAGAAGCCGGTAATGATCCACATCGGTGGCACCAGGCACCCGCTTGAGGAGATCTTCGGCAAGCTTCGCCCGGGTGACATCGTCACCCACAGCTTCACGGCGAGGCCACCGGGGATCATCACTGACTCCGGCAAGCTCCTTCCGGCCGCGCTCGAGGCGCGCAAGCGCGGGGTGATCTTCGACGTCGGTCACGGCGCCGGCAGCTTCGGATTCAAGGTTGCGGAGCAGGCGATGGAGCAGGGGTTCGCGCCCGCCACGATCTCGAGCGACATCCACGTGTACAATCTGCGTGGTCCGGTCTTCGACCTCGTGACCACGCTTTCCAAATTTCTGCACCTTGGCATTCCGCTCGACGACGTCATCGCACTCGCGACCCTGCACCCGGCCCGTGCCATAGGCAGGCTGGGCGAGTTCGGAACCCTCAAGCCCGGCTCGGTGGCCGACATCTCCGTCCTGAAGCTCCAGGAGGGTCCGGTGACGTTCGTTGACGCCCAGGGCGACCGGCGGGAAGGCAAGCGCCGACTGTTACCCGTGGTAACGGTACGTGCGGGACACCGTCACTTTGCGATCCAGGCGTAAAGCGAGTCGCGTTGCCAGAAACCGATGAGCGTTAACGTCCCATGACCGTGCCAGGGTCCGGCCAGGCTGTAGTGTCGGCCGCAGGGCTTCAGAAGAGCTTCGGCCGCGTCCACGTGCTCAACGACCTGGACCTCGAGATCCAACCGGGAGAGTCCGTCGGCATGCTCGGTCCCAACGGCGCCGGGAAGACAACCCTGCTCAGGGTCCTCGCCACGCTATCGAAGCTCGACTCCGGCAGCGTCGCTGTGAATGGGCACGATCTGATTCGGGCGCCCGAAGAGGCACGCCGCACCACAGGCGTGGTGATGCACGCCCCGATGCTCTACCAGGACCTGACGGCCCGCGAGAATCTCGAATTCCATGCCGGCATGTACCGGATCGCCGACGGGGCTCGGCGAATCCGGGACGCGGCCGGGGTGCTGGGCGTGGCCGATCGCCTGGACGATCGGGTTCGCAATCTCTCGCACGGGCTCCAGAAGCGTGTCGCTCTCGCGCGCGCCCTGCTTCACCGGCCACGCCTTCTCCTGCTCGACGAGCCGGACGCCGGTCTCGACCAGTCGTCGCTGGCGGTGCTCGTTTCGGTCCTGGCCGCGCAGCGCGCGGACGGGGGCTCTACGCTCCTGGTGACCCACAACCTGGAACGGTCGATCGAGATGTGCGACCGGATCCTGATGCTTGCCGGCGGGCGCGTCGTGGCCGATGCCCGGACCGTCGATGTCGACCTCCCGGGGCTGCGGGCGAGCTACACCCGCCTTACCGGAGGGGCGTGAGCATGGGTGCGCTCGGACCGCTGCTGACGATCGCGCGCAAGGACTTCCTCCTCGAACTCAGGAACCGCGACATCCTGGTCTCACTGGTCGTCTTCGCCATGCTGGTCCTCATCATCTTCAACTTCGCGATCGAGTTGACCGCGGTCAACCTCGATGCACTCGGACCCGGCATCCTGTGGGTCGCGATCGCCTTTGCGGGTGTGATCGGCCTGAACCGGACGTTCGTGCTCGAGAAGGACCACGATGCGCTGGACGGTCTCATGCTGGCCCCGGTCAGCCGCGACACGATCTTCCTCGGGAAGGCGTTGGGCAGCATGGGGTTCATCCTCCTGTCAGAGCTCGTGATATTCCCGGTGTTCGCGGCACTATTCGGCGTCGACATCCTCAGGCTAGAGACGTTGGCAGTCGCTCTCCTGGCGTCCCTGGGCCTGGCGGCAGCCGGGACGGTGTTCGGCGCGATGGCGGTGAGCACCCGCTCCCGCGAGATCATGCTGCCCGTCCTGTTCCTCCCGGTGATATCGCCGGTCTTGATCGGCGCGGTCGAGGCGACCGCCCGGGTGGCGTCCGGGGCCAGCTGGTCGGCGGTGTCCCAGTGGCTCCAGATCATCGCGGTGTTCGACCTCGTCTTTGTGGTCGCCGGGGTGCTTCTCTTCCAGTACGTCCTGGAGGACTGACCGGCAAGGGACGTCGGGGTGGGGGAGCAACCTGAAAATCGGGCCGATTGTGATAGGATGCACATAGTTCATCGAAGCAGCGGAGGCTATGTCTTGCGCGCCTTTCCGGCGAGGACAATCTGGCTCGCGTTGACCGCCGGGCTGATGGGTCTGACCCTGTGGCTGATCTTCATCTGGGTACCCACGGAATCCAATCTCGGCGAGGTCCAGCGGGCCCTCTACTTCCACGTCCCGGTTGCCATCCTCGCGCTTGGTGCGATCGTCCTGGTTGCGATCGGCAGCGTTGGGTTCCTGATCACGAACCGCCCCCGCTGGGACTGGTTCGCGCACGCCAGCGCCGAGACCGGGGTGGTGGTCGGTGCCCTGGCCCTGATCACCGGGTCGATCTGGGCCCGTCCCATTTGGAACGTATGGTGGACCTGGGACGCCAAGCTCACCACGACCCTGATCCTGTGGTTTATCTTCATCGGCTACCTGATGCTGCGGGCCTACGCGCCACCCGGTCGCCAGGGCGCGCGCCTTGCCGCCATCCTGGGCGTCATCGGCGCCATCGACGCGCCGATCATCTACTACGCGGCCGACCTGTGGCGGACCGCACATCCCGGACGGGTGACCGGTCCGGGGGCGGATGGCAGCCTCGAATCCGAGATGCTGCTCACGCTGCTGGTGTCGAGCATCGCGGTGTTTTCGGCATTCGCCTACATGCTGGTCGAACGGTACCGGGTACGAAAGTCCGAGGCCGATGTGATTGAGCTTGGACGGAGGATCCAGATGGCGCACAGCGAGGTGAGCGGACCGGCAACGGGGGCTCTGAAGGCGATGAGCAAAGGGTGACGATGGGCAAGTATCTTTCGGCCTGCGTTCTGGCGGCGGCCATGCTCTCGATCGCGACCGTTGCCCTGGCCGCGGGCGAACAGGCCGGGGCGATGGCCGGGTCAATCACCTCGCAAAAGAACACCAACACGAGCACGAATCTGGGCTACCTGTTCGCGGTGTACATCGTCACATGGGCGGGTTTCTTCGCCTACCTGTTCCTGGTGTCCAGGCGACAGAAGGAGATCGAGAAGGAACTATCCCGCCTGCGGGAGCGCCTCGGCGAGGAATCATCTTCGCCGGCGAAACGTACTTGAAAATGAACGCGAACGAATCTCGTCCCGAAAACTCACCCGCTCCGGAGCCAACCGCCCGGGCCACGACCTTGATGTCACCCCGTGTACGCCTGGCGATCGCCGCCGTCTTGTTTATTGGAGCGCTCGGTTACTTCTCCTTCCTGGCGTTCCGCAGCGCGACCGTCTACTACCTCACCGTGGGTGAACTCGAACAGACTGGCCCGACCGCCGAAGGCAGGCTCGTCCGGGTCGCGGGGAAACTCGTCGACGGCTCATTCGTGAGGGACGCCGACGGCCTGGATGTTTCGTTTCGACTGAAGGATGACCGGGGTAATACGCTGCCAGTCGCCTATCGCGGGGAGGTCGGCCAGCTCTTCTTTAACGAGCACTCCGAATTGATCCTCGAAGGGAAGTACACGGGCGACAGGATCTTCCATACCGAGACGCTCATCGTCAGATGCCCCTCCAAGTACGTCTCTCTGCAGGAGTCGGGCGAAGAGGCGCCCTATCAGACCGAGCAGTACAGCGCTACCGGCAGCTAGCGAAGGCGAGGCCCCGGCATAGCCCTGGGGCTTAGCTCTGATACCCGCCCGGAATGTTATGCTCGTGCCCGGCGAACACCACTCAGGAAATGATGGATGCTCAGCGCTCTGCCACCGCTAACACAACTCGGCCTTGCAGCCCTCTTGGGATACCTGCTGGGCGCTCTCCCCTTCGCCTACGGGGTCAGTAAGACACGCGGGATCGACATCTTTCGGGTAGGGAGCGGCCAGGCCGGGACGACCAACGTCTTCCGCAACGTGGGCGCCCGGTACGCGGCGATCGTTTTCTTCGGGGATGTGTCGAAGGGCGCGCTTTCGATCCTCTTCGGGGGCTGGCTGGGACTGACCGGCGGGTGGCTTCTGGTGCCTGCCCTGGCAACAACCATGGGTCACTGGAACTCAATCTTTACGGGTTTCAAGGGCGGCGACGGCGTTGCGACCGGGGTGGGTATCGCCCTCGTCCTGGCCCCGTTTGCCGTTGCGATTCCGATGGTGATCGCGGCGGTTGTTCTGTGGCGCCGGCACGGGACCGCGCACCCGACGCTCTGGGGCGGCATCGTGGGCTACGTCGTGTTCCTGGCCCTCGCGCAGTCGAGCTGGATCAACGTAGACAGCGGCGTGGTGCTGGGCATCACGGTCATCTGTGCGGCCATCTTGCTGCACAGCGTGATCTACCATCGCAGGCATCCCACCAGGGCCCGGGTGTCCTCACCCGCCGAGGGCGAGCAGGTGGGCGACGGGGAGCTATCCGAACAGCGGCAACCGTAACCGGGAGCCAGTGGCATCCGGGTGTCCTCCGGATCCTCTCCACCGTCTAAACAGAAGGTCGACCGCGCCACGGACTCAGCCGATATGGTTCGGCGGTATGACTCTCCGGATCAGCAGGCAGCGCCGGAACGGGACGCGCTCGGCCAGGAGCGGGCCTCGGTTATCCAGGCCTCGACCGCGAAACTAGTGCCTGACCTGCGTGACGCAGTGGTTTTGCGCGACGTTCGGGAGCTTTCCAACGACGAAGCAGCCAGGGCGCTCAAGATCAGCGTCTCGATGTTCAAGACCCGGCTGCACCGCGGCCGCCTGGCGCTTCGGGAGATGCTGGCGCCTTATCTCGGCGAGCAGCGCTGACTCCCCTTAGAGGGCGTAGGGCCGCATGAGCGATTCCGGCGTGCGCTCCTTGATGCCCGTCAGCACCTGCGCGTACCGGTCGCTCATAGTGGGTCGGGTTGACTTGTAGACGACCCCCACCGGAATCGTGGGCCTGGACAGCAGGTCTGCCGCCTGGTTGATATCGGTCGGGTCGTAGTCGTCGGGGACCGGGACCGCCATCGGCTCGATGCCCTTGGCCTTGTTGCCCTTAAGCAGCTCGTAGGTGTCGTTGTAGGTCGTGCACGGTGATTGCACGTGCACGATCGAGAACCCGCGATGGTCCATCGCCTGTTCGATCAGCGATGCCAGCTCCTTGGGCTTGCTGGAGTAGTGCGAGGCGATGAATGAAACGCCAAGCTCCAGGTAGTGCGAAAGCGGCTTCATGGAGTCTTCGATCTTGCCAAACGGGGTCGAGCTGGTCTTGACCCCGAGGCTGGTCGTCGGCGAGCTCTGGCCCTTGGTCAGTCCGTAGACGCCGTTGTCCATGATTACGCAGGTGATATCGAGGTTTCGCTGCGCCTGCGGCCCCAGGTGCTCGGCGCCGATGCTGAGGAAGTCGCCGTCGCCGGCGACCACCACGACGTTAAGCTCCGGCCGCGCCATCTTCACGCCGAAGGCGATCGGAAGGGTTCGCCCGTGAATGCCGTGGATGCCAAACGGCTGTTCGCCCTCCAGAAGGTGGACCAGGTTTCCGGAACAACCGATACCGGCCACGACGACGTTCGTCGACATTGGCTTCTCATGCTTCTGGCTGCGGGCGGTCAGGGCGAACTCGAGCGCTCTGCGCACACCGAAGTCGCCGCAACCCGGGCACCACTTGAAGTCGTACTCGGGGTTCTTGGCGCTCATGCAGGGACCTTCCTCTCCTGGTGTTGCTTGATCCTCGCCTTCAAGCGGACGGCGAGCTCGTTGGCCTTGAACGGCAGGCCGCTGTACTGGCGGATCGACTCGGCGCGGATGCCGTCGCCGCGCAGGATCGACGAGAACTGGCCCTGGTAGTTCAGCTCAGGGACGATGACGAGTTCCTTCTTGCGCAGGATTTCGAGGAGCTTCGGCGGCATCGGGTGCAGGAACATGGTGTAGAGCCAGCCGATGTCGACGCCCTGTTCGCGCAGCAGGTTGAAGGCCTCGCGTGCCGGGCCCTTGGAACCGCCCCACGGCAGTACCACGATCGGGCTGCTGGCGTGCTCAGCCTCGTAGTGGCCGTCGTTCAACAGGTTCAGCTTGCCGAAGCGACGCTCGGTGCCCCTGATGTGGCGCTCCGGGAGGTGCGTCGTATCGCCCATGCCATCGTGCTCCGAGCCGTTGGCGACGTAGGCCCCGGGCCCGCCCGGCAGCGGCATCTCGGAAAGCTCGCGCGCCTCGTAGCGCTGGTACCCGTTGCTTCCGGTGTAGATCTTGCGGCGCTCGGACTTCACCGCGCCCAGGTCCGGCTTGCGGATGTTCTGGGACCGTTCAGCAAGCGCCATTTCGCTGAGCACGATCACTGGGCCCTGGTAGCGTTCGGCCCAGTTGAGGGCGTAGATCGACGCTTCAAAGCACTCTTCGACCGTCCCCGGTGCAATCACCGGCAGCTTGACGTCGCCGTGCGCTGGGTGGAGGGCTGAAAGCAGGTCTGACTGTTCGGTCTTCGTGGGCAGCCCCGTGGCCGGCCCGCCGCGCTGGACATCGATTACCACGAGGGGGATCTCGGCCATCCAGGCCAGCCCGAGGCCCTCGCTCATGAGCGAGAAGCCAGGGCCGGCGGTCGCCGTCATCGAACGCGCCCCGGCGTAACCCGCGCCGAGGATCGCGGTGATCGCCTCGATCTCAGAGCTGACCTGGTGGACAAAACGGCCCTTGCCGGGCAGGTTGTTCTCCATCCACACGAGGATCGTAGTCGCGGGAGAGATCGGGTAACCGACATAGAAATTCAGCCCGGCGGCGGTTGCTCCGAGGGCGAGCGCCTCGTTGCCCCTGATCAGCAGCTGGTCGTACTTGGGAGGCGTGGGAGGCTCGAGCTCGCCGAGCTGGAAGCCGCTCTTGCGCGCGACTTCGGCTCCGGCGCGCAGCGCCTTGATGTTCGATTCGATGATCTGGGCGTCCTCGTCGCGGCCCCTGGTGAAGCGCTTCACCACGAAGTCTTCCAGGTACTTGACCGGCATGTCGACCAGTTGCGCCACGCCCCCGATAACGACCATGTTGGCCGCGCGGGCATTGTTGACTTCTTTCGCGATCTGGTCGACCGCCATCCCGAAACTGCGGCCGCTCTCTCCGCCCAGGTCGAACTCTTCGGAGTTGTAGATCACGACCCCGTCCGGCCGTAGCTCGGAAATGTGGTTGTCATAGGCGTACCGGTTGAATGCAACCAGGATGTCCAGCGAGTCGCCCTGGCTCTGTACCGGATTGGTCGAGATCCGTACCTGAGTCCAGGTCGGGCCGCCCAGGATCTGCGAAGGGAAGGTCGCAAAGGTGTAGACGTGGTAGCCGACCTGTGCCGCAGCGCGCGCCAGCGCCTCGGCGGATGTCACCACGCCCTGGCCACCCTCGCCGGCAAACCGGACTACGAAATCGCGGCTCTTCAAGCAACCCTCCATATCAGGACCCGATCGAACACTTCGACCACGGTCTCCACCGATCAGCGGTGCGGCTGAGCACACCGCGCGGCCAATTCGCGTCGCGCGCTGTCGCGCGTGCCGGGCGGCGACTCAGTACCGGTTCGGATGCTGGCGCCCCCGTCACCGCCTAAAGGCAGGTGTGTCAGGCGCTCGTTCCATTGCCCGCGGAACCTTCCCCTGACCATGGCCGGAGACCGGTTCCAAACGAGGGCAGCGAGAATCGTAGCCCAAGTCTTTTATTATTTGTTTCTCACATATGCGATGTCAATCGAACAGGTCAGCCGCGTTGCTGTTATAACCTGAGGCTTTCCCTGCCTGCCGGACCGCAGCAGGGTAGCCGGGTATGTTCGAATCGGAACCCCATTGTCACTACGATATCCGACGCCTGATGCCGTAAATGCCGCCTCGTTTGGTGGTGTTGTCACTCGTGTCAACGCCCGGTCCGCGGTGGAAGTCGTAATCTGTGGGCGCCGCGCTGCTTCGCTCTGGGCGCTTCCGAAGGGTACCCCTGACCCTGGTGAGGGGCCCTCGGAGACGGCGCTGAGGGAGGTCCGGGAGGAGACGGGCCTGGAGGTCAGGGTTGCCGGTGAAGTCGGTGACATAAACTACTCGTACATTCGACCCGAAGACGGGTTGCGCGTTGACAAGACGGTTCGCTTCTTCCTGATGCGTGCAACCGGCGGCGACACGGCCGCCCACGATCACGAATACGACTTTGTCGAATGGGTAGAAGTAACTGAGGCGCTGCGGCGGCTGACATACCCCAATGAAGCGAGAATCGTGGAAGCGGCTGTTGCCATGGCCGCGCAGCAAACCGATGAACGCCGCTGATCTCAGGCTCGAAGGCGAGCTAACCGTCCTGCGGCAGAAGCGAGCGTCGGATGCCGAAGCCGACTACGCGTGGCGCACCGACCCGGAGCTAGCAAGGCTCGACGCCACGACCCCGGTGCGGATGACGCTCAGGGAGTACGTCCGCTACTTCCGGGACGAGCTCGAGTACCCGTCGCCATGGTCGGTCCGCCTCGCGATCGATACACGCGATGGCATCCACATCGGCAACTGCATGTACTACGACATCAATGACGACGAGCGGCATGCCGAGATCGGGATCATGATTGGCAACCGCGACTACTGGGATCGCGGCTACGGTTCCGACGCGTTGAGCACGGTCCTGCGCCATATCTTCACGGAAACCCCGCTCGAGCGCGTGTACCTGCACACGCTCGACTACAACCTCCGCGCTCAGCGCGCCTTTCGCCGGGTCGGATTCAAGGACGTCGGCCCGGTGCGTCGGGACGGCCATAGCTTCCTCATGATGGAAGTGTTCCGACGCGATTGGCTGGCCAGGCTCGGTGAGCCCGCAGAAGCGCGGCGTGAAGATAGCCAGGTGAACTCCCCGGCCGGCGTTCCGACTCGATCCGCACGGGATATGCGCGACAGGACTACCCAGGCCTGACCGCGGTGGTCGCTCCCAACGGTTCAAGCCTCAGCGTACGACGCGCGTGCTGCATGACGGCCGTGCGAGCAAACGGCATCGCGTGGTACTCGTTCGCAAGCCACGGTCGCACCAGGTCGTCGTAGTGCCTGTTGCCTATCTGCCCCGACTGCCCCGGCGCGTGGATCGACACTGACTTCTCGAGGTCGGCGAGATCGATGATCTGCCGGTACGACGGACAGGATGCCAGGGCATCGAACGGTTTGGCCGGCGAAAGGCCGCTCTGGGCGGGCGTGTCCATGTCACCGCCGATCGGGTACGGGCCGCGATCGAAGACCCGGTCAAGGGGCGGCCTGAGGCCAATCGGATGCGAGAAGCGAACGCGATGGATTCGGCCCCAGCGCCATCTGGAGGGGTTCTTGCCCAGCTGAGTCCGAAGCCAGGCGACTGTGCGCGCCAGTGCTTCGGACACCACGGCATCGCGCCCACCCGCCCGAGCCAGCCACCAGGAGTCCGCTCTTCGCAACATCCCGAGCACCGCCACGGTGTCGTTCGCATATAACTCGTTCCCGGGCGCCAGCAGAGTGCTCGGACCGATCCCGGTCAGGCCCCTGCGAAGCTCGACATCCACCGGTTCCAAAAGCAGCTGGATCAGGTGGTAGCGGGCGACCTCGTACACCGTCCCACCGATCGAGTCCGGGCCCAGCCGGCCGTCCCAGGCCTTCAGCAGATCGATCGCCAGTCGGACCGCCGGGTCCTCCGACCTGACACTGGCCGCAATCTGGACGAACTCGCTCCCCGGGATCGATGTGACGTCGGCCTGCAACGCGCGGCACAGGTCCACGGAAACCCGGGAGGCATCCGCCAGCTGGTCAGTGATCCTGCGAGCGCGGTAGCCGTTCATCCAGGCGTTCCCGAGTTCGTGAGGATATGAGTCGGGGGCGATCTTGTGATTGGCCGAGACGATGCAGCCCTCCGCGGGGTTGAAGGCGCTCGGCATCTCGTCAAATGGAAGATAGCCGGTCCACTCGTGTGTGCCGGCCCAGCCCGGCGCGGGCACAGATCCGTCGCCGCGAGCGCGGACCGGAACGCGTCCGGCGACGCGGTAGCCGATGTTCCCATCGACGTCGGCATAGACGAAATTCAGTTGTGCCGATTCCGCGCGGCGTATCGCATCAGAGAACTCGCTCCAGTTGCCGGCTCGATTGAGCTTCAGCAGGGCGAGCGCATCACCGGACCCGGTCAACGCGACCGCGCTCAGCGCGTACCGGGACCCGGATCCGGGTGGCCCTTCTTCCACGATCGGCCCATGCCTGGTCGTGGTAACGCGATGGGTCACAGGCGCGTCTTCGTGCTTGACGCGGATCGTCTCGGTGCGTGGATCGCTGTCCAGCCACTGGTCCTTGAACAGGTACCGATCCCCGTCGAACCTCTCCTCGAACAGGTCCTGGCAGTCGGTGAAGGCCACGGTGATGCCCCACGCAATCCGCTCGTTGTGCCCGATCATGACTGCGGGTACGCCCGCCAGCGACGCGCCGGTGACATTGAGCCCGGGCGCCGACAGGTGGTTCTCATACCAGACCGACGGCGATGACATGAAAAGGTGGGGGTCGTTGCACAGCAGGGGCCGGCCAGAGTCCGTGCGGCTGCCGGCGATCGCCCATGCATTGCTACCGCCCCCCGCGCCTGGCCCGACAATTCCAGGGTCGGCAACGCTGGAGACGGCTTTCTCCAGGCTCCGATGAGCGATGGTCGTCGGATTCCCTTCCGGGTACCTGAAGTTCCACTCGGCCGCGGCTTCGTCGCCAACCGCGGACCGCAACCGGGCGCGCACCAGTTCACCGTGCCAACCGAAGGCCAGCTGCCAGATCATCAGGCGCAGGAATGCCAGGCTGTCGACCGGCTCCCACGGTCGCGGGTTAAGCCCCACCAGCGCAAATTCGAGTGGACGCCGCCAGCCCTTGCGACCGATACAGGCGTTCACTCCGTCGGAGTACGCCTGCAGAGCCTCCTTCTCTTCGGGCGAGGCTTTCTCCCACTCCGCTTCGGCGATCCGGCCGATGCCGAGGGTGCGTGCGTACCGGTCCGTGGCGAGACCTCCGGCGCCAAACGCTTCGCTCAGGGTCCCGCGTGCAACCCGCCTGCGCAGATCCATCTGGAACAGGCGGTCCTGGGCATGCACGAATCCCTGGGCGAGGAACGCGTCGCGTGGGGAACGGGCATAGATGTGCGGCACACCCCATGTGTCCCGGATGATCTCGACCGCATCGCCGAGTCCGTCAACGTCCAGGCGACCCGAAGTGCGCGGGACGGTGCGGCGGCTCAGCGCCGTGAGAACGAGCTTGAGGGGCGGGCCCGTCAGGGAGCGTACGAACGTCATCGCATAAAGATAGCCGGTCACGCCGGGCCCCGCCCCACCCGGTCTGCAGTGCTTGCGCGGGCGCGGCGGGGCGCCGGGTGCTGGTCAGCCCGGGTGGCTACTGCCTCGTGGGCGTACTGGCCGCAGGTGGGGCCGTGGCGGGGTCCGCGGGCGGCTGCGGGGGCGCCGGGTTAGCCAGTTCGTGGCCAATTGTTCCCGGGAATACGGCGGCAAGTTCCTGCACCGACCACCGGCCGTCCTTGTGGATCGCCCGGCTGACCGTTGTATCGCCCATCAGACCAACTGTGTTGCCGACGCAGTGGAAGATGCGGCCGGTCACGCCCGCGGCGGCATCGGAGGCAAGCCATCCGACCATCGGCGCGATGTCATCCGCTTCCCGGGTGATGATCCCCTCGGGCGGCGGCGCGATGCCCGCGCGGCGCATCTGACGGATCTGGTCAGGCACGCTGGCGGTCATGCGTGTGGCGGCGCCCGGCGAGATCGAATTGACTGTCACTCCGTACTTCGCCAGGTCCCTGGCGACGACGCGGGTGAACCCGGCGATCCCATCCTTGGCGGCGCCGTAGTTCGACTGGCCGGAGTACCCGTAGAGGCCGGACACGGAAGTGAACGTGATGACCCGTCCACCCTTTTGCTGGCGGAAGATCACCGAGGCGGGTCGCACGATCGAGAAAGTGCCCTTCAGATGCACCGCGATTACGTCGTCCCACTCCTGTTCGCTCATATTGAAGACCATGCGGTCGCGCAGAATTCCGGCGGGCGTGACGACGATGTCGAGGCGCTTGAATGCGTCGAGCGCCGCCTGGACGATCTTTTCGCCGCCCGTTGCGCTGGCCACGCTGTCGTACGACGGGACAGCGTCGCCGCCCGCGGACTTGATCTCCTTCACGACCTCCTCGGCGGGGCGCAGGTCAGTGCCCGAGCCGTCAAGTGCGGCGCCAACGTCGTTCACCACGACGCGGGCCCCCTGGGACGCCAGCTGCCTGGCGATGCCCCTCCCTATCCCACGCCCGGCGCCGGTGATTACGGCGACCTTGCCTTCCAACCGGGTTGAAGACGTTTTCGGCGTCTCGGGGGCAGAACCGAGGAGGTTGCGCGCCACCAGCCTGTCGAGCTCCTCGACGGTCCATCGGGCCGCCGGCTTGAAGATCGTACGCACCGGTCTGGGCTGCGTCAGGAGACCGACCGTCCCGCCGTGGACTAGGAAGAGCTGTCCGTTGATGCCGGCCGCGTAGTCGCTGGCCAAAAATCCGACCATGGGGGCTACGTCGGCGGGATCGATTTTGGCGGCGTCGAATGAGAATTCACCGCCGGCAGCTGTGATCGCGGCGCGCGCGCTTTCCGGAACCGTGGCCAGCATGCGCGTGGCCGCGCGCGGGACGATGCAGTTCGCAGTCACGCCGTACTTGCCCATGTCCCGGGCAACCACCTTGGTGAAGCCGGCGATACCTGACTTGGCCGCGCCGTAGTTAGCCTGCCCGGCAAATCCGATCAGCCCGGACTCGGAACTGAAGGTGATGATCCGGCCGCCGCGCTGCTGCCGGAACAGGATGGCGGCGTGCTTCACAACCGTGAACGTGCCCTTCAGGTGGACGCCGATGACGTCGTCCCATTCCTGTTCGGACATGTTGAAGATCATCCGGTCCCGCAGGATTCCAGCGGGAGTTGCGACGATGTCGAGCCGGCCGAACGCGTCCAGTGCCGCCTTGACGATCCGCTCGCCGCCGGCCATCTCGGCGACCGAGTCGGTGTTGGCGACCGCCTGCCCGCCTGCCTTCCTGATCGCGTCGACCGTCTCTTGGGCGGGGCCGCTGGCGCGGCCCGATCCGTCGACCGCGCTCCCCAGGTCGTTCACCACGACGCGGGCGCCCAGGTTTGCGAGGAGTTCAGCGCAGGCCCGGCCTATCCCCCGCCCGGCCCCGGTGACGACTGCCACACGTCCTTCAAGCAAGCTTTCCATTGGGGTCCTTTCGCGACCTACGCCTGACGCGGTCAGCGCGCCGGCAGTGCTACCACTGCCTTGCCGGGTGTCGTGACTTCGCCTTTTCCGTTCTCGAGCCAGATGTCGCAATCCACCAGGTTCTGTGTGCCTTCGCGTCTTAGCGCCGTGACCTTGCCCTTGCAGGTCAGTACATCGCCAGGGTAGTCGATGCCCCGGTACGAGACCTGCAGCTCTACGATGCGGCCCTCCGAGCCCATCCAGTCCGTGACGAGCTGCCCGAGGAACGCACTCTTGAGCGCCCCATGCACGATCACCGACTGGTGCCCGGCCTCGGCGGCAAGATCCTTGTCGTAGTGGATGGGCACGTAGTCATCGGAGGCGCCGGCATACATGACGAGCTGCCTCGTGTCGGGCCGCTTGGTCAGCACCGGCAGCAGATCGCCTACGCGCAGGTCATCGAAATAGAGGATTGCGCCGGCCTTTCGCGTGCTCATCAGTAGGTAATCACGGTCGAACGCTGGGCCTGCGCAACGCGCCCATGCTGGTTCTCATAGCGGATCTCATGGACCTTGAACAGCATCGTGCCCAGCCGGCCATGTTTCTCGAAGAGCTCGACCAGCCGCGCGATGACACGGATGCGGTCGCCTGCCACGATCGGCTCCGAATACCGGTAGGCGCTTCCACCATCGAGGATGCGCCGGAATGGCTCCGGGAACGGCTTGCTTCCGGGACCGGGAATCAGCAGCCGAGCAAAGGTTGGAGGGGCGATTATGCCGGCATATCCGGCGGCGACCGCCGCTTTCTGGTCAACATACAGAGGACTTGGATCGCCGATCGCGCGCGCGAATTTCCGGATAGCCCCCTTCTCAACGTCATAGAAGACCGGGACGGAGTCGGTTCCTACCAGGGCCAGCATCTCAGGGGTGATGACGGATGTTTCGGCCAAGAAAACCTCTCAGCGAGCGACGACTTTTGGACGCCGGCGAGCATAGGCAGCGTAATCGAAAAGTGTCAAATTGCGGCGCCTGGCCAACCACCGGCACTCAGGGACGTCAGCCCGCGCGGGGCACCTTCTCCAGCTTCGCGTAGCTTTGCATCAGTCGCTTCACGCCGTTGCCTGCGAAGGCGACGGTCAGTTCGAAGTCGCCGTGCGACGCCGTGCAACTGACCACCACGCCTTCCCCGAATACTGAATGGCGCACGCGGTCGCCAGCCGTGTATGTGTCTCGGGGACCCGTAGAGGCAGGCAGCGGCGTGGCCGCAGCGCGCCGCAGCGAGGCGGGGTCGCGGAAGGGTTCGGCACGGCGAGCGTCATGCCTGGTCTGGGCCCGCCCACCGCTGATGTGGCTGCGGGGCAACTCGTCCAGGAAGCGGGACGGGAGGGTCGGCAAACCGCCACCGCGAAATCCGCGCTTGAACGAGCGCAACATGTACAGGCGCTTGCGGGCACGCGTCATCCCGACGTAGCAAAGGCGGCGCTCCTCCTCGAGCTGCATCGGGTCTTCCATCGATCGCGAGTGCGGCAGCAGTCCTTCCTCGAGGCCGAGCATGAATACGGCGTCGTATTCCAGCCCCTTGGCCTGGTGGAGGGTGATCAGGGTGAGCGCATCGCTTGCATTGCCATCCATCGTGTCCACGTCCGAAACGAGGGAGACGTTTGAGAGGAAGTCCCAGAGCCGCTCATGGGTATCTGCGCCATCGTAGGGGGCGGCGGATGCGCGCAACTCAAGGATGTTCTCCCACCGTTCCTCGCGCGTCTCCTCATCCTGTTCAATGAAACGCTTGTACCCGGTCCGGTCCAGGACAAAGTCGATCAGGTCGGTGGGCGCCAGGTCGAAGCTGCGGGCGACCAGTTCCTGGATCGTTGCGGAGAATGTTTCGAGCGCGGTCATCGCTCGCTTGTTCACGGCTTCTGCGACGCCGACCTCCGGGTCGAGGCGCCTGGCAATCGCTTCAAACATCGAGAGCCCGTGGCGAGCTGCGGTGTTCTTGAGCGCGGTGACGGTCCGGTCGCTGATGCCACGTGCTGGAACGTTGATGACCCGCTCAAGTGAGACATCATCGGCCGGGTTCGAGACCACCCGCAGGTAGGCCAGGACGTCCCTGATTTCGCGGCGTTCGTAGAACTTCAGGCCACCGACCAGCTGGTAGGGGATTCCATGCCGGTTGCAGGCCACCTCGAGCGCCCGTGACTGGGCATTGACGCGGTACATGGCCGCCATCGCGCTCCGGGGGACCTGGTCGTCCTGGACCAGCCGCTCCACTTCCTGCACGACCAGCCGTGCCTCTTCTTCCTCGTCGTACGCCTCGCCGATCACGACCGGCGCCCCCTTGTCGTTCTCGGTCCAGAGGTCATTTGGCAGCCGCCCCTTGTTGTGCGAGATCAGGGCGGCCGCAGCTTCGATGATCGTCTGGGTCGACCGGTAGTTCTGGTCCAGAGTCACGGTGCGAGCGTTCGGATAGACCCTCTTGAAATCGAGCATGTTCCTGGGATCGGCGTGCCGCCAGGAGTAGATGGACTGGTTGGGGTCACCCACCACGCAGATGTTGTGGTGCCCGGCGGCAAGCATGCGTGCCAGGCCGAACTGGAGGGCATTGGTGTCCTGGAACTCGTCAATCAGCAGGTGCTTGAACCGCGCCTGGTACTTCTCAAGCACCTCCGGGCTGCTCTCGAAGAGGCGATGTGTGACCAGCAGCAGGTCATCAAAGTCGACCGCGTTGGCGGCGAGCAGCAGCTCCTGGTACCTGCGATAGACGCGCGCAACTATCTCTTCAAAGTACGAGCCTGGCCCGGCCGCGTATTGCCGGGCTTCGATCATCTGGTTCTTGGCGTCGGAGATCGCAGCCAGCACGGCACGGGGGGCAAAGCGCTTGGGATCGATCTCGAACTCCTCGAGGACGCGCCTGACCATGCGCTCCTGGTCGTCGTCGTCGTAGATCGAGTAGTTCGGTTGAAGTCCGGCCAGCGCCCCGTCGATCCTCAGCAGCTGGGCGCAGAAAGAGTGGAAGGTCCTGACCGCAAGCCCGCCCGCAGGCGCGCCGAGGATGCGCTCGCAGCGTTCGCGCAGCTCGCGCGCCGCCTTGTTGGTGAAGGTTACCGCCAGGATGCGATGGGGCTGGATGTTGAGCGCTGAGACCAGGTACGCGATGCGGTGCGCCATCACCCGCGTCTTGCCGCTTCCCGGACCGGCAACAATCAGGAGCGGTCCGTCGGCGTGCGTGGCGGCCTGGCGCTGGCGTTCAGTGAGGCCTTCGAGAATAGCTTGCGTCGAAGCTGGGGATGTCACGTCCCGATTCTAGCAGCGGAGGGTCGGAACTCTCAGGTTGCGGTGTCCGTTCGCTAGCGCACGGCGCCGACGGCCAGCGACTCCTCGATGCGCCCGAAACTGACCGCGCCCTCGGCGATCTGCTGCAGGCGCAGCAACTTCCCGGGGTGGTCGAACCGCGCGCGTTCCTGCACCGTTTCGAGGCGGGCCGCCGTCTTGTGTGTGTCGTGCGGCACCGTGATCAGGGGAACCCCCTCTTCCCGCGCTTCGTACTGGACGTACTGGATCGGCACCGGCGGCTTGCCCGCGGTGAGCACCAGCGCCTTGATCGGGGTTGCGAGGGCCGCCATCTGGATGTCAGGCCGATCGCCCCGGATGACAGCCGCGGCATTTTCGCGGGTCCCGAAGTAGTGGACGCCCCAGTCCCAGATGTTGCCGCCGACCAGGAAGTAGTCGACAAGCCCGTCGGCCCTGTCCTCGCCGTCAACGATCTTGCCGTCGAGGTGGGCGGCCAGCTCAGTGATCGTCACCGCGAGCAGGTGACGGTCATCCGGGATCGCTCCGAGGAAGGGTACGCCGGCGGCGTCCAGCGCGGGGACGGACTTTGTCCGCAACGTGTGTTCCCGGTAACGCGGCAGCGCATTGTAGATGACGCCGAGGGTCCGTCGCCCGAATGTCCGGGCGGCCGCCAGCGGGTCGTCACCCCAGGCAGCCACGATCAGGATCTGCGCGTCGAGCTCCTCGGCGAGGCGAAGGTTCAGTTCCGGTGAGCCACTGAGCCCTTCGACGATGATCGGCGCGGCGCGGTCGCTTAACCGATTGATGGCCGCAGCCGCGCCCGGGATCTGAGCAAGCTGCGGGAACGTGGTCTGAATTCTTGTGGGCGTGCCGGGCGCGGATCCAGGGACGAGTCTGGCCATCGCTTCCGGATCGCGTTCCCCAGCGGTGCCCGCCCGCACGAACGCACTGGTCAGGGCCGGTTTGCGGCCGGCCGCCACGAATTTAGCCGCGATCCAGCAGCCTACAGCGGTCTTGCCCGCTCCTGGCGACGTCGAGACGATCAGCAGTGTTGGCATCGGTCGGGCAGGTCCTCGGGGTAGGATTCAGCCTGGCAACTGGTGCTCAGGCGACTTCTCTGGGCCATCGCAGCGGTTTCGTTCCGGCCCGGATTCTATCAAGGGGTGCCACGGAGGGTTCAGTGCCTGTCGAGCGATTCGAGCTGCTGTTTAGGCGTCCGCTGTCCGACGGCCGCAGTTGGGGTGACGTTGGACCCTACGAAGAGTTGCGCGGGCGGCTCTACTTCGAAATCGATCCTTTGAACCCGGCCAACGAGCGCATTACCGACCTGAAGCTGGCGCCGCGGAATCACGCAGGCATGGTGGAGTTCAACGCCGATATCTCCATCCTGTTGCCAGTTGACCGGGCGCGGGCGACCGGGAAGATGGTGCTCGACGTCGTCAATCGCGGGAACCGCGTCGCGTTGCCAAACTTCAACCGCGCGACCCGCCCGGCGATCGACGAACGGACCCCGATCGACGTCCCCGTTGACGCGGGCGACGGCTTTCTGATGCGCCGGGGCTATGTGGTCGTAGCGTGTGGCTGGCAGAAGGACGCTCCGCCTCACCCGGCCCTGATAACCCTGCGTGGCCCGGATGCGGCAAACCCGGACGGCACCCCGATTCGCGGCAAGGTGTATTCGCAGCTGCAGTCGCCGGTCGACACGCACAATTTCCTGCTTTCCGACAAGAATCATCGAGCGTATCCAGCCGCAGACCTGGAAGAGCGCAACGCCTCGATGGAGTACCGCGCTGAGCCTGATGGGGCTCCACACCCCGTCCCTAGAAGCTCCTGGCGATTCGGGCGTATCGATGATTCCGGGAAGTACGTCGCGGACCCCGACTACGTCTGCGCCCCGGAAAAGTTCAAGAAGGGCCGCCTGTACCAGATCGTGTACACGACCGCCGGAGCACGCGTGCTGGGACTCAGCTTTGCGGCGCTGCGGGACGCAACATCGTGGTTCAAATACGGAGCGCCCCGCCTTGAGTCCCCGGTGCCCGGGATCCGTCACGCTTACGCCTACGGAATGTCGCAGACAGGACGTTTCCTGCGCACCTATGTCCACAACGACTTCAACCTCGACCAGCAGGGCCGGGAGGCGCTGGATGGCGTCATCGCGAATGTAGCAGGGGGCATGCGCGGGGAGTTCAACCAGCGCTTTGGCCAGAACTCCAAGGACCGGAACAACATGCTGACGCAGTTGTTCCCCTTCACCAGCATTCTGAGTACCGACCCCAAGACCGAGGAAGCCGGTTCATTGCACGGTCGATTGGACGCCCGTGGGAGCAGGCTGAAGGTCTTCTACACCAATTCCTCGGCGGAGTACCACCGTGGGGACGCGTCGCTGGTGCATACCGACCCCGATGGCACCCGTGATATCGATCCCGGTCCCAATGTACGGGTGTATGCCTTTGCGGGCACGGAGCACGGTCTGGGGACGTGGCCTCCGAGCGATCTCGGCGCTGCCGTCAACTTCGTGGCGGACCGTTCACAGAACCTGCGCAACGTGATCGACTACGCGCCGTTGCTGAGGGCCTGCCTGGAGAACCTGGACCGGTGGGTCGCCGGGGGCGTGGAGCCGCCCTCCAGCTGCCACCCGCGCGTCGATGACGGAACCGCGGTGTCAGTCGAACAACTCCGGGTGGTCTTTGATGCGATACCGGGCTCGGCATACCCGGGGCACCATGCCCACCCGCGGCGGCGGGACTTTGGCCTGCTGCAGGCGCGCGAGCAGGTGACGACGTTGCCGCCGAAGGTCGGCAGCGTCTACGGCGCGTTGGTTTCAGCGGTTGACTCCGACGGGAATGAGGTCGCCGGGATAAGGATGCCCGAGGTGCAAGTTCCACTCGCAGCAACGACCGGATGGACGCTCCGGCATCCCGACGTGGGAGGGGAGACGCAGCTACTGATGTTCGCCGGAGCGACCCTTCCCTTCGCTCCTACCAGGAGAGCTCGAATTCGGTCCGGCGATCTCCGGCCCTCGATCGAGGAACGCTACTCCAGCAAATCGGCCTACCTCGACCTCATTCGGGCGGCCAGCCGCAAACTGGTCAAGCAACGGTACCTGCTCGAGGAGGATGTCGAGGTGTGTCAGCAGAAGGCAGGAATACTGTGGGACCGCTTCGCCCGGGCCGGCGAATGAGCCGGCATGCATGAAGTTGCCGGCGTGGATCGCCTGCCCGGAGCAGGAGTGACATCATATTTCGCCCCGCCAGCGAGTACGGGGTAGTCGTGGCGCGCGGCGGTTTCCTCGTTCACTCCTGGGGGACCCGGACTACCTATCCCAGTCCGCTTACCCAGGCAAGGCCTTCACGTGGGCAGCGCTCGGACTGGCAGCCGACGACAGCCTCATCGATCCGGATGAGCATGTTCACCTGAAGTGGACCGGCGATCCCCGTTACGACCGCTGCTCACACGCAGTGCATGGCCCGGTACGGCACTACAGCAGCGGCGTCATCTGGCGGCTGACTGTACTTGTGCGGCGGCTTTGGCCGATTCCCGGGTGTCCCGTTCGACGAACTGTTCATTGGCCCGTTGGTCGTATAGATCACCCGCTAGAGGCCGCGGCGCGCCAACCATTTGACAGGCTCGTGATACAGTCTAATTTCCAGTAAAACTGATACCGCATATCAAAAGGGATTTCGTGCCATGGCTCGTCTTGTTCTCTTGGTGGTGCTCGGAGTTCTAGGGCTCACGGCCATTGCCTGCAGCTCGGCCAAGCCGACACCTGTCCCGATCTCCTCGCCCGCGGTCCACGTGGTTACCACGATCTATCCGGCCGTCTACTTCACGCAGCGCGTTGGAGGCGATCGCATCCGGCTGACCTCCATCGTGCCCACCGGGGCACACGCTCATGACTTTGAGCCTCGACCTTCCGACCTCGCGGCCATAAGCAAGGCAGACCTCGTCGTCTACGTCAGTGAGTTCTTCGAGACCTGGATGAGCCGAGCTCTCGAATCGGCCGGCTCCTCGGTGATGGCGGTCGAGGCGGCGCACATCGAAGACGAGCATGGGACAACGGGGGAAAAGGACGGTCACGGCCACGGCCACGACCAGGCTGACCCGCACGTATGGCTCAACCCTCACGAGGCGATCGAGATGGTGGAGCGCATACGCGATGCCCTGATCGAAGTCGACCCGGAAGGCCGCGACACATTCGAGGCGAATGCAGACTCGCTCATCGCGGAGCTTGAGTCGCTCGAATCACGCATGTCTCAGGCGCTCGAAGGCTGCCGGATCAAGACTGCCGTCGTTTCACACGAGGCCTACGGTCACCTCCTCGAAGACTTCGGCGTGGAACAGGCAGGGCTGTCGGGCCTGGAGGCGGAGGAAGCGGCGAGCCCGGCGACTATCGCCAGGATCGTCGACCTGATGCGGGAGCAGGGGATCAGGCACGTGCTCGCCGAGCCGGTCGTCAACGAGAAGCTAGTGGCGCAGATCGCTGAGACCGTAGGCGCTACCGTCCTGCCCCTGCACCCGCTTGAATACTTGACCTCTGCCGAAGCAGCCGCCGGCAGTACCTACTTCACGATCATGGATCGGAACCTGGAGTCCCTGCAGACTGCGCTTGACTGTCCCTGAGACTGAGTCGCAACAAGGGCGCCTGTGAAATCATGCACTCGGTAGGAGAGTGCGTCCTGCGTGAACGAAATCCGCGAGCTTGGTGACGGCCTCTAAGCCTGCTGCACGATCGCAGCCGAAACGGGGCCAACAGAATAGAACGATCGCCAACCCGGGATACCGCTGAAATAGATTGAACCGCCCGGCTTTCATGGAGACTCGGCTTTTTGGCTCCCTGCCAGCGCCGGGGCGGTTGGACGGCACCAGCCGACCTCATGCTCAGCGGCGGGACGTATTCGAGCGTGCTCATGAGCCGACGGTTCTTGAACCAGTCGATTCATTCAAGGTTCGCAAATCCAGGTCTTCCACGCCCCGCCAGGGGCCGCGCCGGCGCATGAGCTCGGTCTTGAACAAGCCGATGAGGGTTTCGGCCCGCGCGTTGCCGTAGGAGTCGCCACGACTTCCCCCACCGACGTCAACGCACCTGCCTCAGACAGCCGCTCGTTGCCGCGGATCGCAAGATATTGGACGCCATGGTCCGAGCGATGGACGAGGCCAGGTGCCGGGTCCCGCGCCCGCAGTGCCTGCTCGAGTGCGGTCAGGGTGCTCTCAGCCCGCAGCGACTTCGTCACCTGCCAGCCTACGATGTAGCGGTAGAAGGCATCGATCACGAACGAGACTTAGGCAAAGCCAGACCAGGTACCAACGCAGGTCAGGTCGGCGCCCACAGGCGGTTGGGAACGGGCGCCTTGAAGTCGCGCTCGAGCAGCTCTGCCGGCCACTCTGCCGTCTCGTTGGGCATCGTGGTACGGACGATCCTCTCGCGGACCGCGCCCTGGAGCCTATCGCGCGCATCAGGCGCTCGACCGTGCAGCGGGCCGCCACAGCTTGCGGGCCCCGTAGACGCCAAAGTGCCCGGCATGGACGTGCCTCAGCTTCACCTTCAGAGCCTCGTCGTGGACGCGACGCGCCGGCATCGCTCCCGTCCTGGCGGCGCAGCAGGTCGATGGAGCGGCCTGCAGCGCCCTGCAGATCGGCTCGACCCCAAAACGTTCCCTGTGGGCATCGACGAAGAGGGTCATCTCGCCGGCCGGCGCGGGTTGATCTCCCGCGCGAAAAGCCGAGGCGGATTGCAGGCTCTGGTTCGCCCGCCGGAGCGTCTTGTCCTCCCGCTCGAGCTGCCGCAGCTTGCCCGTTCATAAGTGGTCAGTCCTGGACGCGATCCATAGTCGGTCCGGGCGATGCAGTTCTCCACCGCAGCTTTGTTCAGCAGCGGCTCCACCCTGTATTGCACACAGGGGATGGATCCCGTTCGGGGTCGCCAGCCTGGCCCATATGAAAGACGGTTTCCGGCGAATGATCGTTTTAGGGAGAAGAAATCGTTCAGAAAGGAGGAGGTTGTAGCTGCAAAGTTGCGGCGGGGCTTGGGCGCTAGTAAGATCGCGCCGGATCCAGAGAGGGCGCGACAGGCGACAATCTGAAACGCCACAATCCGAGGTTGCCTGTTCCGTCGTCCACTTTCTACCGACAGGAGGGGGGTATGCGGCGCTTCAGTTTCCTTGGGCTTCTGATCATGGTCCTGGCCGTTCTGGCGGTGGCCTGCGGTGGGGGAGCGTCCACTACGGCTTTCACTCCGCCGAGCGACCCGATCGGCGTCATCAAGATCGGTCCCAAAGACCCGATCCGCATCGCCAGCGCGCTCGTCATTTCTGGCGCCGACGCCAACCTGGGAACCGACTCGCAGCGCGGCGTGGAGCTGGCCATCGCGGACCGGAAGGCGATCAAGGGCCACTCGATACAGCTGCAGGCCGAGGACGATGGCTGCAGCTCCGAGGGCGGCCAGGCGGCCGGCACCAAGCTGGCTGCGGGCCCACAGATAGTGGGGGTAGTCGGGACCTCGTGTTCGAGCGCCGCCCGTGCGGCAGCGCCCCTGATCACGAAAGCGGGCAAGGTGATGGTGTCGCCTTCGAACACCGCTCCGTCGCTTACCGCCGAGAACCGAAGCGCAGATTTCGCCGGCTACCTGCGGACCGCGCACAACGACAAGGTGCAGGGCGCAGTCGCCGCGAAGTTCGCACGCGAGCAGTTGAAGGTGTCGAAGGTCGCCACCATCCACGACGGGAGCCCTTACGCAGAGCAGCTGCAGGCCGTCTTTGCGGCCGAGTTCAAGAAGCTGGGCGGCCAGATCACCGCGCAGGAAGCGGTTGCACCGACCGACACCGACATGCGCCCGGTGCTGACCAAGATCGCGGCGGGCAAGCCTGACCTCATCTACTACCCGATCTTCGTCGCGGCCGGGGGCCACGTGACCACCCAGGCGCGGAAGACCTCGGGCCTCGAGCAGGTCAAGCTGATGAGCGCCGACGGCACCTTCGCGGTCGACTTCCTCAAGGCTGCCAGCGACGCTGCGGTCGGCGTCTACCACTCCAGCCCGGACTTCTCGGCCTTCGCGGGTGGGTACGCCGACTTCAAGGCCAAGCACAAGGCCAAGTACGGCGAGGACCCGGTCAGCGCCTTCCACGCTCACGCCTACGACGCGGCGATGATCATGTTCAACGCGATCGAGAAGGTGGGCGTGGAGGGTCCCGACAAGTCGCTCTACATCCCGCAGAAGGCGCTTCGGGACGCCCTCTTCGCGACCAAGGACCACCAGGGCCTCACCGGCAAGATCAACTGCGATAAGAACGGCGACTGCGCCGATCCCAAGATCGCGGTCTACCAGAACTCGGCCGACAACGTGAAGCAGGCGAAGGTTCCTGACACTCCGATCTGGAAGCCGTACTAGGCGAAACAACCCGCCGCAGTCGCGGAGCTAAGTTGAATACGCCGGGCCTCCACGGCCCGGCGTATTCGCATCTACATCGACGGGAGTGAGATGACAGGACGCCCTGCGACTTCCCTCGCTGCCATCCGCCGATGGTCGGCACGGATCAACGTGGCCGACCTGCTGATGTGGATCGTCGGAGGGGCGATCCTGATCTTCATCGTCGCCGGTTCGATCGCGACCCTCCGCCTGGGCATCTACTCGTTCCGCCAGTGGGTCGACTTCATCGTTTTCGGGCTGGCCCAGGGCGGCGTCTACGCCCTCATCGCGCTCGGTTACACGATGGTGTACGGCACCCTCCGGATGATCAATTTCGCCCATGGCGAAGTCTTCATGTCGGGGGCCTACACGGCCTACTTCCTGGCGTTCACCCTCGCCCAGAATGGCTGGATCGAGCGCTATCCGGTCATCAGCCTGGCGATGATATTTGCAGTCTCCATGGGCACCTCTGCCCTGGTCGCCGTGCTCGTCGAGCGGATCGCATACCGCCCGCTCCGAAACGCGCCCCGTCTCGTCGCCCTCATCACGGCGATCGGCGCCTCGTTCTTCCTGCAGTACGCGTTCCGCGGACTCTATGGCTCCGGGTTCAAGGCGTACCCGCGCATGAGCTTCCTGGAGGGCTCATGGAGCCTGGGCGACTTCCGCATCCTCCACCTGCAGGTCGTCGTAATCGTCGCCGCGGCGCTCATGATGGCCGTGCTGTACCTGTTTATCCAGAAGACGAAGACCGGCAAGGCGATCCGGGCAGTCTCCGAGGACAAGGCCGCCGCCGCGCTGATGGGCATCAGCGTCGACCGCATGATCGTGATCACGTTCGTCATCGGCGGCCTGGCAGCCGGCTTTGCCGGAGTGCTCTTCGCCCTCATGTTCAAGCAGGTCCACTTCTTCATGGGCTTCATCCCCGGGATCAAGGCGTTCACCGCGGCGGTGCTGGGCGGGATCGGCAACATCCCCGGGGCGATGATCGGCGGGGCCTTTCTCGGCATCTTCGAGTCCCTGGGTCCGATCCTGTTCCTCGACGGCTTCGGCATCAAGGCGCCGTACCAGCTGAAGGACGCGATCGCCTTCGCGATGCTCGTGCTGGTGCTGATCTTCCGGCCCACCGGCGTACTGGGCGAGCGCCTGGTGCAGAAGAAGGCGTAGCCATGCTGGCGAATCGGGCATGACGACGGTAACCACGCTCCGGGCGCGGTTCGGCGCAGCGACCGGCAATCCGTTCTCCGGGGGCGCCTGGCGCATCCCCGTGCGCTACGGTGCGGTCGCCGGCGTAACCGCGGTGTTCGTCTCGCTCATCGGCATGGTCGAGGCGTTCAGCCGGCGCGAGGTCATCGAGACCGCCGTGTCGATGGACCAGGTCCTGCTGCTGGTCATCACCGGGACCGCGGGCTACCTGGCAGCCAGCAGGTTCGCGGCGCGCGGGATCGGGAAGTCGGTCATCGCCGCTACGCTCTCGGGGGTCATCGCCACTCTGTTCCTGCTCGCGCTGCTCGTGCTCGGGGACCGGATCAACCTCCGCCAGGTGTTGCTGAACGCGTCGCCATCGCTCTATCTGGAGCTCACGTTCGGCAAGGGCCTGGGAACGGGCGCCGGCCTCCTCGCTCTGCAGATCATCGCCGGGGCGGTCGGCTCGGGCCTGATCGCGCTGCTCCCACCGGCGCCCCGGCGAGCGCTCCTGATAGGGCTGACCGTCGTGGCGGGCATGGGCATCCTGCATGACCTGATGAGCCTGACCTTCCAGAACTGGGGACCCCTCTCGGTCCTGGACACATGGCTCTATTCGTCCACCGGTCTCAAAGTCCGCGGCGCAAGCGCGCTGTTCCTCATCTTCGGCGGCTGGAGCCTGCTCTGGGCGATGAAGGGCCCGCAGATCCGGGAGCGTTCGAAGACGCTCCCGCTGGCCAGGTCCGCGGCCCGCCCGGTCGCGCTGCTCGCCGCCCTGGTCCTGCTGGCGGCCCTGCCGCAGATCCTCGGCCTGTTCCTCAGCGAGGTCCTCGTGCTGGTCGGTCTCGCAGCGCTCATGGCGCTTGGCCTCAACATCGTGGTCGGCATGGCCGGGCTGCTCGACCTCGGCTACGTCGCCTTCTTCGCCATCGGCGCCTACACCATGGCGATCCTTACGTCGTCCGAGCTCGCGTTCTTCGGCTTCAACTTCTGGGCGGCGCTCCCCCTGGCCATCCTGGCAGGCGTCGTCACCGGCGTGCTGCTGGGCGTGCCCGTGCTCCGGATGAGGGGCGACTACCTGGCGATCGTGACGCTCGGCTTCGGCGAAATCGTGCGGTTGCTTGTGCTGTCGGACGCGCTCAGGCCGTGGTTAGGCGGGGCGCAGGGGATCGGCCGGATCCCCAGGCCCGAGATCGGCAGCTTCGAGTTCGTGTCGTCGCAGCAGGTCTACTACCTCGTGCTGGGCGGGTGCGTGTTCGCCGCGTTCATCTCGTGGCGGCTTAAGGGCTCACGGCTCGGACGCGCCTGGCTTGCGATCCGGGAGGACGAAGACGTCGCTGCGGCCATGGGCATCAACCGCGTGTACTTCAAGCTGCTCGCGTTTGCGGCCGGCGCCGCCTTCGCCGCCATGAGCGGCGCGATCGCGGCAAGCAGACTGGGCATCATCTACCCGCACAGCTTCAGCCTGCTGATATCGATCAACGTGCTCGCGATCGTGATCATCGGAGGCATGGGGAACATACCCGGCGTCGTCATCGGCGCCTTCGCCCTTGTGGGCCTGCCGGAGATCCTGCGCGAGTTCGGCGACTTCCGTTGGCTCGTATACGGCGCTGCCCTGGTGGGCATGATGCTGCTCCGCCCGGCCGGGCTCTGGCCGGAGGCGATCCGCAAGCGCGAGCTCACCGCGCGGCCGGCCGGAGTGCCGGAAACGCCGAGCACCTCCCCGAGCGCCGGGGACACGAGCTAGGATGCCCGCACGGGTGCCTCTACTGCAGGCGATCAAGGTGACGAAGAGGTTCGGGGGGCTCACCGCGCTCGGGGAGCTGACGCTCGACGTCGAACGACACGCCATCCACAGCGTGATCGGCCCCAATGGCGCCGGGAAGACCACATTTTTCAACTGCATCACCGGCTTCGAGCGGCCCGAGGAAGGGGAGATCCTGCTGGAAGGCCGGTCGCTGGTAAGCCGCTCCCCAGATCAGATCGTGCGGCTCGGCGTGGCCAGGACTTATCAGAACATCCGCCTCTTCGCCGAGCTGAGCGTGCTAGTCAACGTCCTGATCGCTCAGCACACGCACCTGAAGACCGGAATGATCGGGGCAGTTCTGGCCCTTCCGGGCACGAGGCTTGAGGAGCATGAGGCGCGCTCGGAGGCCGACCGCCTCCTGGAGGCCGTGGGGCTCGGCGGGATGGGCGACTACATGGCCAGGGGCCTGCCGTACGGCATGCAGCGGCGCCTCGAAATAGCGCGGGCGCTGGCGACCAGGCCTCGCCTGCTGCTGCTGGACGAGCCGACCGCCGGGATGAACCCCATGGAGACGCAGCACACGATGGACTCGATTCGCCGCCTGCGGGACGACCTCGGGATCACCATCCTGCTCATCGAACACCAGATGCGGGTCGTGATGGGGATCTCGGACCGGGTGTCGGTCCTCGACTACGGCAGGAAGATCTCCGAGGGCACGCCGGCCGAGGTCCAGAACGACCCGAAGGTGATCGAGGCGTACCTCGGCCGGAGTGGCGCCTGATGGCGCTGCTCGAGGTCCGCAACCTCCACGTCTCGTACGGCCAGATCGCGGCCCTGCACGGGGTCGAACTCGAGGTCAACGAACGCGAGATCGTCACGCTGATCGGGGCGAATGGCGCCGGCAAGACAACGACCCTCAACGCGATCTCCGGCCTGCTGCGTCCGGACCGGGGCCTGGTCATGCTCGAAGGCATCGACCTCTCGACACTGCCGCCGCACCAGATCGTGTCGCGGGGGGTCGTGCAGGTGCCCGAAGGCAGGCACGTGTTCGCCAGGCTGACCGTGCTGGAAAACCTCGAGATGGGCGGGTTCACGGTGCGCGGGAAGGCCGAGATCCCGAGGCGCATCGAGCAGGTGTTCGAGCTCTTCCCGCGCCTGCGTGAGCGGCGCGGGCAGCTGGCGGGGACGCTCAGCGGCGGCGAGCAGCAGATGCTCGCGATGGGACGGGGCCTGATGGCGGGACCCAAGGTCCTGCTCCTGGACGAGCCCTCGATGGGCCTCGCGCCGGTGCTGGTCGACACCATCTTCGACACGGTCAGGCGGCTCCACTCCCAGGGGACCACGATCCTTCTGGTCGAGCAGAATGCCCGCATGGCCCTGCAGGTCGCCGACCGCGGCTACGTCCTGCAGACGGGGCGTGTCGTACTATCCGGCACCGCGGCCGAGCTGCAAGCGCACGACGCCGTCAGGGAGGCCTACCTGGGCGTCGGCTAGGGGTCCGGCCGGTTCTCCTGCGATTCCGCAAGTAGCGCCGCGGTGTGCTCCAGCACGATCGAGGCCCGCGCCAGGCGAGAGAAGGCCCACACCGCAAGCGTCAGGACGACGAGGTCGTCGAGGTAACCCAGGACCGGGATGAAATCGGGAACGATGTCGATCGGCGAGAGAAGGTAAAGGACCAGGGCAGGGATGATCAGCTTCGCGCAGATGGGCACCCGCCGGTCGCCCATGACACGACGAAGCAGGCGCCAACGGCCCCGCCACGAAAGGGAAAGGACCGCGCGGGCGGTCTCCTGGCGCCGCAGCCGACCGATCATGCCCTTGCACACGCCAGAGATTCTAAGTTGACGTCTTTCGTGGCGCCCGACGGTCCGCTGGCGATTCGCCCGATGCGCGACCGCGAGGACGACTTCCAGCTGCTTGCACGCTGGCTCACCGACCCCCGCGTCCTCGCGTCATACGAGGGCCGATTTTGTATCCGTGAGAGTGGTGCTGGGGGCCAGATTTGAACTGGCGGCCCACGGATTTTCAGTCCGTTGCTCTACCGCTGAGCTACCCCAGCACCGTTCAAAATCGTACCACCGCCAGCAGGATTCAGGGATCCTGGCGAGTGATCCGATCAGCGGGTCAGGCGCCGGAAGGCCCGGAGTGGGGCCGCCTGCAGGCCCAAGCCCATGATCCCGATGGCCAGCAGCGCCTTGCCTGGTGCGTCCCGGTCGTACCCCGTGACCACCAGGGAGCGGATCACCTCGAACGGGTAGGTGATCGGGTTCCAATCGTTGAAGATCTGGATCCACCGCGGCACCAGGGATTCCGGCACGAATGCGGTCGAGGTAACCATTCCGTCAAAACGAGCTGCCTGGGAACTTCGTTGGGGTGCTCCGCCACATCGATGCCGGCGACTTTCGCGGTGCCAGGTGTGGCACGGAGTGAACTGCCCCCAGGTGCGGTACCGCTCATTATCTCGATGCCGGGGGGCGTGAATCTTGCCAAAGCTGCGCGCTCCGGCCAAATTGATCACCGGCGCTGGCCACCGCCGTGGCGATGGCCAGCGCCGTCAACCTCTGTCAGGTGATCACGTTGGACCGAAACGCCGGATCACTTTCGGCGAGGTGCGCACTGAACTCCTCGTAGTGGCGAGATTGCCTTCTTGTCCGCAGTGTCCGGGTCGAGATGGCGTTGGAACACCCCATTCATCTCACCGGCCTCGTACTCGCCGACCAGCATGGTCGTCTCTGAGATGGCTGTATCCAGTCTCTGCCGTACATGGTCTGCCGGCCCTTGTTTCGCCTGGAATACCATCCACTGCTCTCGCTTTCCCCGCGTCAGGAACCGCACTCCGTCCCACGAGCGAGACGTTACTTCCAGTCGCGACACTACCTCAGCCCACCGGCAAGGATGCAACACCCGGCAGAGCACGTACGCGGCCCCCGTATCTTCCTGCCAACTTCGTGATTCCGGGTGCCCTCCGCAAGAGGAGAGTGTTTCCACCAGATCGGTACAGTTCAGTGCGTACACGAGTCCTCTGACGGACTCGTCAAGCTTCGAGTAATCCAGATACCAGGGGTGCATGAGCTGCACCTCCGGTTCGGTCCGATGCAACACCGCCTGTTTGAACCACCACATATCAGGCTTTCGGCTTGGTCTTCACTTCTGGCACCTTCAAGGCGTCCCAGGTGTTCTTGCTGACAATCCGGAACAGCTTGACGCCGTCCTTCGTGGCCGTCACACCGTACACCTTGCGGGTAGGCGATTGCTGGATGACGGTTTTCTGGAGTTGCCCGTCGGGAACTGTGACCTTCTTCCGGCGCCTGAAATCGTAGAACTCCATGCCAGTGTCCTTTCTGACTTTGGGCCTATGATGTGATACTCAGTATCTGCCCAAATCTACACCGAGTATCTGCTAATAAAAAGATTATTGAGATTGTATCTCAATATCAATGATCGCAGGTTAAGAGTCCCCTGCACCTGTGTCAATAGACCGCCGGAGCGCAAGGAGCTCGGGCAGCCGTACCCCAACCTGGATCCGCGCAAGCTGCGGCGCGCGATCGAAGTTGAGCTCGCAAGGCTATTGCAGATTTACACGCCAGCGATCGGCACGGGACCAGATCGGGATTGGCCGGGTACCCGCGACTTATCAGGCGCGTCGTCGGCGCCAGGATGCCCTCGGCTTGAACCAATGATGCCCGGGGGGCTATCCTAAGCGGTGCGGGCGGAAGTGGCTCAGTGGTAGAGCATCTCCTTGCCAAGGAGAGGGTCGTGGGTTCGAATCCCATCTTCCGCTCCACAGAGTACATCCCTGCGAGACCTCCCCCGGCGGAGGTCTTTTCGCGTCCTTTGAGTTCAGCCAACGACCCTGGTCCACTGGCGGTCAGCGGTGCCTCGGCTCCGATCGGGCCGCGAACCAACTTCGCAGGCGATCCTTGAAGACGGGCACCGAGCGAACCAGGGCGTCGTAGGAATCGCGCCGCTCGTTGGGTAGGATCTTCCTGGAATCGAACTTCAACACCGCGCGCGCCAGCAGCGAATACGAAAACCATCTGGCCTGGTTGGCGGCCTGATCGGCCCCGATCTGCATGAGATAACCAAGCGTGACCGCGAGCATCCACGGCTCTGGAAAGACGAACAAGTACAGCGCCGAGGCCAGGGCGAAGTATTCCCAGCCGTGGAGCAGCAGGTAGATCCGTCGCCAGTCCCGGCGGATGTAGCGGTTGTAGTAATCAAGCGCGTGATCGACGTCAGGAAGCACTCCCGCCGCGATTGCGATCGGGACGGTAATGGCGTGACCGGTGACCGCCCAGAGGACCCCGCCCACCGCGCTGGACAGGGCGAGATGTTGAGGTCCAGTCACGGCGTAGAGCAACCCCCGAGGTTCGAATGAGAGCACACAACGACTAGGTTACGATGTGCGCCCGCCGCCGTGGCCCGCCTGGCACCGGCGGGTTCGAGAAGGTAACCAGGGCCGGGACTGTGAGGGCCGTATGAGAGCCGCTGTGTACAAGGGCAACCGCCGGATAGAGGTCGAGGAAGTGGAGACCCCCAGGCCGGGCTTGGGCCAGATCCTGATGCGAATCAAGTACGCGGGCATCTGCGGATCCGACGTTCACCGGTTTCAGTTCGGCATGCTCCGGGCCGGTGTGGTCCTGGGCCACGAGTACAGCGGCACGATCGCCGCGCTGGGCGAGGGCGTCACTGGCTGGCAAGTTGGCGACCGCATAGTCGGCGGCGGTGGCGTCGCCCCTGGGGGCCAGCCTGCGCGATCGACCTCGTCGCCGCGCTATACGGCCAAGCAGGCCGGATTCAATCCGGCCATCACATACGGCGGGTTCGCAGAGTTCATATGTCTCGACGCCTGGCGACCGCTCAAGACCCCGGACGAGGTCCCGGAC
>Ga0194120_10000680_pt1 | contig 63855 bp, 60 predicted proteins | sample TA2MahCa65mmetaG_FD_148642 | JGI IMG/M metagenome (GOLD analysis project Ga0194120, IMG submission 148642) | Freshwater microbial communities from Lake Tanganyika, Tanzania - TA2015019 Mahale Deep Cast 65m | ecosystem: Environmental > Aquatic > Freshwater > Lake | place: Tanzania: Lake... | reverse complement strand
CAGAGCCGCGCTATCAGGCCGGATGCCGCCTGGCCATGGCGCGAAAGGGCCTGCGAGGGCCCGGCGCCCCACCTGCAATCGGCCCCTAGAGCGACTTTGAGGCACATGTGATCAATCCTGAGGCCTCCGTGCCGGCCGCGATGCCGGAGCGAAGTCATCAGAGCCGCGCTATGAGGCCGGACCCACGCGCCGCACCGGTGGCGCAGGCCTCCGATCGCCTGAGGCCGGACCCACCCGCCGCATTGGTGGCGCAGGCCTCCGTGCCTGCGTCCGGGAGGCGGCCCGGCCGGCGTCAGCTCGTCGACCCGCCGCCGCCATAGAACTTCTGGAAGTCGCTCGGCTTGACGTTTTCGAGGAATTTCTTGAATTCCTCGCTCTCGGCGTCTTCCTTGGTCTGGTTGATCGGGATCGAGGAGTTGGACATGACCTCTTCCGCCACGAAGATGGGGCACTTGGCCCGGAGGGCCAGTGCGATGGCATCCGAGGGCCGGGCGTCCACGAGGACTTCCTTGCCCTCGACGTCGAGCTTGAGCTCCGCGAAGAAGGTGTTGTTCTTCATGTCGTTGATGCGGATCTCGTCCACCTTGGCCTTGAGGGTCTTGAGCGTGTTGAAGAACAGATCGTGCGTCAAAGGGCGCGGCGTCGGGATCTTCTCGAGGCCGAGGAGGATGGCGTTGGCTTCGGGTTCGCCCACCCAGATCAGCAAGGCCCGGCGCTCGTCGGTATCCTTGAGCACCACGATGGGGCTCCGGGATTGCGGCTCGAGGATTACGCCCGAGACCTTCATTTCGACCATTGTCGGCATTATAGCAGGCTAAGCCTTGAGCTGCGGCGCGGCGAGCGCCTGCGCGAGCGTGGTCTGCCATACCTGCTTGAGGGGCACGCCCTTGGCCTGGGCCGCCGCGACGCAGTCCCGGTACTCGGGGCTGAGGTTGGCTATCGTTCCCATGTCGCGCGCCACCTTGACGCGGATGGGTCCGAAATCGGTCTGGACGCTCACGATCTCGCGGTCGAGGGTCTTGCGGCGGACCGTGTAGTAGCGGACGCCGATGGTCGTGGTCTCCGCGAACACGACCTTCTGGCAGTCGGCGTGCCTGTCAGGCGGCAGGATCACCGTGAGCTTGATGCCGGGCCGACCCTTCTTCATGATGACGGGGGTCAGGAACACGTCGAGCGCCCCGGCGTCGTAGAGGCGATCGGTCACGTGTTCGAAGAGTTGCGGGTTCTGGTCGTCGATGTTGCTCTCGATGACCCCGACCAGTTCGTCCGCGGGCTCGCGGGCCGGCGGCGCCTCTTGCTCGCCGGCGACCTCTCCGACCATGACCCGCAGCACGTTGGGCACGCGCTGGCCGTCGCGGCTCCCGCCGCCGAAGCCCGAGGCGACGAGCGTCATGCCGGGCAACTTGCCGAACTCGCGGGCGAAGGTCGTGAGGATGGAGGCCCCGGTGGGGGTCACCAGCTCGCCCGTCTCGCCGTTGTCGTAGACCGGTACGTTGCGCACCAGTTCCACGACCGCGGGCACCGGCACCGGCATCATGCCGTGCTCGCACTTCACGAAGCCCGACCCCAGCGGCAGCGCCGAGCAGACCACCTGGGAGATGCCTAGCTGATCCATGCAGAGCACCGCTCCCACGACGTCCACTATGGCGTCGACGGCCCCGACTTCGTGGAAGTGTACCTGGTCGGGCGGCATGCCATGGACCTTGCCCTCGGCCACCGCAAGGCGGTGGAAGACGCGCGTCGCGCGCTCGACGACCGACTTGGGCAGGTCCGAGCGCACCAGGATGGATGCGATGTCGCGCAGGTGCCGCTCGGGCTGCGGTTCGGTCACCTTAACCTCGAAACGCGTCGCGCCCATGCCGTGCAAGGTCTTCTTGAAGGCCTCCAGGCCATATCCGGAGATCGGGAGCCTGGCCAGATCGGCCTGCAACCGGGCAAAGTCGGCGCCCGCATCGAGGAGCGCCGCGACGATCATGTCGCCGGCGGCGCCATTCAGGCAGTCGAAAAAGGCAACTCGCATCCGACTCCCATTTCACGCGGCCGCGCGGGCCGTTGCAAGCGCCTTGATCACGCCCCGGTCGCGCCGGACGCGATCAGGCCCGCCAGGTAGCCCGCTCCGAAGCCGTTGTCGATGTTGACCACCGCGACGCCCGAGGCGCACGAGTTGAGCATGCCGAGCAGGGCGGCCAGGCCGCCGAAACTGGCGCCGTAGCCCACGCTTGTCGGCACGGCGACGACGGGCTTGTCCACCAGTCCCCCGATCACCGAGGGGAGCGCCCCCTCCATGCCCGCCACGACCACGACGGCTCGCGCCCGGGCCAGGGCCGGCAGCGCCTCGATCACGCGATGAAGACCCGCCACCCCGACGTCGTAGATGCGCTCGGCGGCCACGCCGCGCATCTCGACCGTCAGGGCCGCCTCCGCGGCGATCGGAATGTCGGCCGTGCCGGCGCAGAGGACCGCCACCCCACGCGCCGGAACGGCGCGTGTATCTTCAGAGGCTTCCTGGGCCATCGCCCCGAGATTCCCGGGATGCCCCAGGGTGAGCGCCCGAGCATCGGCATGGTACTCCAACCCCGGCAAACGCTGCAGCACGAACTCGGCGGTCTCCGGGGCGATCCTGGTGGCCAGGATGCGGTCGTGATGGTCGGCAAGCCGCTCGCAGATCGCCGCGACCTGCTCGGCGGTCTTGCCCAGTCCGAAGACCACCTCGGGAAACCCGGTCCGCACGGCCCGGTGGGTGTCGAGTCGCGCGAACTCGAGCGCTGCCACGGGCATGTGCCGCAATCGCTCGACGGCCTCCGGCACGGATAGCCCGCCGGCCGCGACCTCCTCGAGCAGCGCGCTCAGCCGGACCGCGTCCACTTGGCCTCGGAGACGGGATTGAGGCTGCCCTGGCGGTAGCCGTCGAGATCCAGCACGGCGTAGCGGTAGCCGGCGTCCTTGAGCGCGGCGGACAGGTCGGCGCGCATTTCCAAGGCGCGCGCGAGTTGATCGGCCGGGACCTCCAGGCGGCCCACCTCGCCGTGATGCCGCACGCGGTGCCCGCGGAACCCAAGGGCGGAGACGGCTTCCTCGGCGCGGCCCACCTGGTCGAGGCGACCGAGGGTCACGAAGGTGCCGTGGGGCAAGCGCGACGCGAGGCAGGCATTGGCCGGCTTGTCCCAGATGGACAGACCGAGGGCGCGGGCGATCTCGCGCACTTCCGGCTTGCCGAGGCCCGCCTCGACCAGGGGACTGGCCACCAGGTGCTCGTCGGCCGCCCGCAGGCCCGGCCGATGGTCGCCCAGGTCGTCGCAATTGGTACCGTTGCAGATGGCCGCGTAGCCTTCCGCCCGGGCGATCTTCGCCAGGTCGCCGTACAGGGCCGTCTTGCAGTGGTAGCAGCGGTCGGCGCCGTTTGCCACGTAGCCGGGATCGTCGATTTCCCGCGTCTGGACGACCCGATGGGCGATGCCGATCTCGGCAGCCACCCGGCTTGCGTGCGCGAGTTCCTCGGCCGAGACCGATGCCGAACCGCTGGTGACGGCCAGCGCCCGGGAGCCGAGCGCCCGAAATGCCGCCGCGGCCACGGTGGCGCTGTCCACGCCGCCCGACAGGGCGACGATGACGGATTCGTGGCGCGAAAGCGCCGCGAGCAAGCGGTCCAGAGCGGCCATCTGGGCCACTCTAGCACAATTACGACACTCGGCTAGATTCTGACGCGGAGGCCCAGCACCTCGCCACGGGCGTTGTAGCCGATCGTCCCCTCGAGCCGCGGCGTGAATGCGAAGCCCAGTTCGAAGCCCGAACTCGGCCCGTACATGACCCGCGACACGAAGTTGGTCCCGATCAGGATGTTCAGGCGGCCCGTGAGGCGCGGCACGAGTTCGTAGGCGAGGCCGGCCCCGAACTCCGCTCCCAGCGGAAGCGTGGCGCCCATTCCGAAGGCCCCGGCCACCAGCGTCAGGTCGAAGCGGGGCGTGCCGGTTCGGATCCAGTGGGCCAGCCGCAGGTCGTAGTTCGGGATCACGCCGAACGGCATCGCCATGCCGAGCGCGACGCCCAGGCGCGTGTCCCCGGATATGGCGCCGTCTACCGATACGCCGAATCCCGGGCCCACTCCCGTCCCGAAAACCGTGCCCTGGCGCTCGTCCGCGCCCGGCAACGTGGATGCGGCCGCCGGCAGGGCCATGAGGGCCGACGTCGAGACCGCGATGAAGACTCCGGTGATTACTCGCATGGGCCGTACCTCCAGATGGTGGGTCATGCCGAGTCTAGCGCGGCAGTGACCCGCGGCTGATGCGCAAGGCGGCCTAAGCGATTTGGCTCATCAGAACACCAGGAGGGCGTTCTGGACGGGTCGCTCGAACCCGTCGGCGGGCACGTTCACGACCCTTTGCCCCACCACCATCGCCGTGGAACCGCCGCCATCCAGGTTGATCCCGTCGCGGCACCCGATCTCCTGCATGAAGCGGGCGAGTTCGTACAGCGTCATACCGACTGAATGCGGCAAGCCGGCCGCCACGCCGTACACCTTGCGCTTGGCCGCGCCGTTGCGCGGCCGGCCGTCCACCGTGATCAGCGCGATGTCCTTGCCGCCCAGCGAGCAGATCGCGGTACGGGCCGCCCGGCCCCTGGCGATTTCCGGCCCGAAGCGCTCCTCGCGGGCGGTCACCCTCACGGCGCCGCCCTGGATGAGCGTGGGACCGCCGCTGACGGCCATGCGCGCGCCCTCGAAGGTCCCGTTCAGCCGGGCATACACGTTGAGAGTGGCGCCGATGCGCAACCGCCGCCGCATCTCGAAGATCGCCCTGCCCTGGGCCGACATCACGTAGCCGCCGGCCGGGATCGGCATGTTCCCGGTTGCGGCCGCCAGCAGCCTCCCGTCCCGGGCGATGGCGAACTCCCGCCGGCTCGGATCGGGGACCGTGCCCGTCCGCGGTCCCCAGTGCGACGTGTAGAGCACGATCAGGCCGCTCTGCGCCGGCTTGTTGACGGCCCTGGCGAGGTAGACCTTGCCGCTCTCCTCGGCGATCGCCGCGAACAGGCGGGATTGGCTGATGAAGGAAGTACCGTCGTGGCGGATGCCGAAGACCGAGCGGTTGTAGAACGAAGACGACAGGATCTTCCCTTCGGTCAGGAGCAGGCCGACCGGCGCGGACGTCGCCGGAGCGAAGAAACTGCCGTTGATCCCGGCGACGGCCTGGTAATTGCGCACGATGTGCGAGACCGTGTCCCGCTTGAAGAGGTCGCGACTCGAAGCCGTACGCAGCTTGAGCTGCGACTCGCCCAGCCGCAGCCTCAGCACGTGCAGCGACACGGGGCCGGCCGCGGTGAAGCGCGAGACGCGCTGAAAGAGCAGGCCTTGGCGGAGGTAGAGCGACGAGGCCCGCGACACGCGCTCCTCGAACTCGAACTCGACGCTGCCGATCGACACCTCCGGCCTGAGGTGGGGCATGGGGAACCGCCAGCGCAAGGTGATCTCCAGCGCCAGGCCATGGTGGTACACCTCGATCTCGCGGACGGGCCCTCTGGCGAGTGATCTGCGCTCGAGGCCGAAGCCCGGGTTAGCCACCCGGAAGTCCCAGCGCACGCCGCCGGCGACCGGCGAGGATCGCAGCGCCCTGGGACGCGTGGCCAGGACGCGGATCTGCGTGCGCTCGCCTTCGCTCGCGACGCGGATCATGGCGGCGGAGGCCGGCTGCGCTCCTGCCAGGATCAGGAAAACGGCGCACCAGAAAGCGACGAGGCGGGGCATTGCCCCGCCATGGTACAGCTAACGCGACGGACCGTTCGGATCCGGCCTCACCGGGCCGGTCAGGGCCTACCTCACGCGCTGAGGGCGGAGACGAGCTTGCCCGCGCCGTCGGGTGTGCAGGCCTCGAAGACGACCTCGGGCGCGACGCCCAGCCGCGCCGCGAGCGTGCGGGCCTGCACGCGCCGCCGCTCCTGGCGGCGGAAGTACTGCAGCGCGGGAACCGCCTCGTCGGGCGGGAAGCGCGACACGGCCCCTTCGAGGTCCGACTCCAGGTGCCTGGCCAGCTCGGAGTACAGATCACGATAGGTGATCTGCAGGGTCGGCTCGACAAAGGTCAGCAGCTTCATGTCGGAGATATAGAAAGAACCGGCGAAATCTTGTTTAACTTTCCGTTAAATACTCGACCAGGTAGTGGTAGGCCGCCTCGATGCCCGCGGAGTCCCCGAGCAGGAAGCGCGCCACGATGGCGTGCATCGGGAAGAACGCCACGCCCTTGCGGGGGAAGACGAGCGAGTGGTGCAGCGGATCGCCGCGGTAGGCCCAGGCGCCGCCCACCGCGTCCACGATGCGCTCGCCCAGCAGGGCGCCCCACGTGAGGGCGATCTCCAGGAGGACCTCTTCCTCCGGCGGCTCCGGCCAGTGCGCGGCCAGCCGATCCAGCGTCTCCAGGTCGGCTTCGGCGCTGCCGGCCCAGACGACCTCGAAATGCTCGCCCAGGTCGACCTCGGCGCCATGCGCCCACTCGTCGATATCCTCCACGCCCGCGGCCACCGCCGCGCCGTAGCTCGAGTCGGCCTCGGCCGCCGTGCAGAGCAGGTGCCGGCTCGCCCGCTCGAAGGCGGCCATCCGGGCCGAACGGCCGTTTCCGTGGTCTGTTCCGGTCATTCCGCTTCTCTCTGGACGGAGCGCGTGTCCGCGCGGGACGGGAGGGCCCGGTGCGCCGCGGCCAGCACCATGTCGGGGGTGAGATCCCGCAGGCACGTGATTTCCTGGCAAGTCGTGCTGCGCCGATCCCACAGGCAGGGCCGGCATGCCAGGCCGCCGACGTGCACGGCCTGGTGGCTCGTGCCCGGCGGAATCAGCTTGTCGGGATCGGTCGGACCGAAGATGCCCACCGTGGGCGTCCCGACGGCGATGCCCAGGTGCATCGGAGCGGAGTCCACGGCGATGAGCAGGGCGGCTCGCTGGATGAGCGCGGCGAGCTGGCCCAGCGATCGCGTTTGCCCGTGGGCCACGACGACGCCTTCCAGTCCCGTGGCCAGGATGGCGGCGACGCCTTCGTCATCGTCCGGCCCGCCCGCGAGCACGACCTTGCAGGAGGCCGCCAGCAGTTGCCGCGCCACCTCCGCCCAGCGGCGGGGCTCCCAGGTCTTGTGGATGCCCCGCCGCGCAGCCATCCGGGAAGCACCGGGGTGCAGGACGACGACCGCATCGCCGTCCACGAGGCCGTTGCGCGCCCGGAACTCGGTTGCCCAGGCCTGATCGTCCGGGGCGACCACCACCTGGGGGACGCACGCGGGGATGTCCAGGAACGACCCGACGAGGTCGTAGTACATCCAGCCCGCGTACTGCTTCCGCTCGAGCGGAGCGGCGACGGTCAGCAGCATGGACAGCGGGTTCGCGGCGTAGCCGACACGGTACCGTGCCCCCGAGAGGAGCAGCAGGGCCGGGATCGCCGGGCTGCGGCCCGAAGCGACCGCCAGGTCGAAGTAGCGCGAACGCAGCCCTCCGACGACGTCGAGGAACTCCGCGAGCGTGGGCCGATCCTTGGCATCGAAGGCCAGCACTTCGTCGATCGCCGGGTTGAACGCGCCGACTCCCTTTGCCCGCGACTCGACCATGAGCGTGAGGCGCGCGTCGGGATACGCCTCCCGCAGGCTCTTGATCGCGGGAAACGCGAGGATCACGTCCCCGATTCCCCCGAACTGCACGAAGAGGATCCGGCGAATCTCGGAAGCCTGCCACGGCGCACGGGCGTCGCGCCGGCCGGTCATGATCGGTCGATCCGCGGCAAACCGGCCAGGAAGGCCATGATCAGCCAGAAGGGCAACTGCACGGCCGGCCGGAAGAACACCGTGTCCACCAGACCATGAACCATGAGACCCGCGAGCGCCGCAACCGCACCCGCCGCCCACGGGCGTGCGACGCCCAGGGCGAAGCCCTCGACGCCCCGCGCGGCCGCGGCGAGCACCAACCAGACGAAGGCGAGGCAAGCGAACACTCCCGCCTCGGCCGCCCACTCCAGGAAGATGTTGTACGCCCCGAGGGCTTCGAAGCCGCTGATCATGTACAGCGCGTAGCCGTGGCGGAAGGCATCGTTGCCGATGCCCACGCCCAGGTACCAGGAATCGCGGATCATCTCGATCGTGGCCCGCCAGACGTTCATCCGGAACGAGTTGGAGGAGTCGCCTCGCGGGGTCACGATGCTGGCCAGGCGGGCCTGGAAGGCCGGCACGTGCTCCCAGGCGTACCAGAGCCCCACGGCGGCCACGCACAGGAAGAGGCCGGCCAGTAGCCACGTGCGCTTGCGGCGCCAGCCGGCGGCCAGGCCAAACAGCGCCAGCACCCCCAGTTCGGCGCCCAGGGCGACGTACGCGCCCCGCGAGTAGGTCAGGTACAGCACCAGGGGTCCCAGGACCAGCACGCCCGCGGCGATCCACCGCGCAAGCCCGCGCCACGCCAGGGCCCCGGCCAGTCCGAGGGGAATCGCCGCGACCAGGTACCCTCCCAAAAGGTTGGGGTTGCGCAGCGTGCCGTACACGCGCGTGAGGTGCAGCTCGGACTCGGCGTCTTCCCATGTGGCGAGCGGCGCGACCTTGATCCTGAACTGGTACAGGCCGTACACCGACTCGAGCAGGGCCGCGCCCAGCAGGCCGGCCAGCGGCACCCACGCCCAGGTCCCGCCGCGCCTCACCGCATCCCGGAAGACCAGGTAGGCCAGGCCGTAGATCGCGAGCTTCGCCAGGCCCTTGGCGGACGCGACCGGGTACAGCGACGCGGCGGCCGCCACGACCAGGATTCCCGCCAGGATGAGGAAAGGCAGGTCCAGCGGGGAGGCGGCGTCCTCGGTCGCCGGATGGGTCACGGCGAGCAACGCCGCGCACCCGGCCGCGGCAAGCACCAGCAACGCGTTGAGGCCGGTCCCGACCAGCGGCGACAGGAAAAGCAGCAAGAACAGCGTGGCGAGCGACAGGCCGGGCGCCAGGCGTGCGGCCAGGCTCGTGGCCAGGTAGGGCTGGATGCGCTCGGCGGCCGCGCTGCGCAGGCGCCGGTACAACCTGCCCGGCACCGAGCCTTGCAGCGTCGCCCGCCAGCCGCCCTCGAAGGCGGTCAGAGAAGCGCCTGACAGCAAGGTATCGCCTCGGCTACTTCAGATCGGGCGTCCGGACGTCGACGATCGAGCCCTTGAGGCGATACTTGAAGCCTTCCAGTTCGATGGGCGTGCCGACCTTGATCTTGCTGTCCCCGAAGACCACGCCGTCATCGGTGACCGCGCCCTGCTCCCGGATGGTGACCAGGATGTCCCGCGAGAACGGCTCGGACGGGTCGGGCACGGCGACCACCGCCTTGCCGTCCGCCGTGGGCACGGTGATCGTGCGCTTGCTGCTGCGGATCGCCACCACCTCGACGGCGCTGTACGGCACGTTGCGCAAGGTGATGAACGTCTTGTCGCCCTTCCTGAACAGGCTGTCGGGATCGGCGATGGAGCCGCGAATGAAGCAATCCACCTCGACCGCGGTCTTGCCCTTGATCTTGGCGTTCAGGCCCGCACGTCCGGCCTTGGCCAGGCCGAAGCCCAGGATGGCCAGAGAGAGCAGGACGACGAGGCCCAGGTCCAGAAGGTTGATGCGGCCGAACAGCCTGCCTTCCGCGTCGATCATTTGTCGGGACTCCCTGCTTTGATGCGTTCGATGAGTTGCGTCGTGGAGCGCCCTTCGTGAAAGGGCAAGAGGGTGATTCGCGCCCCGACCGCCGAGGCGGCCGGCGCCTCCGGCAGCGTCTCCGGCCGCCAGTCGCCGCCCTTGGCATACACGTTCGGGCGAAGAGCCAGCAGGGTGTCCGAAGCGGTGGGCTCGTCGAAGATCACGACGGCATCCACGGCCCGCAGGGCCGCCAGGAGTTCGGCGCGATCCTCCTCCGGCAGGATGGGCCGGTCAGGCCCCTTGAGGGCGCCCACGCTCCGGTCCGAGTTCAGGCCGACGACCAACCTGTCGCCCAGGGCACGGGCCGCGGCCAGGTAGCGCACATGGCCCGCGTGGATCAGGTCGAAGCAGCCGTTGGTGAAGACGACCTCCTCTCCCGCCGCCTGCCACTCGCGCACCAGGCGCGCCCCGTCCTCGCGCGTCACGACCGGCTCACGCCTCCGAGACTTCGGGCTCCGCCCACTCCGGTCCCGCGGCGCCTTCCAGCGAGTCGCAGGCGGCGAGCATTTCCTGGGGCGTGGTGGTCGCCGTGCCGAAACGGCGCACCACGATCGAGGCTGCCAGGTTCGCCATGACGGTGGCCTCCAGGTACGTCGCGCCGGCCGCCAGGGCGACGGCAAGCGTGCCCACCACCGTGTCGCCGGCACCCGTCACGTCGAACACTTCCGATCGGTTGAACGCCGGGACCTCGACCAGTTCCTGGTCGCGTTCGAACAACGCGATGCCGTTGGCCCCCCGGGTGATGAGCACCGCCTCGGCCCCCGTCTCGTCCAGCAAGGTCTGGCCGGCCCGCACGAGGGTCTCGTGATCGACGATGGCGAAGCCGACGACCTGCTCCGCCTCCGGCTGATTGGGCGTCAACACCGAGGCCCCGTAGTAATCGCGCAGGTCGCCCTGGGCGTCCACCACGGCGAGTTTGCCCTGCACCTTGGCCTCGGACAGGGCCGCCTCCCGGATCCGCTCGGTGATGACGCCGTTGCCGTAATCGGACAGCAGCAGGGCTTCGCAGGTCGGGAGGCGCGAATTGATTGCCGCGATGAGCTGGTTCTCGACCTCGGGCGGCACCGGATCGCGCACCAGGCGGTCCACCCGCACGATCTGTTGCGTGACCGACTGGTTCGACGAGGCCGAGATGCGCGTCTTGGTCGTGGTGGGGCGCATCTGATCCATGACCACCGACCGGGTGGCGACGCGGATGCCTTCCAGGAAGGTCAACAACTGCCGGCCGGTCGGATCCTTGCCGACCACTCCCACCATCTCAGGCCGCCCCTTGAGCGACGCGATGTTGGCGGCCGCGTTGGCCGCGCCGCCCGGCAGCAGACGCGTCTGCTGGTGGCGCAGAATGAGCACCGGCGCCTCCCGGCTGATCCGCTCGACCTCTCCCATCAAGAATTCGTCGGCTATGAGATCGCCGAGTACCAGAATGCGCGTACCGTTCATCCGGGCAAGGAGGGCGGAAACGGTTGTGCGATCGAGCATCGTCTCTTGCTACTTCTCGCCTAGTCCTCGACGGCGACGGCGGTCTGCCACTGCCCTGACGCCTTGGCCCGCAGGTAGGCCTCGATGAAACCGTCGAGGCCGCCGTCGAGCACCGCCTGCGTGTTCCCCGTCTCGAAGGACGTGCGGTGGTCCTTCACCAGGCTGTACGGGTGCAGCACGTAGCTGCGGATCTGGTTGCCCCAGGCCGCCTCGGTGTAGCCGCCCTTGATGCCGGCGATGCGCTGCAAGTGCTCGGCCTGCTGGCGTTCGTACAGCTTCGCCCGCAGGATTCGCATGGCGGTCTCGCGGTTCTGGTGTTGCGAGCGCTCGTTCTGGCACGCGACCACGATGCCCGAGGGCAGGTGCGTGATGCGCACGGCGGTCTCGACCTTGTTGACGTTCTGGCCGCCCGCGCCGCCCGAGCGGTAGGTATCGATCTTCAACTCCGCCGGGTTGATCTCGACCGGCGCGGATTCGGGGATCTCGGGGGTGATCTCCACGCCCGCGAAGGCCGTCTGCCGCTTGGCCTGGGCGTTGAAGGGCGAGATGCGGACCAGACGGTGCACGCCCTTCTCGGCGGATAGCCGGCCGTAGGCGTACGGGCCGGTCACCACCAGCACCGCCGACTTGATGCCGGCCTCGTCGCCGGGCGATACGTCGACCAGTTCGGCCTTGTAGCCGCGCTCCTCGGCCCAGCGCGTGTACATGCGCAGGAGCATCTCGGCCCAGTCCTGCGCGTCCGTGCCGCCCGCGCCCGCGCTCACTTCCAGGATCGCCGGCTGCTGGTCGTACTCGCCGCCGAGCAGTTGCTCGAGTTCCCACTCGTCGAGGCCCCGCTTGAGCTTGGCGAGACCGTCCCGGACTTCCGGCACGACCGAGTCGTCGTTTTCCTCGATGCCCATCTCGATGAACACCTCGAGATCGTCGCAAAGCCGCTCCCAGCCCTGCAGCCGCTCGAATTGCTGCCGCAGGAAAGTCAGCTCCTGCATCGTCCCCTGAGCCCGACTCGCGTCGCTCCAGAAGTCGGGGAGCGCCGTCTTGGCCTCGAGGGCCTCGAGGCGCTTGATCAGGCGGTCAGGGTCAAAGATGCCTCCTGGCTTCGCCGACGCGGGTCTTGAGGGCGGCCAGTTCGGTGCGGGCTTCGGGGAGCATGCCTCATTTTAGCCAGCATGTCGTCGCCGATGCTAGCGCGTGCCGGGAGTCGGGCTGGCGGGCGGACCTTGCACCGGAAGCCGGAACCAGAAGGTGCTGCCCCGGCCCGGCTCGCTCAGCACGCCTATCTCGCCGCCGTGCGCCTCGACGAGGGCCTTGCTGATCGACAGTCCAAGGCCGGTGCCGCCTGTCGCGCGCGCATCGCTCATGTCCACCTGGTAGAAAGGCTGAAACAGGAGCGGCACTTGCTCGGCGGAAATCCCGGGCCCCGTGTCGCTCACGGCGCAGACGACGTCGCCATCGGCCGGCGCCGCCCGCAGCGTCACGGTCCCTCCCTCCGGCGTGAACTTCACGGCGTTGCTCAGCAGGTTCAGCAGCACCTGCAGGACACGCTGGGGATCGGCACGTATCATCCCGACGCCCGGGGCGATCTCGGTCGCGATCGCCAGGCGCTTGGCCACGGCACTCGCCTCCGTGGCTCGGGACGCCTCGGCCAGGACGGTGCGGATGTCGATCTCCCGGGGAAGGACCTGGAACTTCCCGGCCTGGACCCGGCTCAAGTCCAGCAAGTCGTTGATCAGGTCCAGCAGCCAGCTAGCCGCCGCGTCCATCCGCGCGAGATACTCGCGCTGCGCCGGTTTGAGCTCGCCGGCGACTTCATCCGCCAGGATGCTGCCAAAGCCGATGATGGCGTTGAGGGGCGTGCGCAGCTCGTGGCTCAGCACGCTCAGGAACTGGTCCTTGAGCCGATCGACCTGTTCGAGGGCGGCCAGCCGCAGGCGCTGAGCGTCGGCCTCCCTGCGGGCCGCGATCGCTTCATCGAACGGGACCGGCATGGCGAACGGCGCCGCGAACTCCGCGAAGAACTCGCCGGCTCGACGCACCAGGACCGCGGTTCCGCTAGCCCCATCCTCCCCTCCCAGGACACCAGCGAGCGCCTCGTGGTGGATCGCGGCATACGACTGCAAGGCGCAGCCGGAGACGGCCGCCTGGCGGCCCAGGCGATAGGCCTCGAGCAGCGCGGACTCCCCGCTCTCGCGGAGATAGGCCTGCAGCCAGCGCCTGTACTCTTCCGCGACGACCCGCGGTTCGGGCGCCAAGGCGCTCAAGGCGCCGCTCCCTCGAAGCGCGCGACCAGCACCAGCGCGTCGTCGTCAGGCCGCGAAAAGGCTGCAAGCAGTTCCCCGGCCATCTCTGCCGGCTCGGCGCCCGGTCGCAACCGGTCGACGAAACTGCCCTGAAGCCCGTCGGTGGCCAGGGCCAGCAGTTCGCCCGGCGCCAGGTCGAGCTGGCCGGCGCGGGCGCCCTCGAAGACACTGCCCAGGATACCGCCCCGCAGCGGTGCATAGGCGATCCTGCTGCCGCCGGCCGACCGCCTGGCCACCACACCCTCGACGTTGCCGATGCCCGCCCAGCGCATGAGGCCCGAATGCCGGGCGATCTGAGCGACCGTCGCCACGGCGCCGCGCGAGCCGGCCATTGCGCCATGACATCGCTCTAGCAGTACCTCGACCGGCGCAAGTGCGTTCGTCCTGATCGCGGCCGCTGCGGCCTGCGCGGCCGCCGCGGCTTCCGGGCCGTGACCGAGTCCGTCGATCACGGCCAGAACCGCTCCCGACGCGGTATCCACCACTGCGAATGCATCTCCGCAGGAAGTCTGCCCGGGGAACGGCCGCATCGCAACCGCCCACCGCAGAAAGGCCGGCACATCCGCGGCCGCCGGGATGCGCCCCGAGGTGAACCGGGGGTCGGTTTTCACTCCAGGGGACGCCACGGAGCCGCCGTCCACTTGACCATTCGAACGGTGGTTCCCCGAGCCGGCACGGAGATCACCGAAAACTCGTCCATGAGCCGCCTTGTGCCCGGCAACCCGAGACCAAGGCCCCCGCTGGTCGAGTAGCCGTCCTGCATGGCCTGAGCGACGTCGGCGATGCCGGGCCCCCGGTCCTCGGCTATGATTAGCAGCCCGCGCCGGCGATCCGCCAGGATCGTCGCCAGGGTGATCTCGCCGCGGCGCGCATACTCCAGGATGTTGCGCGCTACTTCCGAGATGGCGGTCGCGACGACCGCCTGCTCGCTCGACGAGAAGCCGAGCCGGGCCGCCAGCGCCCGCCCGCGCAGGCGGGCGGTCAGGATGTCGGCGTCGACCGAGACCGGCACGCGCGCGTCGACTTCCCAGCGCGCGTCAACCGGCACGCCCGCTCCCGTTCTCGAGAGCCGCGAGCACCCGCATTCCGTCCTCGAGATCCAGCGCCGTCCAGATCCCATCCAGGCGGGACGTGAGACCCAGCTGAACCATCGCGAACGCCACGTCCGGCTGGATGCCCACCACGACGGTGTGGGCCCCCCGGAGCCGGGTCGCCTGGGCGATTTGCCGCAAGGTGCGCGTCGCATAAGAATCCAGCACGTCGAGGGCAGTCACGTCGAGGATGACGCCGGTGGCGCGAACCATGCCGACCTTGCGCACCAGATCGTCCTGGAGCTGCCGCCAGTCCTCGTCCGAGAGCGCGGCCTGGGCAGACGCGATGAGGTGCTTGCCCTGCCTGAGAATCGGAACCGCCATGCCCTAGCCTCCCTCGGGATCGCGCTCCTCGCGAGTCACGCGGTAGCCCAGCAGGCGCTCGGCAAGCTCCATCCCCCCCTGCAAGTCGCCTACGGTCCTCATCTTCGACAGATCGACCCCGAGCGCGACCAGCGCCTGCGCCACCTCGGGCGAGAGTCCTGTCACGATGACCGCGGCCCCCATCAACCTCGAGGCCTCGACCGTCTGGACAAGGTGATTCGCCACTCGCGAGTCCACACCGGGCACCCCCGTGATGTCCATGACGACGACCCTGGCCCGTGACTGGCGAATGGCGCGCAGCAGTTGTTCAGGGAGTTGGCGGGCGCGGGAAGAGTCGATGAGTCCCACGATCGGCAGGATCAGCAGGCCCTCGCGGACCTGCAGGACCGGCGTCGAGAGCTCGCGAATCGCCTCCTGCTGCATGCGGATGGTGCTCTCTCGCTGGATGATGTACGTGTCGATCGCCAGGCCGATGTCGAACCAGACCAGTTTCTTGAGAGAGATGTAGGTATCGAACGCGCGGCGGTAGTCGTTCGGGAAGGCCTCGAGGATGCGGGCGCCGACGGCTCGCAGGTACCAGCTGTACATCCCCAGGTAGAGTTTCATCGGCAACCCGATGCGCTCGTGGACGATGCCGATGCGCAGCCGGTCCTCGACATACGCGCGGCCGTAGTCGCCCTGGGTCAGGCGCAGGAAATAGGCCTTCTGGGCCCGCTTCACGCGTTCGAGGACGAGCGGATCCCGGAAGAACTCCCGCGACTCCTCGAAGCGCAGGATGTGCCGGTAGAACTCCTCGATGACCGGCTCGGCGTACTTCTCCGCAAACTCGTTGATCGACTCAAGCCGCCTGACGTCGTCCTCGGTGAACTCGAGAAACGCCTTGCGGCGCGAGATCTCTTCTTCCGAAATCTCGACGTCTCGCTTGCTGATGCCCGTTTCCTGGATGTCGCCCATCTCGCCACCCCCGCGAGGTGGCAGTCTATCCGGATTTCGGGCGCCGGGAAGTCAGGCTCGCTGGCTTGGCGCGTCGGGGAGATCTTCCTCGAAATCGTGCGCCGACATCCGCATGTGGTGTACGGGCAGGGCTGGCGGCGGCACGTCGTAGACCACCTGGACGTGGAAGACCTGGGCCACGAGGTCGTGCTGGATGGCGCGGAGCAGGTCCTGGAACGTCTCGAAGGCCTCGCGCTTGTACTCCTGCAGCGGATCCTTCTGGCCATAGGCGCGCAGGCCGATGCCCTCGCGCAACGCGTCCATGTCGTGGAGGTGCTGGATCCAGTATTGGTCGATGATGCGCAGCATCAGGAAGCGCTCGAGCTGGCGCATCATCTCCGGCCCCACGGTCTCCTCCTTGGCCTCGTACGCCATCTTGATCTGCTCGAAGAGGTAGGCCTTGAGGTCCTCGGCCTGGCGGCCGTCGAGTTCTTCCATGGTCAGGTTGCGGGCCAGCAGGGGCGAGAGCCCCCCTACCGCGCCCAGCAGGCCGGCCAGGTCCCACTCGTCGCGGTGCAGGCCCGGATTCACGAACTGCAGCGTCAGATGCTCGGCCGTGCGGCGGATCATCTCGACGAGGTTCTCGCGCATGTCGGCGCCCTCGAGTACCTTGCGCCGCTCGGCGTAGATTATCTCGCGCTGCTTGTTCATCACGTCGTCGTACTCGAGGACCTGCTTGCGGATGTTGAAGTGGTAGACCTCGACCTTGCGCTGGGCATTCTCGATGGCCCGCGTGACCAGGCCATGCTCGATGGCTTCGTCGTCGGGCACCTGCAACCGCTCCATCATGCGGGCGATGCGATCGCCCCCGAACAGCCGCATGAGGTCGTCGTCCAGCGCGAGGTAGAAGCGGCTGGAGCCGGGGTCCCCCTGGCGGCCGGCGCGGCCTCGCAGCTGGTTGTCGATGCGCCGCGACTCGTGGCGCTCCGTGCCGATGATGTGCAGGCCGCCGACCGAGACGACTTTCTCGCGGTCCACTTCCCACTGCTTGTACGCGTGCTCCCGGGCGGCCTTGAGCTCCTCGACCGGCGCCTCGAACGGCGTGGCGTGGCCCTTGGCCAGGAGCAGGTCGTTGACCAGGCCCTCGGGGTTGCCGCCCAGGATGATGTCGGTCCCGCGGCCGGCCATGTTGGTCGCGATCGTCACGGCCCCGACGCGGCCGGCCTGCGCCACGATGCGCGCCTCCTGCTCGTGGAACTTGGCGTTGAGGACCGTGTGCGGCACCCCGCGCAGCTTGAGGATGGCCGACAGGGCCTCCGACTTCTCGATGCTGACGGTACCCACCAGCACGGGCCGGCCGATGCGATGCAATTCCTCGATTTCGTCGGCCACCTTCTGGAACTTGATCTCGACGGTCTTGTAGACCGTGTCTGGCAGATCCTTCCGGATCATCGGCCGGTTGGTCGGGATGACGGCGACTTCCAGGTTGTAGATCTTGCCGAACTCGGCCTCTTCGGTGGCCGCCGTGCCCGTCATGCCCGCCAGTTTCCCGTACATGCGGAAGAAGTTCTGGAATGTGATGGTGGCCAGGGTCTGCGTCTCGTCCTGGATGTGCACCGCTTCCTTGGCCTCGACCGACTGGTGGAGGCCATCCGACCAGCGGCGGCCCGGCATGAGGCGGCCGGTAAACTCGTCGACGATGACGACCTCGTCGATGCCGGTCTCGGGGTTGTTCTTCACCACGTACTCGACGTCGCGCCGGTAGAGTTCCTTCGCCTTGAGGGCGTTGACCAGGTCGTGCGCGAGGGAGGGGTTCTGCGGGTCGTAGAGTTCGCGCACGCCGAGTAGCTTCTCCGCATGCTCGATGCCCTCCTCGTTCATCGAGATGTTCTTGGCCTTCTCGTCGACGGTGTAGTCGACGTCCCGGATGAGGCGCGGTGTGGCCTTGGCCAGCTTGAGGTACTGCTCCTGCTTCTGCTCGATTTGCCCGCTGATGATCAGGGGCGTGCGGGCCTCGTCGATGAGGATGGAGTCCACCTCGTCCACGATGGCGTAGTTGAGCTTGCGCTGCACGCAGTCCTCGATACTCTGCGCCATGTTGTCGCGGAGGTAGTCGAAGCCTAGCTCGTTATTGGTGGCGTAGGTGATGTCGGCCGCGTACGCTCCGCGGCGCTGCATCGGGTTGAGGTGGTGCTGGATGATGCCGACTTCCATGCCCAGGTAGCGATGGATCTGGCCCATCCACTCGCTGTCGCGCTTGGCGAGGTAGTCGTTGACGGTGACGACGTGGACACCCTTGCCCGGCAGGGCGTTGAGGTAGCTGGGCAATGTGGCCACCAGCGTCTTGCCCTCGCCCGTGCGCATCTCGGCGATCTGGCCCCGGTGCAGGAAGATGCCGCCGATGATCTGGACGTCGAAGTGGCGCATGTTGAGCACGCGGCGGCCCGCCTCGCGCACGACCGCATAGGCCTCGGGCAGGAGGGCGTCGAGACGCTCGCCGTTGGCGAGGCGCTCCCGGAACGCGGGCGTCATGGCCCGCAGCTCCTCGTCGGACTTGGCCTGAATCTCGGCCTCGAGCGAGTTGACTCGCACGACGAGCGGGCGGACGGCGTCGATTTTGCGCTTGTTGGCGTCGCCAATGACCTTGGCCAGAAGTTCGAGCATGAGGGGGATCTTATCACGGTCGCCTCCAAACCGCCTGGGGCTTAGTTTTGCGCCGCAACGCCGGAGGAGCGTGCGTTGCGGATTGGCTCACGATGCCCTATTACGACGGCTCGATCCTGTTCAAGAGAGGAGACCCAATGCTTCGTAGCCGTGTTGCCGTACTGGCCACCGCCCTGCTCGTGGGTTCCAGCCTGGAGGCTGCCGCCGCGCCCAGGGCGGCGCAGGCCACGCAACCCGTGTTGACGCGGGCCGAGTTTGCCTCCAGCCTGACCAGCCTGCTCGCCGACCTCGAGAAGGCGTCGCGCACATCCTGGAAGGTCGGCACCACGGGGGCATACGCCCTCAAGGACGTCCCCGCCTTCGATTCTCGGCGCCCCGCGGTTCTGTCCCTGGTCAACGAGTACCGCCTCTGGGACGGCGCCGGAGCCGTGACGCACGAAGCCTTCCGGCCGAACCAGCCCGTCACGCGCGCCGAAGTCGAACGCGTGATCCGCAACCTGTGGGCGCTAAAGGCGAAGATCCTGCCCGGCCCGGCAGCGGCGCCCGATCTGACGCTCACCGCCGGCCGCAAGACGCTCCCGACCGACAAGCTCACGCGGGGCGAGTACCAGGCTTTCTCGGCCGCCACGTTCGGCATGATGCGCGAGATCGTCCGCCTCGCCACCGCCCGCAAGGATGCCGAGGCGCGCGCCGCCGCCGACGCCGCCGCGGCGGTCGCGGCCGAGGCGCAGCGCGCCGACCTGGCGCGCCGGCGCGCCGAAGCGCGAGCCGCCGAACTGGCGCGGCAGGCCGAGCAGGCGCAGCAGGCCCTGGAGCGCAAGGATGCCGAGGCGGCCGCTCAGGCCCAGGCCGCCAGGGAAGCGCAGGATCGCGAGCGTACGGAGGCCGCCGGCCGCCTGGCCGAGGCCGAGCGCGCGACCCGCCTCGAGAAGGAGGCGCAGGCGGCCAAGCACGAACTCGCCAGGAAGCAGGTCGCCGACGAACTCCGCGAGCGTGCCGCGGAACTGGAGCGCATCGTCAAGCAGGCCCAGGAAGACGCGGCCCGAGAGGCCGAGACGGCTCGGGCCGAGCGCGAACAACTGCGCGAATGGCGGCGCGCCGGGCGCTTCCAGGGCAATCGGCCGCTCTCGCTGGAGCTGTCGGGCCTGCCGTGGCTTTCCACGACGGTTCCGGCCACATCCTGGGCCGGTCCGACCGCCGGTGCCCGGCTTGCGCTCTACCGCGACGACCTGCTGGGCGAGTACGACGTGTTCGGCCTGTTCGACGGGCGCGCCGCGGCCTACCCGGGCGGGCCGGCCACGCTCAAGGCCGGCTTGGGGCCGCAAGGCCCCGTCTTCGGCCTCGGCCGCTGGGCAACCCTGCAACTCCAGCCATATGCGGGCGGTCGCGCCGACTTCAGCTGGGTGGGGATGCAGCTCACACCCGCGGGCGGGCCTTCGGCAGGGATCCTGTCGCACCTGCAGGCCGGGCCCTTCGGCCTCTACGGCAGCGCGGAGGCGGCCCTGCCCTGGACGGCGACCGGAATAGCCTTCCGGCCCACCTCGACCTTCGCGGTCGGCGCCGAGGTGGCCGTCAACCGCCAGGTAGCCGTCGTCGCGGGCTGGAGCGCCGAATACGGCGCAGATTGGCTGCCGTACGCGGGCAGCGTCACGACCGGCCTCCAGTTCGGCCTGTAAGGGCCGCCCGCATCCGCCGCACGGCTTCGCGCAACTCGCCCTCGTCGAGGGGCGCGAAGCCGAGGCGGAACGCTTCGGGCGGCGTGCCTCCGAAGCTGAACCGCGCCCCGGGCGAGAAGAGTACGCCGCACGACACGCCACGCCGTGCCCAGGCCGCGGCGTCCGTGCCATCGCGGACCTCGGCCCACAACGCCATGCCTCCCGCCGGGGCCTGGTAGCGCAACCGCTCGCCGAAAGCATCGTCCAGCGCCTGGCAGAGCGCATCGCGCCGGCCCCTGTAGACCCGCCGCATCCGGTCCGCATGGCGCTGGAGTTCGCCGTCGGCGACCATCTGGGCGATTCCGGCCTCGAGCGCAAGGTCGCCCTGCCGATCGCAGAGGCGGCGAATTTCGGCCATCCGGTTGATCAGGTCGCGCGGTCCCACGGCGAAACCGATGCGCAGGCCGGGGGCCAGGATCTTGGAGAGCGTGCCCACGTAGACCACGGTCGGATCCCGGCTGGCCAGCGGCAGGACCGGCTTGCCGTCGTAGTGGAACTCGTTGTCGTAGTCGTCTTCGAGGATCAGGAAGCCCTTCCGGCGGGCCAGGTCCAGCAGCGCCAGGCGCCGGCCGGGCGCCATTCCGACGGTCGTCGGATACTGGTGGTGCGGCGTGACGTAGACGGCGCGCAACGGCTCCGGCGCCTGCTCGGCCAGGTCGGCCAGGGCGTCCACGCGCATCCCCTGCTCGTCGATCGGCACCGGCAGGAGGGTGGCGCCCGAGAGCGCCAGGGCGTCCCATGCCGGCCGGTAGCCCAGGTCCTCGACCGCCACCGCTTCCCCGGGGCCCAGGAGCGCGCGGGCGGCGAGGTCCAGCGCCTGCTGGCTCCCCCGCGTCACCAGGACGTCGTCGGCGCCGCAGGCCAAGCCGCGCCGCGCCGCGAGCATATCCGCCAGGGCCTCGCGCAGCCCGGGGTGGCCACGGGGATCGCCGTAGCCCAGCACCTCGGCGCCGTGAAGGCGCATGGCCCGCCGGTACGCCCTGGCAACCAGGTCCGTGGGAACCAGGCGGAGGTCGGGCATGCCCGACGCGAGCACCAGGGCGCCGTGCGGCGGTGGCCGGAACCAGGGCTCGTCCGGTAGCGCCGGTGCCGGTTTCGCAGCCGGCCCGGAAGCCGCCGCGTGCGCCGCCCCCCGCCCGGCATCCACGACCGTCGGGGGGATGTCCCGCGCCACGAACGTCCCGCCGGCGGGCCGCGCCTCGACCCAGCCCTGGGCACGGAGTTCGTCGTACGCCGCGATGGCGGTATTGCGGTGGACCGCGGCATGCCGGGCCAGGGTACGCGTCCCGGGCAGCGGGTCTCCCGCCTTGAGGCGACCGGCCGCGATGTCTCCGGCGATGGCGCGAGCGATCCGCAGAAACGCCGAGCCGCCCGCTTCAGGGATCTCGGGCAGATACTTCCAGGTCGCCACTGGACTACCTCGACTCTCGGATCTGGATCTTTCCTTTGGTCCAGTATGGCAGGCAAGCTGGAGCCATGAGAAGACCCGAATTCGCCATGAGCCAGGCAGAGGCCCGGCATTTCCTGACCGGCCGCAAGACGTTGCAACTCGCATTCGCCCCGGCGGGCGGACCGCCCGTCCTCCGGACGCTCCACCCGGTGGTCGTCGGCGACGCCGTGGCCTTCCACGGGTCGCCCGCGGGCGAGAAGACCCTCTGCGCGGGCATGCCGGTGGTCTTGCAGGCCGAGGAGGTCGTTGCCTCCGTTCCCAGCTACTTCGTGCATCCCGAGCGCGCTTGCCCGGCTACGACACTCTACCGGTCGGTGCAGGTCTCGGGCACGGTCGAGGAGGTCGCCGATCCGCCTCGCAAGGCCGCGATCCTGCAAGCCCTCATGGAAAAGCTCCAGCCGGAAGGCGGCCACCGGCCCATCACGGCGGACGATCTGCTCTATCGCGCGGCGGTCGCGGGAATCTGGATATTCCAGGTTTCTCTCGCCGAGATCAGCGGAAAGGCCAAGCTGGGCCAGAACCGCACGCCAGATGAACTCGCGAAGCTGCTCGAGGCCCTCTGGCACCGGGGCGATCCGGGCGATACCCGAGCGATCGAACTGGTCCGCGAAGCCAATCCGCTAGCCAGGACGCCGGAGTTCCTCTCGGCGCCGGCCGGCACGAAGCTGCATTGCTGGCTGGATCCCGCGCTCGCCGCCGCCGCCGCCGATCTGCTCGCAGGTACGTACTGGAACACGGGGGTGAGCCGGGAGGAGTTGCTGGCCGCACACCTGGGCGCTTCCGCCTGGGTGGGCGCCCACGACGCGTCCGGGGCCCTGGTGGCATCGGCCCGCGCCGTCTCGGACTCCGCCAAGTGCGCGTGGGTCTACGACGTGGTCGTCGCGGAAGGCTGGCGGGGCCGCGGCCTCGGGAAAGCGCTCGTGAGGCTGCTGCTGGCTCACCCGGCGCTGCGAGCCGTGCGCGCGACCTACCTGGGCACGAGGGATGCGGAGGGACTCTATGCGCGGTTCGGCTTCGTGGACCGACGGAGCTTGCCCGCCAAGCCCTACCATTCCACCGAGATGGTGCTCGTCCGCCACGATGCGGCCCGCCATGGTAGGATTAGGGTTCTTGCTTGACCTCCGGAGTTTTTGCGCGATGAAAGAAAAGATCCACCCCAAGTACGCCAAGGCCGTCGTCACCTGCGTGTGCGGCAATAGTTTCGAGACCGGCTCCACCCGCCCGCAGATCAAGGTAGAAATCTGCTCCAACTGCCATCCGTTCTTCACGGGCACGCAGAAGATCGTGGACACCGAGGGCCGCGTCGAGCGCTTCATGAAGAAATACGCGGCCGCCGGCAAGAAGGTCGGGGCGAAGAAGTAGCCCGGCTGCCGTCGCGTGACGCCAGCTACCCAGGCGACTCCACGCTTGACCGGCTGCGAAGGCCGGGTGGTCGTGCTGCCGCCGATCCCGCCCGAGAAGCAGGCCTATGCGCTGGCCCGCTACAGCCGGTCGCCCGACTCCATCGCCGAATCCCTGCGCTGGGTTCATGACCACTCGGCCGAGCGCTTCTGGGAAAAGTTCTACTTCGAGTACGGCCACGCCTCGATCGCCGACCTCGGCCACCTGGCCATCTGCCTCGAGGGCGTTTCCGAACTCGCCGCCAGCGAGGTGCTGCACGAGGCGCTGATCGACGCCCAGCAGAAGTCGACGCGATACCAGGACTTCTCGAACGTGCCGCTGGTCTGGCCGGGCGAAGACGAAGCGGCGCGGCGCGTCTTCGAGGCGGCCATGACCGATCTGCTGGCGGCATACCGCCGGGTCTTCGACGCCGAGCATCGCGCCCTGGCCCGCCTGCACCCCCGGCCGGCCGACATGGACGAGGATCGCTATTCCCGGACGCTGGCGGCCCGCGCCTTCGACGTCGCGCGGTACCTCCTGCCGGTCGCCACCACGACCAACCTGGGCACCGTGATGAGCGTGCGCACGCTGGAGCGCACCATCGGTCGCCTGCTCGTCTCCCCCTACCCGGAGATGCGCGCGCTGGCCGGCCGACTCGCGCAAGCCTGCCAGGAGCCGCCCGACGCGACCTGGAGCGAACTCACCGGCGCGGACCGCGACGCCGCTCCCCTGGCGCCGACCCTGGCTCGCCATGCCCATGCGCAGGGCTACGCCGCCGCGGTTCGCGAGCGCGCGCATCGCGCCCTCGGGACCCTCGTCGGCGATGCCTGCGGTTCCGGTGCCGCGGGCGGCCACCGGGAGTCGGCCGGCAGCGCCGGCGCGGTCGACCTGGTGCCGGCCCACGACCTCGTGGACGAGATCCTCACCACGTTGCTCTACCGCGACGCGAAGCACCCGTACCGGGCTGTCCTCGGTGCCGTGGCCGCCCTGCCGGCCGAGCGCAAGCAGGAAATCCTGGAATCCGTGCTGGCCGATCCGGAGCGGCATGCCGAGCCGCCGCGCGAGCTCCGCAGCGGGCAGCGCTTTCTCTTCGACGTCACGATGGACTGGGGCGGCTGGCGGGACTTGCACCGGCACCGCCGCTGCGAGCAGGTCGTGCAGGCCTTCGACCTCGACGCCGGTCTGCGCCTGCCGCCGGAGACGGCCGACCCCGCTACCCGAGGCGCGATCCAGGAGGCCCATGGCGCGGCCGTGGCAGCCGCCAGGGAAGTCTCCGGGACCGATCCGCTCGCCGCGCACTATCTGCTGCCCTTCGCGCACCAGATCCGCTGCCTCTTCAAGATGGATTTCGCGGAAGTCCAGTACGTCACCAAGCTCCGCTCGGGCCCGAAGGGCCACGACTCCTACCGCGCCATCTCCTACGCCATGGCCGAGGCGGCCCGCAAGGCGTACCCCGCCCTCGCCCGCTACATCGAAGCCACCGACCCGTCGGTCCGCGACCCGCTGATCAGGTAGGCCCCCGCCCTCGCCCGCTACATCGAAGCCACCGACCCGTCGGTCCGCGACCCGCTGATACCGTCGCTCTGCCCGCCAGCCTCGTGGCCATGCCGGGCCCGGGTCCGGCAGGCCTGCACTTTGCGGTCCACGGCCCGACAAGTGCGGGCGTCGCCCTCGCGAATCCGCCGCCACTGCCCGGGCGGATCGTGCGGATTCTCGATCAGGCCGTCGTGGAGCGCTCGGTGGCACTCCCAGCACAGACCGGCAATTCGCCCGGGAAGGTGCCGCCGCACCTCCGAGTAAGGGTCGCGGTGCTCGAATTCGTCGATGGGCGCCCGGCACCCTCTCGCCTCGCAGCTACCGCCAGCCCGGACCCAGACCGCGAGCTTGACCGAACCCGGCGGCAACCGCCCCGTGGACGCCCGGCCCTCCGCCTCGGCCTTGGCCACGAGGTCGGCATAGGCAACCGGGGGCATTGGAGACTCCAGGTCCAGAGCTTCGGCCGGCGAGATCGGTATCAAGCCGCCTAGCGCCCGGAGGAAGGACATGCCGATCTCCGACACCGAAATGATCACCCTGGGCAACCTCACCCGCGGCGGGCGAGGCGCAGCGCTCCCCGCAGAGTGGCCCGTCCCATGCGAAGATCCAGCTGGCCCGAACTTGTCCCCGCGAGCCCCATAAGGCTCCTCGCCGGCCGACTCGAACGGCGCCCCGGCCGCGTCCGCCGCAGCGACCGGCGAAACGCTCGGCCTGGAGCAGACCGCCCGCCTGGCTCCCGGGATATCGGGAAGAATTCCTGCGATGGCGACGTGCCGAAGTGCGGCCTCGACTACATCCCGCACCGACACCGTCAATCCCCGGCGCCGGTAGGCGGCCACGAAATTGGCGGCGATTTGCTCGGCAAGCGGGCTGAGCCTCCAGCCTCCCGCAACCCTCGACAAGTCGGCATCGCCGGATGCCGCCCCTTCGACCCGACCAGCAGCCGCGATGGGTCCCGCGACCTGCCCGCCATTGGCCGCCCTGTCGGGCGGAACACCGGCAGGCGCTGGCCGAGCGAAGCGCTCTTCAACTGCCTCGCCGGCCGGGGCGGGCCCGGGAGTTCCGGGCGGCTCGGCGCCAACCGGTACGCGAGCCCCCGGCGCGCCAGCGGCGAGGGCTAGTTGCCCGCCAGACCAGGAGGACTCCGACGTCTCCTTGGCCGCAAGGATCCGCTCGATCTCGCGGATCGTGCACGTCTGCACGATCTCGGCCCACCAGGCCGCATTCTCGGCCGTGACGTGCCGGGAAATCCGCCGAAACACGTGCAATCCTGCCCGTCCGTCGGCGAAAAGCCGCCACAGTACCTCGAACCGGCCGATGCGTCGGTGCACCAGCAGCACGGTGTCGACGATCTCCCGGCTGGCCCCGGCATACCTGGCCGCATACTCGTGCAACGAATGGCACCGCGCCCGCCGGTAGAGACTCCTGCGGTCGATCTCGGGCAATGTTGCCAGGAAACGGCGGGTGGCGACCTGGCCTGCCCTTCCCCAGTAGCGGGAAAGCACGAGCAATGTCCTATCGTCCAGGGACTCCGGATTCCCTATCGCCCGATTGGAAACCTGCATGGGCGCCTCCTTCCCCGAGCTCACCGAACCTATGTTCCATACACTAACCGCGAAAGGCGCTGTCAAGCAACTGAAAACTTGCTCGAAAACGGTTATGGGAAGGTTATGCAGCAATCCGGCGGCGGCGGTGCCCCTGTGACCAAGTCCTCTAAGGGGTATCATAGCGGCGCCCAGATGACCTTGCGCTGTCTTCGTCACCCCGGCGAATGCCGGGGTCTAGCCGAGGTCTGGCTAGATTCCGGCTTCCGCCGGAATGACGCGGGGCGGAGTCGTGTGAAGCGGCGCTAATACAATCGGAGAGTCGGGCACCTCCGTCATGTGACGCTCGCTCATCACCGATTCGCCTCCGGGCCAACCGGCCCCGGACCGCCGGAGATCTCTGCCGGTTATCCGCCGTGGCCGCGTTCGCGCAGGGCGTGGGTGAGCCAGCCCGAGAGGGCCTCGATCATGCGCCGCAGATCCGCGCGGATGGCGTCTAGGCCGTTTCCGAGGGCGACGTCGCCAAGCCCGAGTTGCGTCGGCAGGCCTTCGTCCGTCACGAAGGCCGCCTTGTCGCGATTCGTCCGCCGGCGCGTCAGCGCCAGCATTCTCGTCAGCCCTTTTTCCATTGCAACCCGAACCCAACCGGCCTTATCCGCACCAACAGCGCTAAACATTCTTGCGCCCCAATTAAGAGTTTGTTGCGTTTTCTTTGAAATGGCCGCAGGAAGCCCTTTTGGGGGAGCTATAATTAGGAGCCCCTGCCAGGTAGCACTGCAGTTGACCGTCGAAAAGCGTACCTCCGTCGACCAGCTCATCCCGGGGATGGTGCTCGCTGAGCCCATCTTCCACCCGATGAGCATGCAAATGATCTGGAATTCCGGCACGACGCTGACCGACAAGCACATCGCCCTCCTGCAGAAGATGAACCTCGGCGGCATCCGGGTAATGGACTTCGTCCCCGGCTCGCCCCAGGGCGGCAAGGTCCACACTCCGGGCGTCCAGCCCCTCGGCCCCCAACCTGGCGGCCCGCGGAGCAGCAGCGCGCCGTTGCCGGCGCCCGACGGCCCGCCGCCCCCACCCGCTCCCCGGCCGGCGCCAGGCACCCCGGCCCCGCCGCCGGCGGCGCAAGTCCCTCCGGCCGCCGTGAGCCCCACGCGGCAGCACCTCGTCGGGAAGGGCTCGGCTCAGCTGGCCCCGCCGCGCCCGACCCCCAACGTCGCGGTCAAGTCAAACGTCCCGATGGTGCGGCCCTCCTGGGAAAAGCTCCCCGAGGCCGTGCGCCTGCCGCAGCGAATCAAGGAAGAGGTGCTCTCGCGCAACGTGAGCATCGTCAAGCACATCTCCGAGCAGGTTCGGCACGCCTCGCGCATCGACATCAGCCAAGTGGACAACTCGGTGCAGCAGACGATCCGCAAGATCGTGGCCGAACGCGAACTCATCGAGAGCCTCATCGACCTGCGCGTGTACGACGAGTACACGTACGCGCACTCGGCCAACGTCATGAGCCTTTCGCTGGTGGTCGGGACGGCCCTCAAGTTGCCGATGGATCGCCTCCGCATCCTGGGCATCGGCGCCCTGCTCCACGACATCGGGAAGACCCTGGTGCCCGAGGAAATCCTCAACAAGCCGACCAAGCTCACCGAGGAGGAATTCCGCATCATGGCCACCCACCCGGCCAACGGGATCATGATCCTCTCGAACTATTCCTGGGCCAACAGCGACATCAAGAACTGCGCCTTCCAGCACCACGAGAAGTACAACGGCATGGGCTACCCGATGGGCCTCAAGGGGAACCAGATCGCCGAACTCGCGCAAATCGTCGCGGTAGTCGATTTCTACGACGCCTTGATCTCCGATCGGGTCTACAAGAAGGGCCTGCCCCCGAATGTCGTCTACCAGGCGATCATGAATGGCGTCAACGTCCATTTCGACGCCAAGGTCGTGCAAGCCTTCCAGCGGTTCATCGTGCCCTACCCGGTCAACGCCCAGGTCGAACTGTCCACCGGCCAGGTCGGCCGCGTGCTGAAGGTCAACCGCAAAAATCTCCTCGCGCCGGTGGTCCACGTGGAGGGAGTCGGCGACATCGACCTGGCCAAGAACCCCGACATCACCATCACCACCATCCACAAGGTCGCGAGCCAGCACCCGACGCTTTTCACCCCGCCTCCCAAGCCCCGGGCCTGACCGCACCCATGGCCCATCCGTCCCGGCCCGGATCCGCGACCGAGAGGCGCGCGCCGGCTCGGGCCGGCCAGAAAGGGGCCTAGGGCGCCGATGCCCCGGCCGCCGCGCTTCTTCCTCGCGGCCGAGTCCATGCCCCCGGGACTGGCCGCCGGCCTGGAGATCCGCCTCGACGGCGCGATCTCTCGCCAGATCGCTCGGGTGCTACGGCTCCGGCGCGGCGACCGCATCCTCGTTCACGATGGCCGCGGCGGCGCCTGGGAATCCGTGCTGGAGGAAGTCTCCGACCAGGCTGCTGTCGCCCGCATCGCGCGGGCCGCCGCGTGCGCGCCCGAACCGCCGGTCGCCGTGACGCTGTTTGCGGCCGTCCTGAAAGGCGACCGGCAGGACTGGCTGATCCAGAAGGCAGTCGAGCTCGGAGTCGCGCGCGTCCAGCCGCTGCGCTGCGCCCGGAACGTGGCGAAGCCCGGCGAGGACAGGGTCGAACGCTGGGAGCGCATCGCCCGCGAGGCCGCCGAGCAGTCCGAACGCGGGCTCGTGCCCGCGCTGGCCCCGCCGATCGATCTGGCGGCCGCCGCATGGCACGGCGCCGCGATCGTCTGCACGGAGCGGTCGGGTCAGCCGCTCGCCGACCTGGTGCCTCCCGCGAGCTCGCTCGCGCTCTTCATAGGCCCGGAAGGGGGCTGGGAACCCGCGGAGATCGCGCTGTTGCTGGGCAAGGGGGCCCGAGCCGCCAGCCTGGGCCCGCGCATCCTGCGAGCCGAGACGGCCGCCATCGCGGCCCTGGCCGCCCTCATGCTCCTGGCGGAGCGTTCGCCGAGTTAGGCCGCTTTCGGCCCGATTCGAGTCGAGTGGGGCCGGCCTCCGTGCCGGCCGGCAGAGACGCCGGCCCCACCCGAAGTATCAGGTCTGCCTCGAATCGGACTAGTGGCTAGCCGCGCGGAACAGCGCCCGCAGGCGGTGGTTGACCGCCGACTTGGAGACCGGCGGGTCGTGAAGGTCGGCGAGATCAGCCAGGGTCGCGAACGGGTGATCCAGTCGCAGTCTGGCGGTAGCCTGGACTTCGGACGGCAGGAGGTCGAGCATGCCCGCCCCGATCAGGCCCTCGATCAGGGCCACCTGCCGCCGGGAAGCGTCGACCGTCCGGGACAGGTTCGCGGTCTCGCAGTTGACGGCGCGCTGCACCCGATTCTTGAGGTCGCGCCCCATCAGGACCTGCTCGTAGGCGAGGCGTTCGGCGGTCGCCCCCACGGCGGACAGGAACGCGACGATGTCCTCGGCAGCCTTGACGTACATGCGGCGTTCGTCGCGGCCGGCCCGGATCCCGTCGTGCGCCAGCAAGGCCGAGACCTGCGCCATCGCCTCCTCCGGGCCCGAGAATTCCAGGTGATACCCGTGCTCGGGCCGGGTCAGCGAGCCCCCCGCGAGAAAGGCACCGCGCAGCCAGGCCCGCCGGCAGCAGGTCTTGCGGCCCGGGCCGGAGGCCGCCCGGTCCGCCGCGTCGCCCAGCGTCACGCGATACGGGTGCCCGCCGTGCGCGAGGTGGGGTACGAGATCGCCCCGCGCCCGGGCGAGGCGGAACGCCAGGCGCGCCACGGCCGCGGTCTCGACCTCGAGGGCCAGCCCCTCGGGGCGCCGCCGGCCGCCGACCGCGAGGAGCCCTCCGAGCAGGGCCGCCCGGCAGCAGGTCGTCTCCGGGTCATGGGCCGCCAGGGAAGTCCGGACGGCCTGACTGTAGCTCATTGCGCGCAGACCGGGCGACTGGTGGAGCCAGCAACGAGGCCGGCATCGCCGGACCTCAGAGCCAGCCCTTTCGCTTCGCCGCCAGTTCCGCCTCCTGCGGGAATGCCAGCAGCTTCCCCGTGGACTCGCGGCGCACGTTTACCAGCCAGTCGATCAGGGCCTGGCCGAGCGCCGCGGGGCTGTGCCGCACCGCGTCCTGCTCGTCTAGCAGCGAGCCGACGATGGGCACGACGCCGAGCGCGTCCACGACTTCCAGATCCGCCAGCACCGGCCGCTGTCCCTGCTCCTGGTACCGCTCGAGCAGCTTTTGCGGCGGATCCTGGTTGACCAGCACGTAATTGAAGAGATCGGGCCCGCCGACCTTCTGCAAGGCCCGCACGTGGTCCGCCACCGTGTAATCGTCGGTCTCCCCGGGCTGCGTCATGACGTTGCACACGTAGATGCGGGGCACCCTGGACAGCTTGATCTCGCTCGCGATCTCCGGGATCAGCAGGTTGGGAATCACCGACGTGTACAGGCTTCCCGGCCCCAGCACGATGGCGTCGGCCTCCCGGATGGCACGGAGGGCGTCGGGCAGGGCCGGCGGATCGTGCGGCTCGCACCAGATCTCGGCGATCGGCGTGCGGGAGCTGGAAATCTGCGACTCGCCGCGCACGACGGTGCCGTCGGCCAGGCGGCACACCAGGGTGACCGACGCGAGGGTGGCCGGGCAAACCTGGCCTCGCACCGCGAGGATGCGCGACGAAGCGCGGATGGCCTGCTCGAGGTCGCCGGTGAGGTCCGCCAGGGCTGTCAGGAAGAGGTTCCCGAAGCTGTGCCCCTCGAGCCCGCCCTGACTGAAACGATAGCCCATCAGGTCGCTCATCAGCTTCTCTTCGCCGGCCAGGGCGAGCAGGCAGTTGCGGACGTCGCCCGGCGGGAGGACGCCCAGTTCGGCGCGCAGGCGACCCGACGAGCCCCCGTCGTCGGATACCGCCACGATGGCCGTGATGTTGTCGGAGTAGACTTTCAGGCCGCGGAGCAAGGAAGCGAGTCCGGTCCCGCCGCCGACGGCCACGATGCGCGGCCCGCGTTTCACGCGGTTGCGATAGAGCGCCTCCAGCAGGGACGGCGCATTGACCGGCCGCAGGGCCCTGACCACCGACCGCACGATGTTCTGGCCGCCCGCCACGGCAAGCCACATGCCGATCGCCACCAGGACCATCCCGAGGCTCGCCAGGCCGAGATCGAGCGGGGAGCGGTAACGCCACGTGCGGTAGATGGCGATGGTAAGCGCGACCACGCCGGCGCTCTGGGCCATGACGCCGACGGTGGTCAGGAAGATCCAGCGCTTGAGCCCCATCCCGGGGACGAGCCACTTGAGCAGGTTTCTCATGGCTTGTCGCCGAGCGTCGCGTAGTACTCGGCCTGGCGCTCGATGTCGCGGTGCAACTCCACGACCGGGAAATCCTGCTCGCGCAGGTACTCGGCCAGGTAGTGGGCGATGGCCACGCTGCGGTGGCGCCCGCCGGTGCACCCGATGGCGATCGCCAGGTGCGTCTTGCCCTCCTGGCGGTAGTGGGGGACCAGGAATTCCGCCAGGTCGAGGAACCTCGTCAAGAACTCCTGGGTAACCGGATGCGTGACCACGAACCGCGCCACGGCCGGATCCATGCCGGTGAAAGGCCGTAGCTCGGGATCGTAGTGGGGATTCGGCAAGAAACGTACGTCGAACACCAGGTCGGCATCCAGCGGAGCGCCGAACTTGTAGCCGAAGCTCATGACCGTGACCTGCATGGCCGAGACGGCCTGGTCGGGCAGGATGAACTCGGCGATGAGCTTCTCCTTGAACTGCCGGGCCGTCAGTTCGGAGGTGTCGATCACGACCGAGGCGCGGGCGCGGATGTCGGCGAGGCGGTCGCGCTCCGCCGCGATGGACTCCAGCAGCGTTCCCTTCCCCCACAAGGGATGCCGCCGCCGCGTCTCGGAGAACCGGCGGAAGAGCACGTCGTCCGAGGCTTCGAGGAACAGGACGCGAATCGGCAGATCGCGCTTGCCGGCCGAGTCGAGCACGCCGACCAGTTCGTTGAAGAACTCGCCGCCTCGGGTGTCGGTGACGACGGCAAGCTGGGGGCAGCGTTCGAACGCCATCTCGACGAACTGCGGCAAGAGCGCCGGGATGAGGTTGTCGACGCAAAAAAACCCCATGTCCTCGAAGCACCGCAGCGCCTGCGTCTTGCCGGCGCCTGAGAGCCCGGTGATAATGAAGATCGCGCTGCGCTCCATAGAGAAGAGTATACGTGCCCTTCAAACTCATCGCGACCGACCTCGACGGCACGCTCTTCGGCCCCGACCTGCAGCTGGGCGCCCGCGTGACGGCGGCATTCGCCCGGGCCCGCGCGGCGGGGGCGAAGGTGGTCATCGCCACGGGCCGGATGTTCCGGAGCGCGCTTCCCTACGCCCGGGACCTGGGAGTGACCGAGCCGCTGATCACCTACCAGGGAGCGTGGGTGCGCCACCCGGTTTCGCTCGAGACCCTCTGGCACCGGACCTTGCCGGGCGCGGATACCCTGGCCGCGCTCGCCTACCTGCGCGCGGCCGGCATCCACGTCAATCTCTACCGGGAGGACACGCTCTACGTGGAGCGGGAGACGCCGGAATGCCGGTGGTACTGCCAGCAGGCCCGGATCGAACCGGTCGTCGCGCCGGATCTCGCGAGCCTCCATTCGGGCGTCACCAAGCTGGTCGCGATCGCCGCCCCCGAGACCCTCGACCGGATCCAGCCCGAGGTCGAGGCGGCTCTGGGCGCGCGGTTGTACGTCATCCGCAGCACCCCCCGCTACCTGGAGTTCGCCGCCCAGGGCACGTCCAAGGCCGTGGCGCTCGGGGCGATGGCCGCCGGCGCGAGCATCCGCGCGGAGGAAATCCTGGCCTTCGGAGATGCCGACAACGACGCCGACATGCTGTCCATGGCCGGGCTGGGGGTGGCCGTCGGAGAAGCCTCGGAGCGTGCCCGCGCCTCGGCGCAAAGGCATGTCGCTCCCGCCGGAGCGGGGGTAGCCGAAGTCCTGGAAGAGCTCTTTTGACACGCGTGTGGCGGACGTGGGGAGATTACGAAGTTTTAAATTACGGGAGAACGGGCCTACACATAACCCGGGAATGATGGTCGCAGCGGGGGATTGGCCGAGCTTATACGACGGATCGCTGGAGGAGGGGGCAAAGGAGGCCCAGGGTTGGATTGGCAAAGTCGCTTCAACGGCGGAAGACCTGCCGCCTGGTGGGACAAGGTCTTCGAGCGGCCGCCGCAGGCCGCCGATCGCAAGCAGCCGGGAGCCTGCTTCTCGTGCACGGAGGCGTGGACCGCCAACTCGGCGGTGGGTGACGCCACGCTCTACCAGGTGCTGCCCGCCATGGCGCGCACGCTCGGGATGCCGCGGCAGGTCCTGGTCCACAACGTCTGCGCTTTTGGCTTCGAGACCGATCTGCTCAGGCGCATCAAGCGGCGCGAACCCTTCGCGCCGGGCCACCTGATGGCTTACCGCTCCTCCGAAGCCAAGGCCTTGCGCGACTCGGACCGCTCGACCGTCCGCATGGCCTAGACAGCCGATTCAGGCACTCCGAGCACGGATAGCGGCACCCGGCGGGCCCGGCGCCGCTGGCGCGCGTCGTCGGCCAGCACCAGCGCATACCCCCCCGCCTCCGACACCGTCACGGCCAGGTGGCAGAAAACGCAGTAGTAACCGATCCCCGGCGCGGTCTCCCGGAGCGACTTGCGGCAGTCGGGACACAACATGCGAGCCCAGCCCCCTCGAGCGAAGGGGTGCTAGCGCGCGTCCGCCACGCGGAGGTGGCCCGACCTGGCATGCGACAGGTTGCGCAGCAGGCGCGACCGGAACCGCGCCGGCCCACGCACACAGGCCTCGCACTCTCCTTCCGCGGAGGGGACTTCCTCGAGATGGAAGGTGATGAGGCCCTGCTCGGGCCGGATCTCGAAGACGCGATACTGGTGCGGGTGCTCGATCAGGCCCGGTCCGGCCAGGACCCCGGCCTTGCCGAACGGCAAGCACCCGGCCATGTGGAAGTGGCCGCAGAGCATCACCGGTTCGTGGGCATGCTTGGCCAGAACGCGGGCCAGGCGGCGCTTGTCGGGTTCGTGGAACTTGAGCGCGTCCATCAGCGGGTAGGGAGCCACCGGCGGATGGTGCAACCCGACGATCACCATCTCGCCGGCCAGGCGCCCCAGGGTGGCATCCAGCCACGCGAGTTGCCGGGCCGACACGTGGCCGCGCCAGGTGAGGTAGTCTGCTTCGCCGTTGTCGGTGGTGTCGAGGACCACCAGGTGGACGCCATGTCCCAGGGGCACGTGGTAGAAGGACTCTTCGGCCCTCGCCAGTCCGTGATCGCCGAGGGTCTCCGCGAGATACCGCCGCCGCGCCGCGACCCGGCGCCCCTCGACGTCGTGATTGCCGACCGCGACGTACCAGGGGTGCCGCAGGTCCCTCATGAGCGCGGCAAGGGCCGGCCCGTCCTCGTGAAGGCGGTCGGGGAAGTCGAACAGGTCGCCCGTGACGACCACCGCATCCAGATCCTGGGCGTTGAGCGCGGCGACCGTCCTGCGCAGGACGTCGTGGCTGGCCGGGTAGCGCGGCAGCGCGCCCGCGCAGAAGTGCAGGTCCGTCAGGTGCGCGAGCCGTATAGGCGGGCGGGGCGCCGACGCCCGGGCGATTTCCCGGCCGTGCACGGGAAAGAGGCGGACTCCGAGCGGTGTGGGCAAAAGGCTGCGGATCAAACGTCTCACAGGATCTTAGTACCCTCGTCAAGGGACCCGCTAATCCGTTCTCCGGCCGCTGATCCGGATTGCGATCCGCTGAGCCCTTCCAGGATGGGGCGTGCGCCCCAGGGAAGCCAGCTGGCGGCCAGGAGTGTTCGAGCTTCCCGTTCCCGGCCCGCGCCGGCGGCAAGACCCCACTGCCAGAGCGCCTGGGCCTCGCTCTCGGGAAAACCGGCGCCGATCGCGGCGACGCGAGCATAGCAGCCGAGGGCCTCGGCGCCGGCGGGCCTCCCGTCCGCAAGCCGGGCCGCGGCCTGCACCAGCGCGCGGATCGCCGGGACCGCCAGATCCGGCGGCAGCTCGCAAAGGAATTCGGCGGCCCCGGACAGCCAGACCTGCGCCGCCGGGGTACCGGGCGCCCGCGTCGCGAGGTGGAACGACGAGCAGGCGGCGGCGACCGGGACGACGAAGTCTCCGGCAAGCGCCAGCGGAATGATCACCGGCGGGAACCAGCGGGGGTCGCCAGACTCGTCCAGTAGGCCTGCGACGAGGTCGGACGCCTGCCTCGCGAGATCGGCCACCAGATGGACATCCAGACGATGCCGCTCCGGCAGGCTGGCGACCCACTCCATCGTCGCCGCCAAGGTCCCGGGATACCGGGGATCCATCCTAGGCGCCCACCACCCGGCGCAAGGCCACGATCGTCAGGTCGTCGTACAGGCTCTTGGCGCCCTGGAACTCCGTGATCTCGGCGTTGACAGCCGAGATGAGGTCGCGCGGGTCGGCGTCGGCATGCTGGGCTATCAGGGCGCCGAAGCGATCGTCCCCGTAGCGCTGGCCCTGATCGTTTCGGGCGTCGGTCATGCCGTCGGACAGGAGGACGAGGGTCTCGCCCTCGGATAGCAGCAGTTCGAAGTCGCAGTAGCGGGCGGAGTGCGCGAAGCCCAGCGGCAAGCCCTTGCTGGCGATGGCGACGCCCGAATGCAGGGGAGCCGGATTGCCGGCGTTGACGCCGATCACCCACCCGGAGTCCGGGTGGTAGACGAGGTACGTGACGGCCACGAACATCTTCTTCGAGGCGCGGTGCCGCAGGAGCACCCTGTTGATCGCCTCGAGCGCCTCGATCGGCGAGGAGTGGTGGGGAGCAATCGCCCGGAAGAGGGTCAGGCAAACGGCGCCCAGCAGGGCCGCCGGCATGCCCTTGCCGGACACGTCTCCCAGCACGATGCCCCAGCCGCCCGCCTGGAGCGGGAAGAAGTCGTAGAAATCCCCGCCCATCTCCAGCGCCGCCTGGTTGTGCGCCGCCAGCCGGGTGTCGGGAATGTCCGGCAGCAGCGTGGGAAGCAAGCCGGCCTGCACCTGATGGGCTATCTCGAGTTCCTTGGTCACGCGTTCCTGCGCGCGGATCCGGTTGATCAGGACGTTGTTCTCCACCGCAAGCGCCAGTTGCTGGGTGATTGCGGCAAAGAACGCGCGATCTCCCGCGGTGTAGGGCAAGTCGGAGTGCTTCGGGCCGATGGCCGCCACGCCCAGGGATTCGGACCCGGCCAGCAGCGGCTCGGAAAGCACCATCGCGGACGTGTCGCCCGCGGTGAAGTCGGCGAGCTTTGGTACCGCCATTGACACCGCCACCGGCCGAAACGACCGATCGAGCGCCACCCTGAAGGCCTCGAAGAGGGCCTGCCCGTCCGTGGCGTGGCGCGCCGCGTGGGTGAAGTCGAACAGGACCAACGTGGCGTCGTAAGTGCCGCGCGCGAAGACGCGATCCAGGAAGCGCCCGGTGCGGTACGAGAGGGGGGCGAAAGCGAACGCCACGACCGCGGCGGCCACGGCGTTGGTCACCTCGGTCGCACCTCGTGGCAGGACGGTCTGGAGGCCGTAGCCCAGTCCGACGGTGATGCCGAAGTACACGGCGCCCAGGACGGACGCCAGGGCCGCATACTGCAGCGTCCGCTTGATGACCAGGTCGATGTCGAAGAGTTGCGTCCGGACGATGGCGTAGCCGACCGCGATCGGGAAGAAGAGGAAGAACGCGAGCGCCGAATTGGCCAGCAGCGTCGCCGCCTGGGGATCGACCAGCAAGACCGTGGGGAGGCCCCAGAGCACGGCCATCGGCACGAAGGCGAGCGTGGCGCCGTAGAGCGCTACCTTGGCCTGCTGGCCCGCGAGCAGCGTGGGCGGCCGGAAGGCGCGCGCGCCCAGCGCGCACAGCAGGCCGGCGACGCCCAGCAGCAGCCACGGCGCCCCGACGTCCCAGTAGAGGGTGTGGTGGAGGTCGTAGAGCGGATTGCCGGCCTGCGCCGCCGGCCGGTAGGCGACCGCCGCCGCCCCGCCCAGCACGACCGCGGGCGCATAGAGCGCCGGGACGAGCCAGGGGAGCCGTTCGGCGATGCGCGCCCGGATCGGGAACGACAGCCCGAGGTGCAGCGCGGCCCCGCCCAGCAGGAAGATGCAAGCAGGGTAGATGCGGCCCAGGGCGCCCTCGTAGTCGTATTCGGTGGTGAGAGCGAAGTAGCCGGCCATGGCGGTCGTGAACGCCAGGTGCACGCGGGCGGCCGCGTTTTGTCTCCGCATCGCGAACCCCAGGATGCCGATCAGCCAGAACGCGCCGGCCACCAGCGCATGCGGCAGGATGGTCGCGATCCAGTCGAAGGCGGTGAAATTCGCAGTCGGTACCGGCACCTCCCGCCGGCCCGCGTCCCCGGTCACCCGGTACACGATCCGGGTGCCGACGGGCACGCTGCGGACGCGCCGCCACAGGTCCGCGGGCGTCGTGGCCGCGACGCCGTCGATCGCCAGGAGCCGATCCTGCTGCGCTAGGCCGGCCTTCACGCCCGACCAGGATGCCGCGCCGATGCTGGAGACCGTCAGCGTGGGCTCGAAGCGGAACCCCGCGAACGGCTTGCCCACGTATGTGAGCGTGGATCCCCAGGTCCAGGCTTGCGCGGCCAGCACCAGCACCGCGAAGAGCACGCAAAGGGTTCCCCAGATTCCCCCGGCCGCGGGGTCCGCCTCTCGCGGAAGGGCGACGCTACCCGCCGGCCCGGCCCGGGGCGCCGCCGGATCGGCGATCATATCGGGACGACCGCCCCCCGCGTCGCCGCGCCGGCAAGCGCCTTCAGCCGCTCGCCGGCATCGGCGGGAAGCCCGAGCCGCTCGATCGCGTCGGCCACGTCGAGTGCCAGGCCGTCGATCTTGAACTCGACGAAGGTGAAGCCCCCGCAAGCGCGGATCGCCTCGCAGACCGCCGCCCGATCGCCCTTGGCGGCCGCGGCCTGGAAAGCGCCGCCCGAGCGGCCGATGGCGTAGGCGACCGGCAGCGTCGCCTTGCTCTGCTGGAAGTCGCGAGAATCGGCGCCTTGCAGATCGCGCACGTCGCTACGCAGTTGCACGGCGGTGCCGAGCGCTTCGCCGATTTCGCCCCAGGTGGCCACTTCTGCCTCGGGCCGGTCGGCGGCGAGCGCCCCCATCCGCGCGAAGAGCTTCAGCGAGGCTCCCGCTTTGCCCTGGACCGCTTTCATCACGGTATCCTCCCCCGGAGCTGAGTCCCAGGTCAAGGTCAAGTCGATCGCCTGGCCGGAAGCCAGGGCCCGGCCCGCGTCAGCCACCTCGCGCGCCACCGCCGCGCCGGGGGCGGCCTCGGAGAGGGCGTCTAATGCCCCGAAGAGCAGCGCTTGCCCGGCATTGACGGCCTCCGGCCAACCGATGTCGGGCGGCAGGTCGCCGTCCTGGGCGTCGTCGATGACGTCGGCCGCCAGGAAGAACAGCACGCAACCCTCGGCAAGGGGATTGCCGCGGGCGGCCGGCAGGGCGTATATCTCGGCGATGCCCCGCGGCAGGGCGACCACGGGCCAGTTGCCCAGAGATTCGTAGGCATCGCGAAACAGCGCCAGGCGGCGGTCGAGGATGCGCGCCAGGGGCGGACTCGGATTTCCGAGCCAGCGAGCGAGGTCCACCTACATTCCCGGGATCTTGGCAGGGCCGTCGGCCGCGACGTACATGCCGGTCTTCGCCATACCCAGCGTGATGGCCCCGACGTCCGAGAGTTCTTTGTTGGTCAAGCCCTTCTTGACCATCTCGATCGTGAATTGCACCTCGGCCGGGCCGATGCGCGAAATGGTCTTGTTGACGTTGTCCCGGTACTTCTGGTCGGCGGACCCGCCGAAGGTGATGCCCAGGACCTTGACGCCGCCCCACAGCTTGCGAGACGTCTCGAGCACCGACTTGTCATTGGCAAGCTGGTTGATGACGCGCTTTCCCTCGGGAGAATCGATGAGCGCGCGCGTCTCCGGCGAAAGGCGGCTCCAGTACTTCGGGTCGTGCAGCTTACCCCAGATGTACTCGAATCGAGCCTGGGCCGGCTTCTTGCTCGGAGTGGCGCCGAACTTGTAGACCGGGATGAAACCCAGCACCTTGTCGTCCGACAACGACATCTTGACCGCGTCGCTGGGCGGATTGTTGGCCAGATCGTGGAAGAAGTCCTTCCACGCGCCGACCTCGGAATTCGAAACGGTATCGCGCGGCGCCGTCCTGTTGGCCGCCACCGTGCCAAGCAGGCGTTGTACATACTCTGGATCCCGCAGGAGCCGCTGCTCTGACGTCGAAAGGCGGTTCCAGACGTCATTGCCCAGGGCCTCCCGCGGATCGGCTCGCAGGGCGTCCGCGAAGGTCGGATCCTCGAGTCTTCGCCCGATCGCCGAGATGGCGTCGCCGGCGGCCGTGCCGGTCTCGCCGACACCTAGCAGGAAGTTTCCGCGAGTGACCTTGTCGATCGTCTCGGGCCGCAATGTCGACTGCCGCAACTGCGCCATCGTGAGGGCCAGATCCACTCCGGCGTCCGCCGCGAGACGCTGCACCTCCGCGGCGTTGTACTTGCCGCCCGTGGCATTGAGGTAGAGGAACTTCTCCGGGGCCTTGCGCATCAGGTGCGCGGGATCCAGCAGATAGCACCGGTAGGATTCGGCGTAATCCTCCGCGGCCGAAACCGACCAATCGCTGACCAGGTTGTCGCGATTCTTGGGATAAGCCCGCACGCCCTCGTCGTCCTCGTAGTCCTTCGTGCGGTGGAGGCGGTCGTAACCGTTGACGTGCGACTCGGGCGGGCCGGGCAGGACCCATTGCGACAGCTTGCCGAACTCGCGGATCTCGCCGGCATCCCAGCGGCCGCCGCCCTGGACCGCATGGCCTATCTCGTGGGCCATGACGTCCGCGACGACGCCCGACTGGGAGGCGATGTCGGCGACCTTGATGGTAAGCGGGCCGCCGAGGTCCGCCGAGTGGAATTCGACGTTGCCGTAGTTCAGGCCCCGCTCGTGCGCGGGCAGTTCCTTCACGCGGGCGAACTTTGCGTTGGTCAGCGCCGTGCGATTGGTTGGCGGCACCGCCTCGACGGCCCTGAGCAGCCCCAGGGCATCGGCCAGCGACCAGGCGGCCGGGATTTCGGCCACGATTTGCACCGCCTTGCCCAGGATTCCCTTGACCTTGTCGAAGATCGACCCGATGTCCAGCGGCTTTGGCGGCGGGGAGTCGGCCGGCCCCTGCGATCCCGCGGCGCGGGCCGCGGCTTCCGAACCGAGCTTGATCTGGTCGGTCTGCGGGCCGGAGCCCCCCGGAGCACCCGCGGGCGCCGCCTCGGCGCCGGACTGTGGAGCCCCGGTGGTGCGCAGTGGCGCGGTAAGCCCCGCCGCGTCGGGCTTCTGGACCGATCCGCTCATGTCTTCACATTCCGATCCCGTCGTCGGTCTTCAGGGAACCGTTGATGACCAGGCTGTTGAGTTGCGTGCCGAAGGTCTTGGCCACGCCCGGATCGGCCGAGCCGACCATGCCGATCCAGGCCTGCATCTCGGCGGGGCCCATCCAGTCGATCGCCTTGGTGACGTTTGTGCGCGCCGTGTCCTTCGGGGTACCGCCGATGTAGATCCCGAAGACCTTGAAACCGCCCTGCAAGTCTCGGAACGCCGTCTTGGCGCTGTCGTCGTTGACCTGGTTCCAGATCCCCTTCTGGGTCTTGGGATCGTTGAGGAAGGCCTGCATCTCGGGCGACAGCCGGTTCCAGATGGCGGGATCCTTGAGATTCTTCATGAAATAGTCGAAGCGCGCCTGCTCGGGCGACTTGTCGGGTGTCGAGCCGAGCTTGTAGACCGGGATGCCCAGCACCTTTTCGTTGGACATCGAAAATTTGTCGCCGTTTGAGAGCTCGTTGAGGGCGATCTTCTTGAAGAACTCCTTCATGACCGCGATGTCGGATGCCTTGATGGTGTCCCTGGCCGCGGTCGCGTTGATCTTGGCCTCGGCGGCCAGCTTGTCGATGTAGGCCGGACTGGAGAGCAACTTCTGCTCGGCTGGCGTCAGCTTGGCCCATGCGGGGCCCAGGGTCTTGGCCGGGTCGGCCTTGAGCCCGGTCAGCCACGCCGCGTTGCCCGCGTTCTTTTGGATGGCCGCGATGACGTCGCCGGCCGCCGACCCCGGGCCGCCCGCGCCCTGCAGGCCGTTGACCGCTTCCATCTGCGTAAGCGTCTCGGCGCGCAAATTCGAGTTCTTCAGTTGGGCCATGACCAGTGGCAGATCCACGCCAGCGTCGGCTGCCAGTTTCTGGACCTCGGCCGGCGTGAACTTCCTGGAATTGGAGTTGAGGAAGAGGAACTTGTCGGGAGCCACCTTCATCAGGTAGTCGGGCTTGGTCAGGTAAGCCCGGTAGGATTCGGCGAAGTCCTCGGCCGGGCTCTCGAGCGAGTAGCCCTTGTTCTTGTCCACCACGAAATTGCTGGTGTTCTTGGGGACCAGGCCCGGCTCGCCATCGACCACCGGGGTGTGGGCCTTGTCGTACCCGTTGAAGAGCGTGCCGTCAGGCCGCTCCCAGTGGGAGAATTTCGAGAATTCCCGGAGCATCGACGCATCCCAGCGACCGCCGCCCATGACCGCGTGGCCTAGCTCGTGGGCTGCGACATCCCCGACGACACCTTCCCGAGAGGCGACGTCGGTCAGGGTGACCATGAAAGGTCCGCCCCTGTCTACCGCCTGGAACGTCAACGTCCCGTAGTTGTCGGCCCAGTCCCCGGTGGGCGGAAGACTTTGCTGCCGCTTGAAGGTCGCCTGGCCCAGGTACGCGCGGTCGGTCGGCGACATCTTCTGGATGGTGCCCAGGAGCGCTTGTGCGTCCCCGACGGACCACTTGCTCTTTCCATCGTCGACGAACTGCACCTTGCTCGACGTGAGCTTGCGTATCTCGTCGAAGATGGGCTTGGTGTGCGCCGGATCGGTGGAGGTGGCCGGCGGCGCGACCGGCGGCGCAGCGGTGGCCGCGACCAGCGGCAGGGAAGACGTGCTAGCCAGCGGCGTCGTGGCTGCCAGCTTCGGCGCCGGAGCGGGCGCCGGTTTGGGAGCGGGGGCTGGCGCAGGCTTGGGCGCCGGCTTGGTCAGAGCCTTTGCAACAGTGCTCAAGAGCCCGTTGGTTCCGCCAATCTTCAACGCCACGAACGTCCTCCCGAGCTTCCCGCTGTCATCCCACGTAGCTTGTCGCGGTCGCGGACCTGCTCTTTCGGACCATCACAGAGATTTCATCGGCCGAGTACAGCCGCTTGCCGTACAGGAAATTGTAGCTTAATGGGCTACATCCCGGGGATCGGGCCGGCGAAGGCCGCGTTGCCCGTCTTGGCGAGTTTGCGGTTGGCGTCGGAGATCTGGCGGGCGGTATCGGCGTCCACGCCGCGGGAGACGATCTTGGTGATGGCGTCGAAGTCCGCCGGGCCCATGCCTTCCAGGTACTCCTTGATCGTGGCGTAGTGCGCGCTGGCCGTCGAGATCTGCCCGGTGAAGTACTGGCCAGAAATCGTACGGGTATTCCATGCCAGTTTCGTGATGTCGAGCGTGGTGGCGTCGCTGGCCATCATGCCGATGAAGGCCTTGCCGTTCGCCGAATCGAAGAGCGCCCTCGTCTGCTCGGAGAAGGACCCCCAGTACTTGGGGTCGTGGAGCATGTCGCTCAGCTTCCGGGCTCGGGATTCCGGCGACTCTCCGGCATTGGTGAGGGAGACCTTCACCGCCGCCGGCGGATCGTTGAGCAGGTCGAGCATGAAGCGTCGCCAGGTCGCCACGTCGCCATCCTGGACCGCGTCCCTGGGTGCCGCGCGGTTGGCGGCGGCCGCCGCCAGCACGGATTCGGCGTACCCGGGTTTCGCGAACACGGCCTGCTCCGACGGGGACAGGCGTCCCCAGAGTTCATCCCCGAGGGCCGCCCGGGGATCGCTTCTCAACGCCGCGGAGAAGGCCGGATCGGCCGCGCGCTCGTGGATCAGCGCCATCGCGTCGCCCGCGCCGCTGCCAGGCCCGGGGACGGCGAGACCGTTCTTTGCCGCGATATCGGCGAGGGTGCCGGGCCGGAGATCGGTCCTCGCCAGTTCGGCCATGGCGAGCGGGAGGTTGACGCCCATGATGTTGGCGTACTGCTGCACCTGCTCGGGGGAGTACTTTCCCGACTGCGCATTGAGATACAAGAACTTGTCGGGCGCCTTGGCCATCAGCTCGCCGGGGTTGGAGATGTAGTAGCGATAAGACTCGGCATAGTCTTCGACCGCAGATTCCTTCGCGTACGGGCTCACGAAGTTGCCGGCATCCTTGGGATGGTCAGCGGCTTCCAGGTCGATGGCGCGAAAGAACTCGTCGTAGCCGTCGACCAGCGTCTCCGGCTGGCCGCCTCGAACCCAGTGCGACAACTTCCCGAATTCGCGGACCGAATTGGAGTCCCACTTGCCCTTGCCCATGACGATGTGGCCGATCTCGTGGGCGGCGACGTCCGCCACGACGCCCTCGGCCGACGCGACGTCGGCGATCTTGACGACCGAGCGGGCTTCCAGCGACCTGGTGCTGCCGAACTCGACGTGGCCGTAATCCGGCTTTCCGTCTTCCATCCCGAGGGTGCCGACGCGCTGGAACGACGTGTGCATCAGATGCTTGCGATCGGCCTCGGACATCTTGCCGATGGTGGCCTTGAGCGCCTGCAAATCCGCCATGGACCAGGTCTTTCCCTCCTCCGCGCCGAACATCCAATTCGGGGCCTCGAGGTGGCCCAGCGAACGCGCGATGTCGTTCATCACCTGCGTCTCGGAGACGCCGCTGCCGACGGCCGTCGGCAACTGGCTGACCGGGGTGTTGACGTTGACCGACAGGGACTCCTGGGCGAGCGAGAGCTGCACGGAGGCCTGGGCTACCTGGGTGGCGACTTTCTCGGCGGTCGCGGCTACCTTGGTCGCGGCCTTCTGCGCCGTCGCGCCGACTTTGGCGGCAGCCTTGGCCACCGTCGCCTGGATGTTCTTGCCCGAAGCAAGCGCCGCGGCCGCCTTGTTGTCCGCCTTGCCCACGGATTGCGAGACCTTGGCGACGGGCTTGGCCGGGGATTCCGGGAGCTTTCTGGTCACGCGCGTGTTGTTCGCCATCTCGCCCCCCGTCCGGTTGCCTCTGCGTTCAAATCTCTTGTTCCCCCGCTCGCTTTCCGGCTAAACGCGCGCCGCCCGGTCGCGTAGTAGACTCTCGATCAACCGATGCGGGAACTGCCCCGGCCGCCGGCCGCCGTCACCCGGGCCGCCTTGCAAGGCGCCGCCTACGAGGCCGGCTTGCCGCCCGCCCGCCGGAAGCGAGAAGGCGTCTGGTACACTCCGGCCGACCTGGCGTGGACCCTCGCGGACCGGGCCCTGGAGCTCCTGCCAGCCCGCCGCGGCGACCTCGTGCGTGCCTGCGATCCGGCCTGCGGCGCGGGCATCTTCCTGGTCGCCCTGCGCGAGTGCGCGCTGCGTCGCGGCGTCCGGATCGCGCTCTCCGGGGCAGACAGCGACCCGGCCGCCCTGGCCGTTGCCGCCAGCGTCTGCCCGGAGGCCCGACTGTACGGCGGAGACTCCCTGCTGGACCTCGACCTCGGGGAGTTCGACCTGGTCCTCACGAATCCGCCGTATGTCCGGGCCGACGCCGGAGAGCGGCGGGCGCGCCTGCGGGAGTCGGGCCGTTTCGAGAGCCTGGGCGACAAGTGGGATCTCGCCCTCGCGTTCGTGGAGCGGGGGCTGCAACTGTGCCGCCCGGGCGGCTTGGCCGGCTATCTGCTGGCGAACGCGTACGAGCGAACCGAGTATGCCCGCAGGCAGCATTCCTGGCTGGCCCGGAAGCATGCGGTCCGAGACGTCCTCCGCTTCCCGGGATTGCGGGCCTTCGCCGCCGGAGTCGGCAGCGTGGCGCTGTTCGTCGAACGGGAAGGCGAAGGCCCGGGAGTCGCCCTGGGGGCCGCCGGGCTCTCGGGCCCGCCGGCGGGCATGCGCCTGGGCGATCTGTGCCAAATCAGCTACGGGCTGCGGGCAAACAGCGACGAGCGTCGCTGGCCCGGGGAGTTCCGCACCGCCGACGTCGTGGCCGCCGAGAAAGACGCGACGCATCCACGCGCGTACACGGAAGGCAAGGACCTCGGCGGGTTGCGCGTCATGCGCACGCGCTACCTGGAATGGGGCACCGAGCGAGCTCCGGCCCGGTTCGCCCGCCGGTCTAACGACGCGTTCCTCGCGGCGGCGCCCAAGATCCTTGCGCTCTGCATCAGCGGGCGCCGGGTGCGGGCGTCGCTGGATACCGCAGGCCACGCGTTCAATCACACCGTCGTCGGCATGTTGCCCCGCTCCGACTGCCCGTTCGACATCCGCTACCTGCTCGCCGTCCTGCACGCGCGCCGCACCGCAGAGTTCCTGGACGCCATCCGGCGCAGCGACAAGCACGTCTATCCCGACGACTGGCGGGAGGTGCGCGTCCCGGCTTGCAATCCCGATCTGGGCGGCCGCGTCGTGGCGGCGGTCGAGGAGGCGCGCGCGCTCCCCTACCCCTCCCGGGCTTTCGATTCCGCTTTCGCGGCGGTCCGGGACCTGGCGGACGGAGCCTTCGGGGCGGCCGGCCGGTAGTACCGCCAGACGGCGATCGCGAGCAGGGGCAGGAGAATGGCCTCGACCACCGCGGTGAGCGTGTTGATGAACGCGAACCGCGACTGGCCTTCCCCCGCGAACCAGGTGTCCCGCGTATCGAAGTCCACGGCCTGGTAGAAGAGGAGCGCGAACGTGATCTCGGCGAGTTGCGTGAGCCGAATGACCGCCAGGTAGCGTACCGCCGTGCGATCGGCCGGCCCGACCGCTTCCGCCAGGTCGTGACGCTTGCGGTGCATCAGCCAGGCCACAAGGGCCAGGTTGAAGAGGCCGTGGTAGACGCCGTATGGCGGGATCCAGGCGTGCCAGACGTACATCAGGACGAGTTCCGCCGCCCCGCGCGCGACCCAGCTGAGCAGGAACCAGCCGTAGACGAATCGGACGGCCCGCCGCACGCGGGTATCCGCCAGGAAATGCGCCGGCATCACGTAGAAGGTGGCCAGGGCGTAGCTGAGCCAGATGGCCTTCTGGACGGATATGGGTCCGCCCGGGTGACCGGCCACGTTCTGCGCCCAGTACATGTAGGCGCCCAAAGCGGCGAGCGCCGCTAGGGCGAGGAGGAGACCGGGACCGGGCCCGGATCGGCGCGGGCTATCCATGCACCGTCGACTAGCAGTTGTTCGGGATGCCGCCGCTTCACGGCGTGGAGCCAGGCGCCGGCAAGGAGCGAGGATACCACGGCCAGGAGCACCAAGGTCGTGAATGCCTCGCCGTTGATCAGGTCGGCCTCGTAGCCGATGGTCGCGAGTACGATGCCCAGGGCGCCCCGGGCGTTGAGTACGACGGCCAGGTGGAGGCCGGGCATGCTGCCGACTCCGCCCAGGCGCGCACCCAGGAAGGTGGCGGCCGTCTTGATGGCGACCGCGATGGCGAGGAGGGCCCCGAGCAGCCACGGGTCGAAACCATGCTGGAGATCGAGCCGTACGCCCACCGATGCGAAGAAGATCGCCACGATGGCCGACACGCCCATGCCGTTCCAGTGCCGGTCGGGGAAGGTGGCGCTCACGATGCGGCCGGCCAGGAAGGCCCCGAAGATCATCCGCACGCCCACCGCATAGCCGATGAGCATCACCGCGATCAGGCAAGCGATCGCCACGGTGCCCTCGGAGGCGGAACGCAGTCCCGGCAGGCGCCGCAGCGCTCCCAGCGCCTTGTGGCCCCAGAGGTAGCAGACGCCGAAGAACCCGAAGGTGGTCAGCACGCCTGCCGCGATCTGGAGCGGCGTCCTGCCGTCCGATGCCCCCAGATCCAGCAAGATCGCGAGGCCGGCCCAGAGCACGAGATCTTCGATCAGGGCGACGGCCATGACCAGGCGTCCGAAACCCGATCCCAGCAGGCCCAGGTCCATCAAGATCCGCGACAGGACCGGGATCGCCGTGATGGCGATCGCCATGCCCAGAAAGATCCCGAAGGTCTGCGGGGTACCCGCCGTCCCGTAGAATTTCGACAGGTCGAGCGTGCTGCCGAGCGAATAGCCGGCCACGAGCGGCACGGCGGTGCCGAAAAGCGTGATCAGCGCCACCCGCCGCCAGAGCGGTCGGGCCACCAGGTCCTGCGTCTCCATGCCGGAGCTGAACATCAGGAACGTCAGGCCCAGCCATGCGACGAACGCAAGGGCGGATTCGGTCGCGTCCGAGAAGTGGAAGAGATACATGTAGCCGCCCGGCCAGATCTCCCCGAGCAGGGTCGGGCCGAGCACCACGCCACCGAGGATTTCGCCCACCACCCTGGGCTGCCCGGCTTTCCGGAAAGCCCAGCCGAGCACCCGGGAGGCGACGAGCATCGCCAGGATCGCGCATAGAATGCTCGCGCGCTGATCGGCGGGAATGGTGGGCATCAAGAATACTCATACCCCGCCATTTATAAAGACGCTATCTTTTGGTCGCCGAGGTCCACGCCGAGTAGAATCGGGAATGGACGGGACGCTCCGCGACCACTGGTATGCCGCTTGTACGACCCGGCAGTTGGGCCGGAAGCGACCGCGGGCCATTCGCATCATGGGCGAGAGCCTGGTCGTGTGGCGTGACGCCGCGGGCGAGCCCATCGTCTTCCTCGACCGCTGCCTGCATCGCAACGCCCAGCTTTCCGAGGGAGACCTGTTCGACGGCTGCATCGGCTGCCCGTACCACGGCTGGACCTACGACCGCGACGGCTACTGCGTCAACGTCCCCTCGGAGGGCCCGGCGCGCCGGTCCCCCGGCGCCGACCGCCGGATCCGGCGTTTCCCAGCTACCGAACGCGACGGACTGGTCTGGGTCTACATGGGCGCTCCCTCGGCCACCTCCCAGCCGCCGCCAATGCCCTACTACCGGACCCAGGGTTGGCGGGCCTATTACATGACGACCCACTTTCGCAACAACGTCACAAACCTGGCCGAGAACTTCATGGACGTGCCGCACACGGTCTTCGTGCACCGCAGATGGTTCCGAAACCGCCGCAAGGTGGAAGGCGAGGCCATCGTCAAGCGCACCGCCACGTCGGTGGAATTGACCTACCTGCACCGGGACGATATCGGCTTCGCCGACTGGGCCCTCAACCCCGACCGCCTGCCCATGATCCACACCGACAAGTTCTTCATGCCGAACGTGACCCGGGTCGACTACCAGTGGGGCGATTCCCGAAACTTCGTCATCTCGAGCCAGATCACGCCCGTAGCGGACCTGGAGTCGATGGTCTACACCTGCATCGCCTTTCGTTTCGGGGCGCTCACCCCCCTGCTCGAACCCTTCTTCCGGTGGTACACCCGCCAGGTCATCGAGCAGGACGTGCGCATCATGGACAACCAGAGCCGCAACCTGCGCCGTTATCCCGCCGAGTTCCGCGGTACGGCCGCCGACATCGTCCACGAGTATATCGAATCCCTGCGCGAGCATGCCGAACTAGGCGAAGACTCCCCACCCCCGGCGCCTGAAGAGCGCCGGGTCAGCTTCTGGATCTGATTGCCCGGAGCTTCACATGCCCGGCGGGTTGCCGTCGGCGCGCGGGAACTCGCCCGTCGTGGCCAACTGCGCGTTGGCCCTGGACATCAGCTTAGCTTCCCGGTTGGTCAGTCCGCGGTCGATCATGCGGGCGAGTTCTTCCACGTCGGCCGGCCCGAGGCGATCCAGGTAGGCGTCCACGTTCTTCCAGCGGTGGACGGCCCGGACGTCGTGGCCCTGACGCTCCTTCCATGCCAGGTTCGTGATGTCCACGAAGTTCTTGTCGTTGGCCATCGCCTTGAAGAAGTCCTTCCCGGCCTTGGAGTCGAACAGGTCTCGCATGCGCGGCGAGAGTTGATCCCAGTACTCGGGCTTGTGGAGCTTGCGCAGGAGATCGCCGGCGCTGTGGTCGCCTTCAGGCCCCTCGCGGAGGAGGTCCTTCAAGTACGCTCGCCAGCCCTTGACGTCGCCGGCCGTGACCTTGTCGGCCGGAGCCGCCTTGTTGGCCGCCGCGGCTGCCAGGAGTTTGCCCGTGTACTCCGGATCCTGGAGGAGCTGGCGCTCGCGCGCCGTGAGGCGGTCCCAGGTCTCGGCGCCCAGGGCGTCTTCGGGATCGGCCATCAACCTGGCGGCGAAGCCCGGATCGCCCGCGTGCGCCGGCAAGGACTCCAGCACGTCGCCCGCCGCGGTGCCGGCAGCCCCTGCCTTCTCCAGGCCGTTTCGCTTCTCGATCAGGTCGAGGGTATGATCGCGCAGGCCAGCGCCGCGCAACGACGCCATCGCGAGCGGCAAGTCCACCCCTGCTTCGACCGCGATCGACCGGATTTCATCCGGTGGATACTTTCGCGATTTCGCGTTGATGAAGAGGAACTTCTCGGGGGAGGCATTCATCAGTTCGGCAGGCCGCTTGAGATACGCGCGATACGACTCGGCGAAGTCCTCGGCGGCCGAGGACCTGGCATAGCGGGAGACGAAATTCTCCGGATTGAGCGCGCTGTCGCCGCCCTCGAAGTTCCGGTTCCGGAAATTCGGGGCGTAGCCGTTGACCAGCGTCGGAGGCTCGCCGGGGCGCACCCAGTGCGAAAGCTTGCCGAACTCGCGAATCTCGCTGGGATCTCATAGCGCGGCTCTGATGACTTCGCTCCGACATCGCGGCCGGCACGGAGGCCGGCCCCACCCGTTGCATCGGTGGCGCAGGCCTCCGTGCCTGCGTCCGATAGGCGCCAGGTCATTTGAGCGCCGCTATCAGAAGCCCCTGCCCTGTATGGCATGCCCGATTTCGTGAGCCGCGGTCGCCCCCAGCGATCGCTCTTGCGACGAGCGGTTGGCCAGGCGGATCACCGGCGCGGGCTTTCCGTCGCGCGTCCGGAAGTCGATCTCGCCGAACTCCTCCTGCCCGTGTGCGCCCCCTATCTCCTTGGTCCGCTCGAACGTCACGTTGCCCAGGGCCTTGCGATCCTGGGGGGACATCGCCTTCACGACCCGCAGGAGTTCCGAAAGGTCGGCCTTCGACCAGCGCGCGCCGGGCTCCGACTTGAAGTCGGCCTCGGGAAGCAACTGCTGGACGCGCCGCTTCAAGACCTGACCGGGTGCCGGCAGTGCCGGCAGATCGCGTGCCGAAGCCATTTCGGCCACGGTGGGGTCCGGGAGCGCCAGGGAACGCCGCGCTGACTCCGTCGGCCCCGGGGACCTGGCCTGCGAAAGGCCGCCCCCTCCTGGGCGGTACCGGCCGCCAGCAGGCTGCCGGTCGCCGGCCGGCGGCTTCAGCCTTCCGGTCGGAGGGCTCTTGGGACGCGCGGAGACGCCAGCAATCGGGTCCATGTCATGACACGTTCCCGGAGTCGGCGAGACCGAATCTGATTTTCCAGCCGCTGTCCCGATGCAGCGCCGCCGGCTTCACGTTGCCCGGCTTCTGGCCCAGCGCCTCGCAGCCCGCAAGGTACTTGCACTCGCCGTCCAATACCGGAGCGACTCGCGCCGCTCCGAGTTGGCCCAGTTCGCGACAGTAGGCGTAGTGGGGGTTTTCGCGCAGCCTGGCGTCCAGGGCACCCGAATCCGGGGGGGCGGGCCCCTCGAAGTACAGCACGTAGTGCGGCGGCGCGCCCACTTCCGGCGCCAGCAGCGCGAAGCGCGTCCCCGGGCCGAGCAAGGCGGCGAGGACGGCCTCCACGTGGAGGGCGCTGATCTTCTCGCCGCAGAGATCGCTCACCAGATCGACCTTGCCGGCGAAACGCACGAGCGGCGTCCGGGCCACCCTCCCTACCACCTCGACCAGATCGCGGGTGGCATAGCGGTACAGTCCGCCGCCGGTCGTCAGGAGCACCGCGTACCGCTCGCCAGGCTCGAGCTCATGCGCCAGGAACGGCCGTTCGGCGCCCGGCGCCTCGAATTCGAGGAAATGGCTCGTGAGCGCCAGGGCCGCGCCGGGATGCCCCCAGAGCGGGATCGACACGACGCCCTCGGTCGAGAGCAACCCCTTCCCCTGGATGGCCACCCCCGGGAAGCGCTCCCGCACGGCTTCCACGAACAGGGCCGCGGACGCGTCCGTCCAGCACGAGATCAGGTCGAGCCGGGGCCAGAGCGCGCTGGCGTCGAAACGGCCCGATCGCGCCTCGATGGCGTCCACCAGCAGCGTCAGGAAACTCGGGTTCCACACCGAGATCAGGGCCAGATCGCGGCTGGCGACGAGGCGATCGATGGTGATGCGCCGGACCTCGGTCATATCCGCGACGCGCGCGACGTCGCCCGGCACGGCCAGGATCTGGCGCAGGACCCAGCGAGTGACGGGATCGAAGTACTCGGTATCGTCCGCGAAGCCCACCGGATGACCGCCGGGGGTGGTCTCAGGCTCCCGCGCCGCCGGCGACACGGACCAGTAAGCGCTGCCCGTCCGCAGGCCCGGACGGCGCCGCCAGAGGTCGAAGAGCCACGCCCCGGTCGCCGCCTGGAACTCGCTGCGCAGCGGCGCGGTGTACGGAATGTACTTGGCCCGGCCGGCCGATCCGGACGTCTTCTCGAACATGAGGATGGGCGCGCTCGTCAGCACGCCCGGTTCGCCATGCAGGGCGCGCTCGACCCACGGGTAACGGGCGTCGTAGTCGGCCGGGGGGACCGACCGCTGGAAGTCGGCAGGCGTCCGTATCGCGCCGAACCCGTGCGCGCGCCCGAAGGCGCTGCCGGCGTTTGCGACGACGATTTCGGCCAGGCGAGCTTGCTGCGCGGCTGCCGGATCTTGCAGAGCGGCTGCGAAGCGGCGGGCGGCGGCGGCATGGCCAAGCGCCGCAAGCGCGTTGGCACTACCGAGGCGTAACCGGCCCAGCATTGGGTAATTTAACCCTATATGCGACTGGTCGGCACCGTCACGACGCCCGGAACCCTGACCCCAGGTGCCCGCGACCGCATGTTCGACCTGCTCGCCCAGCATTTCGAGGGCGTTTCGCGCCCCACCTTCGACCGGGATCTGGCCGAGAAGCAGTGGGTCGTGATGCTGCGCGACCAGCAGACCGGGGAGTTGCAAGGGTTCTCGACGCTGATGATCCTGGACGCGATCGTCCAGGGAACACCGATCCGCGCCATGTTCTCGGGCGATACCATCGTCCACCGGGACTACTGGGGCGAACCCGAACTGGCGACCGTCTGGGGGAACTTCGTCTTGTCCCTCATCGGCACGCAGGACGGGGTGCGGTTCTACTGGTTCCTCATCTCGAAGGGCTATCGCACCTACAAGTTCCTCCCGGTGTACTTCGAGCGCTTCTATCCCCGCCACGACCAGCCCACGCCCAAGTTCGAAGCCGACGTCCTGCGGACTCTCGCCGAGCGCAAGTTCCCGGGTCTCTACCGCCCGGAGCGCGGGGTCATCCGCTTCGAGAAGCGGCGCGATCGCCTCAAGCCCGATCTGGCCGGGGTCAACGACCTGCGCCTGGCGGATCCCCACATCCGCTTCTTCCTCGAGCGCAACCCGGGCTACATCAACGGCGACGAACTCGCCTGCGTGGCGGAACTGTCCGAGGACAACCTCAGGCCCATCGCACGGCGCATCCTCACGCGAGCGGCCCGCAGCGCGCCGTCGTCCTGATCAGGGCTGGACCAGGCGATGCCGGCGGCCGGCCGGCAAGGCCTCGAAGCGCGTCGTCGTGCCGCTTCCCGACCAGGTGACCTCCACGTCCACCGGTCCTGTGGCCTCCCCCAGGCCCACGTGCAAGGTGGGACCCTCGTGGCCCGCGAAGCCGTTGACGCGGCTGATCTGGGCGAACTGCGTTACGCGGGCTCCCGCCTCGGCGTAGCTCACCGCCACCTGGGACCCGATGGCGTCGCGAGGCGTATCGCGGCCGTTGCCGGCAATTGCCAGGTCGATCCACGCTCGGCCTACGCCGTTGCCCGACTCGACCAGGGAGTTGCGCAAGAGCGTCGCGGGGCCGTGCTGATTGGTGATTAGGACGTCCAGGTCGCCGTCGTCGTCGAAGTCCACCATGGCCACCCCCCGCGAGTTGTCGCCCTTAGTGAGGCCCACCTCGGCGGCCACGTCGCCGAACTGCAGGCGATCGCGAGGGCCCCGGTTCAGGTACACGCGGCGCTTCTCGTTGGGGTAGATGGTCCGGCCCCGCAGATCCCCCCAGCGATCGGCAAACGTGTGGATCTCCGGTCCGGCCTGCATGAGCTTGTGGTTGACGTACCAGTAGTCCTTGGAGCCGAAGAGATCGGCCTCGATCGCGTCGTCGCGGTCGAGGCGATCGTCCACCATCCCGTTGGCCTGCACCAGATCCAGCCAGCCATCGTTGTCGAGGTCGCCGGCCGCGGCCCCCCAGCCGAAGCGTTGCTCGTTGAGGACGCCGCGGCGCGTCGCCTCGTCGACGAATCTGGGGCGATCGCCAGGCGTACGGCCCGGGTAGGTCATCCAGAGAAGGCTGCCCTCGGCCTGCAGGGCATGGTGGACGTTCGAGACGTACACGTCCGGATGGCCGTTGCGATCGAAGTCGGCGACCGTGCTGTTCATGCCCTTGTAGGTATCCAGGCCGATTTCGCCGAACAGGTTGCCCGCGACGCGTTCGAAGCGCTTGCCCCCGCGGTTGAGGTAGAGGTCGTCGCGCCCGAAGTCAGACGCCAGGTAGAGATCCGGCCAGCCGTCCCGGTCGAAGTCCCCGGTGCCGATGGCCAGGGTCCAGTGGGTCTCCGGCATCCCCATGGCCGCGATATCCTGCTTCGCGAAGCGGCCGCCGCCCAGGTTGCGGTAGAGGGCGTTGCGTCCCCCGTTGGTCGCGTCGTGCCAGCCGTCGTGCATGAAGTGGAACATCCGGCGATCACCGTCATGCTCCGGCGCCGGCAGGGCGAAGACGTTGAGCGGCCGCGGGGGATCGTAGTCGCGCAGGTACGGGGTTACCGAGTTGCCGATCAACAGATCCAGGCGGCCGTCGCGATCGTAGTCGAGGAACGTGGCGGCCAGGCACGTGGTGTGGTCGTCGATCCCGGCCGCGCGCGTCGCATCCCGGAACGCGGCGGTGCCTGTCTCGGCCAGGGTATTTCGTAGCAGCCGCGACTTGCCGTATCCGTAGCCCACGAACAGGTCCTGGTCGCCGTCCCCGTCGTAGTCGGCGAACACCGCGGCCGACGGCAAGCCGGCTTCGGCCGGATCGCGCGCCGCGAGGGAGGCCAGGGCGGGATCCCGGACGCGAGCGAATCGCAATCCGCCCAGGTTGCGGTACAGGGCCGCGCGGTACTCCGGCTTCTTGAGCGCGTGCGTCAGGAAGAGGTCGGGCCTTTCGTCGCCGTCGAAGTCGCCCACCGCCACCGCGTCGCCGACCGACAGGACCCACTTGGCGATGTGTCGCAGCCGCGGATCGACTTGCTGCAAGGCCCGCCCCATCTCCGAGCCCAGCCCCGACTCGGCCGGTGGGACCTCGAGCAGGCGGAAGGCCGGGACCGTCCTGATGGCCGGAAACAGCACCAGGGTGTACGCGAGGTACAGCACCGCTCCGAGGCCGCCCACGACCGCCCAGGCCCGGCGGGGAAACGCGGCCAGTCGGCTCGCCAGGCCATCGCGCAAGATCTCCCGGCCGTGAAGGAAGGCGAACTTGCACGCGGCGAGGGCCAGCGCGGCGTAGAAGAAGGTGAAGACGCTCTCCAGCTTGTGCAGGTAGAGGTCGACCAGCGTCAGCGCCAGGGCGAAGGCGATCTGGCCGCGCGGCGTGCGCGGCGACGTCTGGGGGTCGGTGATCATGTAGAAGACGAAGATGAAGAACGGCGCCGCCGTGAGCGTCCCGTAAAACAGCGTCTCCCACGGGAGGTGGTGGCGCATGATCCACGCCCGCAGGGCGGTCTGCAGCGCGTAGAACAGCAGGAAGGAGACTATGAGCGGCGACCGGCCGATTTGGAAGACGAACAGGCTGAGGGCCGCCATCACGATGAAGAGCGACATCGCGATCGTGCCGCCCCACTGGTAGGCCGGCGAGGTCGTGATCAGGTCCTGGGCGACCAGGAGCGAGACCGCGACGCCAAACATCGACGGGTTGAAGACGTGCTTCCCCTCGAAGGTCAGCAGGTACTTCGAGCCGATCGTCAGGATGACCGGGAAGAGCAGGAGCACGTAATCGTGCGAGTAGTTGAGCAGGATGGAGAGCGAGACCGTGCTGATGTAGGCCGACAGGGGGAAGATCCGCTGGCCGCGCAAGGCGCGCGCCAGGGCCACGTCCAGGAGGCAGCCCGAGGCCGTGGTCACCAGCATCTGCCACGGATTGCGGTTGAAACCGAGCACCGTGCAACCCAGGACGGCATAGAGCGTCAGGATCGCCGCAAACGCCCAGCGGGGATCGCGCCACGTCGGGATCTGCCATCGGCCCGCCGCGCGCGGTTGAAGTTCTTTCACCAGGTCTCTAGCGCGTAAGTGATCTACCCCTACCTTGCCCCGCCGGACGGAGCGCCAAACCGGCTCTTTACAAGATATCTACTTTCTAGTAGATTGGTTGCCGGGAAGATGGGTAGACCGCCGGCCAGGACGATCGATCAGGCGACCACCGAGCGCCTGCTCGTGGCCGCCGAGCGCCACTTCGGTCGCGAAGGCTTCGCGGCGGCGCGCCTCGAGGACATCGCGGGCGATGCCGGGATCAGCCGGCCGTCGCTGCTCTACCACTTCAAGACCAAGGACGATCTGTACGCCGCCGTCGTCGACCGGGCCTTCGCCCGCCTGGGAGAGGCCCTTGGTGCCGCGATGGTGACGGGCGGCGAATTCCCGGACCGCCTGGATGCGACGATCCGGCGGTACCTGGCTTTTCTGGACGAGCAGCCGCAGATCGCCCAGATCGTCCTGCGCGAGTTCCTTTCTCCCAGTCCGGCGGGACGCGGGTTGCTGATGACGCAGATCCGGCCCCTCGTGGATCTCATCGTGCGGTTCATTCGCGTCGAGGGTCGCGGGTACGTGCGGCCGGATTTGCCGCTGCGCGAGGCGGTGCTCCAGGTCGGGATGGGCTCCCTGGTCAGGTCGGCGGCCGGCGATCTGCGCGGGCCCCTGTGGGGCGAGCAGACCGAGGACGACGCGGCTCGGGCCGCGCGTATCCTCTTTCTGGGAGGCGAAGTGGGCCGATGAGTAGCATGCTCGACGCCATCCGCAACGCGGCGCAGAACCGCGACACTTTCCGGGACGCGGCCCGGTCCGGCAACCTCAAGGTGATCTTCTCGCTGGTCGGGCCGGCCCTGCGCGGTTTCGTTCTGCAGAAGGGCAAGCAGTCCGAGGCGATCGACATCCAGTCGGCCGGCCAGGCGCACTTCGACTGGAACTACGGCGGGGATCGGCCCGATCTGGTGAAGCTTTATGAGAACGCCAAGCGCAACCAGTGGAACGGCTCGGACCTCGCTTGGCGGACCACGGTCGACCCCCACGATCCGGCCACCGAACTCCTCGCCGACTGGGCCGTGCCCATCCGCGACCTGCCGGCCTACCGGGCGCTGCCGCGCCAGGAGCAGGAGGTCCAGAAAGCCAAGATACTGGCCTGGCTTCTCAGCCAGTTCCTTCACGGCGAGCAAGGCGCGCTCTTCGCGGCGTGCCAGGTCACGGTGTCAGCGCACTCGGGCGACGCGAAGCTATACGGCTCGAGCCAGGTCGTCGACGAAGGGCGCCACGTGGAGGTCTTCAACCGCTATCTGGTCGAGAAGCTCGAGAAGCGCTACCTCATCAACGACAACCTGTACGTCATCCTCGACGCGCTGATGACCGATTCGCGCTGGGACATGAAGTTCCTGGGCATGCAGATCCTGATCGAGGGCCTGGCACTCGGCGCCTTCGGCACCCTGCGGGAGGCGACCCGCGAACCCCTGCTGCGCGACCTCCTCCGCCGGGTCATCGCCGACGAGGCGCGACACGTGCATTTTGGCGTCCTGGCGCTGGAGGGCTACTTCACGCGCGAACTCTCCGAGGCCGATCGGCGCGAACGCGAGGACTGGGCCTACGAAATAGCTCTCTTCATGCGCAACCGCTTCCTGGCCCACGAGTTCTACGAGGAGTACTACGGGCACCTGATGAGCCGCGCCGCGTGGGACCGCAGCATGCTCGACAGCGACTTCATGAGGTTGTTCCGGACGCGCATGTTCCGCCGCCTGGTCCCCAACCTGCGGCGCATCGGCCTGCTGAGCGACCGCGTGCGGCCGCACTACGCCGCCCTGGGCCTCCTCGAGTACGAGCACGAGCCCAGCGCGCCGGAACTCTCGGCCGAAGACCTGCTGGGCTGAACCGGCGCTCGGATCGCCTCGCACCTTGCGGACGCAGGCACGGAGGCCTGCGCCACCTATGCAGCAGGTGGGGCCGGCCTCCGTGCCGGCCGCGATGCCTGAACGAGGGCGAGCGAGCCGCGCTATCAGGCGTCGCGGCCGAGCCTGACGCCGGCGAAGATCTGCCGCAGGCTCGGGTTGTACCAGTTGCGGAAGCTCGGCCGCCCCTGGGCGGGAAGCGTGGCCCAGCAGCCACCCTTGAGGACCCGGTAGACCTCGCCGAATTGCGGCTCGCTGTAGCGCCGGTACGGTCCCGGCTCGAATCCTGCGTAGGGCTTGAACCAGGATCCGGTCCACTCCCACGCGTAGCCGGCTCCCGGCAGTCGCCCGAGCGATTTCGCGGCGTGCTCCCACTCGAACTCGGAGAGGAGGCGCTTGCCGGCGAACTGGGCGTACGCCTCGGCCTCGAACCACGAGAGTCCCATGACGGGCTCGGCCGGCTGCAGCGGCGCCTCGTCGCACAGCATGCGCTGGCGCCAGCCGTCCTCCGCTTTGCGCCAGTAATACGGGTGCAGCGCTCCCGTGAACTCGAGCCAGGCCCACCCCGGATCGCTCCACCAGCGGCGATCCGCGTAGGCGCCGCTCTCCAGGAACTCCAGGTACGCCCCGTTGGACACCGGGAGAGCGTCCACGAAGTAGTCGCCCAGCGTCACCTCGCAGGGCGGAAGCTCGTTGTCCCAGACGCGGCCGGGAGTCCCGCCGATGCGGACCCGCCCGCCGGCGACCTCCAGCATCCCGGGCGCGCCGGCGGGCTCATGCCATGCGGGGCCGGGCGGCAGGGGCCCCGGTACCCGGCGCAGTTCCTCGGGCGGGAGCCAGGTGCACATGTGAAGCTGGTGCTCCAGGTGCATCGCCTCGTGCTCGATGAGCATCTCGAGGGTGAACAGGACGTCTCCGGTCGGGCCCGCGCTCTCGAAGTACGCGACCGACCGCCTCCGCACCTCGTGGAGGTACGACAGGACGTCGGCGCGCGGCGGCAGGTGGACGCGCTCCGGCGGCGGCGTGGTCGCGGGCATGAAGCGCTCGAGGTAGGTGGCGTCGATCGTGGGATCGCCCTTGAGGCACACGAGCACGAATTGCTCCTCGAAGCAGGGCACGTGGCCGAACTGCCAGCCCAGCGGGCTCCAGTGCCAGATACGCGGAAGCGCGCGCAGGCCCGCGTCGGAGATCATGGCCTCGCACTCGAGGGTGCAGTCGCGGATGGAAGCAAGATCCGCCAGCAGGCGGTCGAGATCGGCCGGCGCGAGGGCCGCCCCCGCGGGAGGAGCCGCGATGTCGGCGAGCAACGTCAGGTCCGCCGGAACAGCGCCATCCCGAACCGCTCCTGGGCGTCGGACCAGTCGGCCACCAGGCCGAACGGCTGGAACAGCGGGACCAGGCGGTCAGGCTCGAACTTTCGCGATATCTCGGTGAGGATGCGCAAGCCAGCAGGGAAGAAGAAGGTGCGGTCGAGCGCCGGGATGCGCACTTGCTGGTCTCGCTTGCTGCGCAAGAACATCTCGATGCGGTGGTGGCGCGTGTTGTACGGCGCCTCGTGTTCCCAGGCCGCCAGGTCGAAGTCGGCGCCCAGTTCGCGATTCAGTCGCGCCAGCATGTTGAGGTTGAAGCGAGCGGTCACTCCGGCGGCGTCGTTGTACGCGGCGTGAATGGTCTGGGCCCGTTTCCCCGGATGCGCCTGGCGGTCGAAGCCCACCAGGAAGTGGCCGCCCGGTTCCAGGGCGCGAGCCGCCGCCGCGGCGAGGGAGCCGATCTCGTCGTCTTCGAGGTTGCCGATGGTGCCCCCCAGGAAGACCAGCGTGCGATCGCGCCGCGGGAGCAACTGGGCGAGCGTCGCCTCGTAGTCGCCCAGGACGCCTTCGAAGCTGCCGCCGGGATACTCGCGGCGCAGCGCCTCGATGCTGCTGCCCAGCATCGCGCGGCTGGCGTCGGTGGGCAGGAAGACCAGAGGCCAGGAGCGCCGGGCCACCTCGTCGAGCAGGATGCGCGTGCGGGTGGCCGGGCCGGCGCCCAGTTCGACCAGTTCGCAGGGGCCGATGCGATCGAGCATGTCGCCGCCGTACTCCCGCAGGATCTCGGCCTCGGCCCGCGGCGGATAGTACTCGGGCAAGCGCGTGATCTCGTCGTAGATGGCAGAGCCCGCCTCGTCGTAGAAATACATGCATGGAAGCGCCGGCGGATCGGACGCGAGTCCCCTGGCCACGTCGCGCGCCAGGCGATCCGGGGCGTCCGGTCCGGGCGCAACCGGCGGCTTGAGGCCTGCGTACGGAGTCATGGCGGGCTTCCCCCAGTCTACTCGATCCGAGGGCCGAGACAAGCCGTCGCGACCGGATCGATCCCGTCGGCGGGCCCGCGCTCAGCTGTCGAGCGAGAATTCGGCGGGCGGGAACGCGGGGTTCATGCGGAGGCCCTCGATGTCGAAGTGCCTGAAGAGCTTGCCGCTCTTGTTGTACGTGTCGCGGTAGATGGGCATCCCGTTCTTCTGGGACAGGCCGAAGACTTCCTTGCTCACGTCCTTCCACATGGCCGGGGAGACCACCTCGACCAGATCGAGCCGCTCTCCCCGGAGGTCGAAGGTGCCGATCTTGCGGGTCTTGGCTTCGGGATGGAGGATCACGTCCACCATCTGCTCGAGCTTGGTGTCCTTGAAGGTGCGCTTGTAAGGATCGACCAGGCGCGAGTCGTTGTAGGCGAGGGTGACCTTCACCGCCAGGAAGCCGAGGAAGTAAGTCTTGAGCCGCACGGTCTCGCGGCCGTCGTACAGGGCCTTGGTGCGTTCGACGCGCTTGTCCTTCGCCTCCACGACGTAGGCGGCCATCTGGAAGGGCTCGCGATTGTTGGGCCGCTTGAGCGCCATGGTCGAGCTGCTGTAGTCGCGGGCGCCATCCGGGTTGATCTGCCAGGAGTGCGTCTTGCCGCCGACCGCCATGGTGCTCGGGACCGCCTTGCGCAGGGCGTCCAGGGACTTCTTGCCGTCCAGGTCGTCGCCCGAGGGAGGCGCGATCGGCTGCAGGATCGGCTGCTGGGGGATGTCCTGCTTCGGCTTCACCGCCGTGGGCGACGAGCCGCAGCCGACAACCGTACCGAGAATTACCGCAAGCCCCGCGAGACTTGCCCACCGCATCCTGAACAAGATCCGACCTTCCCTCCTGGTGGGTTATGGGAAGGTTATACCGCCCCTATGTAAGCCGTTAACTAACGGTTCTTAAGCTGTCCTTCAATTCTCCATTAAATGAACAACAAATCGCTCCTTATCCGTAGAAACCCGCACTGAAGATCCCGCCCTCCTCGTCCGAAACAAAGAAGTAACAGCCTGGTAACGACTATGTATTGATTTGCTTCGATACATCCATATTATTAGATGCGATGACTTTACTCGGATTGCGACCCGATCTGGTCGACAAGGCGGAGTTCTTCAAGGCCCTGGGCGATGTCAACCGCCTTCGCATCCTGGTGCTCCTGCGGGACGCGCCGCGTTGCGTGACCGACCTGGTCGGGGCTCTGGAGACCCCGCAGGCGACGGTGTCCCACCATCTCAAGATCCTGCGGCGGGCGGGCCTGGTCGTCGCGGAAAAGCAGGGACGGGAGAATTACTACCGGCTGACCCTGCTGGCCGAGGCGCGGCACGGGATCTTCTGATAGCGCGGCTCTGATGACTTCGCTCCGGCATCGCGGCCGGCACGGAGGCCGGCCCCACCCGTTGCATCGGTGGCGCAGGCCTCCGTGCCTGCGTCCGATAGGCGCCAGGTCATTTGAGCGCCGCTATGAGGGGCCGCGATCAAGCGCGCCGCTCGCCGGGATACCAGTTGTAGCGACCCGCGAATACCATCAGGGCGGGGATCAGGAGCAGGCGCACGACGGTCGCGTCCAGAAGGACGCCGAGCGCCAGGGCGACGCCCAGCATCTTGATGACGATGAGGTCGGTCAAGGCGAAGCCCGCGAACACGATCGCCATGATCGCGGCCGCACTGGTGATGACACCGCCCGTGGCCCCCAGGCCGTCGATCACCGCGTCCTTGTCGTCGGCTCCCTGGTCGTGCGCCTCCTTGATGCGCGCGATCAGGAAGACCTCGTAGTCCATGGACAGGCCGAACACGACGCAGAAGACCAGGATGGGGATGCCGGGAGTGACCGACAGGACCGGGCCGTCGAGGCCCAGGAGGCGGGCGCCGGCCTCCGACCGGAAGAGCGCAAGCGTCCCGCCGAGGGCGGCCGCCACGGTCAGGAGGTTCGCCAGCACCGCCTTGAGCGGAATGAGGATGGAGCGGGTCGTCGCGAAGAGCATCAGGCACGTGGCGAGGACCACGAGCGCCGCGATGCGCGGAATGGCCGCCACGGCCGTGTCCTCGATATCGCGGTTCAGCGCGGTCATGCCGCCGACATGCACCTCGACCCCCGGAAGGAAGAGGAACCGGGTCCACGGCAGGGCGGAAACCCGCGCGTGGAATGCCTCGCGATCGGCCAGCGACACGCCGTTCTTGAGGACCACCTGGATCAGCGTGGACCGCCCGTCGCGGGACAGGAGCCACCGGGACCGGGGAGGGAGCGTCTCCTCCACCGCGATGCCGAGCGACCTGGCGAGTTCCAGGTAACCTGGCCTCGCCGGGCCGATGAAGGTCCTGACCTCCGCGACGCGCGGATCGGCCTCCAAGAACCGCGCCGCCCGGGAGACCGCGAGCGCCGAGCCCACGATGCTCTTGCCCGGCGGGTTGGTGACCAGGATGTCCACCGGGACGAGCGCGCCGGCGGTTCGCAAGCGCTCGAGGGTACGCCAGCCGCGCATCGTCTCGATTTCCGCCGGCATCTGCCCGAGCTCCGGAAACCCCAGATCCACTCCGCGAAGGGGCGCCGCGAGCGCCAGGAGCACGAGCGCCGCCACGCCCAGGGCAAGGCCCCTGCGGGCGACGACCCTGCGGGCGCGCTCGCGCCACCGCGCCAGGCGGCCCGGGTTGTCCAGGAGCCCCGAGAGGAGGCGCGGCGCCTCGAGCCAGCGCCCCAGGAGCGCGGCCACCGCCGGCAACAGCGTGATGCCGGCCGTCGCGGCGGTGAACGCCACCACCGCGCCTCCCACCCCCAGGCCCACCAGATCCTGGACGGGCACCGTCGCCATGATGAACAGGCCGATGACGACCGTGGCGGCGGAGACGGCGATCAGCGGAGCGGATCGCCGCACGGCGACCGTCAGGTCGCCCTCCTCCCGGATGCGACTGACGACTAGCAGGGCGTAGTCGATCCCGAGCCCGAGGCCCAGCATCGAGGCGATCGTCGACGCGTAGACCGAAAGCGGCATGAACTCGCTGATCAGCCGCAGCAGCCCCAGCGCCGCGATCACGGCCGCCGCGCCGGCCACCAGGGGCGCGACCGCCGCGCCGAGGGCCCCGAAAGCGAAGACCAGGGCCAGCAGGGTCAGGGGCAGCACGCGCTTCTCGGCGGTGGCAGACGCCCGCGCCGCGTGATCGTTGAGGTCCACCCCAAGCGCGGCCTGCCCGGTCACGGTTGCCTTTACGCGCCCGGACCGGACATGCGGCAACCCGGCGACTGCCTTGCGCAGCGGCTTGACGAGCGGTTCGGCCGCCGCGAGGCCGTCGGCCCGGAGGCCGACCGCCAGGACCGCCGGTTCGCCGGGATCGGTGGGCCAGCGGCGCGTCTGGGTCACCCACTCCTCGCGGGCCAGGCGAAGCGGCAGGGCCACCGCCGCGTCCGTGCGATCGGCGCCCTCCAGCACCACCAGCAGGACCTGGCTGAAGGGCGAGTCGAACTGCCGCGCGAGCGCCTGCTCGACCCGCCAGGAGGCCGAGCCAGGCACGCTGCCGATGCCGCCACTCAGGCGCGTCCCGAGATCTCCCGAGTACAGCAGGGCCCCCGCCGTGATGGCGAGCCAGCATGCCGCAACCCGCCGGGGGTGCGCGGCGCACCAGGCGCCCAGCGACGCGATCAGGGCCAGGAGGTTGGCGATTTCAGGTGCTCTCTAGGCGAATCGAATGTGGCGATCCAGGGTAACTTACCCTCGTAACCCCGGGCTTGTCCCGGGTAGTTGGTAGGGAAGCCATGCGGGCTGCAAGAGTGCGACTGAGAGTGCCCAAGGCCCTCATCATGCTCCTCGTCTCGGCGATGGGCGTGGCGGGGTTCTGCGGACTGTATCTCCTGGTCAACCGCTAGCGCGGCAGGCCGATGTGCACGTCGAGGAGCATCTCGATCGTGCCGAAGCGGACTGCCGTGCCCACGGTGACGGGCGTCGGCTGATCGGCCTGGAGGCGCGAGCCCTTCAGGAACGTACCGGCCTTGCTGCCTAGATCGGTCAGCTCCCAGCGGCCGTTCCACTCGAGGCGCGCGTGGCGATCCGACAAGGAAGCGTCAGACAACACGAGACTGTTCGTTTGACGAGGAATCGCCAGGAGTGACAAAGGGCCGGACTCCCGGTAGGTTGGTTCTGCAAGAAACCCAACCACTGCCAAGAGAACAGCCCTATGCCTACTCCCATGATCGC
>Ga0194120_10000677_pt1 | contig 64033 bp, 46 predicted proteins | sample TA2MahCa65mmetaG_FD_148642 | JGI IMG/M metagenome (GOLD analysis project Ga0194120, IMG submission 148642) | Freshwater microbial communities from Lake Tanganyika, Tanzania - TA2015019 Mahale Deep Cast 65m | ecosystem: Environmental > Aquatic > Freshwater > Lake | place: Tanzania: Lake... | reverse complement strand
TCTCCTCCCGCAGATTGTCCAGTGACTTCTCATCCATGCCCCACTTGATAACCGACCCGTCGATTTCCACCAACGCCCGTTCTTGTGGAATGGACAGCTACGGCGCAGGGGCCCAGGGGCCAGGGGCGCCGGGTGTCCCAGGGGCCCAGGGGCCCCTGGGGCGATGCGGGTGTCCCCTGGGGCGATGCGGGGCGATGCTGTTCCATTCTCCACAAGCGAAGGCTGGACGAGTTCGCGTTTGTCGCGAGGTTGCCGGCGCTGTGGAGTTCCTTGTATACTTGGCTTGGATATTCCGCGATGGAGTGGTTGTCGGGTTCCACTTCATGGTCGCGAGCCGCGTCTTATCAGGAGTCGACTCCACGCCGAAACAGGCATTTCCACGGTATTCCAAGAGGGAAGTCGTGCGCCCGTAGTGCGGTTGTTCGGCGCGATTTCCAAGATTGGCTTCATTTCCCACACTTGGTAGAGGATAGCCAATGTTGCGTAGGGTATCCCGGAATCGTGTTCGGTTCGCAATGGCTCTTGTGGCGTGGGCCAGCGCTTTCCGGCCGTTTGCGGAGATGGCGGCGGAAGAACGCATTTGGACGGACGTCGATGGCCGCACCATGAAGGCCGAATTTCTGCGGCTGGAAGGCACCGCCGTCAAGTTCCGCAAGGATGGCACCGAGGTCTCCGTTCCCATCAACCGCCTGGGACCCTCGGATCGAGATCTTGTGGTGGATCTGTCGAATCGTGGAGCCGCTCCCGCATCGAACGACGCCAACAACTCCCTCGGAACTCCCCGCGAATCGACTCCGAGGAATCCCAGAGATTCAACCGGCGAAGCACGTTCGACGTCCCCGATGAGAAAGGTCGGCACCCCCAAGATCCGCAATTGAACGGATAAACGAGGGAATTCGGCGAACGCGCGATTCGTCCGCGTTTATGGGAACAACGTCATTCTGAATCGCGGAGGTCGGGTGGCGAATCTACCGTTCGAGGATTTGAGCGACGAAGATCAGCAGTACGTGCGCGACGTGCTCACCGAACGCGGTGAAGAGGACACGATTCCCCAGGTGGCGCGAGCCCACAGTAACCATTTCGGCTCCGGTTCGGGCGGAACGGGCGGCGACGCGACCGATTTCGAGCGGGGATTCCCTGGCGGTTTGCAGGGTGGGCCTTCCGGCGGTTTTCCAGGCGGCCTTCACGGCGGCATGCCCGACGCCGGAATGCCGGGTGGCATGCCCGGTGGTTTTCCGGAGGCACCGTCGTTCCCCAATGGACGACAGGGCTTGGGTGGCGCGCCGGGGAGCATTCCGGGCAACCTGGGAATTGGCGGTTATCCCGGCGCATCTGGAGGATCCCCGTCTCCGGGAATTCCAGGCGGACCGGGTTTTCCAACCGGAGCGTCCCCGGACGACGAGCGATCCGGGACGTCGTCCGGATTTCCTTCACCGCCGAATGGCGTGAATTCCCGGTTTCCGGGCATCGGTTTTTCCGGAATGTCGAGAAGCGGCATTTCCAGTGGGATTCCAGGCGGCATGACCGGAACAGCGATGGAACGCCGCCGTCTTGGGGGAACGGACGGATTTCCAGGCGTCCCTGGAGTGAATGGCCCAGGCGCGGGACTGCCGGACATCGGCGGACCCACCCCGGGTGGGCCCGGCGCGAACGGTCCGGGTTCCGGACCGGCGCCGTTGGGTGGCGACGCTCCGTTTCAGTTTCAAGAGATCGGTACATGTACGAATTGCAGGCGGGAGTTCACCGCTGAGGAATCCCGGGGCAAGACCCATTGTCCCAGCTGCGGTATTGCTTGGGAGAATCAGGGTGGTACGGCGGGAACCGTGGATCTGTCGGCACCCAATTCCACGGGCACCGTGGTCAAAGTACACGGCGTGAATTTCGCCCGCCTAATCCGTGCCGGAATCGGGGTCGTCACCCTGCTTGGCGGCGGCGGCTCGATCTATGCGTTCCGCCGCCGAAAACGCAGCTAGTACGCATGTTGCTCGGTCGGATACGATCCGCTCTTGACGTCGGCCACATATTGCCGGACGGCATCGTGGATGACCGTCCGAAGCTGAGCGTAGTGTTTGATGTATCGTGCCGTGAACCCGGTGACACCCAGCATATCGGGAGTGACGAGAACCTGTCCGTCACAGTGCGGTCCCGCGCCGATTCCGATCGTCGGAATGTCGAGAGACTGGCTCACGTCGCGCGCCAGGTCGGCGGGAATGGCTTCGAGGACGATTGCGAAGCAGCCCGCATCCTGCAGGGCGAGAGCCGCATCACGGACCTGCTGAGCGCTGACGGCGTCGCGACCTTGGACTTTCCAGCCTCCAAAACGGTAGACCGACTGGGGCGTCAATCCAAGGTGCCCCATCACGGGAATTCCGGCGCGGAGAATGCTCTTGACAATCGGAACCATGGAGCGGCCTCCTTCGAGCTTCACCGCATGGACTTTTCCCGCCTGCATCAACTTCCCCGCGTTTTGCACCGCATCCTCGGTGGTGACTTGATACGTGAGGAAGGGCAAGTCGCCGACCACCATCGCCCGACTCGCACCGCGCGCCACCATTTCGGCATGGTAAACGATCTGGTCAAGGCGCACGGGAATCGTGGTCGAATGCCCGCCGACGGCCATGCCGACCGTATCGCCCACGAGCAGGATCTCGACTCCCCCTTCGTCCAGCGTCTGCGCCATGAAGAAATCGTAGGCGGTCAACATGGCGATCCGGTCGCCCGCACTCTTCATGTCCTGCAGCGTCTGGATCGACACTTGTTTGATCGAAGTCATTTCCGCCGATCCCCTCGGAATCTCCGGCTCAAAGGCCCCCTGTCGCGCCCATCGCGGCGCCGACAAGGGGCGTTCGGCTGAGCGGTGCCCATCGACTTTGCCGTCGCCGCCGGCCATGTTCGGCGCCATTGTAGCATATGCCGGCGTCCCCACGGCCGGCACTCGTTTCGTCCCGTTTCCTTCGGTACGGTCTCAGGCGGAGATCGGTCGCACGCGGCCTTCGCGAAACTGGGAACGATCCCGCTTCCCGTATGGTCGATCACCCTTGCCCTGGGTCGGGACGCCACGGTTCGCCCTGTTGAGCGGCCCGGGCCCGGCGGCGCAGTTCGACGCTGTCCCAGCCGTGACGTTCGGCGAGTTCCAGGACCTCCCGCTGCAGATCGCCCGACAACCGCGCGACGGCCGCATGCGCCGACCACGAAAGGGCCGCTCGCCGATTGGCTTGCGGAACGCGCCGCGCGATCGACTCATATCGCTGCAGTTGTTCGCCGGAAATCAGTCCTTCGCATGCCTGCGAAAACGCCTCGCCGAATCGCTCGTCGCCCGCGTTCAGAAGGTCGCCGATCCACCAGGGGCTCGCCCGTTGGCACCACAGGGCAAAGGCCAGCGGTTCAAGCCACGCCTCGACGTTCGGCCGGCCCTGGATTTCGATATGCGTCGCGAGGAACCGGAAGGGCCCCAGTCGAAATGCCGGTTCGGAACGTGCCATGCGTCGCTCCTTCGGTGATCCGATGTCCAATCGCGCGGACTTGGCGATTCACTCCGTTCGTCGGAAAGCGAAAGGACCGTCGCTTCGGTCCACAATCAATCCGCCGGTCTCCCGCCGAGGAAAAGGTCCCGCCCTCGCGCGAGGGCCGCCATTTTCCGATCGGCGACCGATCGTTTCAGCATCCAGAAACCGCAATCGGGGTGGACGTAGGCGATGCGTTCGGCGCCGAGCACGGCGGCCGCGCGTTCGATGCGCCTTGCCACTTCGTCGGCCGTCTCGACGTGATTCACCTTGATGTCGATCACGCCGAGCCCAAGCGCGAGATCGGGGCGGACGTCCCGGAGCGTCTCCAAATCGTCGGCGGGCCGATGCGCCAATTCGAGCACGAGGTGGTCGGCTCGCAACGCGTTGAGGAACTCGATCAACGAACGCCAGTCTCCGGGCTGGATAACCTGGCCGCCATAGTTGCCGAAACAGAAGTGCACAGCGCGTTCGGTCCCCGCGTCGACGGCATCGAGCACCCGATTGATGGCTCGCGCGGCCATCGGACCATCCCCCGGATTCCCCGGGATATTGGCCTCGTCGATCTGCACGCACGCGCACGGAAGGCCTCGCACCTGGGACGCGAGTACGTCGGCAAGTTCCATGAGAAGCGTTTCAGGGTCCCCGTAGTACCGATCGAGGAGCGTGCGAGCCAGCATATAGGGGCTGGTCAACGTGAACTTGAACGGTCCTCCCGCGACCGACGCGGCTCGACGGCAATCATCGATCAAGTCGAGCGAGCCCTCGGTCAAGGCTCCTTCCACCACGGCGGCCGGTTTCGCGCGAAAACGCATCGTCCGGTTCGCCGCGAATGCCTCGCGATCCGAGCGGCCCAGATGGGACCGCACACCGCCCAACGGCCGCACGAAATACTCGATCATCCCGTTCGTATCGGGATGGTTGACGTCGAATCGATAAAACTCGCCGTCCGTCGGCAGATCGATGCCCGCCTGCCGCTGCAGGTCAAAGACGACGCGCGTCGCGTCAATCACCGCCTGTTCGCTCGGCGCCGTCACGAGCCACTCGGGAACGGGGTACGAACCGACGGTCGTCGTCCGAGGGAAAGAGCCCGATTGCGGCAATCGGGCGATCGGTCGTTCTGCTTCCGACATGGCCGACACCTCCTCTTTCGCCGTTCGGGGCGTCCGTCTACGATCGAATGCCTCCGTCGCGACTCGGCGAGTCCGAGCTCCGTCGACAATTCGGCATCGGCCGCCGATTATGGCAAACGTCGTCGCAATTGCCACCGCCGGTCGCCGTTTTCGGACCGGAGCCTTGTTTATCGGAACCGCATCACGATTCGGACCGTTCGCCATGCGATTCGCCTATCTGGGATCGGCCGAAAGCTGGTATGTCGGCGATTTGCGTCGAGCCGCAGGCGCGCGGCATCGTGTCGATCCGGTCCCATTCGACGGCATGCACGCCGGCTTGGGCGGCGCGGACTGGCCCGAATCGGCGACGGCGAACGAACCGCTCGGAGCCTTTGACGCGATCCTGATTCGCGCCATGGGTCCAGGCTCGTTGGAACAGGTCGTATTCCGCATGAATGTGCTCGGCCGTTACGCGGGCGCGGGGGGCGTCGTCGTGAATCCGCCGCGGGCGGTGGAGGCGGCCGTCGACAAATTCCTCGCGCTTGCATGGCTGCAGGATGCGGGCCTGCTCGTCCCCCGCACGATTGTCTGCCAAGGCGTCGACGACGCGTGCCGGGCCTTCGATGTCTTGGGACGCGACGTTGTGGTCAAGCCGATCTTCGGCGCGGAAGGCCGCGGCATCGTGCGGCTTTCCGATCCCGATCTCGCCGAACGCGCCTTCCGATCGCTGGTCCAACTTCAATCGGTACTGTACATCCAGGAGTACATCGAGCATTGCGGGCGCGACTATCGGCTGCTCGTCGTGGGTAATCGCGTGTTCGGGATGCTGAGGGAGAACGGGGCCGATTGGCGCACGAATGTGAGCCGCGGCGCCGTCGGAAAGCCGCTCGAGGTCACGTCGGATCTGGGCGGACTCGCCCTGCGGTCGGCCCGCGCGATCGGAGCGTCGCTCGCCGGAGTCGACGTGGTGCCCGCTCGCGACGGACGGCTTTTCGTGATCGAGGTCAATGCATCGCCCGGTTGGAAAGGACTGGCGGCCGCGACCGGGATCGACGCGGCGCGGTGCGTGCTGGATCATCTCGAGGAATCGGTCAACGACCGCCGTTCGCCGCCGGATTGAATTGGACTGGCCATGCCCATCATCTGTCCCGTTCCCTCGAATGCGCGAACCGCCAACGTCGGAGCGAGGCTCGCCGCGATCGCGACGGAGATGCCCGATGCGATCGCGGTCGTCGTCCCGCGCGGCCGTGACGCGGATGGACGACGCCGGTACGATCGGTTCACGTTTCGGGAATTGGACGAGGACAGCAACCGGATCGCGAGTGGCTTGGCGGCATCGGGCGTTCCGCGCGGCGCGAGGCTCGTTCTGATGGTACGTCCCGGTTTCGATTTCGTATCGCTGGTCTTCGGACTCCTCAAAGGAGCCTACGTCGCCGTGCTTATCGATCCCGGCATGGGACGGACCCATCTGCTGCGATGCCTCGCCGAGTCGCAACCGGATGGGTTCGTCGCGGTTCCGCTCGCGCACGCGGTCCGTAGCTGGTGTCGGCGACGGTTTCCCGGCGCCAAGCATCTCGTGACCGTCGGTCGGCGCTGGTGGTGGGGCGGAATCACGCTCCACGAGGTTCGGCGCCGCGGCGATCCCCAAACGTTCGCCGACTCGGTCGACGCCCGCGACGCGGCGGCGGTCATCTTCACGACCGGAAGCACGGGGCCCCCCAAGGGCGTCCTGTATCAGCACTCCCATTTCAACGGCCAAGTGGACGCGCTGCGGGACTATTATGGAATCCGAAAAGGCGAGATCGATCTGCCGGGCTTTCCCCTATTCGCCTTGTTCAATAGCGCGATGGGCGTGACGACGGTCATTCCCGACATGGACGCCACTCGACCGGCACGCGTGGATCCGCGGAAGATCATCGAGGCGGCGCGGGATTGGCAGGTCACTCAGGCGTTCGGATCGCCCGCGATGTGGAACACGGTCGGTCGGTATTGCGAACGTCGCGGCGAGCGGCTCGAATCGGTCCGCCGGGTCTTCAGCGCGGGCGCGCCTGTGCCGCCGCACGTGCTGCTCCGCATGCGCGACGCGATCCACGCCGAGGGCGAGATCCACACGCCGTACGGCGCGACGGAGGCATTGCCGGTCGCGTCGATCGCGTCGTCGGCTCTTCTCAATGAAACGGCTCCCCAGACTCGGGACGGTCGCGGCTATTGCGTGGGAAACCGTTTCCCCGAATTGGACTGGAAGATCATCGCGATCCGCGACGACTCCATCGCGCGGCTGGATGAAGCGATCGCCCTTCCGCAAGGTGAAATCGGCGAGTTGATCGTGCGAGGCCCGGTCGTGACGCGGGAGTATGTGACGCGCCGCGAGTCCAACGCGCTGCACAAGATCACGGACGGTGAAACGGTCTGGCACCGCATGGGTGATGTCGGATACCTGGATCCCATGGATCGATTCTGGTTTTGCGGCAGGAAGTCCCATCGCGTGCGGACCCGGTCGGGCGTGCTGTTCACCATCCCGTGCGAGGCGATCGCGAATCGACACCCCGCCGTATATCGGTCGGCGCTTGTCGGCATCGGACCACCGGGCGATCAGGTCCCGGCGATCGTCGCCGAGCCATGGCCCGAACATTGGCCTTCGCGACGTCGCGGTCGGCGCGTCCTGGTCGAGGAAATCCGTCGCGAACTTGAACAACATCCGTTGACCTCGGCCATCCGCCATGTCTTCCTGATGCGCCGCCTGCCGGTCGACATCCGGCATAACGCCAAGATCTTTCGGGAACAACTCGCCGCATGGGCGTCGCGCCGATTCGGCATGAGGCGTGAGGCGAGAGGATGATCCGGCGCACGGCAATTCGACGCCGCATGGCGCGTCGGCGACGGAGGTCCTCCGGCGAAGGGTGCGCGAACTGGATCGCGACATGCATCGCGACCATCGTCCTGCTGTGGATCAACGTGGGGATCGCGAGGGGAGCGTACCAGGTTATTTCGGCCGCGCTGGGAATCGGCGAGGTGAGCCGCCTGGAACAGGCGGTCGTGCTCAGCGTTCCGGCCGTGCTCCTGTTCGTTCAATGGTGGCTTTGGGAACTCGCGTCCGATCGCTTCCATTCGAAGGAACGGACCCTCGCGCCGCGCCGCATCGAGCTCAACGGCCCCTCCGACGAACCGCATCGCACGGGAACGGGAGCGCGTGATCTGTTTTCATCGTGAACGGGAGTTGGACCGTGTTTCCGTCGAAGTCGCAATAGGTCCGCTCTATCCCGCATCGCTCATCAGGTAGGCGATCAGGTCGCGTATTTCGTCAAGCGCCATGGAATCGAGCAAGCCGTCCGGCATCGCCGATTGCGGCGTCTCGCGCGTCGATTCGACCTCGGACATGGGAATCGTCTCGGTGCGCGTCGCGGTCTGCAGCGTCAAGACACGGTCGTTTCGAGAAACAACCAATCCATTGAGCACACGGCCGTCCCGCAACCCGACGACCGACATGCGATAGTCCTTCCCGACGATCGCCGATGGGTCGATGATATGTTCGAGCAAGTAGTTCAGGTTCGAACGTTGGGCTCCGGTCAGGTCGGGTCCCGTCGCGCGGCCTTCGCCGCGGAGGACATGGCATAAGGCGCAGTTGGCCTGGAAGAGGCGAACGCCGCGCGTCAAGTCGGCGTCGCCAAGCACGTCGGGAGTCAGCCTCGTTTGGAGCGATTCGATCGCGCGGCGCCGTTCTTCGGGCGTTTCGCGAACTTCGCCCCATACCTGTTTCAACCGGTCGCGCAAGGCCGCGTCGCCCAACGCGTGGATCTGGCGAACGTGGAACGGTTTGAGATCCGAACGCGGAATCGCATTCCGCCCGGCGGCCAATGCGTCGAGCAACGCGGTGGCGAATATGGGACGGGACGCGAGCAGTTCCAGCACGGCGGGGCGATCGTCGGGATGGAAGCGGGCGTAGCGCGCGGCGATCCGGCGGCCGATCTCGGGATCATCGAACCGCGCGAGGCCCCTCATCGCGATCGTGTTCAATCCGCGCGTGTCGAGCAGCGCTTCGCAAACCGCGCGAAGGTCCTCGGGGTCGGCTTCGATCAACGACTCGAGCGCCCTCGCGCGCGACGCGAACTCGGCCTTGCCGTCGAGGGCGAGTTGCCGGATCTCGTCGAGCGCGCGGCCGTCTCCGAACACAATGCTCAGCTCGCGGACCCGGTCGGCCGCGCGGCGCGCGGTCGGCGTCGCGACGAATTCCGACCAGTACGCGGGTTCCTCGACCTTCCGCCGGCCCCGCATCGCGTCGACCAGCCCCTCGACCACGCCCTCGCGGGTGTCCTCGGGAAGCGTCTCGGCAACCCGGAGCAGGTGGTCGATGGGGCTTGGCGCCGCGTCGATTCGGCTCGCCAGATTCCGCGCCGTCCAGCGCGTGACGGCCGGCAAACGGCATTCCCGCGCGATTCGTACGAGCGCCTCGGGGTCCGCGTCGCCGACCGGCATCAACCCGTACCAGACCAGGAACGGCAAGGCGGGATCCCGCGCGAAGGCGGAGCGCCGGACCAGTTCGATCGCAAGCTCCGGCCGATGCGGAACGGCCAAACGCTGAAGGGTCGACGCCAACACGAGGAGAACCAATCCCGAATCGTCTTCCCGCGCCATCCGAATGAACTCGGCACGGGTTACGTCATCCTCGGGATATCGGGCGCGGGCCGGTGGACCGACGAGCGTATCGAGCGGCCAATGATCGGTCAGCAGGCGAATGGCCCAAACGCGCATCGACTCGTCCGGATCCCGCAGCAGACCGCGCAACGCGTCCGGCGTCGTCCGCCCCCCTTGATAGGCCTTCCAAAGTCGAGGCAATCGCCCGCCGCCCGCCAAGCATGCGGGCTTCACGACCGGACCGGACGCACGCGTTTCGCCGTACGACACCTTATAGATCCGGCCGCTTGTTCGGTGGATTCCGTCGTGCTCGTGGCACTCTCCGATATCGCTCCAGTCGAGCACGAACACGTTGCCGTCCGGACCCATACTCAGGTCGATACCTCGAAAGAACGGGTCCTCGGCGATCAGGAAATCCGGTTCATGGCGACCGACGAACCCGGCGCCTAACCGCTCCAACCGGTCGACGTTCACGCGTAGGCCGTGCATGTTCAGCGTCATCAATCGACCTCGGTAGGCTTCGGGCCACGTCGTGCCCTGATAGATCGCCATGCCGATATGCGCGTGGCCTCCTCCCCGTTCGTTGGCCTTGCCATCACGGCTCGCGCTCCATCCGCCCTTCACGTCGAAATGGTAATGGTCGGCGATCGTATCCATGCGTTCGTACACGGCCACGTTTTGGCTCTCGCCGAACGACTCCTTGAAATGGCTGCCTGGAATAGCGTGCCAAAGATGGCCGATCACCGTGTTGATGAAGAAGAGCTCGCCGTTCGCGTCCCAGTCGTGCCCCCACGGATTGACCGTTCCGTGACAAAGGACCTCGACGACGTTCCGTTCGGGATCGAACCGCCAGATGCCACCGTCGATCGGGACGCGTTCGGCGTCGGGCGTTCCGGGAACACCCAACTTCCCTGGGCAGGAATGGCCGCACCGTCCATAAAGCCAACCATCGGGCCCCCATCGCAGACCGTTGGCGAAGTTGTGGTAGTTGTCGCGAGCGACGTCGAAACCGTCGAGCACGACGCGGGGTGGTCCGTCGGGCACGCCGTTCGTGTCGGCGTCCGGAACGAACAGGAGTCGCGGCGGGCAAAGGAGCCAGACTCCGCCGCGTCCGACCTCGACACTCGTGAGCATTTGCACCGAATCGAGGAAGACCTTGCGTTGATCCGCGCGTCCGTCCCCGTCGTTGTCCTCCAGGATCAGCACACGGTCCCGAAGCGTGAGATCGAACCGTTGCGAACCATCGGAATAGGTGTAGTTCTCGGCGATCCAGATGCGTCCCCGGTCATCCCACGCCATGGCGATCGGATTGCGCACATCGGGTTCCGACGCGAACACGGTCACCCGAAAACCCTCGGGCACACGCATGCGCCGGGCCGCTTCGGCGGCGTCGAAGGGACGTCGATCCCGCTCGCTCGGACTGTCCGTCGGCTCGGGAAAGGGAGTTTGGCCGTCGGGCATGAGCCAGAGCGTGCCCCATTGCCGCACGTTCGTCCGCTTCCCCTTTTCTCCAGCGAACCACTCCTCGTGATGGAAGTGCCCGAAGTTCCCGGCGCCCTTCGCCGCTTCGTCCAGATCACCGACGGCGATATTCAGACCAACGGGAACCGGCCGATCGGTCGGCCGAAAGAACACACCCGGCGCCGTTTCGAGACACGGATTGAATTGGATGGCCCACTCGATCGTGTAGCCTTTGCCCTCGATCTTGGGCTTCGCCGCGGCGCGCATCGCGCCTGATTCGATCCAATGCCGATAGGTGTTCCAGGCGCGCTCATCCGAGCGAGGCTCGCCTTCGAGCAATCCGCCGGCACCGGCGCCGTCGAGCCGGGACTTGGTCAGATTGCAGACCATCTGCCAGGACGAGCCGTTACCGGCCGCGTCTTCATCGTCGCGCCAGACATTGGACGCGTTGACGAGCAACTCCATTTCGTCGCCGAACCACGGCCAGCCTTCCCGCGTGAGTTCATGGGCGCGCGGGTTCTCCTCCGGCAACCAGCGCGGGGTGTCGATTCCGTACAGCACATCATCGGTGACGTCGAATGCGAAATGAATCGAGGCCGCGTCGTACTTGACCCAACCGCGGAGCGAAAGGTCGTCGGCGCGCGTCGTCGGCGTGAACTCGGACGTCCACCCCGACACGCCCTCGAATCGCGTCGCGTCCTCCCATTCGGACGGGGCCAGGACGCCGTCGGTCACGGGCGTCGCGCCCCGGTACGCCTTGAGCTCCCGGGGCCATTCGCCCGCCGATGCGGTCGAGCCCAACGCGCAGCAGACCCATGCAAGAAGACGACGCCACCGCATGGCCGAATCCCCGGTCGAAACGGTCTTGGAGCCACCGCGAACGCGAAAACGAGTGTAACGCGGCGCGGTGGCCGCCGCCACCGATTCCCGCCACACGAGGAGACATCGCGCGACATCGGCGCATAAGGAGAACGAGGCGGACGCGGAATCGAGCACGCGGTGGCGGAATGCGCCCGCTTCGGCGACAATGGCCCGGACCGCGGACCCGCAACCTCATTCGAGGAGCCCATGGCCATGCGTCGACGCGCAGCGGTCCTCGCCTACGGAATCGTTTCCTATCTGATTTTCCTCGCGTCGTTTCTTTACGCGATCGGATTCCTCGCGAACCAGGTCGTACCGAAGTCGATCGACTCGGGACCCACCGGGTCTCCCGCCGCGTCGATTCTCGTCAACATGCTCCTGCTCGCGTTGTTCGCCGTTCAGCACAGCGTGATGGCGAGGCCCGCGTTCAAGCGATGGTGGACCCGCGTCATCGCGGCCCCCATGGAACGGAGCACGTACGTGCTCGTCGCGAGCCTGTTGCTTCTGCTCCTCTATTGGCAATGGCGGCCCTTACCGCAGCCGGTCTGGGCCGTCACGAACCCCGCGATCATCGCGGCGGTCCATGGGATTTCCGCGGCCGGCTGGCTGGTCGTCCTCGGCGCGACGTTCATGATCGACCACTTCGACTTGTTCGGCCTCCGGCAGACCTACGGTCATTTCGCCGGCTGGAAGGACGCACCGACTCCGTTCATGACGCCCTACCTTTACCGCTGGATTCGGCATCCGATCATGCTCGGGTTCATCATCGCGTTCTGGGCGACGCCCGCCATGTCGATCGGCCGTTTCCTGTTCGCCGCGGTCACGACGGCGTATATCCTCGTCGCCATCCAGCTCGAAGAGCGGGATCTGATCCACGCGCATGGCGACGACTATCGCGCCTATCGGTCGCGCACGTCGATGCTCGTTCCCATCCCGCGCCGGACGCCGCCGCCCTAAGGCTCGACCGGCGCGAACCGCTCGATGAAGCCATGGCGGCCGCCGAGCGCTCGCGGGGAATCGCGAACATGCCGCGCCGTGCCTCGCGGCATTCGATCAGGTGACGGCTATTTGTCACCTCCCGACGGTCCGTCACCCGAGTTCCCGTCACCCGGCTTGGACTCGGTGACGGGAGCGGGAGGAGCGGTCGGAGCCGGTTCTTCCTTGGGTTTGGCCGGCGTTTCGGGCGCCGGAGGCGGATTCGACCGGGCGAGTTTCTCGACGGCGGCCGCGATATCGGCCTTGAGTTGGTCCGTCACGCCCGCGACGCGCTGCTCCGTCGACTTGGCCATCTCGGCCGACCGGGCCTCGAAATCCGATTGGAGCTTCGCGGCGGCCGCTTGGAGTTTCTCCTGGTGTTCGGCGCGGAGCTGGGCGAGCTGCTGTTCGTATTGCTGAGCCATTTCGGCGACTTTGGCCTGCATCCGCGACTCGATCTTCTCGGCTTCGGCATTCACCGTCTGAATCGACTCCTGTTGCAGCGCGCCGACCTGTTGGCGTACTTCGCCGGAAAGGGCGTCGCCCTGCTTGCGGATCTGATCGGCGGCCGCGTCGCGCAACCGAGCTTGGGCCGCGGCGACCTCGCGCTCCAGGTCCGCGTCCATTTTCGACGACAATTCGCCGAGCAGTTCCGAGCGGACTTCGGCCTTGCGCCGCTCCCAAACGCGACGGAAGATCTGGGCTTGGCAGGAAGTGGGTGCTGTCGACAGCGCGGCGAACGCGCACGCGAACGAAACGACGACCCATCGCATGGCGGGTTCCTCATTCAAGGTGGACAATGCGGCGCACCGTGCGCCAAGGCAGGGTGGTCAACGTTGGAAGGTCCGCGGACAACGGCTCTTTCGGAGAGAACCCGCCGCCGCACGGCCGGTCCAGTATACCCGCTTTCCAGGCCGCAACAAAGGGCCTGCCGACCGGCATTCGGGGGTGGCAGGCGACTTCGCGCGGGCCTATGCTGACCGCCGAGGCCCTTGGACGTTCTTCAACCGAGCGGATACGCGGCCTCGGATGTGCGGACATCGTCTACGGGCACGTTGGATAGAGATGGAGTGGTCGATTCACCATTCGCAACGTTCGAAAACGCGTTAGGGAGCGAAATTCCGATGAGTCGTTCGACTGACAATCCGATCCTCGCGATGATCGTTGCCTGCGGCATGGCGGTTGGAGCGGTCTTTTCACGGGCTCAGGCCGATGATCCCGCCGCGGAGACCCCACAGGCATCCGCCCCCGCGTTTGTCGACCTGTTCAACGGAAAGGACTTGACGGGCTGGGTCAACGTCAACACGGCCGACGATACGTGGACGGTCAACGACGGTCTGCTCGTTTGCACCGGGCAACCGATCGGCGTCATGCGGTCGGCGAAGCAATACGAGAACTTCATCCTGCACATCGAATGGCGGCACATGGAGGCGGGAGGCAACTCGGGCGTCTTTGTTTGGAGCGAGGGGTCGGTCCCGGCGGACCGCCGACTCCCCAAGGGGATGGAAGTGCAGATGCTAGAACTCGAGTGGATCCGGCTCCACCGGACGCCGGACGGCGCTCCGCAGCATATCGGATACATCTCGGGCGAGTTGTTCGGCGCGAACGGCCTGACGGCGACGCCGGATAACCCGCGAGGAACCCGCAGCATGTCGCGCGAGCTGCGCTGCAAGGGAAAGGGAGAATGGAATACGTACGACGTCGTTTGCGCGGATGGAACGGTGAAACTCTCCATCAACGGCAAGTTCGTCAATTCCATTCGCGATTCCTCAATGCGCAAAGGTTATCTGTGCCTCGAATCGGAAGGGTCCGAAATCCACTTCCGCACCATCCGGATCCTCGAACTTCCGCCGGGAATCACGGCCCCCGAGCAGATCGCGCCCGAGGCTCCGTGAGTTCGGGCGGGGGGCGACGAATCCGACCGGGCCTTGCGGGCCTTTCCACACGGCGACTGTCCGGTTGTGGATTCCCGTGCGGTTGGAAGTTACACTCGGAGTAGGTTCCCACCGGTACCCCACACCCGCGAAAGCGAATCCGCTCGACACCCTCCGAGTTCCATGAAGGACAGCCATGCCTCCGCAGGATCCCGCACCATCACTGGCGACGTCATTGAATGCTCGTTCGAGGTCGGCTTGGCGATTGGCCCAGGTGTCCGCGTGGCTGATCGGCGTGGCGATCTTCGCGCTCCTGTTCGTTCTGCCCGAGGTCGGCTTGGCGGCCCTTTGGAATACCCTGATCCCCGTCGCCCCCGCGTTGATCGTATTTGCGCCGGGCGTGTGGCGCAACGTCTGTCCGTTGGGGACGACGGCCGTGGCCGCGCGGCATGCCGGACTCTCGGCGCGACGAAGTCTCTCACCGCTCAGCCGTGTCTGGCTCAACTTCGCGGGCGTCGTCGCGCTCTTCGTCATCGTGCTGTGGCGGCGGTTCGAGCTCAACACGAACGCCCAGTCGACCGCCGCGGTGCTCGCCGCGCTCGGCGCCCTTTCGATCGCCATGGGAGCCGTATTCGAATGGAAGAGCGGCTGGTGCTCGGGACTTTGTCCGGTCCACGGCGTCGAAAAGCTCTACGGGTCCAAGCCGCTGATCGCCGTGGACAATGCCCACTGCGACGCGTGCGAGCGATGCACCAATCCGTGTCCCGATTCCACGGATGCGATCCATCCGATGCTTGGCACGAGCTGCTTCCCGCAGATCGCGTCCGAGTGGTTGCTCGTCGGCGCGTTTCCGGGATTCGTCTGGGGTTGGTTCCACGTGCCCGACCACGTCGGCGGATGGGAATGGTCGTCCGCCCTTTCCGATTCAACGCCCGTTCTGCTTGGCGCGTCCGCCACGCTCGCCGCCTTTATCGGCATTCGCCGGCTCGTTCCCAAGCGTCACGAAGGGCGACTCGTCCGCGTCTTCGCGGCCGCGACCGTTTCGTGTTATTACTGGTACCGGATCCCAGCCCTTTTTGGATGTGGCCCCTTTCCTACGGACGGAACACTGATCGATCTATCCGCCGTGTTGCCCGACGGCTGGATCGGCCTTTCGCGAGCGGTCACCACGACGATCTTCGTCGGTTGGATCGTTTTCTATCCTGCGTCCAAACGGCATTGGCTCCACCGACCGCCCTATGCATCGGGCACGATTTCAGGTTCAAGCGACTGGGAGTCGGGTTTCACGGAATCGGGAGATCCATCGGCAAACCGATTTTCCCAGGCGTCGCCCCTCGTGCAGCTCGACGTGGCCGCCACGGATCGAGCGACGGAGTGGCCGAGCGCGAACGGCCATGGGGAGCGAACCCGCACCTTCCATTCCGAACCCCGTGGCGCGCCTTCGCGCGCGAGCCGGGGAAACGGGCGGAGCCTGCATTCGGTCCCGAAAGATAGCGCGGATCGCTAGGAGGACTCGGCGCCGGCAACAGGGCGAGTCCTGTGAAAACAGGAAATCCGCAGTCCCAAAATCCTCAAAAACGCTACCGACCGTGCGGGATTTTGTCGAATATTCGGATAATGCGGCCTCATGGACCGCCGGCATGGTCGTTTACCGGTCCACCCGCCGAATTGTCGAATTGAGGATGCTAACGTTGCGTAGTACTTTGGGCGGTCTGGCGAGACCGCTGACGGCCGGGACCCGCGGATGGTCCGCACCGGGCGCGGAGTCGCAACGGTGGCGGAGGCGCCGGCCGGATCAAGGCTGAAGTCACGCATTGAGGAACCACCCGTGGTACGCCATGTCGCGCGGTTCGCGCTGATCGTGATCCTCCTGTCGCCCGCGGTCGCGAGCGCCCAGGAATGGGCTCGCAAGATGTTCAAGGAAACGAGCCACGAATTTGGAGTCGTGGCGCGCGGAGCGAAGGTCGAGCACCGGTTCACGCTCCAGAACCTCTACAAAGAGGAGATCCACATCGCGGGGGTCCGTTCGAGCTGCGGATGCACGTCGCCCGAGGTGACGGTCGACACGCTGAAGACGTGGGACAAGGCGGACATCGTCGCGACGTTCAATACCCGCTCGTTCCTCGGTTCGCGGTCCGCGACCCTCACCGTGACGATCGATCGGCCCTATTACGCCGAAGTGCAACTTCACGTTTCGGGCTACATCCGAAGCGATATCGTGTTTGAGCCGGGACTCGTTCAATTCGGAGAAGTGGACCAGGGAGCCGGCGCGGAAACGCGGGTGCGAGTCAGCTACGCCGGACGCCCCGATTGGCGAATCACCGACGTGCGAAGCGCGAACGAAGACCTTGAAGTCGAGATTCAGGAAGCCGGCCGCCGAGGAGGCAACGTCGCATACAACATGACCGTGCGACTCAAGAAAGGAGCGAAGGCCGGCTACATCAACGACCAGTTGACCCTCGTCAGCAATGACGGGTATCGCGAGTCGATACCGTTGGCGGTGGAGGGCCGCGTCCGTTCGGCATTGACCGTCAGCCCGACTCCGCTCGTTCTGGGATCGGTCGGCGTCGGCGACGAGGTCACCAAGAAGATCCTGGTCCGCGGCAAGACGCCTTTCAAGGTTGTCAGCGTCGCGTCGGACGTCGAGGGATTCCGCTTCGACGTCGATTCGGAGTCCGAGAAGGCGACGCATTTCATCCCGATGACCTTCCGCGCCGCGAAGTCGGGCAAGATCGCGGTCGTGATCCGCATCGAAACGAATCTCGGCGGATCGTGCGTCGTCGAGCTTCCGGCGAACGGCGACGTGAAGGCGGTCGAAGTCTCGGAGCCGACGGGACCGTCCGAGTGAGCCTTTCGCGCGGGTTCACGCGCTATCGAAGCGTGCCGAGGAACGCGAGCAGGTCGGCGACCTGTTCGGCCGTCAGGTCGCGAAGGAGCAACTCGGGCATCAACGACTGGACCTGAGCGGTGATTTGGTCGACTTGCCCGCTTGGGAAGCGAAGTTCCTCGTTGCGAGCCGTCTTGAGGACGACTTCCCGTTCATCCTTCGATACAAGGCGCCCCGTCACGATTCGGCCATCGGAGAGTTCGGCGACGTAGGCGAGGTACGCGGGATCGATCGCCTTCGACGGTTCGAGGATGCTATCGAGCAATTGCCTTCGATCGAGTTTCCCGCCGATCGCGCTCAGATCGGGGCCGACGTCCTGACCTTCGTTTCCGACGCGATGGCAATTCGCGCATTGTCCTCCGGTGGTCTCGAAGAAGACTCGGCGCCCTTTCGAGGCGTCCCCGGTCATGGCGAGGATGCGATCGGAACGGATCGCGGTGCCCAACCTCTGGACGCGCTGATCGGCAGGGAGATACGGCTCAAACAGGTCGCGGACGGCCGGTTCGGTGTGGGCCGCGCCTTTCCGGATCGCCGCTTCGCGGAGCGCTGTCGAGATCGCTCGGCGCTCAACGGCCATCGCCACCGTCAACGCTCCGGTGGTCGATGCGAGCAATCGATCGAGAATGGGCGCCGCCCGCTCACCGTCGCCCGCCGCCGCAAGCGCCCCCAAATCGCTGTTGACTCGCTCGCGCGTCTCCCGGCTTCGGGTCGTCATGTCGGTACGGCCTTGGGAGGCGTCGGGCATGGCGAGGATCCAGTCCCAGATCAGTCGCACGCCCTCCGTATCGACCTCCGTCGAACCGATATGCGGCATGCGTCCGCCGCCCAGTTTGGCCATGCGGTAGCAGAGCACGGACCTCGCCGGATCTCCCGGCGCGATGATCGCGGCGCCCGGCAGTCCGAACGCGCCCTTGGACGGCGCGATGTCAACCATGTCGGTCTTGGGAAGGGGCACATCGAACGGCATCTGCGCGAGCACGCCGCTTCCGGCATGCATGCGATGGCAATGCGAACAGTTCACGTGCAGGTACGAACGGGCTCGCCGATCCAAGTCGAATCGCGGATCGCGCGGATCGACGAGCGCGACGGCGCCATTGTCTCCCGGCGGGGCCTCGAAAAGGCCGCGCGCGACGAACGTCTCCAACTGCGATGTGCCGGGCGCGTCGCGGTCGCGCGCATGGAGCTGCGGCGGATCGAACGCGAGCGGAGGCCCCGACCATTTGTTGTGGCATCGCTGGCATTCCACGCGTCCCGGGAAACGCCATGTTTGCGAGCGCGAGCCGCCCGGCGCGTCCGCATCCGGAACACGGATCGTCTTCTCGTCGCCGCGCGCGTCGACGAGTTCCGCATCGGTCTGCTCGGCGTTCCACCCATAGCTGTAGGTCCTCCATTCCTCGCCGTCCCAATGCAGGATCCGCGTTTCGATGCGGCGCCGACTCGCCCGATTGCCGACCTCCACGTCCAGCGAGAGCGTCTTGGCCAGAACGCTGTCGATCGGGTAGACGCGCCGACCGTCCACCATGCGAATCGACTCGGAACCCGGCAGGGCGGCCCAGCGTTCCGAGGACGCATGGTCGAACCACCCCTCGACGTTGATCCGATACGGCACGACACCGGGCGCCGGCGCCTGGTCGGCCACCGATTGAAAAAGGCCCGTTTCACTCAAGAGGCGGGGAAACGCGCCGCTCGATTCGCGTTTGGGATTGGGTACGAGCCGATACAACATTCCGGCCGTATGATCGAGGATCACGAACTCGCCCCGATCGTCGTCGGCGAATCCGACGATCCGCAGCGTCGTGTCGGCCAAGCGGTGGTGGTTGACGACCCGGCCGTCCTCGTATCGAAACGCCCATAGGATGCCCGTGTCGTAGTCGCCGTAGACATGATGGTCCCGCAGTTCGGGAATTCGGGATCCGGCATACGTCAGGCCGTCCGTGATCGACGACGATTCGGAGTGCGGGTGATCGATGGTGGGAGGCAGGATGGGGGTGGGGCCTCGCGGCCACTGCGGGTTGTTCGGCTGCCGCCCCTCCATGATCGACCACCCGTAGTTCCCGCCTCGCTCGACGCGGTACATCAGCTCCCAAATCTCCCATCCGACGTCTCCGACCCACAAATCGCCCGTCGCGCGGTCGAAGCTCATGCGCCACGGATTGCGGAACCCGTAAGCCCAGATTTCGGGCCGCGCGCCGGCCGTGTCGACGAACGGATTGTCGCGCGGGACGGTGTAGTTGCGGTCCTTGTCGCGCCGATCGACATCGATCCGGAGAATCGAGGCGAGCAGGTCCGATACGTCCTGACCGGTCCGCAAGGTATCGGGAGGATTGGGCCCGACGCCGTCACCCGTCGAAATGTAGAGGCATCCATCGGGCCCGAACTTCAAACAACACCCGTTGTGACCGCCCGAGAGCCATGTGATGAGCGGCAATTCGGAGGACGGATCGATCGTGGGCGCGTCGCCATCGGTGAGCGTGAAACGCGAGACATGGGTACCGTCGGCGAGGTTGTCGGCGAGGATATAGCACACATAGCAATAACGGTTGCCGCGGACATCGGGGTGGAACGCGAGCGCATAGACCTGTTTCGTGCCGGGGATCGCCTTGGCGAAATCGATCACCAGATCCGCTCGATCGGCGTCGGGCCGATTGGGAAACGACACGATTTTTCCGTACTGTTCGACGACAAACCACCGATCCGACAGCGGCTCATGGGCGGCGTCCACGCACTGATCGAACGTCAGCTTCGTGAAGACCCGTTCGACCGAATACGGCAGAGGCCGTTCGGGCGTCCCGGTGATGCGCGACGCCGTCCAGGGGGGGCGGCGCTTGACGACCGGAAACGAATCGTCGGCCGTCGCAAGGCTCCCGCACAGACCGATCACCAGGGCTCCCGCCGCGCAACGCGCGCCGGCTCCGCGATCGAACCCCGGTCCGATTTTCATGGATGGCCGCCCGAAAAAAATCGTGCAACAAGAACGGACAAGCGCGACGACGCCGGCGCGCCGGTTCGGCTTCCCCGCGAGTCTATTTCGCGGAACGCCCAAGGTCCAGCCTGTCCGCGGCAGGATGGAACGACGGGCCAAGTCGGGCGTTCACGAGGCGGTCTTTTCGCTTCAAGACCCGGGGGAAGTCGACGCGAGTCTCTGCAAGCGGCGGCGCCGCCCCGGGTCGATGCCCGCGATTCGAGGCGGTTATTCGAGGGCCGGGCCTGCGATCCGTTGACCGGCCTGTTGGCGTTTCTGGTCCTCGACGTCGAACGTGCCGTAAAAAAGGGCGTTCGCATCCATCCAGGTCGCGAGCCGTTCGAAATCGTCGGGCGACAATTCAACGCCCTCGTGCCCGTCGAGCAACATCTTCATGAGCGGGCTCGCCCGCGCCCCGAACCGATCGGGGCGCGTGAGCGGTTCCCCGTTCGATTGGGGCGAACCGCTCCACTGGGAAAAGGCGACGCGCGGGGCCAGCGCATGATACGACGTGGTGAACTCACCCTCGGGCGTTCCCGTCAGGACGACTTTGCCCGCCGCCTCCGAACCGCTGTGGCACTCGACGCAGTGTTTGTCCAGCACCGGCTGCACCAGCAACGGATAGCTCAACGGTTTCGATCCGTCCGGACCTTCCTTGATGACCGACGGCGGACGGTCGCGCGCGAGGGGCGCGACCCGCGCGAGAGGCACCGTGTTTCGGTATTCGTGACATCCGATGCAACTCGATTGCTCGCCTGGTTGCAGGTACGTCAAGCTGCGCATCGTCTGCACGGCCATGCCTCGATCGTCGAGGACCTGGAATGAAAGGGGAATTCCGGACGGCGCCCGGAAGTAGGCCGAGCCGTCCGGTTCCACGGGCACCGTGCCCAGTACCTGTTTTCCGGGCGACGCGTTGGCCAATCCGACGCGCGGGCTATTCGCGTTGGGTGTCGTCTTGGGAAGGACCTGGACAATGCGCAGGCTCTTGATCGGCGTGTTGATCGGCAGTTTCGGCCAGCTCTCGTAGACGTTCTGCACAAAGAACGTCCCTTCGTCGGGTGTGGACGCGTCGAGCAGCGAGGCCAGAGCGGGCGGCGCGGGCGTGGGCCGCAAAGGAATCGGCCACAAGCTCGCGATGTTCAGGTCGCGATAGATCAGCTCCTTGTTGCCGAATGTGTCCACGAGGTAAACACCGAACATGTTCGGCTCGTTGGCGAGCGGCTCGCCGACCAGCGGAGCGAAACTGTAGGCGGCGAGGAAATGGGTTTCCGAAAGGGGGAACGGACTCCGGTAGCAGTGGCCAGGCCATCGCCGCTCGGCTTCCGGCGGGTCGGGCCGCGACGTCACGCCGACGGGCGCGTGCCAGTTCTGAACGGGCGACTCGCTCTCGGGAAACAGCGCGTCGGGCGTCAATCGGGTAATGGCGTCGAGCCCGTCGATGCCGCGGGAAACATCGAGCAGGATGATCGATCCGGCCGTCATGGCATGGTGGGCCGCCGCGGTCGCCATCACCCGGTGCGAACCGGGAACGGGCCGCGATTCCCAGATACCGACGGGATTGAACGTGTTGTTGCCGTAGAACGACCGCACGTCGCTCCCATCGGGCCGAGCGGTCCATAGATGCTGGTAATGAACGGCGTTTCGGTCGACGTAGTCCCACCGCGTATAGACGATCCGCCCGTCATGAAGAACGGCGGGATCCCATTCGTGCGTCTCGTGGAACGAAATCACGCGGACGTTCGAGCCGTCGGCGTCGGCCGTGGCCATCGTATAGACGGGACACGGCCCCGCGCCGCATCGATGGAATCCGCCGCGCCGCGTCGAAATGAACAGGATCTTCCCGTCCGGCAGGTAGCGCGGCGAGAAATCGTCGTGCGGTCCGTCGGTCAGTCGTCTCAAGCCGGTTCCATCCGCGGAGATTTCGTGGATATGGTATTTGCGGTCCTGCCGCGAAACACGGTCGGCCGGCGCCGAATCGGTTTCGCAATACGCGAAGAGGATTCGCTTACCGTCCCAGGAAACATCGGGCTGCTGATAACTTCCCGGCGGCAGTTCTCCAAGCCGTCGGCATTGCATGGAACGCCCGGGCGCGTCGAGCACGAACAGGCCGCCGCCCGGCCGCGCGCACATTCCGAAGTACTGCGTGAGTTGGTGGCTGAAGTTGCCGGGAACCTGTTTGACGAACGCGATCGGTCCGACCTGGGCAAGCGGATGCCCGAACGCCATGCGCCGCTTCGTCCATCGGGTTCTCCGCCAGAGATCCTCCCATCGCGCGTCGTCGACCGTGCCCTCGCCGGAACGCGATCGCCATTCCTCGCGCAGCGCGTTCCAGTCGCGTCCGATTGCGTCGTGCGGAGATCCCGCGGCGGCGAGGCTTCCGAGCAGCTTGTCGCCTTGATCGAGAATCGTCTCGATCGCTTGCGGCCAACTTCGAGCTTCGCGGGCGGTCCCGATGCCGTCCTGCATGCGCCAATCCCATTCGACCAGCGCCGACTCGATCGCGGGCCGCAGGGCGGGCAACTCGCGCGCGGGGAATCGGATTTCCTCCTTATTCCAACCAAGGGGCACGGGGATCGCAGGGTGGTCCTTGCGCGTGAACGTGAGCTCGCTCCACCGTACGGCCGCCTCGTTCTCGACCCCGCGCGTGATCAGCTCGATGTCGCACGCCTCGGCGCCGGGCGATTCGCAGCGAACCGTCGCCGTTTCGCCTTGTCGCAACGCGCGCGTCACGGTCTGGTCGCCGACGCGGAGCGTCACATCGGCGGCGGAGCCGAATGCGAGCGAGACCCGCGCGTCGACCCGGAACGGCGTCGCGCATTGGCGCGCGGGCACTACGACGCGGACATCCTCGCCGGGGCGCACGTCGGCCGTGAATGCGGCGATCGATTCCATCACGGCGATCTGGGGGCCCGTGTCGGCCGCGATCAGCGCGAAGTCGGCGACCGACGCGCCGGCCGGCGGCGCAGGCGCGCCGGACAGCGTCGCGGCGGGATTGTCGAAGTACGGCGCCGCGGGATCGCGCACCAGCCTCGCTTCGGCCCAGTTCGCCATGTCGCAGGAAATTCCGTCGCCGCAATCGAGGGCGACCAGACGCATTTCCCGGGCGCCCGCGATCGGAACGCGCGCCTCGCGCGCCGGATCGCTGTCCGACATCGTTTCGCTCTCGAACACGGGCGTGCCGTCGACATCGACGCGGAACCGAACGCTGCCCTTGCCGCCCCCCATCCACTGGACGCCGATCCAAGTCCGGAACTCGACGTACCGCCCGTTCAACGCGACGGTGATTTCGCCTTGCGCGTGATGCCCGAGTCCCCGTTCGAACGTCCGGTCGGCGATCTTCAGAGGAAGGCCCTTGTTCCCCGTGGCGGCCGCCGCCGCATCGATGCCGAAGTCGCCCCATTGCTGTTGATGGCGCAGCGATCCACGGAGCGCCGGATCCCCAAGATGGACCTCATGCGCGACCGAGGGATCTTCGGCGGCCACCGCCGCGGCCAGCCACGCGACGTTGAGCGCGGCGACGGACACGATCCGAACCAGACGAGCGACACGCGCGGACCGACCGAGATGGACCATGACGGGCCTTCCTTTGACTGTCGACACGATCATTGTGGCTTGGCCCCAACGCAAAGGCAATCGGATCGTCATCGGGTCGCGTAGGTCGATCGCATGCGCCAGGAACGCAACTCGCGAATCACCGCGTCGCCACCTCGGACGATGGCCCGGACATGGCCGTGGTCCAGGGTCATCGGATGCGATGCGACGATCGCCTGCCGATCGTTGGCGAAAACCTCAATGACGTTTTTGTCGAGGAATACGCGGAGTTCGAGCGGTTCGCCGTCCTTCAACGCGAACGGAGCTCGCGATTCGCCCAGCGAAAGCGTTCCGTTCCCGCGATCGATGACGACCGGAATGCCTCCATCGCCGCCATGGCCGCATCGCACGTCCAAACGAAACTCCGACGCCTTCGCGAGCTCCACCGCGAATCGCAATTCCACCGCGTCTCCCGCGAGTCCATCCAGACGATGCGCCGCGCCGTCCTTCAAGGCAATCCGCTCCGAGACCGCTTCGTCCTCGCGCAGCGATTCGAGCTCGCGGAGCGGTCGGATGCGCAAAACGCCGTCCTCCGGAAGGCTCAGCTCGCGCGGCAGCGACTGGATTCCCGTTTGAGGAGTTCCCAGATTGCACCACGCCCACATGACTCGGCGCCCGTCCGGAGTCAAGACACTCTCGGGCGCGAAGCAATCCCAGGCCCTCCAATTCATGCGCGCGTGGAACCGGGGAGTAAACCGTTCATCCTTCCAGTCACCCAGATAATAGCGGCAGCCCTTGTTGTGGCTGATGCAAAGCAGCATCCACGTATCGCCGATCCGAAAAAAATTCGGACACGAGATATCCTCGTCGGGCTGCACGTCGGGCATGTCGCGCGTGAGGAACAGGCCGAGGTAATCCCACGATCGCAGGTCGCCCGACTTGAACAGGGTCGGCGGTTTTCCGCTTCCCGGAGAACCGCCCGACAGCGCGTAATACGCCGTTCCGTCCCACCACGCATCGGGGTCCCAATGCGCGATCTTCGAGGCGTCCTGGCCCGGCGCGATGCGCGGTTCGAGCGCCATCGGCGGACTCCACCGTTCCAGCGCATCGTCCTCGGCGATCGCGATCTGATTCCGGCCCGAGCCCTGGCCGTGGTAGATGATCGCGGGCTTTCCATCCTTGGTCAGAAAACCGGTTCCGCTGAACATGCCGTGTTCGGTCCGAACGGGCGTCAACGTCGTTGGATGCCACTTCCAATGCAGCATGTCGGCGCTCGACACATGCGCGAACACAAACCCGTCCTGATTGGCGTAGATATAGTGCAGGTGGTACCGGCCGTTCCAATAGAACGCGCAGTTCGGATCGCCGGGCATCGCCTGGCCCGGACCGGGATGCGCGAGGTGGAAGGTGAGCCAATCGGCGGGTACGGGATCCGGCCGGCTCGGCGTCTCATCGACGATCGCGATCGGGCGCCCCGATTTGGCGATCAGGGTTCCGTCGACGCCGTCGAGGACCAACTTCCCGTTTTCGATTCGAGCGCCGCCGGAGAGCTGCGAAAGGAGGAACCGGCCCGTCCGCTCTTTCGCCTCGCCGTCATCGAACGTCCACCAGGCCCATGGCCGGTCGTTCGGTCCCGATGCCGCGTTGGGCCGCAGCGCGGCGAGTTCGCTCGGAGCCAAGGCTCGGTCGTACACGCGCGCGTCATCGACGGAACCCTCGAGGAAACACGGTTCACCCGCGCGGCGGTGGCGTTTTCCGATCACGACGACGCTTCGCGGTCCGAACTCGATCGGTTGTCCGGCGATGGTGTGCTTGGCATACTCGCGTCCGTCGCGGAACAGCGTGATGTCGCGTCCCTGATGGACGGCCGCCATCTGCGTGAGCGCGCCAGCTTGCTCGGTTTCCTCGGCGGCCGCGCTCTGGTCGCGCTGCGTGCGTGTGAACCCGTCGCTGCCCGCCATCCATTTGCGTGGAGCGAGTTCCCCAAACACGATCGCGTCGAACCGATCGCGGGGATCCTCGAGCGTCAGCGCGCTCCCGCCCCGCTGATCGAGGCGGCCAAGCGCCACCCACACGACAAGCGTCTTGTCGCCGACCGGCTTGTCCTCCGGCTCGACCCGCGCGCTGGACTCCGCGGTATCCGCGCTCCGTCCCAGGGCGGGACCGACGACCGTCCCAGGTTCGATCGACCGAACGGGCGTTTCCGTCGCGATCGCAAGCGCCGCGAATACGGCGACCAGAAGACGCATTCCGCTTGGCGTTCTTCGCATGGCGATCGGCTCCCCACGAGTCCACGAAGTTGCGATGGGGGTCATCGAGCGGCCCCCGGCCGAGGGCGACGCGGGATTCGACCGTCGCATTCCGCACCGGCGCACTGGACAATCATTCGCGAGTGTAGCAATACTGCCCACGAGCGACAATCCGCACGGTCATTCCGCGATGGAGTCGACATGGAACGGCGCCGGATTTCTTGGTTTGGGTTTGCGATCGGTAAGTGGACTCGTCCGCGCATCGCGATGCGCGCGGCGGCGTTCGCGTGGTTGGTCGTTCCCGTGGCGGCGCTGGGCGAGCCCCCTTCGCTCGCGTTCCGATCATCGGAACGCGGGCTTTATGCGTTCGACACGGGCGCGATGCGCGGCGTGCTCAAGGTCGACGGCGCCTACCAGGGCATCTATCCGCTGGTCGATGCGACGACCGGGCGTTCGATCGTCCATCCGCCGGGCCTCTTGAGCCCGTATCGCGTCTTCTCGACGAATCGGCGTTACGGCGACGCGGCGCGCGACTGGCCGACCGAGACTCGGCTGCGGAACGACGGATCGGTCGAATGCCGATGGCCGGCCGCCGACGAACATCCGGTCGCGATCACCGGCGTCTACCGTTGGATCGCGTCGCGCACGATCGACCTCGAACTGACGGTGACGCCGCGCGTCGACATGCCGCAATTCGAGCTATTCGTTTCGTCGTATCTCACCGAGTCCTTCGTCGCGTCGGTCGCCGCGCGCGACGAGCGAGGCGCGATTCGTTTTGAACGGGCCGACCGCCCCGTCGAATCGAAAGGCCAGTACGTCATGTTCCCGATCGGCGACGGCGCCGCCGCGCGCATTCGGGACGGCCGCTGGTCGATCGGGCCGAGCCCCGTGGATTGGGATCTGGGGCGCGCGGCCGCCGCGCCGCTCGCCCTGCGGCGCGATACGTCGAGCGGCCTCGCGGCCCTGCTGATGGCGAGGCCCGGCGATTGTTTCGCCGTTTCCTGTCCGTGGAACCCGGCGACGCCCGGCGCGCCCGGATATCGTTCGCTCTATTTGTCGCTGTTCGGTCGCGATCTGAGCGCCCGTGAATCGGCGGACGCGCGGTGCCGTTGGATCATCGCGCCGGGGATGACCGATGCCGAAGCCGTTCGGCATTACGAAGCGTTCGCGGCGGACTGATCATTGCGGGCCCTTTTCGACCCGGATCCGGGGAACACCCCCGGGCGACGACGCCGGGTCGGGAAAGAGCCGGTCAAGCTCGTCGTCCGCGAGAGGCGCCGCGTATTCACTGATCTCGTACGCCTCGATATGCTCGACGCGGTTCCCCGCCTCGCCATACCGAGCCACAAGCGCCGCGCGGAAATGGTCGGCCCTTGGACGGATCATGCGCCGATACCAGGCCGCGAGCCATGCGATCCGGTCGTCCTCGGATTCGGGGACTCGCTCGTTTCCCTGGTTGTACGGCAGGAACTCGAAGACCTGGCTGCGATGGCAGGCGAGCATCCGCACGATCACGTCCAGGCACGGCTCGACATCGAACACGACGCGCGGTCGGAACGGGTACGGACGCGTGAAGAGGTCGCACATATGGGCGACGACGGGCGCCGTGTCGACATGCGGCGCGTCGGGCGCGACGAGCGGCACGGTGACCAGGTACGAAGCGTCTTGAACGGACTGGCCGACCGCCCGGTGGTCGGGATGATAGTCGCACGTACGGTGCGTGAGGATCAGGTCGGGTCGGAACGCTCGCATCTCGCGGATCATGCGCCGGCGCAGTTCCAGCGTCGGAAACAGGGCCGCGTCCGGGAAATCCCAAGTGACGTATTCCGCTCCGAGCACGCGACCCGCCTCACGCGCCTCGTCGCGCCGCAATACGGCCAATTCCCGAGGATGGCGTCGATGGTGGCCCGCCGACCCGTCGGTGACGGAGATGATCCGTACGTCCGCGCCTCGGCTCGCATGCGCGGCGAGCAATCCGCCCGCGTGGTATTCCGCGTCGTCCGGATGCGCCGCGAGTACGAGAACCCGCGCCCGTTCATGGTCCATGACAAACTCACTCCCGAGACGCGGGCGGCCCGGCATCCAATGTCCGAAGAACGACCTTGCGAACGGCGGCCTTCGTGTGCCACGTCGTGATGCCGAGCGGGCGAGCCGGTTCCTGTTCCCACCATACCGAGAAGCGATGGGCCGCTCGTTCGACATCCACGACGCGGCGCCCGTCGATCCAGACCCGCACGCGTAGGTCGTCGACACGAATCCGAATCGCGTACCACTGCCCGCCGCGGACATCGACGTATCCCGTCGTGTCGTTGTCGACCGCCGATGCGCCGTCCACATTCGAGAGGCCCGTCGTTCCGCCGCCCCATCCCCCGGCGATGAACGTGCAGAATTCGCGGCCGACCGGGAACGTCACCGCGCAAAAGAAATCGTCTCCTTCCAATCGGGCGGCCTCGCATTCGACCTCGTACGCGCCCCGAGGAACGTCGCCCGTCCACGCGATGCCCGTCGCGGGACGGCCCGCATCGAGTACGATGCGCCCGTCCGCGACCTCGACCGCTCCATGGGCGTCAAAACAGTGCGCGTCGAGGACTCGCCATCCTTCGAGATCGCGCCCGTTGAAAAGCACGCGTTCCGCGCCGGATCGGTTCCCGTCTTCCCGACCCGCCGCGATTCGAATCAACGAGCCTTGCGCGAACGGGCCGACCAAGACCGACAGCATCGACGCGGCGAAAGACACGCGGTGGCCCGCGAATCGGACGGCCCACATGATCGTCGATCCTCCTCTTTCCCCAAGCGAACACGTCGCATCATATCGGAGCGGCCGCGCGCGTACGAGATAGACCACGCATTGCGCGAAGCACACGAATCCGACGAACCGATTGTCCTCACGACGTCCGTCCGGAGCCGAGGGTGGTGCCAAACGGTCGCCGAACCCGGTATCTTCTGACGGGAGCGGGTGGGCGGCGGATTCGACCATCCATCGATCGGAGAGCGGCGGCGAGTCAAGGCGTTTTTTTCGGAGAGCCGTGCGATGACGTTGCAAGGGAAGACGGCGTTGGTGACGGGCGGCGGAACGGGCATTGGATGGTCCATCGCCCGCGAGCTGGCCGCGGCGGGAGCGCGCGTCGCCATCGCCGGACGGCGCGAGAATGTGCTGCGCGACGCGGCGAGCCGGTGGACGGGGGATCCGCCGATCGAGTTCCACGCCGTCGACGTCGCCGATCGGTCGAGCGTCCGGAGGCTCTTCGGGTGGGCGACCGAACGGATCGGACCAATCACGATCCTCGTGAATTGCGCCGGATTCAATGTTCCGAACCGGACCATGGCCGCATTGCGGCCCGAACAGTGGGACGAACTGCTCGCCGTAAACGCCTCGGGAGCCTATTACTGCATGTACGAAGCGCTTCCCCAAATGCGCGCGATGAAGGATGGGCTGATCATCAACGTCTCGTCGATCGCCGGCAAGCGGGCCATGGCGCTCGGAGGCGTGGGGTATTGCGCCTCCAAGTTCGCGATGACGGCGCTCGGAACGTGCGTCGGGAACGAGGACAATCAACATGGCATCCGAGTCACCAATATCTATCCGGGCGAGGCGAACACACCGATCCTCGACCATCGGCCGACTCCCGTCACCGACGCGCACCGGGCGGCCATCCTCCAGCCCGACGACATCGGAACGCTCGTCGCCGCCATCGCCCGGCTTCCTCCTCGCGCCCACGTCCCCGAGGTCATCATCAAGCCGACGTGCGCGGCCTACGCGTAGTACCGACGAAACCGCATGGATCGCGGCAAGCCGGGAGGTCCTTGCCGCGCGCGGGTCGGCAAGCCGGGAGCTTGCCCCACGCGCCCCGCGGGGCTATGCGACGGTCATGCGTTCGGTGAGATACCGAAGGATGTCGCGGACGGAAATCACGCCCGTCGCGTGTTGGGATTCGTCGACGATCGGAATGTGACGATAGCCGCCGAGGTCCATCCGCTGGACGGCGAACGCGATCTTCGCGTCGAGATCGAGCGTTTCGGGCTGCGCCGTCATGAAATCCGAGATCGGTCGGTCGCCGAGTTCCCGCGCGGCGTCATTGAGTTTCCGCAGAGCGTCCTTTTCGCTGAAAATGCCGAGCAACTGCGAGTCGCGGACCACGAGGACACATCCGATCTTGTAGTCCACCATCGTCCGCAAGACGTGCCGCACGGTCGTGCACGGCTCGACCACAATCGGACTCCTCGGATCAAGCACGCGAATGCGGTCGCGCAGCAGGCTCCGTTCCACGTCCGTCGTGGGAGTCGGAGGATGGAACGACGTCAACGAGTGGGCGCACCGTTCGCAGACATCCGCGCCCGGGATGTTCCGATGGTCGCAGTACGGGCAGATCGTCATGCCACTACCCATGTATCGCCGGAATGGAAAAGTTCTTCGAGATCGCCGTCGCCCTTGGCGGTTCGAGCCTGCGCGATCTGATCGTTCAGGAGCGAATCATAAGTCGGTCGCTGGATGTCGCGCAGCACGCCGATCGGCTCCGGGAATTCCGGATACCGCATGCGGCTCAGCAGGTACGCCAGAGTCGGCTCGTTCGACTTCTCGTCATGGAACAGCAGGTCGTCCTCGGTGACGCCGTTGCCGAGCGGAACGACTTCGGGTTCGGTTCCGTTGAGGCGAATGCCCTTGTCGCGGTTCTTGCCGAAGATCAACGGCTTGCCGTGTTCGAGCTCAAGCGTGGTTTCGATCTTCGTGTCGCGATCGCTCGCGTAGTTCCATGCGCCTTCGTTGAACACGTTGCAGTTTTGATAGACCTCGACAAACGAAGTGCCGCGATGTTCGGCAGCCCGCCGAAGCACTTCGCCAAGGTGCTTGATGTGGACGTCGATCGACCGGGCGACGAACGTCGCTTCACAGCCGATGGCGACCGAGAGCGGGTTCATCGGGCTGTCGATCACGCCCATCGGCGTGCTCTTGGTGACCTTGCCGACTTCGGAAGTCGGCGAATACTGCCCCTTGGTCAACCCGTAGATCCGGTTGTTGAACAGGACGATGTTCAGATCGATGTTGCGGCGGATCGCATGGATCAAATGGTTGCCGCCGATGCTCAGCGCGTCGCCGTCTCCCGTAATGACGAATACCCGCAGATCGGGGCGAACGCACTTGATCCCCGTCGCGATCGTCGGCGCGCGGCCGTGGATGCTGTGCATGCCGTACGTATTCAGATAGTACGGAAAACGGCTCGAACAGCCGATCCCGGAAATGAAGACGATCCGCTCGCGAGGCAGTCCAAGCTGCGGAAGCATCTTCTTCATCTGGGCGAGAATCGAGTAGTCGCCGCAACCGGGACACCAGCGGACATCCTGATCACTGGCGAAATCGTTGGCGGTCAACACAGGCAGGGGATTGGTCATTGCACGGTTCGCTCGAACGGGGCTTACTGGGGACTTGAACGGGATTGCCTACAAAACGGAGGGATCACGTCGCATGCCGTTCGCGCCGCCGCTCATCCGCGGCGGCCGCGCGGGCGGATCGTCAGGCGAGTTGGCCTTGGATCGCGTCCGTCACTTCGCCGATCGTGAACGGTTTGCCGGTCATCTTGCTGAACCCGACCGCGTCGACGAGGTACGTACCGCGGATCATGAATCGCAACTGGCCCGCATTGATTTCCGGAATGAGAATTCGATCGTATGCCTTCAGGATTTCCTCGAGGTTCCTTGGGAACGGGTTGAGGTACCGCAGATGGGCGTGGGCGACATCCCGTCCCGCGCGGCGGCACCGCGCCACGGCCGTCGCGCACGCTCCGTAGGTACCGCCCCAGGACAGAACGAGCAGAGGCCCCTTCGACGGACCTTGGACTTCCTGCAACGGAATGTGGTTCGCGATGTTCGCGATCTTCCGGGCGCGGATCTCGATCATCCGTTGGTGGTTTTCCGGATCGTAGCTCACCGCGCCCGTGCGATCCTGCTTTTCAAGGCCTCCGATGCGGTGCTGGAGGCCTGGCGTTCCGGGGAGTGCCCAGGGCCGAGCGAGTTTGGCGTCGCGCAGGTAGGGCAGGAACCGGTCGCCTTCGTTCGGTTCGGTCGGATGCGTGATGGGGATTTGGGGCAAATCGTCGATTTTCGGGATCCGCCACGGTTCCGCGCCGTTGGCGACATAGCCGTCCGAAAGGAGCATGACCGGCGTCATGAACTCGGCCGCGATCCTCCACGATTCCACGGCCGCGTCGAAACAGTCGGCCGGGCTTCGGCAGGCGATCACGGGCATCGGGCATTCGCCGTTTCGGCCGAACACGGCTTGGAACAGGTCGGCCTGTTCGGTCTTGGTCGGCAATCCCGTGCTTGGACCGCCTCGCTGCACGTTGACGACGATGAGCGGCAATTCGAGCATGACGGCCAGCCCTATCGCCTCGCCCTTGAGCGCGATGCCGGGACCGCTCGACGTCGTCGTCGCCATCGCCCCGCCGAACGCGGCGCCGATCGCCGAGCCGATCGCGGCGATCTCGTCCTCGGCTTGGAACGTGCGCACGCCGAAATTCTTGAAACGGCTCAGCTCGTGCAGGATGTCGCTCGCCGGCGTGATCGGATACGAGCCGAGAAACAGCTCCTTGCCGCTGCGCCGGGACGCGGCGAGCAGACCCCAGGCGAGCGCCTGGTTTCCCATCAGCGTCGTGTAGGTGCCGGGAATCAGTTTGGCGGAATCGACCTGGAACTGACTGATGAACGCCTCGGTCGTTTCGCCGTAGTTCCATCCGGCCCTCAGCGCCATTTCATTCGCTTGCGCGATCTCCGGCTTTCCGCCGAATTTGGATCGGATGAAACGGACCGTCGAATCGAGTTCCCGGCCATAGAGCCAGAACACGAGTCCCATGGCGAAGAAGTTCTTGCAGCGGTCGGCGAGCTTCACCGAGATGCCCGTCGGCTCGACCGATTTTCGCGTCAATTCGGTCATCGCCACGCGAACCACCCGGAATTGACCGACAATAGTCGGATCGTCGAGCGGGTTGCTCTTTAGATCGGCCGTGCGAAGGTCTTTCTCCTCGAAGGCGTCGCTGTTGACGACAAGGACACCACCGCGTTTCAGGTCGCCGATGTTAGTGATCAGTGCGGCGGGATTCATGACGACGAGCGCGTCGAGCTGATCGCCGGGCGTAAAGATCTCCTCGGACGCGAACTGAACCTGGAATCCGCTCACGCCGGCGCGCGTTCCGCGCGGCGCGCGGATCTCGGCGGGATAGTCCGGAAACGTCGCGACGTCGTTGCCGGCAAGCGCCGACGTGTTCGTCAACTGGCTTCCGATCAGTTGCATTCCGTCGCCTGAGTCGCCGGCAAGCCGCACCGTGGCGGACTCGATGATCTCCACGGGCTTCTGGGTTCTCGGGGCCGATTCGGTCGTGGGAGCGGACATGGTGAACTCTTGAATCCTCGAAGTTGGACGCGGGGTCGGACGATGGCGAGCCGGGCGGAGTCGGAGAGACCGCGACGGGACTGAATCGACGCGGCCGACCAGGGCGCAACAGGCGGGATCGGCGTGGGATCATGCCCTGGTTCGGGAATTCGAGGCGCGGCGACATCCTGGCCGAACCCCGTTTTCGCTCAAGCGCCTTCACGCTCCTGCATCACTTGATGCGGCTGAGGTGGTAACGTGTAAACGACGTTGCGGAGATGCTCGACAAAGAAATGCAGAATGCCCGACGCCTTGAGGACTCCAAGCGGTTCCCCGTCGTCATTCACGACGGGGAGCCGCCGATATCCGCCCTCGGACATCTTGCGGATCGCCTGAGCGACGGTGTCCCCAAGGCGGACCGAAACGGGAGAAGCCGCCATGACGGCTTCGATCGACTGGTCGAGATCCTGGGCGGTCGCCATCAACCGGAGCGCGTCGCGTTCGGTGAAGATTCCGTCGAGTTTGCCGTCGCGGCAAACCAGCGCGCACCCGCGATCCCGTTCCTTCATCAAACGCAGTACGTCGCGCACCGAACATCCGGCATCGACGCGGAGCGATTCGGCGGAGTAGACGTGCTGAACCAGCTCGTCGTCCAAATCGAGACGCAATTCCATCACGGGCCTTCTCCGCCACCGGCCACGGCCGTCGCACCCGGTCCGGCAAACCACACGGACCGTAGAGGTCGTGGCGACTCAGATCCCCTTTATACCCGCCTTTCGCGGGAACGACAACCGAGATCCGCGGGCGCGTCCGGCGAGCGTGCATGGGCCCACCGGAGGGTGAAGTCAGGCCCGCCCATTGGGGCCCCCACGGCCTACTCGGACGCGTCGAGCCGCTCGGTCTGCGCCGCCATGCGGAGCTTGGTGAGTGCCCGCGCCTCGATTTGGCGGATTCGCTCCTTCGTAACGCCCATTTCGTCGCCGACTTCCCTGAGCGTCCGCGGTTCGCGCGCATGGTCCAGGCCGAACCGGTTGATGATGATCCGCTGTTCCCGCTCGTCGAGGCACGCGAGAATGCGGCCGACCTGCTGCTCCCGGAGCTTCTGACGCGTTTCCATGGCCATCTGGTCCGCCCGATCGTCGGGCCGGCCGAAGAAGACGTCGTCCTGACCGCTTCGGAACCGGTCCCTGTGGCGGTATTCCTCGGGAATCGACCGGGCGAAGTTCTTCATGATCGCCCAGCTCGCGTACGTGCTGAACTTGTTTCCTCGAGCGAAGTCGAATTTCTCGACGGCGCGGATCAGCGACATGTTCCCGTCGCTGACGAGACTGAAGAAATCGTCCGACACCGATACATGCCGCTTGGCGATCGACACCACCAAGCGCAGATTGGCCTGCACGATCGTATTCTTGATGCGGACCGCTTCGTCGTAGAGCCGATCGATCTCGTCCATGATCGTGGGACGCGCCCGTTTCGGATCGAGGCCCGCGCGAAGCCGAGCCGCCCGGAACTTCAGGTAGTTGAACTTGCGGAACAGGTGGAACTCCTGTTCCCGAGTCAGCAAGGGAACCTCATAGAGCGCGGCCAAATACGGAGGCAGCCCCGCGGGAGGTCGCGACCGGCGCGCGGCCGCCAACGGATCGGTCATCGGCGCAAGGATCTCGGATTCCATCGCCCGATCGTCAAAGCACGGGTTGTACATGTAGTCCAGGGGCAATTCGATGATGCGATTGGCCCGCATCTCCCAGACCACACGGAAGATGCTCCCCGTCGCACGCGCATGCCGTTTGGCCAACAAGTCGACGCCGACCCCCGCCAAATACTGCTCGAAGATCCGGCGCTTCGAATCGGCGGTCAACGGGCCGCGCCGCCCTCGGAATACGGCCGACTCGGGGTGCTTCTGGTCGAATTGCTTGAGCGTGTACCGAACCGTCTCGACGCTCCGCCCCATCTGCCGGGCGATCCGGCGAGCGATTTCGGACGGGCAGCCGCCCGACTTGGCGAGCCTGCGGGCCCGCTCGACGATCGCCGTCCGCTCGTCTTCGCTCAACTGGCTGAATCGTTCGCCCCGCTTGACCCGCTCGCGATTCTGAGCCACGAACCGCTCGACGCTGCTCCGCAGAAAACCGACCCGCTTGCGGCCTTGAAAAATCAACCGGCGGCTCACCAGACCCTGCTCGCGCCACCGAGCGATCGTCTTGGACGACACATTGAAGATCCGCGCCAGATCCTCGACCGTGTGCACCGGCTCCGCCAGATCCTCGACACGCACGTTCGCCGCATCCGAAACGTCCTCGACGAATAGACGCAGATCATGCCGGGCTTCCCGCCCGGAAACCGTCAAATTCGGAGACGCGTCGGGCCGATAGTCGGTGATCCGAAAACACAGGTACTCGTACGAGTACGTGCGACTTGGGTCGATCTCCCCCAGCAACTGCTCGGCCCGATTGACTTGATCGAGCTTCTTCTCGCGGGGAGCGTATTTCACCTGCTGATCCCGCAGCTGCCGAAGGATCACGCTGCGATATCCGCTGTTCATCTTCCTCTGTGCCTCTTCCTTCTCCACCCATCTCTAGCCATGCCCTGTTCCCACCGATACTCGGTTCTTCAATCCCGTCTGAATCGCGTTGCCCGCACGAAGTCGACACGGAACCAAGTCGAACGAAACCGAACGGCAATTTCCGCGCCGAAATTTCGGGCGCCGCAGTCCCGGGCCTGCGAATCCACCCGTGAATACGCGTCCTCGTTCCATTGTGTTCGCCGCGAACCCGATTTTTCGACCTCGCGAGTTCCTATCTAAACCCTTTTCGTGCCGAATGTTTCGGTAGATACCCGTCTTCGCGTCCGGTCGTCGCAGTGTGTCCCGCCCGTGCCGACAGATACCCCAGATCACATGGACGCGCGACCGAATCTCGGGTTCGCGCTCGATCGAGGAAAACGGATCGTCGTCCCACGGACGGAGCTCCTGTATCAAAATGAGACGCCGAAACGGCGTTTTTCGTTTCGTCGCGCGGCGCGAGCGGGCGCACGACGTGGAATTCACTGAAATCCGACCCGGCCGCTGGACGACGAGATTCGAAAGCCGCACGCGCGGCGTCGAGTTCGGTACGATCGCGAGGGACCCTTCCATGTCGTTCGCTTCCCGGCCTTCCAGCCGGCAGATATTCGCACCTGAGTCGCCGTCCTTGACCTTTCCGGCGTCCGGTTCGGGAGTAGGCCCGTCGCATGGGGCCGGGTACCGCATGAACGCCCCTGCCCGCCCGACTCGGTGGCGTATTCGGAACGTGCGGACGATCGCCGCGCGTTGGGAATCCAGTGTACGGATCGGCTTGCTAGCGTCCATAGTTGTTTTGGCGCTCGGAGGTTTCATTTGGGCGGAACCGGGGGACGGCCCATCGGCGCCGATCGAGTTGACTGTGGCGGAACCCGGAATCTGTCGCGTGCATCACGTGGTGCTCGAAGCCCAGGGTGAGATGAAATGGAATGCGGCCGAACAAGGCGAGCGGCGGTCTCCGGTGACGTTGCGGGGCGAGCAGACCTTTGGCGAACGGCGATTGGGGGAAAGCGGCGGGGATGCGATCCACGCCGCCCGCTTTTATCGATCGGCGCAGGTCGAGTCCCGGATCCGCGACCAGGTGAGCCGGCAGACGCTTTCGGAACAACAACGGCTCGTGCTCGCGACGCTGCGCGGCGCGCATCTCACGTTCGCCGCGCCCGGTCGACCGCTCACTCGCTCCGAATTGGACCTGCTCGACGTGCCCGGTTGCACGTTGGCCGTGCCTCGCTTGCTGCCGATCCGGCCGGTGCGTATCGGTGAATCGTGGGACATCGATGCGGACACGATGGCGGCCTTCCTGGGTTTGAGCCGAGTGACCGTGTGCGACACGCGCGCGACGTTCCGGCGGATCGAGCGGGGTGTGGCGCTGATCGAGATCACCGGTGAGGTGACGGGGCGGGCGGACGGTTCGGGAACCCGCATCGAACTGGAAGCGAAGGTCAATTTCGATCTCGCGGCGCGCGACGTGGTTTGGCTCGCCGTGTCGCTCAAGGAAGACCGCGACATCAGCGACACGCAGCCCGGCCTGGAACTGACGGCCCGGCTGCGCGTGGTTTCCCAATCCCATGCGACGCCGATCGCCGAATTGTCCGATGAGGCGATCGGCCGGCTCGACGTCGGCATGAGCGACGCCGGACGGTTGGTTCGTGTCGTGAGCCGTGAAGGCGCGTTCTCGCTCGTGCACGACGAGGGATGGCGCGTGATCGTCGACCGGCACGACTCGATGGTGCTCCGCCTCTTCGACGACGGCTCGCTCGTCGGACAGCTCGTCGTTACACCGCTCGCCGACGGTCCGCCCGGAAAGACCCTCGCGCTGAGGCCGTTCCAGGAGGAAGCGATCCAGGCGCTCAAGGCCCATTCGGGGCAGGTCGTCGACAGCGCCGAGGGCAAGTCAAGCGACGGCGTCCGCGTGCTCCGCGTCACGGCGACCGGCATGGTTTCGGACGTGTCGATGCAATGGGTCTATTACCATTTGTCGGATGAACAGGGGCGGCGAGTCGGCCTGACATTCACGGTGCAGACCGATCTGGCGGAGCGGTTCGCCGAACGCGACCGGGCGATGGTCGAGACCTTTCGGTTCGAGCCTCGCGAGGCGAGCCAGAAGGCGGGAACGCCGGCTGAGAAGAGGACCCACGAGGCGGGCTCGGGGGACACGACGAGCGGCGAGAAGGCAAGCGACAGGTTGTCGATGCCGATTTCATCGCGCGCGCCCGTTCCGCCGAAGTCGTCTCCGAGCCAACGCAAGTAGAGCCGACCGACATCGGGGATCAGGCCGTCGATCACCGCGCTGCGGCCAACGGTCTTCCAACCGGGCGACGCATCCGGCCCGAGCGGCGTCACGAACGCGAGCGGCGCGAGATCGACGAAGGGGCCCCCATCGATGGCGTATCCGAAACGAATCCCGGTGGCCCGCGGTTGGTCGTTCAGATAGCGCAGATCGTACGCGACTTCAAAACGGCCGACCGTCGAGCCGGTCGCGTTGCGCGCACGAAGCAGGACGCTGCCCGGCGTGAAGTCCAGCGAGGTGGGCTGGATGCCCAGCCAACGATCGACGGCCGATCCGAAAGCGTACATGCCGCCCGTCGCCACCTGCCCCGCGCTGGTCCCCCGCGCGAACGCGCCCGCCGCGTGGCTTCCGCCGAACGCCGAATCGCCGTCCTTCAGCCCAAGTACGGCCCACGAGTCCGAATCGAGTTGTCCGGGCTGAGGCAGAGGATCGAGTCCGAGCCCCGCGAAGGGCCCGGCGAGCACGTCAGGAACGGCCGCGTCGAACGTCACGTGGTGGGCCGAATTCAGCTGAGCGATCACCAGATCGGCGCGCGACGCGCGATGGCCGCCGAACAAGACGGCCGCGATGCCGGCAAGTCCCGCCGCGGCCGACCGACGCGTGATTCGAGTCCGTTTCCATGTTCCAACCATCTTCCGACTCCTTTCCCTCGAGGGCATGCGCCGCGTCGCGACGGACCACGAACCGAAGCGGACCCGCACCCGCGGCCAACCACGGGAATGCTCGGCGCGATCCTCCGATCGGACAATGGACTTGCCCCAAGATCGGTCGCTTTTCCCCGAATCGGACCAGGTCGATGACGCACTCGTGTCACTCGGCGCGAACCGGACAGTTGGGATCGCCACCCTCGTCGAGCCACGAATTCCGGGTTGCCCGAACCGGGCGAAACGGCTCGCGAGCCGTGAGCGCGCGCCGCCCCCCCGTGGGGCGCGCGTCCAAACGGTCCGAATCCAGGGGAATGCGCGGTTTCTATTGCGGGACGGATGGGAACCGGCTACCTTGGAGCCGACCGCCTGTGCCCGGTCCGGCTTGGGTTTGGATCGGGTGTGACACAGGCCTTTCATCGTGGAGCGCGCCCATGCGGAAACTCCTCCATCTTTCGCGGGCCCTCTCGGCGGTCATTCTTGGCGGCTGCCTGGCCCTCTCCCCGATCGTCGATCGATCCGTCGTTGGACAGGAGGAGGGGAAACCGAAGCAAGGGAAAACGGACGAAGCCGAAAAGGCCAACGACGCTCCGAAGGCCGTGAAACCAAAAGAGGCGAAACAGGCCAAAGCCAATCAAGAGCGGGCTCGGGCGCGCGCCGCGAATGACGCCGCGCGGCGCGAACAAGCATCCAGACTCTTCGACGCGATGCGGGAATCCTGGAATCTCGAATCGGCCTTGGAAAAGGGCCGAGGCGAATTGGGCCGCAATCAGAGCCGGCTCGCCGAAGCCTCGAAGGCGGCGAACGCGGCGCGCGAGGCGGCGAACGCCGCACCCGATGACAAGCCCAAGGCCGACAAGGCGGCCGCCGCGACCGATGCCGAAAAACAGGCGACCGAGGCGGTCGAGAATGCGAAACGGCAGGTCGCCGAGCAATCGGGAAAACTGAACGAGGCGATGGACACCGTCGCGACGCTCGAAGCCGACCTGCTCGGCGGACTCAAGTTGATTCCGTCGAAGGACTGGGACTACGAAAAGGCCCGCCACCTGCTCGCCCGCGCCGGATTCGGCGGTACGCCGAGCGAAATCCAGGCGCTCGTCGATATGGGCATGTACAAGGCCGTACAGTACGTCGTCGAGTACCACGAGCGACCGACGGCCAATCTGGAACTGGACGTCCGGCCGCAGTCGCGCGGGCCCGCGTACGAACAGTATCTCTCCGGCATGGCGAGGCAGGAACTCCAACAGCGTCAGCGCCGCAATTTCCGTAACCAGATCGCCGACATGCGGAAATGGTGGATCCGGCGCATGGTCGAGTCCCCCAGGCCGCTCGAGGAAAAACTGACCCTGTTCTGGCACGACCACTTCGCCGTCAACTTCCGCGACTTCAACGACCCCTATCTCGTCCATTCCCAAAACCAACTGTTCCGCCGGTACGCCGACCAATTCAACGGCCTCTTGCACGGGATCGTCCAGGATCCGGCGATGATCCGCTATCTCGATAACCACACGAACCGCAAGGGAAACGGGAACGAAAACCTCGGCCGGGAACTTCAGGAACTGTTTTCGATCGGCGAGGAGAACAGCGCCAATCACAAGCCCAACGGGTATTCGGAGAACGACGTCCGCGAGGCGTCCCGCGCGCTCACCGGCTATACGTACGACGCGCCGACCGGCCAGTTTCGGTTCCTGGGATCCCGCTACGACGAAACGCCCAAGGACGTCTTGGGGAAGAAGGGGAACTGGAGCGGCGACGAGGTGGTCGATATCCTGCTGCAGCATCCGTCAACGGCCAACTATGTCTCAAAAAAGCTGTTCGAGTTCTTCGTTCACCGCAATCCCAAGCCCGAGACGATCGATGCGATCGCCCATGTGTTGCGGTCGAACAACTACGAACTGAGGCCCATGCTGCGCAATCTGTTCATGTCCGAGGAGTTTTACGGAGCCGAAGCCCGCGCGGCGCACATCAAGAGTCCGGCCGAGCTGATGGTCGGTACGATCAAGACGCTCGGGATCAAGGATGTCGATTACGCGCGGATCGACGCGGCGTGCCAGACCGCCGGGCATGCCTTGTTCGAGCCGCCCAATGTGGCGGGCTGGGACGAAGGCCAAGCATGGATCACCTCCAAGCAACTGCTCGACCGATACAACTTCGTCGCCGAACTCGTCGACCAGCGCAACGTCGATATCCTCGCGACACTCACGGACGGCGCGGAGTTCCGTTCGGCGGAGGAGGTGGTGGACCATCTGATTCGCCGATGCCTCGTCCTGGATATCGGAGCCGACAAGCGCAAGGCGATGATCGACTTCCTGGGCGAAATCCCCCCATCCTCCGAATGGACCGTTCGGCGGGACGAGATCAACGCCAGGCTGAAGGCGATCGTCGTCATGCTGCTCGGCAGCCCCGAATACCAGGTCAGCTAGAGGCCGGGTCAGCCAAATACCGGGTAAGCCAAATACTGAGGTCAGCGAAGTGTCCGGTGCGTGAAAAACGTCCGATCGGCCGCCGACGATCGATGCGAGGCGGTTTTCGATAGGTTGTGGGAACGCATTCGATCGAGTGAACCTGTAAGCGAGGAATCGGATCATGTCGCGGTCGTTCTTGGATTCCGGATCTCGTCGTGCATTCTTGGCTCGCGGTTTGGGAGCGATCGGCGTGGGAGCGGCGATTCCGGAGTTCGTCCTCCGAACGGCCGCCGCGGCGCCCGAGCCGGCCGAATCGGCGGACCGGGTCTTGGTCGTGGTCCAGTTATCCGGCGGCCATGACGCGATCAGCGCGCTGGTTCCGTACGGCCATGAGGAATACGCGAAAGTTCGTCAGGCGACTCGGATCGCCGACGACCAGGTGCTCAAGATCAATGAGGAACTGGGCCTGCACCCGAATCTGAAGGGCTGGAAGGAACTCCTCGATCAAGGCGCGTTCGCGGCCGTTCCGGGCGTGGGCTATCCGAACACGAACTACAGCCATTTCACGGCGACCGAGATCTGGTTCGCGGCCGACCCGAAGGGCCGCGACGTCGGCTCGGGTTGGCTGGGCCGAGCCTGCGACGCGTGTCTGGGCGAACACCGCGATCAGATTCCGATGATCGCGGTGGGAACCGAGAAATCGCCGTTGTCGCTGAGCGGCAAGATCCAGGCGGCCGTTTGTTTCAATGATCCGCAGTCGTTCCGATACCGGGGCGATCGCAACGATCCGCGTCGGGCCGAATTGTACAAGGCGATGAGCCAGTCCGTTCCCGAGGGCGCTCCGGGGAGCGTCGAGTGGATCGCGCGGGCGTCGGCCGTCGCGAACGACGCGAGCGCCCGAATCCGACGGCTCGCCTCGTCCTACGCGTCGAAAGTCGATTACCCGACGACGGGACTCGGCCGGAACCTGCGCGTCATCGCCGGACTCGTTTCAGGCGGACTCGGGACCCGTGTCTATTGGACGTCGATCGGCGGATTCGACACGCACCGCGGCCAACGCCAACGCCACGATACGCTCATGACCCAATTGAACGACGCGATCTTCGCGTTCCAAAACGATCTGGCCCAGCAGGGCCAGGCCGACCGGGTCGTGACGATCACGATGAGCGAGTTCGGCAGGCGGGTCAAGGAGAACGGAAGCGAAGGCACCGATCACGGCGCGGCCGCCGCCATGTTCCTGTTCGGCTCGAAACTCAAGGCGGGCGTCCACGGCACGCATCCCAGCCTGACCGACTTGCAGGGCGGGGGAGGCGGAAGCCTCAAGCACACCGTCGATTTCCGGTCGGTCTACGGAACGCTCCTGGATGGTTGGCTGGGCGTATCGAGCGAATCGGTCTTGGGTGCGTCGTTCCCGGGTGTCGACCTGCTGGCATAGGCGGGGCGCCGAGCGATGTACCCCATCGCCGGGCGGCTTTGCCCAACGCGATCCGACGACCGCCATCCGCGGTGTCCGGCGACGTGACACATTTATGTTATCCCTCGGCCCCGTCATCGCGGAGATCCTCGCTGCGGAGGAGGAAGGCGCGCCCGTCGATCGCGACGCGGTCCTGGCGCGGTACCCGGAACTCGCCGGTGAATTGTCCGCCTTCTTCGCCGCGCACCGCGCGATGCGCGACCAGGCCGCGAATCGGAGGGGCTGGGAACGGAAGCCGCCCACCGACCGGCGGCTCGACGCGCCGACCTGCGCGCTGGGTGCCCCGGACGCCGGGGACACCGACCCCGATCCGCCCCGCGGAGCATGCCGGTCCTTCGGAGATTACGAGCTGCTCTCCGAAATCGCCCGCGGCGGCATGGGCGTCGTATACCGAGCTCGGCATCGGCGGCTCAATCGGGTCGTCGCGCTCAAGATGATCCTGAGCGGGCCGCTCGCCGACCGATCGACGATCAGGCGGTTCCAGACGGAGGCCGAGTCGGCCGCGCGCATCGATCATTCGGGAATCGTCGCCGTCCATGAGATCGGCGAGCTGGACGGCGTCCATTACTACACGATGCCTCTGATCGACGGCCGAAGCCTCGCCGAACGGCTTGCCTCCGAACCGATCGAACCCGAGGAAGCGGCGAAACTCGTCAAGAAGATCGCGTCGGCCGTGGCGCACGCGCATTCCCGACAGGTCGTCCACCGCGACCTCAAACCGGCCAATATCCTGATCGACGAAAACGGCGAGCCCCGCATCACCGATTTCGGGCTCGCCAAACGGCTCGACGACGGCCCCGAGTTGACGGCGACGGGGCAGATCGTCGGAACGCTCCAATATATGGCGCCCGAACAGGCGCGCGGCGAATCGCACCGCATCGGCAAGCCGGCCGACATCTATGCGCTCGGCGCCGTCCTCTACGCCATGCTGACCGGCCGTCCACCCTTTCAGGCCGCGAACCAGATGGACCTTTGGCTGCAGGTCGTCGAGATCGAACCGATACCACCCCGAAAACTGAATGCGTCCGTTCCCCGTGAGCTGCAGCGCATCTGTCTCAAGTGCCTCGAAAAGGATCCCCATCGCCGATACGCGACGGCGGACGACGTCGTTACGGACCTGGACGCCTATCTGCGCGGGGAGCCGCCTCCGATCGCGACGACCAGCATGGCGGCGACCCTGCGTCGGTTGCCTCGGCGATTCCCGGCTGTATGCGCCCATCTCATCGGGCTGGGACTTGCCGATTTGGGTCGGCACGCGAGGTTCTTCTCGCAGGGCTGGGAAACGGTCCGCTCGGATTGGCGCTACCATTTTCAGTTCACGGGCATCATGGCGCTCTGGGCGCTCTGCTCGCTCGCCCTCCAGCCGCTCTTCGATCGTGAACACGGGTCGCGCCGCGCGGGTTTCCTTTGGGCGACGCTTGACGTGATGTTCCTCACCGGGCTCTTATTGCTGGCTCGCGGCCCGATCGGTCCGCTCTTCTCGGGCTTCGCGCTGCTGATCGTCGTGTCGGTCGCCTTCTTTCGAGCTCGGCTGACCGCCTACATGACGATCGCTTCGATCATCGGGTTCCTGCTCGTGGTCGCCGCGCGCCCCTCGGAGGCCGTGCCGCCGCACTACGCCGTCGTCTTCCTCGCCGTGCTCATCGTTACCGGGATCATCTTCGGATATCACATCCGCCGCATGCGGTTGATGAGCGAATACTACGAACGGCGGCGATAAACCGTCCGGCGTGCGCCGCCGAACGTCGGTTCAGCGCACGTGTCGGCCTCGAAGTGCGGTCGGCCCGTCGAACCGAACCTGTTCCGATGCGGCCGCCGCGCGGCGGTTGCCGCATTCGAGGGCGTCGTCAACCCATTTTGCGGCTTCCGCCGCTTGCGTGAAGAGGTGTTCGAGCCAAATGGCGTGAGGCCATGGTCCCTCGGTCGGACCACGTCCCCACCCGGACAGCACGGCGGCCGCGATGCGGCGGTTCGACGTCGCATGGGGCGTCGGCGCACTTTGCGGCCACGCGAAAGCGTCCCGCAGCGCGTCGCGGACTCCGCGGAGGCACGCGCCGCTCCCGTTCGACGGTTGGTCGGTCAGCGGCACGTCGCTGAACCGCGTCGCGCGGTCGGAGTCGAACGCGGTACCGCGCAGCGCGCCGGCGCAGCCGATCGCCGCGATCAACCGGTCGGTCCAGTATTCCACGCGGCGCCGCAAACGGTGCAACGATTCGAGCACGTCCGCGGGCCCCCCCCGCGCGGCGACCAATCTCCGCAACACACGGTTCGACATGTCGGCATGATCGATGGCGACCGTGCGAGGTCCTATCGTGGATCCGGCGCGAACCGATTCCGCCTGCCGAGCGATGTCGAGTGCCGCCACCACGCGAGTCAGCATTTCGCTCGCGAGGATCTCCTCAAACACCGGACACGCGCCGCGCCAAGCCTCGGCGCATGACTCGGGATCGGTCGCCAACCGCGAGTCGAACGCGCGGATCGCGTATCCCCACCGCTCCAACCGGCACCGGCTCTGCATCCAGTAATCGAATGTCGCTCCGCGATTCCATTCTTGACTTGGTCGGCAAGCGGGGACGGTTCCGGAATCGGACTCGTCTACGAGCCATCCCGCGAGTTCGATCAAATGGCGAACATGCATGGCGAATCCGTCTCACTTCCGGGTGAAGACCGTTGGCAATCGCTCGAACGCCGATCGTTCGGCCGACGTTCCGCCAATGCAAGGCCCGCGCCGCGGACGATCGCGACAAGCGAATCGCCATGGCGAAACCGTGACTCGTCATGAACTTATCGATCCAAGGCCTTCTTCATGCGGGACACACGCGCCCCGACCGCCCGTTGCCGATCGGCAACGCATGTTGCCGAAGATCGACCTGGATGCAATCGCGGCGGCGAGAGGGGCGAGGATTTCGAGGCATCTGCCCGCTTGAGACGGGCCATACCGATGGCGTCGGCTCCCTCCCCGCTTGTCCGTCATCGCGGATCGATACCGAGCGGACTGGAATCGATCGGGCGCGAGGGGCGGCCGAGTCCTCCGACGGGCAGCAGGTTTGCGGCGGGAAGCGCGGACGTTTGGAGGAGGGGCGCCGTCAAGGGGTGAGCGTGACTCGGCCCCAGTGATGAATCGTGTTTGGAGAGTCCGCATTCGACGAATCCGGCCGCGCTATGGAACACGTCGTCGCCGGTCGCGGCGAGTCGGCAATTCCTCAGGAACGCGATGTGGCCGTCCTCGAACAGCACGTTAAGACCACGGCCTCCGTGATGGTCGGACATGCGGCCGCGCAGGCGCGGCGAGGGGCCGTCGGACGCGACGGCGAACCACGCGCGCGCTTCGAACGAGGCGGGGCCGTACCGCTCGCCGTCGCGAACTCCGAGCGTATAGGCATAGTGACCTCCGGCGATCCGCTGCAGGTAGCCCAGCAGAATGCCCGTCGCGCGATCGAGGTCGTCCGCCTTCGGCAGATCCTCGTCCAGATGCCTGGGTTCGGCGCCGGGACAGAGTAGATCCTCCGAAGAGCCGAGCAGTTCGAGTTCCCTCAGCGTCAGCGGCACGTTGGCGGCGATCGCCCGATTGCCGATCGGAGGAATATACGGCGCCGTTCCATACTGTTCGGCATACAAATGCAACGCGGTGGCCAGGCGGCGCAGGTGGTCCTCGCAGATCGTCCTTCGCGCCGCCTCGCGGCTCGAAAGGAGAGCCGGAAAAAAAAGAATCGCGACGGCGAGGCAAACGCCGATGCCGACGAGACTGTCGGCGAGCGTGGCGCGGCGTCCTGGGGCGAGCCGATCCCAGGCGAATGCCCATCGTGTCGCGGGCGCGACGGGAACCTCGGGGGGGCCCGGCGTCCCCGTCGGATCGGCGCGCCGTGCTTCCTCCCACTCGACGCGTTCGCAAGTCCGTTCCACCAGGCCGCTGGGTGGTTCGTGTTCGCCGCGCGCCTGATCGAGGGGCGCCAGGTGGATTCGCAATGCGTCGAGCGCGTCCCGCAATTCGGGTGACTCGGCCAACGCGCGCTCGACCTCCGCGTGCTCGCCGGCATCCAGCGCGCCAAGCAGATAGCCGAGAAGTCGGTCACGCGCCTTCATCTACTCTTTCCCGTTCCAATACTCGGTCAATCGGGCGATCGCGGCATTCAATCGGCTCTTCACGGTGCCGACGGGAATCGACAGGATGTCCGCGGCTTCCCGGTATTTGAGCCCCTGATAGTAAACGAGGTGGACAACGCTTCGCATCGGATCGGTGAGGGTCTGCAGGGCGCGTCGGACGCGTTCGCCGTCCTCCCGATCGACAACCTGAACCGCCGGATCCTCCCCCTCGGTCACAAGCAGATCGGCGAGTTTCACCGTATCGCCCGAGAGTTCGGACGCCGCACTGGATCGATCGATACTGACCATGCGGCGGCGCCGCGCGTGCCGCTGCGCATCGATCGCCTGGTGATAGGCGATTGCGTAGAGCCAGGGGCGGAACCGGCGTTCCCCGTCATATTGATCCCGCTTGAGATGCACCTGAAGGAACGTCGTTTGAAAGACGTCCTCGGCCAAGTGCGTGTCTCCCAAATAGCGGCACAAATAGTTGTACAATTCGCGCTCGTATCGGCGGACCAGTTCCGTGAAAAGCCCGCGATCCCGCGTCGCCGCGTATTTCATCATGAGCCGCTCGTCTGTCAGCAGGCCCTCCGCCTCCGACGGCGCGGCGGGGAACCGCACCGCGAGCCGAACGTCATCCACCGTTGGACCGTCCATAGATCCTCGTTCTTTACGTCAAAAGATGAGAAGGGTTCACGGCCGCTCGGACCGCGTCGCGCATCCTAACACGAAAAGCCCGCGGGAGCCAAAAAACGGTCCGGAACCGGACCGAGGACAGGTCGTTTGACAGGTCCCGCCGCTCACCGTACACTCACGATTTCCATCCGTTGCAAACCGCATGCCCGGAGTGGTTTCGTGCCGCGACCAATTCCAAAATGGGCGTCCACAGGCGACGTTAACGCCTTTTTTGGATTGATGTTAGACAACATCGCCGATTTGCTGCTGGCGGTGGGGCTCCTCTCCGCCGTCTACAAGTTTCCAGCCGATTTTTGCGTTCGGACGATGGTACCGGGCACGGCGATCGGCGTATTGGTCGGCGATCTGCTGTTCTTCATCATGGCGTTGCGTTTGGCGCGTCGGACGGGTCGCGACGACGTCACGGCCATGCCGCTCGGCTTGGACACGCCGAGCACGTTCGGCATGGTGTTCTTCGTGTTAGGTCCAGCGTTCCAATCCGCCGAAGCGCGCGGACTCGATCCGATCGCGGCGGCGACCTACGCCTGGCACATCGGCATTTGTTCGATCGTCTTGAGCGGCCTGTTCAAGATGCTCTGCGCGCTGGGCGCGGGTTCGGTTCGCCGGCATGTTCCACGCGCCGGCCTCTTGGGATCGCTCGCCGCCATCGCGCTCGTCCTCATCAGTTTCCTGCCGCTCCTCGAGATCCTCAGCATGCCGATCATCGGCATGACGTCGCTCGCCGTCATCCTGACAACGCTTGTCGCGCGGATTCGTTTCCCCCTTCGGATACCGGGCGCGGCCGCGGCGCTCCTCGTCGGCTGCGGAATGTACTACGCGATGCGCGCGGCCGGGTGGGCGCCTGAAATGGAATCGCCGGGCTTCGAGCCGCGCGACGCGCTGTTTCCCTCGGAATGGCTCGAAGCGTTCGCCTTCGGCTGGTGGTCGGCGATGGGGGACGCGCTCGCCTACCTGCCGGTCGTCCTGCCGTTCGCGCTCGCGACCGTCGTGGGGGGCATCGACTGCACGGAGAGCGCCGCGGCGGTCGGCGATGGTTTTCCGACCGGCCCCGTGATCGGCGTCGAGGCGTTCGCCACGCTGGTCGCCGGGTTCTGCGGCGGCGTCATTCAGACGACGCCGTACATCGGACATCCCGCGTACAAGGCGATGGGCGGTCGTTCGGCGTACACGCTGGCGACCGCCCTTTTCATCGGATCGGCCGGTGTCCTCGGCTACTTCGGATATCTGTACCAGTGGATTCCGAAACCGACCGTTTTTCCGATCCTCATCTTCGTCGGGCTCGAAATCACGGCGCAGAGCTTCCACGCGGTGCCTCGGCGGCATTACACGGCGGTCGCCCTGGCCTGCGTGCCCGCGCTCGCGTTCCTCGGAGGCAATTTCGCCAACCAGGTGCTCGGCAACCTGGGCCGGTCCATCGGCGACCTGACCGATCCCGCGCTGCGCCGGCAACTCGAAACGGTCGAACTCCTTTCGAACGGCTTTATCGTGACCAGTCTGCTGTGGGCATCGAGCCTCGCGGCCATCGTGGACCGGCGACTAGTTCGAGCGTCGGCATGTTTCGCGATCGCCGCGGCGTGCGCGGCGTTCGGCGTGATCCACTCGCCGCTGCCCGGCGGCGCCCTATTCTGGCCCTGGACCCTCGCACCCCACGATCGCGATCTCGTCGCCCAGTACGCGGGCGCCTACCTGGCGTCGTCCGTGCTGCTCGTCGTCTGGTCGAGATGGGCCGAACCGGTGCCTTGCGACCAAGCGGGCGAAGAGTCCCCTCGCGAGACCGACGGCGCCTTGACGCACGGAAAGGTCGTGTGATGCCCATTCCCCGCGAACGGGAACCCGAGGTCATGGACACGCCGGACGACGCGTCCGCGTACGATGCGATGGACCACGAACGGGTCAACACGCGTTTCGTCGACGACTTGCTGGCGCTCGGCGACGTCCAAGGCGATCTGCTCGACTTGGGGACCGGCACGGCGAGGATTCCCGTTCTGCTTTGCCGCCGGACCGAACACTGCCGCGTAATGGCGGTGGACCTGTCGATCGCCATGCTCGAGATCGCCCGATACCATGTCGAGGCGAGCGGCATGCGGGACCGCGTCGCGCTCGCGCATGTCGATGCGAAGCGTCTGCCTTTCGCGGACGGGATGTTCGCGCATGTGGTTTCGAACAGCATCCTCCATCATGTGCCCGAACCGCGCGACGTGCTCGCCGAGGCGTCGCGCGTCGCGGCGCCGGGCGCGCGCCTCTTCTTCCGCGACTTGTCGCGTCCCGACACCGAACGGGAGCTCGCCGAGCTTGTCGCGCTGCATGCCGGGTCGGAATGCGCGGAAGGCCGCGCCCTGTTCGCCGCCTCGCTCCGCGCCGCCCTCACGCTCCCCGAAATCCGCGAACGCGTCCATTCACTCGGTTACCCGTCCGAGTCGGTCGAACCTACGAGCGATCGCCACTGGACGTGGTCGGCAATCAAGGGCATGTGACCATCGAGGGGTCCTTCCATGCGACAGTACCTGGACCTTCTTCAAGACATCCTGGACCACGGCGTCCGAAAGTGCGATCGTACGGGAACGGGGACGATGAGCGTCTTCGGCCGGCAGGTCCGGTTCGACCTCGCGGCGGGATTTCCCCTGCTGACGACCAAGAAACTCCATGTGCGGTCGATCATCCACGAACTGCTTTGGTTCCTGCGGGGTGAAACCAACGTTCGCTCGCTGAACGAGCGGGGCGTCACGATTTGGAATGAGTGGGCGGACGCGGACGGCGAGCTGGGTCCGGTCTACGGCCGGCAATGGAGGCATTGGCCGACCTCGGACGGAGGCCATGTCGATCAGATCGCCGAAGTCGTGGATCAGATCCGGACGAATCCCGATTCAAGGCGGCTCATCGTCAGCGCGTGGAATGTCGGGGACGTCCCGAGAATGGCCCTGCCTCCGTGCCATCTGCTCTTCCAGTTCTATGTCGCGGACGGCCGTCTTTCGTGCCAGATGTACCAGCGCAGCGCCGATGTCTTCCTGGGCGTTCCGTTCAACATCGCGTCATACGCCCTCTTGACCATGATGGTCGCGCGCGTGACCGGCTTGGAATTGGGCGAGTTCATCCATACGTTCGGCGACGCCCATTTGTACGCGAACCACGTCGAGCAGGCCCGATTGCAGCTCACTCGCGATCCCCGGCCGCTTCCCGCGATGTGGATCAACTCGGACGTCCGATCGATCTTCGACTTCGCGTACGAGGACTTCCGTCTGGACGCGTATGATCCGCATCCACACATCGCCGCGCCCGTCGCCGTCTGACGCGTTCGCCGATCGGCGGCTCGGGGCGAACGCCGCGAGGCGTCGAGTGACACAAACAGGGCATCACGCGATCCGCGAGCGGACCCGCTTCGCGATCGGCGATCAGCGCCAGGCCGACCAACAGGAACGGAATCAGGAAGATCGTCAGGAACCACTCGGGACGTCCTCGATGGAATCCGCCGAGCACCTGAAACAGGAACACGGCTACGATGCCGTTCCAGAAGAGAGTCGCAACGAGCTCGACGATCAGGAAGATCGCGCAAAAGACGCGCAGACAGCCCTCACCCCCGACGGCGGATTTTGATTTTCCTCGGGAAAGGGCCTTGGTCATCGGCGGGGATGGGTCCATGGGCTGTCCCCGAATCGCGGACAAGGGCGAGCCGAGCGGCGTGCGACGGTTCGCCCATTGTGGCCGATGCGAACGCGCGGGAAAAGGCGAGGATCGTCCGGACCGGACACGATCGGTGTGCCCCGACGGGATCATCTTGGCCGAGCCGTTTCGCGCTGCCGGCGCAACGTGTCCAGCAACTGCCGATGGCCGGGGTCATTCGGAACCAATTCGATCAAACGGTTCGCGTAACCGATCGCCTCGTCGAATTGTTCGAGCTTCTGATGGAGCAAGGCGAGCGTGAGGAGGTAACGGGGAGATCGAGGATCAAGTTCCTGGGCACGGCGCAGGACGGCCGCCGCTTCGGGGAGCGCGTTGTTGAGGTAAAGGGCCAAGCCGAACCGATACTGGATTTCCGCGTGCTCGGGCGCCAGGCCCGCGTCGCGCCGGAGGAGTTCCAGTTCCTCGCGCCTCAGGTCGGCGATCTCCTGGTCCCGCGCCGCCAAGTCCGCGGACATTTGTTCCGCCGCGCGTTGATCACCCATCGCCGCGGCTTGGCGCGGGCGGGACCGAAGGGCCGCGGCTTCACGTTCGCGAAGGGCCGCCAGATTGCTGCGCGGTCCGGCCGCCCGAGGTTCGACTCGGATCGCCCGGCGGTACGCCTCGGCCGCCTGCTCGACGTCGCCCTCCTGTTCCCGAAGCACGCCGAGCGCCACGTGCGCGCCGGCGCGGTCATTGTTCAACTGAAGGCTTGCTCGAAGCTCGCCTTTGGCACGCGCGAGTTTCTCGCGTTGCGGTCCGGTCGTCACGGCGGGCAGGAGTTCGCCCGGAACGTGGCTCAGCGCGGCCGCCGCATCGATCCGAACCAGGCGGACCGGATCGTCCAGACAGACCAGGAACGGACCGATCCGTTTCGCCACGTCCTCGGCCACCGCCGCGCGCTGTTCCGGCGCCATTCCATCCAGGTCCTCCCGCGCCGGTATCCACGACTCGACGACGCGCACGGCGGCCGCGCGGACCAGCGGATCGGCGTCGCGCACCGCGTCCCGAGCCGCATCGAGGGTCGACTCGGATGGGAATTGGCTGATCCACTGCCAGCCCGCCGCGCGGAGGATCGCCGGGTAGTTCATTTGCCGGCATACTTCGAGCACTCCGTCGCGGGCATCCGGTTCGCCGCGCCAAGCGGGCGCGAGCCGTTCGCCGAAGTGCCGAAGTTCGCCCGTCCGGCGCGGAAACCACGCGCGCGTCGCCGACGCGCACCACGCGTCCACGGCCCGCAGGCCGCTCCGCGTCGACGCGTCGGTTCGCGCGGCGATGACCAGATCCCGATACGGACGGTTCGCCTCCGAAGGCGCGAGCGACTCGGCCGTTTCGGGAACTCCCTGATGCTCGGCGCCGAATCGGACATGGCATCGCGAACAGGCGTTTGGAAGGCCATGGGCCACCGAAAGATCGGGACGCGGAATGCGAAGGCTGTGGTCGCGGCGGGGATCGACGTCCATGTACGTCGTCTCGGGCATGTGGCATTCCACGCACGACGCGCCCGGCGAGCCGGGCCGATGGTGATGGTGGCTCGGCGAATCGTACTTCGCCGCCGGATGCTGATGGCACGACGTGCACACGGCGTTGCCTTCGTGCTTGAGCCGCGCCGAGTGCGGATCATGGCAATCGGAGCACCGGATGCCTCGGTGGTACATCTTGCTCTGCAGGAAACTGCCCATCACGTAGACTTCGTCGAGGATCTGGCCGTCGGCAAAGTAGGTCGCGTCGGTCGGCAATTCCGTTCCGAAATGGTCGAAGTAGCCGCGCCCGCCGCGAAAATCGGGATCGAGCACCCGACGCCGCGAATGGCACGGCCCGCACGTCTCGATCTCGGCTCGCGAATCCGAACCGCCGATCGAAGGCAAACCGTATCCTCGCTTGCGATCCCAAAACAGCGATGTCGCCCGCGCCAGTTCGACGTGCGCGCTGCCCGGACCATGGCACGCCTCGCAACCGACATTGATGTCGGTGAACGTCGTGCGGTACGTTCCCGAATCGGGATCGTAGTTCTTACGCAGATTGGTCGAGTGGCAGTCGGCGCACATGTTGTTCCAGCGCTGCGCGATGCCCGTCCAGTGCAGATCATCGGTCGGGGCGAGTTTTTCCGATACGTCCGGCGGCGCGAGATAGAACCAGCGCCGCGCTTTGGTGTCCCAGGAAACGCGCAGCGTCTGGAGCCGGCCGACCGTGTTCCCGTCCCGGTCATCCGGCGCGTCGAATTCGACAAGATACTGTTGGAGCGGATCGAAGCCGAACGTGTACTTCACTTCGAAGTCGGCCGGTTTCCCATCGGGGCCCTCGGTATGCACCATGAACTTGCCGTCGCGCCGGAACATGCGCGACGTCATGCCGTGATGAACCAGTTCGGCGTCGTTGAAATCGCCGAGCACCGTTTCGGGATCGGCCACGCGCATCGCCATGTCGTGATGCGAGCCGGCCCAGGCTTCGGCCTGCTCGGCGTGGCATTCGACGCACGTTCCGCCGCCGACGTAACGCGGCGCCGCGGAATCGGGCATTGCGATCCACCAGTCGGCGAAGACCGCCGCGAGCGACAACAAAGCCGCCGCGACAAGAACCATGGCCCAACGCGGGCTCCTTCGCCGAACCGGACTCGGAGCGGATGGCTCGGGGATTGTCGTCGTTCGGCCGTGTCGGGGCATGGTTGTCGCCGCGGTTTCGGATCGACGATTCGGGTCGGCCTTCAGGAGCCGGAACCGAGTTGTCGCAGGCGGTCGAGCGAATCGCGGACGGCGGCGAGCCGCGTTTCGAGTTCCGCGAGGCTTTCCCGCTCGCGCCGCACGATGTCCGCCGGCGCGCGATCGACAAACGCGGCATTCGCCAATTTGGCTCGCTTCGCCGCGACCTGCTTGTCGACCTCACGCGATTGTCTTTCGAGCCGAGCCCGCTCGGCGTCGACATTGATGTGCTTTCGGAGATCAACCTGGATTTCCATATTGGGAAGCGACACGGCCGCATTCGGAGCGGGCGATTCGGCCGCGGACCCGATCGCGATCGCGCGCGCGTTGGCCATTCGGCCGAAATACGCGCGCATCGAATCGAGCGAACGGGCCGTTTCGTCGTCGCAACGCACCGAGAATTCGACTTCATCCTTGGGCGGAATGTTCTGCCGGCTTCGGATTTCGCGCACGCCTCCCAGCGCCGCTTGAAAAACGGCGAACCGCGATTCCATGGCCGGATTCGCATGCGAAGGGTCGGCGACCGGCCAGTCCGCCACCATGATGCTCGGACTCGCCTCGGTCGGCGTCAGGCCCCGCCGAGGCGCAACCGTCCCCAGCAAGCGCCAGATCTCTTCGGTAATGAACGGAATGATCGGATGCAGAAGCCGTAACAGGACATCGAGCGCGTGCGCCAGGACGCGCTGCGCGATGGGCCGCCGGACCGCGTCCTGGAACCGATCCTTGAGCATCTCGACGTAGAACCCGCAAAGCTCGTCCCACGCGAAACCGTACAGGATCCGAGTCGCCTCGGCGTATTGGTGCGATTGGAGCGCGCCGGTCACCTGGCGCGTCACCGTCCCGAGCCGGCTCAAGATCCAGTGATCCTCGACCGCCGGCGCATCCGATCCGACGGGCGCGTCCTGGTAGTCTTCGAGATGCAACAAGGCGAATCGCGACGCATTCCAGAGCTTGTTGCAGAAATTCCGCGCCTGTTCGAACCGCTCGCTCACCGCCGCCGCGCGGGGCAACGCCGCGTCCTCGGGATTCGATGCCCATTGCGTCGCGAATGGGCGGCCGCAATGCGGGCAATCCAGCCGGGGAAGCGTTCGATTCTCGCGGGTCTGCTTGACGGCCGCTTCACAATGCGGGCATTCGAATTCAACCGGCATGCGCACGTCCTGCGTCTCGGTCGTCAGGTGGGCCATGCCGAACCGCAGCGCATCGGGTCCGAATTTCGCGATGATATCGAGCGGATCGATGCCGTTGCCTTTCGACTTCGACATCGTCTCGCCGTCACCGTCAAGGATCTTGGGATGGACAAAGACCTCGCGGAACGGCACGTCGCCCATGTTGTTCAAGCCGGTCAGCACCATCCGCGCGACCCACAGCGTGATGATGTCGCGGCTCGTGATCAGGATGCTCGTCGGATAGTAGTAGGCCAGTTCGGGCGTCGCATCCGGCCATCCCAGCGTGGAATGGGGCCAGAGCGCGGAACTGAACCACGTATCGAGCACGTCCTCTTCGCGGACGAAGCCGTTCCCGACCAGCCATCCTTCGAGTTCGGAGTCGTCGTCCCGAACGCAAACATGCAACAGCCCCGCGCCGCGTGCGTCGGCGCCGCTTGTTCCGCTCGGCCGCTCGATCTGGCTCGCAATACGTCCCGCCTGGTGCGCGGGCAGGGCGCGGAGTCGCGCGGACCAATCGTCGAACTCGCTCGCGTCGGCGACCGGGCGCGTCCACACGGGGATCTGATGGCCCCACCACAATTGGCGGCTGACCGGCCAGTCGCGTTTTTCGGCGAGCCAATCGTGATAGCCTTTCGCATAGCGCGCGGGAACGATCCGGACGCGCCCGTCGGCGACGGCGTCCATCGCCGATTGAGCGAGCTCGGCCATTCGGACGAACCACTGGTCGGCGAGGTACGGTTCGATCGGCGTCTTGCTGCGGTCCGAGTGCGGCAGGTCCAACGTGTGCGGTTCGATCTTCTCGACCAGGCCCCTCTCGTCCATCGCCTGGATCACCGCGCGCCGCGCGTCGGCGATCGAGAGCCCTCGGAACGGGCCCGCGTTCTCGTTGAGCGTTCCGTCGGGACGCAGGATGTTGACCATCGGGAGCGCGCACCGACGGCCTACCTCGTAATCGTTGGCGTCGTGCGCCGGAGTGATCTTCACGCAACCGCTGCCCATCTCCGGCTTCGCCCACGCGTCCGCCACCAGCGGAATCTCGCGATCGACGAGCGGCAACCTGAGCCGGCAACCTCGGCGCGCCATGGCGGCGAGGCACTCGAGATGCGGGATCAACTCCCCCCGCCGCCGCCGCAGCGCGTCGAGCTGATCGTCGAGCGCCGGTCGCTCCTTGGCCGGACACTCCCCACGCCGCCGCGTCAGGTCCGCTTCGGCGCGGTCGAGCGCGCGGCCGGGCTCGGGATGAACGGCGACCGCCGTATCGCCGAGCATGGTCTCGGGCCGCGTCGTCGCGATCGTCACGTGCGGCGGCTCGCCCGGCAGAGGATCGATCACCGGATATCGGAAATGCCAGAGATGGCCCGCGACCGATTCGGTGAATACCTCGTCGTCGCTCACCGCCGTCTGAAGGAACGTGTCCCAATTGACAAGCCGCTTTCCTCGAAAAATCAACTCCTTTTGGAACAGATCGAAGAATGTGCGGCGCACGGCTTTCGCGCAGACCGCGTCGAGCGTGAACCGGGTGCGCCGCCAATCGCAACTGCATCCGAGCCGTTTGAGCTGGCCGAGGATCCGTTTCTCGTACTGGTTCTTCCAGTCCCAGATCCGGCGCACCAGTTCGTCGCGTCCCAAGTCGTTCCGCGTCTTGCCCTCCTCCTCGCGCAAACGCCGTTCGACAACCGCCTGCGTCGCAATGCCCGCATGATCGGTTCCCGGAACCCATAGCGCGCTGTATCCCTGCATCCGGCGCATGCGGACCTGAATGTCCTGCAGCGTGTTGTTGAGCGCGTGGCCGAGATGGAGCGCGCCGGTGACGTTGGGCGGAGGGATGACCATCGAGAACGGTCGGCGATCGGGCGAAGGATCGGCGTCAAATCGCCCTTCGCGCTCCCAGCGCGCGTAGATCCCCGGACAGAGCTCGGCATGATCGAAACGATTCGGCAATTCGAGACGCGACATGGTTGCTCGGATCTTCGGAAAGTCGTGCGATTCCGCGGTGGACGAGGCCGCCCGGATCACGCCTCGCGAACCGGCGAAGCCGCCGGTTCCGACGCCCGCTCGGTCGACGCCCGTTCGGGCTCGCATTGCCGCTCGTCGTCCTTGTAGAGCTTGTATTCGATCGCGTCGAGCAAGGCAATCCAGCTTGCCTCGATGATGTTCTCGCTGACTCCGACCGTGCCCCAGACCTCGGTATCGTCGGCGCTTTCGATGAGCACGCGGATGCGCGCGGCCGTGCCGGCCTCCGAATTCACCACGCGCACCCGGTAATCGGTGAGCCGCATCGACGTCAATCGCGGATAGCAGGGTGTCAGCGCTTTTCGGAGCGCGGCGTCGAGCGCGTTGACCGGGCCGTCCCCCTCCGCGACCTCGTGACGATCGCAATCCCCGATCCGGACCTTGACCGTCGCTTCCGTCACGAGGCCCTGGCCCGTCTCGAATCCGACCTCGACGTGGTACTTGGCCGTTTCGAAATGGGGACGGAAGTGCGAAGCGCAGCGCTGTACGAGCAAGACGAACGACGCCTCGGCCGCCTCGAACTGGTATCCCTCGTTTTCGAGGGCGACGACCTGGGCCAGAACGGTTTCCATCAGTTTCGGATCGCCGTGCAATTGGTGTTTCCCGCTGAGGGCGAGGACATTCGAGCGGCCCGAAAGTTCGCTCACGAGGATGCGGCGCTCGTTGCCCACAAGCTGGGGATCGACGTGCTCGTACGTTCGCGAGGCGAGCGCGATCGCGTGGGCGTGCATGCCTCCCTTGTGCGCGAACGCGCTCTGGCCCACGAACGGCTGGCTCGACCGCCAATGCATGTTCGCCGTCTCGTAAACGTAGCGCGAGAGTTCGGTGAGATGATTGAGCGGCCGACCGCCCAGCACTCGGTAGGCGGGTTTCTTGAGCCCCAGATTCGCGAGGATCGAAATCAGGTCGGCATTGCCGCACCGTTCCCCGATCCCGTTGACCGTGCCTTGAACGTGGACCGCGCCCGCATCGATCGCCGCGAGCGTGTTGGCCACCGCCAGATCCCCGTCGTTGTGGCAGTGGATGCCGACGTCCACGCGGAACTCGGCCACCGCGTCACGCGCCGCCGTCGTCAATTCACGCGCCTGCTCGGGCAACGAACCTCCATTCGTGTCGCAAAGCACGATGATCCGCGCACCGGCTTCCGCCGCCGCTCGGATCGCCCGGCGAGCGAACTCGGGGTTCGCCCGCCACCCGTCGAAAAAATGCTCCGCGTCGTAGATCACCTCGCGGCCTTGTCCCGCCAGATAGCCCACGCTGTCGCGGATCATGGCGACATGTTCGTCGAGCGTCGCGCGCAGGACATCGGTGACATGGAAGTCCCACGTCTTGCCGACGATCGTGCACACGGGAGCGCCCGAATCCCGCAGGGCGACGATCCCGATATCCTGGTCGACGACGACATTCTTGCGACGCGTCATGCCGAACGCGCACAATTTCGCGTGCCGGAGCGAAAGGCCCTTCGCCTTTTGGAAGAACTCGGCGTCCTTCTCGTTCGACAGCGGATAGCCTCCCTCGATGAAATCGATCCCCATTTCATCAAGCCGAAGGGCGATCTGGAGCTTGTCGTGGAGCGAAAAACTAATCCCCTCGCCCTGCGCGCCGTCACGCAGCGTCGTGTCGTAGATCTCGATATCGCGCCAATTCGCCGACATGCTGAGCTCGTCGAATCGAAACCTTGGGACCAGATGGGAAAACCGCGAGGCCGCCGACTCCAAGTACCGTTCACCCGGTTCGGGGCAACCAAGCGACCGGCCTTGCCGGGAACGACTTCAAAAAAAAGAGCCCTGATACCGCTCGGGCTCAGGGCTGCCAACGTCGTTCGCCGCGCTACCCTACGCTTTCATCCGGGTGGTGTCAACCCGATACCCCTTTCCATGCCTTTCGCGACGATCGCACTTCTTGTGGACCCTCCGACCCGCCGGTCGGTTCACGGAACCGACCGAAAATACCTCGGCTTGACCTCCCCCGTCCCGGTTCGATTCCTGTGAGCCGCGCGATGACGGGCTCGGTTCCGTTCCTCTCACCCGCACCGGCGCACGCCGCACGGGCGCGTGCCAAATTGGCAGCAACCATCCCAAGGCGTCAGGCATACCTTTCGGTGGCAACGCTCGGCGACGTTCCCCGAACCGTCTCGCGAAGAAATGCCCCGGACTCGGGCCGATGAACGGTTGTCGAGGCAATATGCCCGTCCAAGGCGGCCCGAGAGTTCCTTCGTTTGGAAATGCGGCAGGAGCGGATATGGTTTCCGGCGAGCGGCGACGGTTTTCGCGCGTTTGGCGCGCGGATTGCCCAAGAGGTCGCCAAACGGGTTCTTCCGGTGCAGAAATGGCAGGCCCCCGACCGCTGGCCATCACGGCCAGACTGTCGAACCGATTTCCCAACCAATCCCAGTCAAACCGTTCATTCGATCGGAGGTGCATGGATCATGGCGACGGCAACCAAGAAGGCGACTCGAACCTCGCTCAAACTTCAGCCGCTGGGCGACCGAGTGGTCGTCGAGCGGGACGCGTCGGAGGATAGGACGGCGGGCGGGATTGTGCTCCCCGATACGGCGAAGGACAAGCCCGCTCGCGGGTCCGTCGTGAGCGTCGGGAACGGCCGGCTCCTCAATAGCGGCGAACGCAGCGCGATGCAGGTGAAGGTCGGGGATCGGGTCATCTTCAGCAGCTATGCCGGCGAGACGTTCAAGGTCGGTGATCAGGAACTGCTGCTCATGCGCGAGGACGAGATCTTCGCCGTTTTGGAAGACTAGGGACGCGGCACCTCGCGGAATAGAGGCCGCGTGGGCTGAAGCCCACGCTACGAAACTGTCTTGCGTGGAGTGAAGCCCACGCTACGAATCATCACGGGTTACCATTCGTCACTGGAGACAACCGCTCATGGCCAAGATGATTGCATTTGATCAGGAAGCGCGCGAGGCGATCCGCCGAGGTATCGGGAAGCTCGCCCGCGCTGTCAAAGTCACGCTCGGCCCGAAAGGCCGCAATGTGATCTTGCAGAAGAGCTTCGGCTCGCCGACCGTCACGAAGGACGGCGTCACGGTCGCCAAGGAAATCGACCTCGAGGACGTCTACGAGAACATGGGCGCCCGCATGGTTCGGGAAGTCGCGAGCAAGACGAGCGACGTGGCGGGCGACGGCACGACGACCGCCACCGTGATGGCCGAAGCGATCTTCAACGAGGGCTTGCGCGCGGTCGTCGCCGGCGTGAACCCCGTCCAGATGAAACGCGGCATCGAGAAGGCCGTCGAGGACCTGGCCGAGAAGCTCAAGAAGATGTCGATCAAGATCAAGGAACACGCCGAGATGGCGAACGTCGCCTCGATCGCCGCGAACAACGATCGCGAGATCGGCGTGCTGCTCGCCGACGCCATGGAAAAGGTCGGCAAGGACGGCGTCATCACGGTCGACGAGGGCAAGGGTCTGACGACCGAGGTCGAATGGGTCGAGGGGATGCAGTTCGACCGCGGCTATCTGTCGCCCTATTTCGTGACCGATCCGGGCGCCATGCAATGCGTGCTCGAAGACGCCTATGTCCTCATCTACGAGAAGAAGATCTCGAACATCAAGGAGATGGTCCCGCTGCTCGAGTCGGTCGTTCAGCAGGGCAAGCCGCTGCTGATCGTCGCCGAGGACGTCGAGGGCGAGGCGCTCGCGACGCTGGTGATCAACCGGCTGCGGGGCACGTTCCAGTGCTGCGCCATCAAGGCGCCGGGTTACGGCGATCGCCGCAAGGCGATGCTCGAGGATATCGCGATCCTCACCGGCGGCGACGCGGTCTTTGAAGCGCTCGGCACCAAGCTCGAGACGATCGGCCTTTCGTCGCTCGGCCGCGCCAAGAAGGTCATCATCGACAAGGACAACACGACGATCATCGAGGGCGCGGGCAAGAGCGCCGAAATCAAGGGGCGCATCGATCAGATCAAACGCGAGATCGAGAACTCGACGAGCGACTACGATCGGGAGAAGCTCGAGGAGCGTCTCGCGAAGCTCGCGGGCGGCGTCGCGAAGGTCAACGTCGGCGCGGCGACGGAAAGCGAGATGAAGGAGCGGAAGGCGCGCGTCGAGGACGCGCTGCACGCGACGCGCGCGGCCGTCGAGGAAGGCATCCTGCCCGGCGGCGGCGTCGCCTTGATCCGGGCCGCCGCGACCGTGAAGCCCGCCGATGACGCGAGCCACGACGAGAAGGTCGGCTACAACATCGTCCTGCGATCCTGCCGCGCTCCGCTCACGATGATCGCCCAGAACGCCGGACAGGACGGAGGCATCGTCTGCGAACGCGTCCTCGAAGGCAAAGGCAACTTCGGCTATAACGCGCTCACCGACGTGTACGAGGACCTGGTCAAGGCCGGCGTCATCGATCCGACCAAGGTGGCCCGGACCGCACTCGCCAACGCCGCGAGCGTATCAAGCCTGCTGCTGACGAGCGACGCGCTCGTCGCCGAAAAGCCCAAGGAAGAGGCGGCCGCCAAGAAGGGGCACGGCGGCGACTACGACATGTATTGATCCCGGGCACCCCATCGCCGGATCAAGCGTTCCATCGTTCATCGCCGCCCGGCGCCCGCGCCGGGCGGCGATTGCGTTTTGGAGGTGGGACCGGAGGATCGTATGGCCGACCCAACCCACTCGCGCGGCCCTCGCCGTTTCGATCGCCGCGCCATGCTCGGCATGCTCGCCGGAACCGGAGTGGGAACGCCCGTCCTGCATCGAGCGCTCGCCGTTCAGGCCGAACAGTCGGACATGCCCACCGCCGAGATGGTGCGGCAGGCCGAGTGGATCTCGGGGATCCCGCTCGACGACGCGCAGCGCGAGTCGCTCGCCGCCCCGCTCGGACGGCTCCGAACGCAGTGGGCGCGGCTTCGCGAAGCGAGCCTGGAATACGCGGATCCGCCCGCGCTGGCGTTTTTCGCCGATGACCCCGCGCTGTCCGACAAGGACGCGACGCGCGCGTTGGTATGGCCCGGCGCGGCGGCCGAGCGACCCTCGGACGACGACGAACTCGCGTTCCTCACGGTTATCGAGCTCGGCGGCCTGCTCCGGAATCGGGCGATCTCGAGTGAGGAACTGACCCGGTTGTATTTGGCACGATTGGAACGCTACGACCCCATCCTGCGTTGCGTGGTGTCCCGCACCGACGAACGGGCCTTGCGCCAAGCGCGCGATGCCGACCGGGAATTGGCGGCGGGAACCGATCGCGGCCCCTTGCACGGGATCCCGTGGGGAGCCAAGGATCTGATCGCCTATCCGGGCTATCGAACGACGTGGGGCGCCAAGCCCTTTCAGGAACAGAATCTGGATCACAAGGCGACGGTCGCCGAACGGCTCGACGAAGCCGGCGCCGTGCTCGTCGCCAAACTGACGCTCGGCGCGTTGGCCTGGGGCGATGAATGGTTTGGAGGAATGACGCGCAATCCGTGGCGGCCCTCGCAGGGGTCGAGCGGATCGAGCGCCGGGTCGGCGGCCGCGACGGTGGCCGGCTTGACCGGATTCGCGCTCGGCAGCGAAACGCTCGGGAGCATTATCTCGCCGTGCCGGCGCTGCGGCGTCACGGGGCTCCGACCGACGTTTGGTCGCGTCAGCCGACACGGATGCATGACGCTTGCCTGGAGCATGGACAAGATCGGACCGATCGCCCGTTCCGCGCGCGACTGCGCGATCGTGCTCGCCGCCATCCATGGGCGGGACGGGCGCGACGTGACGGCCGTCAATCGGCCGCTCGCGTGGCCCGAACCCGATCGCCGATTGCGGGTCGGTTTCTTCGAGGGATCGGATGACGACGCGACGCGCGCCGTGCTCGACGCGCTCCGGGTACGAGGCCATGACCTTCGCCCGATTACCCTTCCGTCGGACCCGCCCGTATCGGCCCTGTCGTTCATCTTGAATGTCGAGGCCGCGACCGTGTTCGACCATTTCACGCGGGAGGGGATCACCGACGGCCTGAATCGATGGCCGCCCGTCTTTCAGCAGTCCCAGTTCGTGCCGGCCGTCGAGTACCTTCGCGCCAACCGATTCCGAACTCGGTTGATGCGCGCGATGGCCCGGCTGTTCGAGGACATCGACGCGTATGTCGGCGGTGACGATCTCTTGATCACGAACCTCACGGGCCACCCCACCGTCGTCTTTCCCGCGGCGATCGCCGAACGGGACGGCGTGAGTCAGCCGGTCTGCGCGAAGATCACCGGCCGACTGTTCGCCGAGACGGACATCCTTTTCCTGGCGGACCAATTCCAGCAGTCGACCGACTTCCATCGCCGGAGGCCCGAGCTGCGCGCGGAGGGCGCCAATCGATAACGGGGCGCCGGGCGCAGGGTGAGGGGCGTGGGGCGCGGGAATCGTCGCGACGATCGCTTGCGATACGTCGGTCGGGTTGTCACGATGAACGCGACGGACGGTCCGAGCCGACCGCACCGCGGATCGGGTGGTTGTTTATCTGGACGCGTGGCGCCATGCCTTGAGGAATCGCTCCGATGTCGACATGGGAAGACCGAACCGAGTGTCCCGATTGCCGGGGCGGATTGCAGCCGATCAAGATCGTGGACGCGACCGATCGCGCGATGGGTTCGGGCGTCGGGCATGTGGAATTGGGGTTCGCGACGCGGGACGCGGCCCAAAGCGGCGTGACGGCTTCGATCCCCCGAGCGGGCGTGGTGAAAGCAAAACTCTGCTCGAAATGCGGCCGCATCTTTCTCTACTCGACATCGACGGCGGGCGGCCTTCCCGTCGGCTGACGCGCCGCCCATTCGCGCCGATCGGTGCGGGCGGCTGTTTGAGCGATCCGTCAAGTCGCCGATTCAACGCCTCGGCTTCCACAAACAGCTCGGCGGGCGCGGTATCGAAGGCAGCTGTCCATTCCACAAGAACGGGCGTTGGTGGAAATCGACGGGTCGGTTATCAAGTGGGGCATGGATGAGAAGTCACTGGACAATCTGCGGGAGGGGCTTCG
>Ga0194120_10000674_pt1 | contig 64090 bp, 56 predicted proteins | sample TA2MahCa65mmetaG_FD_148642 | JGI IMG/M metagenome (GOLD analysis project Ga0194120, IMG submission 148642) | Freshwater microbial communities from Lake Tanganyika, Tanzania - TA2015019 Mahale Deep Cast 65m | ecosystem: Environmental > Aquatic > Freshwater > Lake | place: Tanzania: Lake... | reverse complement strand
TGGCGGGGACCTCCAAAGCAAAGAGCCGAATCAATGCCCGGAGTTGTCGGGTCGACAAATGAGTCCTGGGCAACAAGGAAGAGGCCATGCTTCAGCATAAAAAGACTTCCAAAACTAGACAAGCTCCATCTTCTTTCTTATTCCCACATCAGAAACGAACACATTATACCATTTTTATAGCCGGCGATAAGGGGCCCACGCAACACGAATTTATGGTAATCACTGAGAGCTGATGCTCAACCCTTGTTCTTTGCCTTGCTGTTCCCGGGACTCCCTTGAGGCATGCATTCGCCTTCTCCTCGGAACCGCCTTGTCGGCGGTCGGGTTGCTGGCGGTCCTAGAGGCGCCGACCCATTTCTTATGGATGGTGGCCGTCGGCGTTACCGAATGGGGCTATTGGCTGGTTCCCATCGCGCTCGCTTGTTCCTTCTTGCCCTCCTGCCATCGCATTGCGGGAGAAGCGAGCGTCGGCTGGCGATGGGCCGGGCGGCTGGGCCGTGTGTTGGCCCTGGCCGGGGCTGTGCTGCTCCTGTCCCCGCTGTTGCGGGCGCTGCTGGTTGCTGAGCAGCTCGAACAAGACCTGGCGGCGGCGCTTCCACTCAGTCCGGCTCCATCATCCGGCAGAGGCGTGGTGTCCGCCGGAAGGCAGCCCCTGCAATTCACGCATCTCTTGGCGGGGGTGGCGCAGGAGCCGGTACAGCACAGCAGCCTGGTCTATGCGGCGCCGGCGGGAGAACCTCTGCGACTGGACCTCTACCGGTCGGCGAATCTCTCGTCACCCGCTCCGGCGGTCATTGTGATTCACGGGGGTTCGTGGCAGAGCGGAGATCGCGGCCAACTGGCCGATCTCAATCGCCATCTTGCTTCCCGAGGCTATGTCGTGGCTGCGGTCGGCTATCGCTTTGCCCCACGGTGGCCATTTCCCGCGGCCAGAGATGATGTGCGGGCCGCGGTGTCCTTTCTGCAAACCCATGCGTCCGACCTGGGGCTCGATCCGCAACGAATCGTCTTGTTGGGCCGTTCGGCCGGGGGCCAACTGGCGCTGCTGGTGGCCTACACAGCCGGGGATCCGGCGATCCGTGGCGCTATCGCTTTTTATGCGCCGGCCGACTTGCGATATAGCTATGAGCATCCGGGCAATCCCTTGGTGCTGGACTCGCGCGGCGTGCTCACGGCCTATCTGGGGGGCAGTCCGGAGGAACGGCCGGAAGCCTATGCGGCGGCCTCGCCGTTGAATTTCGTCGGCGCCGGCACGCCGCCTACCTTGCTCATCCATGGGGAGCGGGACGAACTGGTCAAGCCGATCCAAAGCGAGCGACTTGCGGCGCGGCTGGCTCACGCGGGACGGTCCCTCTTCTTGTTGCGACTGCCATGGGCGACCCATGGCTGTGACATCAACTTCAGCGGGCCATGCGGCCAACTCAGCACCTATGTGGTGGAACGTTTTCTGGCGGCGGTCGTACGCTAGAGAGAGCGTGTTCGCTGTTTAAACGAGGAAGGCTTTCCTCAACCGTCCCAGGAAGGCATTGACGGCTTCGAGATCTGGTTGATGGGAACAGCGGGCCAGGCGTTGAGTGGCCTCCTGGAGCAGCCGTTCGCCTGCGTCGACGATCTGGCCGACCGTGAGCGCATCGGCTTGCACCTGGCGAAGGGTTTCGCCAAGGCTGGTGTCGGCAGTCCGGACGGTGAACGTTCCGGTCGCGAGCAGTTCGCAGAGATTGAACAGGACCCGTAAGTGGGCCAGGGCGTACTTGCCGGGCCGCGCATCTTTTTTCTCGAGCAACTTCTTGCGCTGATTGAGCGCATAGCTGACGAAGGCTTCGTAGGCAGTCTGGGGAGCCCAGAGGGAGGGGAACAGCGTGAGGAGTTCTTGGCCCCATGCGTCTGCCGTCACGACCGGCGCCAAAAAGGTTTCCATCACCAATGGATGGCCATGGGTCGCCAGCGAGAGGAACCGGCCGACTTCCCAATAGGTTTCATCCTCCTGGCCTTCAATCCAGCGGCTGCCCTTGTATTTGAAGTCGAGACGAAACAGCCAATCGGTCGGAGTGACGAAGACGCCCCGATAATCCGCGTCGCTCTCCGGGCCGGCCAGCCCATGAGCTTGAGAGCCGACCAGTACCTTGAGGATCGTCTGTTCCTTCGCGTTCATCGTTGTCCCGGTATGGAACAGGCTCTGCCTTCGCTAGTGTAGCGGAACCAGCCGACGGTGACCAGGGTCTCGGATCTTGCTATACTGGCGCGCGACTATCTCGGTATGCAAGGAATGAGCATGCGCCGATTCCTGTCCCGCCAACGTCGCTATCTTTTTATTACCCTCTTGTTATCGACCCTTGCCGGCATGTTCTGGGCTGCGGCTCCTGCCTGGGCCTTTCGGATCACGGCTCCCACGGACGGGGCGGTGCTGGTGGCCGGCCAATCGCTGGATGTTCGAGTGGACCTTGGGACGGAGATCGGCGTCAGCCGGGTCCTGTACTACTGGTATCGCTTCGGGGAGGAGCCGCTTGTGGCGCAGCAGGCGCAGCTGGCGCTGGAGTCCACCAGCGCGGCGACTCCGCCGTTCGGGGGGCGTTTGACTGTGCCGAATGGGGTGGTCGGCGCCATGCGGCTGCTGGCTGTCGGCGAGGTGACCAGGGGCCGCCTTGCCGGCCAGGAAGAGTTCGATGAAATCCTCCTGCAGGTCGAGCCCCCGGCGGCGTTGACGGGGATCGAGTTCGAGGTCGAAAAACCCTGGCGGTTAGATACCATCGGCAAGATCCTCGAGGTGCCGGTCATCGGCCAGTTCGCCGATGGCGTCGCCCGCTGGATCGGTGGGACTTTGGCGGGCAGCCGCTATGACAGCTCGAACGAAGGGGTGCTGGCGATCTATCCGGGAGGCTTCGTGCGGGTCATCGGAAACGGGACCGCGACGCTGACGGTCAAGAATCGTGGCCGTGAAGGGCGGATGGATGTGGTGGTGAAATCGGAGGCGGAGCCCAACGGGGTGCCGATCGCCCAAGCCGGTCCCGACCAAACCGTGAAAGCCGGAGCGACAGTGGTGCTCAGCGCGCTCCAAAGCAGAGACCCGGATGGAGATCCCCTTCGATATGAATGGGCCCAGGTCCGGGGCAACAAGGTGTCGCTGCTCGACGCAGACTCCTCCAAGGCGACCTTTGTGGCGCCCAAGGTGTCAGCCAAGCGCTTGTTGCGATTCAAACTGCGGGTGACGGACATGAAAGGACCCGATACGGTCAAAGGCGCCGACAGCCTGCCGTCCTTCGTCAACGTGTGGGTCATTCCCTAACTCCTTCTTTTCGATTTCGCCATTCACGATCCAGCGACTATTGACGGGCCTCTTGGAAGCTTGGGGGCAATGTCCGAGGCCTTGTCTTTGGCCATAGTTGCAAGCCGTGCCTGATTCATGCTAGATGGGTGCGGCGCAGGCGTGGTTGCGCCGGGATTGTGAGTAGAGGAGGGGACGATGGCGACGAAACGGAAAAAGCCGAGCAAAACATCCGTGAAGAAGACCGCCAAGAAAGCCGGAGCCAAGGGGCAAGCCGCAAAGGGCAAGACCAAGAAGGCCAAAACCGCGAGCAAGAAGGCTGTCGCGAAGAAGGCGGTCAAGAAAGCGGCCGTCAAACGCAAGACGACTACCAAGCCTAAAAAAGCAGCTCGAGTTGCAAAGAAGGTCGCGAAGAAGGCCGCTGAAAAGCCTTCGAAGAAAGCTGCTCCCCAAGCGTCTCCCGCTCCTGTCATCAAGAAAGCCGTCGCCACGGCTCCCTCTTCGGCCAAAGCCTTGCACCGGCCGGCCAGGCCCGAGAGAGACGAAGAACCAAAAGCCATGCATGAGGAGCTGGCGGAAGAACTGGAGCTTCCCGAAGAAGAGATGGAAGAGGAGTTAGCGGAGGATATACGCGACGAGGAATTGTCGCTCGATGACGAAGAAGCGGAGCCGGATTACTTGGATAAACCGGACGACCTCTCGGGCGAAAGCGACGACTACCACAATGCCTGATCTGCCTACCTGCTTGTCCCCGGAGCTGGAACGGGCTTCTCAGATTCGGTGATGTATGCCCCGGGCGCGGACTCCGGCGCGACGTCTCCGGAACGTCTCTCCGTCTTTATTACGACATGAGCCATTTTTTGTTTATCGCCGGCGCGCTGAGGGATCGCAGTTCCCAGGCCAGCGCGGAAGTCCAGTTATCGCATGAGCTCTGGGGGCTTCGCACCGCGCTGATTCGAGACAACCTGCGAACCTACCTGACCGATGACTCTTGCGGGCTGGTGTATATCTTGAAGCAAGGGCTTCGAGCCGGCTTTGCCATCCGATCTCGCGTGCTGCCTCCCGAGGACTTGGATCAATTTGTCCGGGACGAACTCCGCGAGGAATCGCGCTTCGGGTTCGTGCGGATCCAGGTCACGCAGAATTGGCAGAGCACTCCTGATGCCAGCTTGACCCTGCTGCATCGGGTACTCGCAGTGCCGGATCAGGCTGAGTTGACTCGCCGATTAAACCTCGGCATGCATCGCCTGACTCAGGAACAGTACGACGCGATACTCGCAGGGTTGAGTTGATCCGCCCCCTGTCCGGCGTGACCAGCCGGCGGGGGAGGCGGAGGCTGGTGTGCGCTACAGCCGGCGTCCGGTCATGAGTTCATAGGCCTCGTGAATCGTCGCCACTTCCTTGATGGTCAGCCCCAGTTCCATGGCCAGCCCGTTGAGGTTCCATTTGGGGTCGCTCAACGGTCCGTTAAATTGGCCTTGGGGAATGAGGATTGTGCGGTACCCCTCGCGCGCCGCCGCGCGAACTTTGTCCGGGATCGCGCCCACCGGGCCGATCCGCCCTTCCGGCTGCAGCGTGCCGGTGAGGGCGACCCCGCGGAGAATCGGGTCCCCCCGCAAGACAGCCAGAAACCCAATGGCCATGGCGGCACCGGCACTGGGGCCGTCGCTGCTGGTCGGCGCATACGAGGCGGCGTAGATCGTGATTGTGCCAGTCGGGTGAAGCGAGCTGCTCTGCTCCGCGGCATATACAAACGCAGTCCCCATGGCTCCGAGCGCGGTTCCTCTGACTCTCACGCGGTTGTTCCCCCACTTGACCTCGGCGGGGTCCGGCGCCGCCTGCCGGTCCCAACTCATGACCATGACCTGGAAGGCGCCCTTATTGTTGAAAGTGACGGCCGACAAGACGGGCACTTCCACCACATGGGCGGCTGACACCGAGTCGGCAGCGCCGAGGGAGAAACCTGTTGGCGCCAGAACGGCCAGCAACACGAGAATCGGCCTCATCAACCTTGCAGAATACCTAGTCGGATTGCGTATAGCTAAGTCCATGATCCGTTAATTATAGGGGGAAACCAGTGGACTGTAAATCGTCCACCCGCGTCCTTGCTTTTGATGGCCGGGGCTCGTATAAGAGGCGCGATGCGATCGATTGCACAAGTCTCGCCCCTCGGGTCGGCAAGCCTCGGCACTCTTCTCGCCGTGCTGCTCTCTTGGTCTCCCGTATGGAGTGCCTGTTCCGTGGACCGGGGGTCTGCGGCACCGGCCGCTCCTCTGACCAGACACTTAGGGCGAGACTGTAGTGCGCAGGAGCGGGAGGCGCAGGCCATTCCTGTTGCGGAGTTGCTGGCAGCGTTGAAGGCCGGGCGGGGTCTCGATCTCAACGGGGTGGTGGTGACCGGAGACTTGGCATTGGATCAGCTGCCACCGCTGAGCCCTGAACGGGTGTTCACGCTGCCTCCGCGCATTCAAGACATCATTCCAGTGGAGAATATTCGGGATGTCCGTTTGATCGCCGGCCCGGTGACAATCAAGGACTCCCTGGTGCGAGGAACCATCAAGACCAATCTCACGACCGGGCTGCTGGTGATCAATGGGCCCGTCACAATGACCGGGACGACCTTCGAACGTATGGTGGATTTATCCTATGCGGCCTTCGGCGGGCCGGTGGACTTTTCGAATGCCATTCTGCTGCGCGAAGGGTTTTTTATTCATGCCTGGTTTGCCGAGGGGGCCAGGTTTGAAGCCACCGCATTGGGCACACACTCGCGCTTTCATAAAGCGACGTTCGCCGGGTCGGTCTCGTTCAAGCGGGCGGGTTTCAACGGACTGGCCGAGTTTCTGGAAGCCCAGTTTTCACAGGAGGCTTGGTTCGCCCAGACTTATTTCAAGCTGGGTACCGGGTTTTCGGGAAGCCGGTTCGACGGCCTCGTCGATTTTTCCGAGGCGCGGTTCGATCGGGAAGCATTTTTCACGTATACGCTGTTTGCGAAAGACGCCTATTTTCGCCGTGCGACGTTTGCAGGGGTGGCCGACTTTTCGGATGCGGAGTTCCGTGGGCTGGAGGATTTTTCCAAGGTTATGTTCGCGCTCGAACCGCGGTTCGCCAGGACCAAGTTGACCGGGGAGCGTCCGATCCCGCGCGGCTTGCAGGATCCGCGCATCATGTATGGGATTGTGGCTGCCTTGACCCTGTTTCTGGTCTGGTTTGTCTTTCTGCTGAAAAAGAATTCCTGAACGACTTCGTAGGGAATGTTATCCACAGACCCACTACATATAGAAATTAACTTGCGTTTATCCCCATAAGATAGTATAAGCGGCTAGGTTTCTTGGCAGGAAGAGTAGGAAGAAATCAGTGGAACAGCTTGAAATTCAATATCAAGTTCGGCTCGAGAAGTTTGAGGGCCCGCTTGACCTCCTGCTCCACCTGATTAAAAAGAGCGAGATCAATATCTACGACATTCCTATCGCGCTGATAACCCAACAGTATATCGAGTATTTGAGTCTTATGAAGTCGCTGAACCTGACGGTGGCGGGGGAGTTCCTCGTCATGGCCGCAACCCTTGTGCAAATTAAGGCGCGGATGCTGTTGCCGGCCGAGCAGATCGAAGGGGACGAAGAGGATGGACCGGACCCGCGGGAGGAGTTGATCCGGCGGCTCTTGGAGTACAAGCAGTTCAAGGACGTTGCCAGCCAACTGGATACCCGTGAGCGGGAATGGCGCGATGTCTTTGCCAGGGTGGAAGTCTTGCCGACACCGGCCAAGGCGGCCGAGACGCTGCTAGATGAGGTTACGCTCTTCGATCTGGTGGATGCCTTGCAGTCGGTGCTGGTCCGTACGCCGCATCGACAGTTGATGGAGATTGCCGCGGACCAACTTACGGTGAAGGACCGGATGAACGCGATTTTGGAAATCCTAGAAGGCAAGGAATCGGTCACCTTCGTGGCGCTGTTCGAAGAGCAAGGGCACAGACTGTTCATCATTGTGACGTTTCTGGCCTTGCTGGAGTTGACGCGGCTCAAGTTAGTCCGGGTGTTTCAGGCCGAGACCTTCGGCCAGATTTTGCTCACCCGCGCGTTTTCGCCGATGGAGCAGGGCGTCGAGGGGGAATTCTCGGATTACGTGTAGGAGGATGGTATGAGTGCAAGGTCGGAGGCGCCGGTATCTGAAGTCGTGCCGGAGCAGGCGGCTGGGGACTTGGTCCTGTTCGAAGAGCTGGCGGATGCCGGTGGCGGCCATGAACAGGCCGTGCCAGGGGGGCAGGCTGTCGAGGCTGTTCAAGCGCCGGCCGCGTCCGATGCGCTCGCGCTGCGGGAGTTGAAGGCGATTCTCGAGACGCTTTTGTTCGTGTCGCACGGGCCGGTGACGGTGGAGCGGTTGGCCTCGGTGCTGGAAGGGGTGCCGAAGGCCGAAGTGCGGCAGGCCTTGCGCAGCTTGCAGGACGAGTTCGACCAGGCGGGACGGGGGTTGCAGATCGTCGAGGTGGCCGGGGGATTCCAGCTCGTTACCCGGTCCGATTATGGTCCCTGGATCAAACGGCTGGAAAAGAACAAGCCGGCCCCGAAGCTGTCGCGCTCGGCGCTGGAGTCCCTGGCGATCATCGCCTACAAGCAACCGATCGTCCGTGCGGAGGTCGAGCAGATTCGCGGTGTGGAAGCCTCTGGAGTCATCCGGACGTTGCTCGAGCGCAAGCTCATTCGCATGGTCGGACGGAAGGAGATGCCAGGGCGGCCCATCATGTATGGAACGACCAAGTATTTTCTCCAGCACTTCGGCCTTCGCGATCTTGCGGAACTGCCGCCGTTGCGGGAGTTCAAGGAACTGGGGGAGCCGGAGCAGGAGATGCTGCCGGTCGGCGACGATCCTCTCATAGTAGTCGGATCTGGCCCCGCCGCCGACGAAGAATCTTCCGAACCAATCGAGCAGGCAACGCTGGAGCAAGTCTGACCGGCGCCCGTTTGCCCGTTGCCGCTGTCCCACCATGGCCCTTGCCCTCCGCCCGCATCCTCCCTAGAATGATCCAGCAAGGGATGACTGCATCTGATGGAACTGCTGCTGCCTGAAAAACCCAGGTCCGTGGCCTCGGATTTGCGCCGTCTGTTGGGCGCCGAGCGGGTGCGCGACGACGCTCCCACGTTGACCGCCTATGCCGTGGACGCCAGCATCTACAAAATCGTTCCGCTGGCGGTCGTGCTGGCGGATTCCGAGGCGGATATCGAACGGGCTTTGGACTATGCGGTCCGGCAGGGGGTGCCGCTGACGCCTAGGGCAGCCGGGACCAATCTCACCGGTTCCGCGATCGGCCCGGGCATCATTCTCGACGTGTCCAAGCTGAACCGGATTCTGGAGGTCAATCAGGAAGAGCGATGGGCGCGTGTGCAGCCCGGGATCGTCTATGCGGAGCTGAATCGACGGCTTGCGCCATCCGACCTGTTGTTCGGTCCGGATCCGTCCAGCGGAGACATGTGCAAATTGGGCGGGATGTTGGCCAACAATTCCTCGGGGCCCCATACCCTCCGCTATGGCTCGGTAAAGGATAATGTCCTGACCTTGAGGGTCTGCCTGGCCTCCGGCTGGCTGGATGCGCATCCCTTGTCTCTGACCGATCCAGCCCTGGCGCAGGTGCTGAGCGACCATCCGTCCTTGCGCGGGGTCCTGCGGCTCGTGCAGGACCATGCGGAGACGATCAGGGCCAAGCGACCGACCGTGAGCAAGAACAGCTGCGGGTATAATCTGTTCGGATTGGTCGATGGGTTGGATCGGGCTCAGTTCGACCTGCCGCGCCTCTTTGTCGGCAGCGAGGGCACGCTGGGAGTCATGAGCGAAGCGACAATCAAACTGGTGGACCGCCCGAAGGCCAGCGCCACGGCCCTGCTGCACTTTCGGCATCTGGAAGACGTCGGGGAGGCGATCCCCCGCCTGCTGGCCCTGTCCCCCAGCGCACTGGAGGTCATGGATGGCAACACGTTGAATCTGATCGGGCGGGCCGCGCATGGCATTCCGTCCGATGCGGCCGCCACGCTGTTGGCCGAATTGGACCAGGAGGCGGGAGGGCCGAGCCTCGAGGAGCTGGCCGGCCGCCTGATCTCGGTCTGCCGACGCTACCGCATGGCTGGGGAGCCGGCGGTAGCCTTTGAGCGGGAACAACGGGATGCCTTATGGAAGGCGCGCAAAGCGCTCTATCCCACGCTCTATCGCTACGATTCCAGGAAGAAGCCGATCAACTACGTGGATGATGTCGTGGTGCCTGCGGAACGGATCGGCGAGCTGATTCGATATCTGGAAGGGTACTTCGGCGCGCAACAAGTCCCCGTCGCCATTTTCGGCCACATCGGGAACGGCAACGCCCACATCGTTCCTTTGCTGGATATCAATAACCAGACCGATTATGTCCGAATGGTTGAGGGTCATCGCGAGATCCACGAGACGGTGCTTACCCGGTTCGGCGGTTCCATCTGCGGCGAACATGGAGACGGGCGGGTGCGGGCCTCGTTCGTCCGCCGGATGTTCGGGCCTGAACTCTATGACCTGTTCCTTCAGGTTAAGCGCAGCCTGGATCCGGCCGGAGTGTTGAATCCCGGGGTGAAGATCAGCGACGCGCCTTTTACCGACCATATCGACTTCCCCCGCCTGGCCAAGCCGTGCGCGACCTGCGCCAAGTGCAATTCCGTGTGTCCGGTCTACGATGTGTTCCAGTCCGAGGACATGAGCGCGCGCGGCTGGTTCGAGATCGTCACGGCCAAGGATTACAGTTACCTGAACTCGAAACGGGTGGTGGAGGCCTGTCTGAACTGCAAGTCCTGCCGGACCGTCTGCCCCGCCGGCGTGGATGTGTCGGATCTGATTCTGAAGCGGCGTGCGGAGCAGCCCAACCGGCTGGCCGGGTATATCTTCAAACTGCAAGCGCGTCGATGGTTGTTCGATCTGTTGTTGAAAGGCGCCGCGTTTACGCAATCGCTTTGGGACCGCCCCTGGCCACGCCTCTGGCTGGAACGGCTCACGGGTCCTATGATGCGCTGTCTGGCCAAGACGGCCAGGATCCCGCATGACTTACGGCTCCCTCGCTTGGCGACCCGGCAACTGCCTGAACGATACCCCGATCTTGCGACATCTGGTGTCGGCGGCGGACCGGCAGGGCGGAAGGTGGCCTACTTTCACGGCTGCGCCGCCAAGTATTTCGACGACGGAGTCGGGGACGCCGTCATCGCCGTTTTGCGCCAGCATGGGATCGAGCCGGTCTTGCCGCCCCAACGTTGCTCGGGAACCCCCATCCAAACGTACGGCCATACCGATCTGGTGCTCGATGCAGCCCGGTTCAATCTGGCCTCCTTCGCGTCCTTTGAAACCGTCGTGACCGGGTGCGCCTCCTGCACCTTGATGCTCAAGGATTATCCCAGGCTGTTCGAGGCCGGTCCGGAGCGGGCCGAGGCCGAACGGCTGGCGGCCAAGGTCAAACACGTGACGGAGGTGGTCGCGGCATCCCCGATATCCGTGCAGTATCGGACCGGGCTTGACCGAAAGCGGGTCACCTATCATTCCTCCTGTCATCTGCGTGCGGCCGGGGTGATGAAGCAGCCGCGACAGGTCTTGGCCAAGCTGCCGGGCGTTGAGTTTGTCGACATGCAGGATGCGGATCGATGCGCGGGAGGGGCGGGGACCTATCTCGTCAAAGATTACACGACCTCGCAGAACATCTTCGAGCGGAAGCGGCGCGCGATCCTGGAAAGCGGGGCGGAGGTGGTGGCGACCAGTTGTCCGGCCTGCATGATTCAATTGAGGAATGGGCTGGATGACCGGGTACGGGTCGCGCACGTGGCCGAGTTGTTGCAGGAGGCCGCACAGGGGCCACCCCCGGTTGGTGCATCTTGACGATCAGGCGGGCAGACTGGGTCTTCCTTCTGGCGGCGGCCCTGGTGGTGCTCATGGTCTCGCTGCTCCCGTCGCCGCGTGAGCGGAATCCGCCGATCCCAGGCACTCCGAAGCATCGCAACCTGACGTCGGAGAAGGACTGTCTCCGATGTCATGCGGCGGGACAGAGCCGTCCCTTGGTCGACCGGCATCCCAAGCGACAGGATTGTTTCCGGTGCCACCGCCAGGAAGAACGAGGATAGAAAGGGAACTATGGTCACGCTCTTGTTGTTCGGGGAAACCTTGCGCCAAGCGACGGGCGAATCCGAGTTCCAGTGCGAGGTCTCGGAGCCGGTGACGTTCAAGGCGTTGCTGGAACACAATCAGGACCGTCTCGGCGGCCTGCTTCCGTTCATGAACAAGGGGGAGTTGCTCATCACGGTCAACCGGAAAGTCGGCGGGCTGGACTCGAAAGTCAAGGACGGGGATACGGTGAAGCTGACCCATCAGTTCAACCCTGTCCACGACGGGGCCATGTGGCAGAATCCCTGAGCAGACGGGGGCAACCTGCATTGACAGGATAGGGTTTTTCCTGTATAGTATGTCTCGTCGTCGTTTCCAACGGTCTGTGGCGGCGGCATGCAGTCGGGTAGGAGACACGGGCCGATATCGGGTCCGCGAGAGTTTGGATTCATTCAGAGTGGCTGGTTCACGATAGTTGTCCCGCCTTGCGCCTTCCACTTGTTGACTCCCTGCCCCCCGCCGCGACCCCAACTAAAGGATGATGCGTGACCACACCAACGATCCATTCATTTCATGACCTCGGCCTCTCCGCCGCGATGTTGCAGGCGGTGGCCAAGGCCGGATATGCCGAACCGACGGCGATCCAGTCCCGTGCCATCCCTCCGGCCCTGGCCGGGAAAGACGTCATCGGCTGCGCGCAGACCGGCACGGGAAAAACCGCCGCGTTTGCAATTCCGATGATCGAGCGGCTCGCCGGGGGGGAGGGTCCGCGTGCCCTGATCCTGGCTCCGACGCGCGAACTGGCGATGCAAATCCAGAAAACTTTCGAACTGCTCGGGCAGCCTAGAGGGGTATACGCCACCCTGATCGTCGGCGGCGCCGATATGGCCCAGCAGGAACGGGCGCTCAGGCAGCGGCCGGACGTGTTGGTCGCCACGCCGGGCCGGGTTCTCGACCACATGTGGCGGGGCAATATCAATCTACTGGCCGTACAGATCTTTGTCCTCGACGAAGGGGATCGGCTGCTGGATATGGGGTTCGCTCCGCAGATCAACCAAATCCTGGACGCGTTGCCGGAAGAACGGCAAACCATGCTCTTCTCGGCGACCATGCCGAGCGATGTGGCCGCGTTGGCCAAGGCCTGCCTCAAACATCCGGCTCGAATCGAAATCGCGCCCAGCGGCACGGTGGCGGCACGGGCCGAACAGCATCTCTTCCATACCAGCCGGGAGCAGAAAACCGTGCTCTTGCGTCGGTTGTTAAAGGAAGAGCCGGGCTCTACTCTGGTGTTCACGCGCACGAAGTCGCGGGCCGATAGGCTGGGTAAGATGCTCCAGGCGGATGGGCTTTCCGTGGCGGTGTTGCACGGGGACCGGACGATGGGCCAGCGGCGGGAGGCCCTGGAAGGGTTCAAGCGGGGACGCTACCGGGTGCTGGTGGCGACCGACATCATGGCGCGGGGCATCCACGTCACCGGGATCGCCCATGTGATCAACTTTGACTTGCCGAACTCCCCCGAGGATTACGTCCACCGTATCGGCCGGACGGCTCGCATCGAGGCCACGGGCCGGGCCTCCAGCTTTGTGACGCCCGAAGAAAAGGGACAACTCCACGCCATCGAAGCCCTGTTGGGTACGCGGGTTCCACTGGGGAAGCATCAGCTCGTCGCTGGTTAAGCGGGGGCTCGCATGTGCCTGATCGGGAGTCCGTGTTAGGCAGCCGGGGCGGGTGGATCGGTAAAGACTCCCATCTGCCGATACTTCTGATCGCGCTGGGCCAATAACTCCTCCACCGGCAGTTCTTCCAACCGCGATAGATGCGTCGTGAGGGCCTTGGCCACTCGTTCCGCCATGGCCTGCGGGTCTCGGTGCGCTCCGCCGGTCGGTTCGGGGAGAATATCATCGATGATCTTGAGGGCCGCCAGGTCGGTGGCGGTCATTTTGAGCGCCGCCGCCGCATCCGGCGCCTTGGCGGGATTGTCCCACAAAATCGCCGCGCAGCCCTCCGGCGAAATCACCGAATAGACGGAATGTTCCAGCATCAGGACGCGGTCGGTGACGCCCAGCGCCAGCGCCCCTCCGCTTCCGCCCTCTCCAATCACCACCGAGATGATCGGTACCCGCAACCGCGCCATGACCAGCAGGTTGCGCGCGATGGCCTCCGCCTGTCCCCGTTCTTCGGCGCCGATGCCCGGGTAGGCGCCGGGCGTATCGATAAACGTGAGGATCGGTCGGCCAAACTTTTCGGCCAGCTTCATGAGGCGCAGGGCTTTGCGGTATCCTTCCGGATTCGGCATGCCGAAGTTCCGCTGCATCCGTTCCTTCAGCGTCTTGCCCTTTTGGTGGCCGATAACCATGACGGAGCGCCCGCCGAATGTCGCCAGCCCGCCCAGGATAGCTTGATCGTCGGCGAACGCCCGGTCTCCGTGGAGTTCTAGGAAGTCGCGGCAGAAGGCGTTGATATAGTCCAGGATCGAGGGACGCTGGGCGTGGCGTGCAATCTGAGTCCGCTGCCAGGGCGAGAGGGAGGCGTAGATCTCCGTTTCGGTCTGGGCGAGCTTGGCCTTCAGTTTGCGGATTTCTTCCTGTGCCGACGCGCGGCCTGCCGCGGCGCCGGCCAGCTTTTCGATCCGCTCCTCCAGCTCGCGGATCGGCTTTTCAAACTCCAGATAGTCCTTCATGATTTTCTTCTAAATCATTCTAGCAAAACGATAAATACTGTCGCTACAGTAACGCTACGGTTCCCTTTCCCAGCAAGTCTTCCACCTCGGTGACGAACTTCTCGCTCGGCGATACGGTGAAGCTGGGGAGCGGGGTCGTATCGGCCTCCAGATCTGGGTTCAGATGGAACGTCAGCGAAATCGCCGCTGGCCCCGGGTGCCGGCTCAGCACGGTATAAAGCTGGTTCAAGCGTTTGGGCGTCTCCGGCGCTTCGCCGATGTGAAGGTGCACCTTGGCTACGGATCTGGCCTGGAGGTCCGGCAGGGCTTCGATCTTGGTGCCCTTGATCCTGGTGCCCTTCTCTGCCCGGTCCACGGTGCCGGTCACTTGGATGATGCTCTCGGCCGTGAGGAGCGGGCCGGCGGCTTGGAAGAGGTTTGGAAACACGATCACTTCGACTAAGCCCTGGGGATCTTCGAGCTGGATGTAGGCCATCCGGTCGCCTTTCTTGGTCGTCAGGCTCTTGATCGTCGTAATGATGCCACAGAGTTTGACTTCTTTGCCATCGGGCGTATCCGCGAGTTTATCCGTGCTCGTGGTCGCAAACTTGGCGATGGCGGCTTCATAGCGGGCCAACGGGTGGGCGGTGATGTAAAACCCGGTCAGCTCCCGTTCGTATTTCAACCGTTGCCCCTGGTCCCATTCCGGCACCTCCGGCAGGCTTTCATCCACGGGCAGCACGGCCCGGCCGGAGGTCGCGTCCACTTCCGGCTCCATCGCTGAAAAAATACTGGTCTGTCCGTGTGACGCGGCCCGTTGGGCCGCTGCCGTCTGGTCCACGGTGCGGTCGAGCACGGCGGCCATTTGGGCCCGCCTTGCGCCGGTGGAATCGAAGGCGCCGGCTTTAATCAGGCACTCGATGGTCCGTTTGTTGATTTTTCGCGTATCCACCCGGTGGCAGAAATCGAAGAATGAGGCATAGTGTCCCTGTTTGGTGCGCGCCTCGATAATGGCTTCGATCGGCCCGTCCCCGACATTCTTGATGGCGGCCAGGCCGAATCGGACGCCCTCCGCGGTGACGGAGAAGTCCTTATCGCTTTCGTTCACGTCCGGCGGCAAGATGCGGATGTCCAACTCGCGGCACTCGGCGATGTACCGCACTACCTTGTCGGTGTTCCCCATTTCGCTGGTGAGCAGGGCAGCCATGAAGTCGGTCGGGTAATGGGCCTTTAAGTAGGCGGTCTGGTAGGTGACCAACGCGTAGGCCGCCGCATGGGATTTATTGAACCCGTACCCGGCGAATTTCTTAATCAGTTCGAACAGGGCCAGGGCTTTGCTCTCGGAAAGCTTGTGTTGCTTGGCGCCCTCCAGGAACTTAGCCTGGAGCTTGTCCATCTCCTCCTGCTTCTTCTTGCCCATGGCGCGCCGCAAGATATCGGCTTGTCCGAGCGAGAAGCCGGCCATCTTGTTGGCGATCGCCATCACCTGCTCCTGGTACACGATGACCCCATAGGTGTCCTTGAGGATCGGTTCCAGCGCGGGGATGCCGAAGTAGGTGACAGGAATCTTGCCCTGTTTGGCTTTGATGAAATCCGGGATCAGATCCATCGGACCGGGGCGATAGAGGGCGATGATGGCGATAATGTCTTCGAACCGGTCCGGCCCGAGCCCGACGAGGAGGTCGCGCATTCCGGCGCTTTCCAGCTGAAAGAGGCCCATGGTCCTGCCGGAGGAGAGGAGGGCGAAGGTCTGGGCGTCATCCAGAGGCAGGGTCGCCGTCGAGAAAAGCGGCCCTTCGGGCTGTCTCGCGTTGATCAGCCGTTCGGCATGGGCGATCATGGTCAGGGTCTTGAGACCGAGAAAGTCGAACTTCACCAGCCCGATCTTCTCCACGTCGCCCATCGAGTATTGGGTCACGATTTCGTCGTTCGCGCCTTTATAGAGGGGCACGTGGTTCGTGAGGGGCTCGTCTGAAATGACGACTCCGGCGGCATGGGTGGAGGCATGTCGTGCCAGCCCTTCCAGCGCGCGGGCCGTCTCCATCAGCTCGGCCACCTTCGGATCGGTCTCCGTCAGCTCCTTGAGGCGCGGTTCCTGTTCCAGGGCTTTGTCCAGGGTCATCTTGAGATCGTCCGGCACCAGCTTGGCGATGCGGTCCACGTCCGCATAGGGCATCTCCAGCACTCGGCCCACGTCCCGGATCGCGGCCTTGGCTTTCATCGTGCCGAACGTGATGATCTGGCAGACGTGGTCCTTGCCGTATTTGTCGATCACGTAGTTGATAACCTCGCCCCGACGGTCCATGCAGAAGTCCATGTCGATGTCTGGGAGGGAGATGCGCTCGGGGTTCAGGAACCGTTCGAACAGGAGGCCGTAGGCCAGGGGGTCCAAGTCGGTGATCCGCAGCGCATAGGCGACCAGGCTGCCTGCCGCCGAGCCGCGGCCCGGGCCGACCGGGATGCGGTGGGAGCGGGCATAGTTGATGATGTCCCAGACGATGAGGAAGTACCCGGCATAGCCCATCGACATGATGACGGTCAGTTCCTCGCGCAGCCGCAAGTCGTACGCTTCGCGCAACGCGCAGGGTGGCCGTTCCTTAAGGCGGTCGGCAAGCCCTTGAAGGGAAAGTTTCTCCAGGTAGCTCTCCCGGGTCTCCCCCTCCGGGACTTTGTACTGGGGGAGATAGCTCTTGTTGAGCGGGAGATTCAGGTCGCACTGTTCCGCGATGCGGCAGGTATTCAGTACGGCTTGCGGCGTCTCGCCGAACTCCGCGACCATCTCGTCGGTGGACTTGACGTAGAGCTGATCCGTGTCGAACTTCATCCGGTTCGGATCGTTTCGCGTCTTGCCGGTCTGCAGGCACAGCATGACGTCGTGCGGCTTGGCGTCGTCCTTTTTCAAGTAGTGGCAGTCGTTGGTGCCGGCGAGGGGAATGCCCAGCTTTTTGTGAATCTCCAGCAGTCCTTTGTTCGCGATGCGCTGGTGCTCCAGCCCGTTGGCCTGGATTTCCAGGTAGTAATGGTCCTTCCCAAAGATATCCTGGTATTCGCCGGCCGCCTTGGTCGCCCCATCCATGTCCCTCTGTCCGATCAGGTAGGCGACTTCGCCGCTCAGGCAGCCGGACAAGGCGATCAGCCCTTCGTGATGTTCCTTGAGCAGCTCCTTGTCCATGCGCGGCTTGTAATAAAAACCTTCCAGATAGGCCTTGCTCACGAGTTTGATCAGGTTCTGATAGCCCTTCAGGTTGGCCGCGAGCAGGATCAGGTGATAGTAGTCGTTATTGGCGAGGCCGCTGTCCTTGGTGGTGCGGCTGCCCGGGGTCAGGTAGGCCTCGCAGCCGATGATCGGTTTTACGCCCCCGGCCTTGGCCTTCTGATAGAACTCGATGGCACCGAACATGTTCCCGTGGTCCGTAATCGCCACGGCCGGCATGTCGAAACCCTTGACCTGCTGGATCAGCGGGTCAATCTGGTTCGCCCCGTCAAGGAGGCTGTATTGGGTATGGAGGTGCAGGTGAACGAATTGGGCAGGCACGGGGGGTCCCTCAGTGGGGAAATTGTAGTCGCCGGGGGGCGGGAAGTCAATGGAAAGGGTGGGGGGAAGCAGGATGGCGAACGGCGCGTGAGTTCGATTGCGGCATAGAGATGTGCACTCTCCAAAGCATAGGGTTTTTAGGCCAAAGATCACTGAGTGTCAAAGTAGTCAAAGTAGGTCTGCAGAACTCGTAGGGCAGGGTTACATTGCCTTGAAACTTCGGGAAGGTATCTGATATTCTTGCCCCGCTTTTGACGCTGCCAACTGCATTACAAGGGAGAGGCCATGGCCGGAATCAAGCGGGCGTTGATTAGTGTCTCGGACAAGACCGGCGTGGTGGAGATGGCCAAGGGACTGGTCGCGCTGGGCGCGGAAATCCTGTCCACCGGCGGCACGGCCAAGGCGCTGCGGGACGCGGGCGTGGCGGTCACGGACGTGGCCGCCTATACCGGCTCGCCGGAGATTCTGGACGGCCGCGTGAAGACCTTGCATCCCAAGATTCACGGCGGTCTGCTCGGGCGCCGCTCGCTGCCGCAGCACGTCGCGCAGATGCAGCAGCATGGGATCGGTCCCATCGATGTGGTCGTCGTCAATCTCTATCCCTTCGAAGCCACTATTGCCAAGCCCAATTGCCTGTTCGAGGAAGCCATCGAGAACATCGATATCGGCGGGCCGTCGATGCTCCGGTCCGCGGCCAAGAACCACGAGGACGTGACGGTCGTCGTAGACCCGGCCGACTATGGCCGGGTGCTGGAGGCGCTCAAGGCCGGGACGGTGACCAAGGATCTCCGTCGGGAGTTGGCCGGCAAAGTGTTCCAGCATACGGCCCGCTACGACAGCCTGATCGCCAGTTATCTGGCGCAGCAGCAGGGGGGCAGCGCCCAGTTCCCGCCCTTGCTGTCGCTGATCTTTGAAAAAGTCGAGACGCTTCGCTACGGGGAGAACCCGCATCAACAGGGGGCCTTTTACCGTGAGTTGGGGGCCCGCGAGCCGTCCGTGTCCCGCGCCAAGACGCTACACGGCAAGGCCATGTCCTATAACAACTTCCTGGATGCGAATTCGGCCTTGGAGCTGGTGAAAGAGTTCACCGACTCGACCGCCGTCGTCATTGTGAAACACAACAATCCCTGCGGCGTAGCCCTGGGTACGAGCCCCGTCGAAGCCTATGTGAAGGCGCGGGAAACCGATCCGGTCTCGGCCTTCGGCGGGGTGATCGCCTTCAATCGGCCGGTGGATCTGGCGGCGGCCAAGGAAATCACCGCCACGTTCGTGGAAGTAGTCGTGGCCCCCGGGTATGAGGCGGATGCGCTGGCCGAACTGAAGCGCAAGAAAGACTTGCGCTTGCTGGATGTGGGGCCGCTCACGGTGGCGGTACGCGACGGCATGGACCTCAAGAAGCTGGTTGGCGGGCTGATCGTGCAAGACCGTGATTTGGGCGCGCTGGGCGACTTGCGCAAGCTGACGGTGCCGACCAAGCGAAAGCCGACGGACGAGGAGTATGCCGCCTGCGCCTTTGCCTGGAAAGTCTGCAAGCACGTCAAGTCCAACGCGATCATCTATGCGCGGGCCGGGCAGACGGTGGGGATCGGAGCCGGCCAGATGAGCCGGGTGGATTCCGTCAAACTGGCCGGCATGAAGGCGGTGCTGCCGGTAAAGGGCTGCGCGATGGCCTCGGACGCCTTCTTTCCCTTCCGGGACGGGTTGGACGCGGCGGCACAGGCGGGGATTACCACGGTTATCCAGCCGGGCGGGTCGATTCGCGACCAAGAGATAATCAACGCGGCTGATGAACAGGGCATCGCAATGATTCTGACCGGGATGAGACATTTCAGGCACTAATCAGGATGTTGAAAAAGGCCTCCAGCTTTGTTCTCGCATCGCTCAAGGCCTCAACGTACTGCCTCCAGTACGCCTCGGCTTTTCGCTCGCTGCAGCCGCGCTGGGCGGCCTTTTTGAACATCCTGTCGGGTGGTCCGGTGCCATCCTTGGATGTTTAATCCTCCTTCTGTTCTCTTTTTCCATCGACACGGGGCTCGCGTGAAGGTACTTGTCATCGGTGGCGGGGGACGCGAACATGCCCTCGTGTGGAAGCTTGCCCAGAGCCCTCGGGTGTCTGCTCTCCTCTGTGCGCCCGGCAATGCCGGCATCGAACAATTGGCGAAGTGCGTTCCGATCAAAGCGGACGATGTGGCGGCGCTGAAAGCGTTTGTGACGACGGAGCGGATCGATCTGACCGTGGTCGGACCGGAGGCGCCGCTTGCCGCGGGCATTGTGGACGAATTCCGAAAGGGCAAGCTCCGCGTCTTCGGGCCGACTCGTGCGGCCGCGCAGATTGAGGCCAGCAAAAGCTTTACGAAAGACCTGCTCGTCCGGCAGCGCATTCCCACGGCTGCGGCGCGCAGTTTCGAGACGCTCAAGCCGGCGCTGGACTATCTGGAGCGACATCCGCTCCCGCTCGTGGTAAAAGCCGACGGGCTTGCGCAGGGCAAAGGCGTCGTTATTGCCGCCAGCCGCGAACAGGCGGCGCAGGCGGTGACGGATATGTTGGAAAAAGATGCATTCGGGCAAGCCGGCCGCCGCGTGGTGATCGAGGAATTTCTGGACGGCGAGGAGCTGACCCTCATGGCCTTTGCCGACGGCAAGACGGTGGTGCCGATGGTGGGGGCGCAGGATCATAAACGGGTGGGGGATGGCGACACGGGACCCAACACGGGAGGGATGGGGGCCTATGCGCCGGCTCCCTTGGCCACTCCGGCGTTGCGCGAGATGGTGTTGCAACAGGTGCTCCGTCCGACGATCGAAGCCCTGTCGAAAATGGGCAGTCCCTTCCAGGGTGTCCTGTACGCCGGCCTCATGATCGTCCGCGGCCAACCCTATGTCCTGGAGTTCAATGCCCGGTTCGGCGATCCGGAAACGCAAGTGGTATTGCCGCTCCTGAAAACTGACCTGGTGACGGTCCTGGAGGCGGTGGTGGAACATCGCCTGGATCAGCTTCAGATCGAGTGGCACGATCGAGCGGCTGTCTGTGTGGTCATGGCCGCCGGCGGATATCCCGGGGCCTATGCGACCGGCACGCCGATTACCGGTCTGCCGAATCTCCCGTCGGCTTCGGATGTCGTAGTGTTTCATGCAGGCACGAAGCGGCAAGACGGAACGGTGGTGACGGCCGGAGGCCGTGTCCTGGGCGTGACGGCGACCGGCAAAGGGTTGGCGGAGGCCCGCGATCGCGCCTACGGCCAGGCGCGCGCCATTTCGTTCGACGGCTGCCACTTCCGGTCGGATATCGGAGCCAGGGCGATTCGGCCCACTGTGTGAAGGCCTTCATGCGATGGGACGGAACGGAATATCCGTGGCACGTGTCCTGAGGTTGACCAAGACCGATCCGTCCGCCATGGAACTGGCCTTGGCGGAGGCGGGCCGCATCGCGCAGGCCGGCGGGGTTTTGGCTGTGCCGACCGAAAGTTTTTATGCGCTCGGCGCATCGGTCGGCTGTACGGCGAAGCAAGCTGACGCGATCGGCCGCATTTGCCGCATCAAGGGGCGGGGGGATGGCAAGCCCCTGCTGGTATTGATTGCAGACCAAGCCCAGCTGGATTCTTTGGTGACGGTGGTGCCTCGTGCCGCAACGGTGTTGATGCAACAGTTCTGGCCTGGTCCGCTCACGATCGTGTTTCCCGCGGCTGAGGGGTTGCCCGATGAGCTGACCGCCGGGACCGGTACGGTGGGGGTCCGGTTGTCGGCGTACCCTATCTTGCAGGAAGTGCTGCGTCGGACCGGTCCTTTAACCGGCACGAGCGCGAACCGATCCGGTGCGCCTCCGGCGAGGACGGCGGAGGAAGTCGGCCAGGCTGTGGGAGGCGAGGTGGATATGATTCTCGACGGAGGGCCGACACCGGCGGCGCGGCCCTCGACGGTGGTCGATGTCAGCGGTGCCATTCGGGTGTTGCGGGAAGGGCCGATCGCCTCTGCGCAGATCCTGGCGGTCCTCGCAGCGGCGGGGCTGGCGTCGTCCCTGTGAGGAATCGGATGACGCCGATCGCCCGGGTAGGTATGATGGGAAAGCTCAACGGGTACGTCACCATTCGAAAAGGAAGGAGTGGACAAGCATGATGTCTGCAATGCGGACCGGCGTTCGGGGACTGGTGTTGGCGGCGGGAATGGCCATGATGCTCACTGGCTGCGACTATTGGCCGCCGGCGCTCCAGGCTCAGATCGAGCAGCTCAAGGCCGAGGTGCAGACGGCGGCCGCCGAACGAGCCAACCTCGATAACCAGCTGAAGGACGCGGTGAAGGCCAAGGAGGAAATCCAGGCGCGCCTGGATGAACTGTCACGGTTGAACCGCGAACTGGCCGGCAACATCGCCAACCTCAAACAAGCCTTGGATGCCGAGCGCGAGAAGACCGCCAAGCTGGGCAAGTCCGGTACGAAGGCGGCCCCCAAGGCGGCGGCAAAGCCTGCGCCGACACCGACGAAGAAGCCGGCGGCCAAGACTCAGGCGAAGACCCATGCCAAGAAAAAAGCCTGAGAGAGTAGCCCTGGACGTCTAGGATGTGCTTGAGGTCGGAGTCGAGGACGACGACGCGCCGGCCGGTTGACTTGATGGGACGCTGCTGCTCGTCCCACCCGTTCCGCTGCTGGGCGAAGGGGCGGCGGCCGGCGCGCTTTCCGAGGAGCCGGCGGTCGGGGCAGCCGGGGTTGCCGTCGGGTCTTTCTTTTGTTCGGATTGGCCGTTCGAGGGTTTCCCGGCTGATTCCGATTGTCCGGGCGGCTTCAGCTTGTCCGAGTAATCGGTAACATACCAGCCGGTTCCTTTGAACATGATAGCCGGGGCCGAGATCACCTTGGTGACCGGTTGTTCGCAACGGGGGCAGACGGTGACCGGCGGGTCGCTCATCTTTTGTTTGATTTCAAAGCGATGCTCGCAGCCCTGACAGATGTATTCGTAAATCGGCACGACTCACCTCATCTCTCTGTAGCTGACGCCGCGAAACCGATCCTCTACGGCCGGAGTCGCCGTTGAGGTAAGTCTTCAATCCGCAAAGTCAATCGCTCACGCTGTCTACAGTCTTCCAGTCTGCTCAGCAGGCGCGCACAGGAACTCATTGTACCCGCTCTTGTCCCATTGTGGGAGGCATGACGGTTACGAGGTCAGCTTCTTCAGCGCGGCCTCCATCCGGTCCATGCCGCGCGCGATGGCCTCCATACCAGTGGCGTAGGAGAGGCGGATGTGGGAAGCGCTGCCGAAGGGCTCGCCGGGCACGACCGCGATCTGGGCATCCTTGAGTAAATAGGTGGCTACGGCGGCCGGCGTGTCGATGGGGGTCTGGCCGTGGCGGCGCTGGAACAGGCCAGCGATGTTGGGAAACGCGTAGAAGGCGCCGGCCGGCATGCGGCAGCTCACGCCGGGCATTTTGTTCAGTCGTTCGACCATCAACCGTCGTCGCCGATCGAACTCGACAACCATCTGTCGAGGGAAGACATCGCCCCCGCGCAGCGCGGCCACGGCGGCCTTCTGCGAGATGGACGTGGGATTGGATGTGCTCTGGCTTTGAATGTCCGCCATGGCGGTAATCAGCGGCTTGGGGCCGGCCGCATAGCCGATGCGCCAGCCGGTCATCGCATAAGCTTTGGAGACGCCGTTGACGACCACAGTCCTTGCGGCGATCTCAGGGCTCAAGGTGGCGATGCTGATGTGCTGCGCTCCGTCATAGAGAATCTTTTCGTAGATCTCGTCGGAAATAACGACGAGATCGTGTCGAAGCGCGATGTCGGCGATGACTTCCAGCGTGGCGCGGTCGTAAGTGGCACCGGTCGGATTGCTGGGGCTGTTGACGATGATGGCCTTGCTCCTGGACGTCAGGTGCGCCTCCAGCAGGGCCCTGGTGACGGCGTAGCCGGAGTCCTCGCTCGTTTCCACCAACACCGGGGTCGCATCGTTCAGGAGGACTTGATCGCGGTAGGAGACCCAAAAAGGCGAGGGGATGAGGACTTCATCGCCCGCGTCGAACAGGGCCTGTGCCAGGTTGTAGAGCGTATGTTTGGCGCCGCAAGACACCAAGACCTGCGATTTTTCATACTGCAATCCCTGTTCGGTCTGGAATTTGTCGACGATGGCGCTTTTGAGTTCATCGATCCCGGAAGATGCCGTGTATTTGGTGAACCCGGCCCGGATCGCGGCCTCCGCCGCCGCCTTGACCGGTTCGGGCGTGTCGAAGTCCGGCTCGCCCGAGGCGAAGTCGATGACGTCGAGGCCTTGGGCCGCCATCGCCTTGGCGGTTGCGGTGATGCCGAGCGTCGGCGAGGGGAGGATGCGTCCGGCGCGGGCTGCCAGTTTCATGCGGTGGGCCTCCGCAGACGCTGGCGCAAACGATCGGCGACCTCGGGGTGCACGAAGTCCTTGAGCGAGCCGCCCAGCCCGCCGACTTCCTTAATGATGCTGGAGGTAAGATACGAATATTCTTCGCTGGGCATGAGGAACACCGTTTCAAAGTTATTGTCCAGTTTGCGATTGATCAACGCCATCTGAAACTCGTACTCGAAATCCGCGATGGCCCGCAAGCCTCGAATCACGGCATGGGCGCTGTGCTGTCGGAGGTACTCGACCAGGAGTCCGTCGAAGGCCTCCACCTCCACATGGGACAAATTCTTGGTGACCAGTTTCACCATCTCGACGCGCTCGGTCAAATCGAAGAGCGGCCGTTTACTGGGGTTCAACGCCACGGCGACGATCACCCGATCGAAGACCCGGCGGCTCCGTACGATGATGTCCGTGTGCCCGTGGGTGACGGGGTCGAAGGTGCCTGGATAGACCCCGATCTTCATGGGGCGAGGGTCTCCTCCTGGCGGGGGCGGAATAGCGACAGCGTCGTGTCTCCATAGCGATAGCGCCGGACGATCACCAGCCCGTCGATGACCGGTTCGGTCTTCGAGCCGTGTTCCAGCACCAACGTGGCGGTGGACTGGAGGCTCAGGTGCTGGCCGATGGCGGACAGCAAGGCGGAGGCGCCTTCGTCGTCATAGGGTGGGTCGGCAAAAATGATGTCATAGGCCGACTCCGCCGCAGTCCGGCGCTTGAAAAAAGTTTCGGCCGTGCAGGGGTGGATGGTGGCCTGGGTGCTCAGTCCGCAGAGTTCAAGATTGGCGCGCAGGACCTTTAGGGATGAGATATGAGGCTCGACAAAGGAGGCGTGCCTGGCCCCGCGACTCAGGGCTTCGATGCCGATCGCGCCAGTGCCGGCATAGAGATCCAAGACCCGCGCTCCGGCGAGCCGAGGGCTGAGGATCGAAAACAGCGCTTCCTTGACGCGGTCGGAGGTGGGGCGCAACCCTGGGCCCTTCGGTCCCATCAGGCGTCGCCCTCTCTGCGCGCCGGCAATCACCCGCATGGTTTGCTCTCCGAGAATGAATCGTGGCTGACTCTATCACAGCGATTTTTCATGGGTCAAGGCAACGAAAGAGCCGGTCTTTACCGTGGGAACCGAGGGGAGTGATCGGCGGACGGAGTCCGACAGGGAGGCGGTCGGCTGGCCCATTTTGACGGAGGCTGGCCTAACGCCTATAATTGCGCGGCGCGGAGGGCGACTTGGTGAACGTGGTATGGGAGAAGCAAGGGAACAGCGGCGGTGGAATCGCTGAGGGGTGCCGCGGCTGAGCCTCGGAGGCTCAGCGCGTCGGCACCGGCTGCAACTCTGGGGCGGTCAGGCTCTTGCGTCGATTCATGGAGATGGTGCGGTCGATGATCGAACCGCAGTTGATGCATTTCCAGGCGTAGAAGATGAGGAAGAAATCGGAAAAACGTTCCGACATCATCAGCCCGCTACATTTGGGACATTCCATGGCATCCTCCCTAGCCATTAGTGCAGTACTGTGGCGGTTATTGAAGCAAATATCAGACCATGGGAGTCAATTAAGTAATATCAATGTGTTATGTCATTGGTGTCCAGAGCGAAGGGCGTCATAATAATGGCAGTGGTTCCAAAAAATGTCACTTTGCTGAGTTAAAATTGTCACACATAAGTGGTTTTCCGCCTGTGTATGCGGAGGGATGGAGTGGAGAAAAACCATCGTCCAGGAGGGATCAGCCGGTGGCCTGAGAGCGAGCGGCCCCGCGAACGGCTGGCTCGTGAAGGGCCGGAATCCCTGTCCGATGCACAACTCTTGGCCATTCTCTTGCGCGTGGGGCGTCAGGACCGGTCCGCGGTGCAGGTGGCGATGGATCTGTTGGCGCAATCGTCCGGGTTGGGGAGTCTGGCGAGCCAGGGATTCGAGGAACTCTGTCAGGTGCCGGGGATTGGCCCGGCCAAGGCGGCACAATTGAAGGCGGCCATCGAATTGGGCAAGCGCGTGCTGGCGGCCCCGCTTTCGACGGGGACGCGCATCGGGTCCAGCCAGGACTTGTTTGCGCACTATTATCCGCTCCTGCGCGATCTGCGGCACGAGATCTTCAAGATCATCTTGCTGGATGCGAAACACGCCATCATTCGGGACGCGACGGTGTCCGTGGGAAGCCTCACGCTCAGCATCGTTCACCCGCGTGAAGTGTTTACCTTGGCGGTGCGGGAATCGGCGGCGGCCGTAATCTTTTTGCACAATCACCCCAGCGGCGACCCGGCTCCCAGCCAGGAAGACCGGCTGCTGACCGAACGGCTGGTCTCGGTCGGCCAGCTCCTGGGCATTGCCGTGCTGGATCACCTGATCGTCGGGGACGGCCGCTATGTCAGTTTCGCCGATCAGGGTTGGTTGAGCGAGCGGAGCGGTCCGTTGCCAGCCGGCACCGCGCTTCCGGCGACGCGTCGGCCCGGACGTCGACCGCAAGCCGCAAGGAAGCGGCCCGCAGCCGGCGGGCCAAACGCCTGATGAACGGGAAGGGGAGAGGCCGCGAAAACCATTTGCGGGGACCCGTGGGTTTGCTATAAGCTCGCCGCGAGATGTCGGCAGGGGGGTGGTCGAGGATGACCAACCACGGGCCAAGGGAGCAGCGGACGGTCCTGGCGGGGCCGACATTCGGTGTGTGCCTGGTCCTGGCCGTCTCTGTGATCGTGGCGACCGTGCTGGCATTCTCGTCTTGGCCGCTTGCCGCCGCTGCACGCCTCACCAGCGCCGCTTCGACGCCCCTGGGAAAAGGGGTATTCCTCGTCGCCAGTCCCAGTCTCGTGGATCCGAACTTCCGCCGAACGGTCATTCTGATTTGCGACCATAGTTCCGCGGGGACGCTGGGCCTAATCCTCAATCGTCCGACCAATCTCCTCTTGTCTGAAGCCCTGTCCGACGTGCCGTCCCTCCAAGGCACGGCCCATCTCTTGTTTGCCGGGGGACCGGTCCAGCCGGACGCGATGCTCATGCTCTTCCGGCTGGTGCAGGAACCGGCGCAGGCGCGCCGGGTGTTGGATGGCATCTACCTCGGGGGTAATCTTAAGGATCTCGAACGGATCATCGTGAAGCCGGCGCCGGCCGAGACGTTTCGGGCTTTTGCCGGCTATGCTGGGTGGGGGCCAGGACAACTGGCATCGGAAATGGCCCAAGGCTCTTGGCGGGTGCTGCCGGCGGATGCCACGAGCATCTTCGAGAAAAATCCGGCCGATCTTTGGCAGGAGTTGAACGACAGGCCGGAACTCCCCGGCCAGATCCAAGCCTTGGACCGGCGGGGACGGTCCGGGACCCGGTCCATCGTCGGAGTTGATGCGCATGTTCCTGAAACCCCAGGTGCGGGCTGAACAGGGAGGTGCCATGAAAGAATTGACCACCAGCAACATCCGTAACCTCGCGCTCGTGTCCTATACGGGCGCGGGGAAAACGTCGTTGGTCGAGGCTCTCCTCTATACGGCCGGGGCCATTCCCGCGATGGGATCGGTGCCCGGGGGCACGACGGTTTGCGATTACGAGCCGGAGGAAGTGCACCACAAGGTGTCCATCGGCGCATCGGTCGCGCACTTCGATTGGAAGGGGGTGCGGGTCAACGTCATTGACGCCCCCGGGGCCCTGAGCTTCATGGGCGAGGCCAGGATGGCGCTCCGGGCCGTCGATGGCGTCCTGATCGTGGTCAGTGCGGCAGCCGGCATGAAGACCGAGCTGGAAAAGATTTGGCCCACCGTCAAGGAGTTGGCCTTGCCTTGCCTGTTGTTCGTGAACGACCTCGATAAGGATCGGACCCTCCTTGGGCCGGTGCTGGAGAGCTGCGAGAAAGCGCTCGAATTCAAAGGGCTGCCGGTGGCGGTCCCGATCGGGGAAGGGCCACAGTTGGAAGGGGTGGTGGACCTTATCGGAGGGGCGAGCTGGCGGCCGGTCAAAGACAGTCCCAAGGTGCAGCAGGGGACGATTCCCGCAGCCTTGGCCGGCCAGTGCGCGGAGGCGCGCAAGAAACTGGCGGAAGGGGTGGCGGAGACGGATGACCGGTTGCTGGAAAAGTATCTGGCCGAAGGCGATCTGACGGGGGAAGAGCTCACCAAGGGGTTGAAGAATGGGACACAACGGCTGAGCTTTCTGCCGGTTCTCTGCGGCTCGGCGGTGCGGAACATCGGCTCGACCTTGCTGCTGGACATGCTGGCCGGGTGCCTGCCGTCGCCGGTCGAGCGGGCGGCTCAGACGCCGCTGGCCGGGCTCCATCCCCAGACGGGGGAGCCGGTGACGCGTCGCGCCGATCCGGCCGAGCCCATGTCGGCCTTCGTCTTCAAGACCATCATCGATCCGTTCATGGGACGGTTGAGCTATGTGCGCCTGCTCTCCGGGACGCTGGCGGCGGACGCGGCTTTCTACAATTCGACCCGCACAGTGAAAGAAAAAGGCGGCCACGTCTTCTGGATTCTCGGGAAGAAATATGTCCAGGTGCCGGCGCTGAAGGCCGGGGAGATCGGCGCCATCGGCAAACTCAAGGACACCCAGACCGGCGACACGATCTGCGATGACCATCATCCAGTCAAATATCCGAGCCCGCACTTATCCAGGCCGGTTATGTCCTTCGCCTTGGAGCCGAAGTCCAAGGCGGATATCGAAAAGGTCAGCCTGGGGCTCCACAAGCTGGTGGAGGAGGACCCGACCTTGGAGTTCATCCGCAACAACGAAACCAAGGAAATGATCCTCAGCGGCATGGGCCAGTTGCACGTGGACGTGACCTTCGAGAAACTGCGGCGGAAGTATGGCGTGGACGTCAACATCCATACGCCGAAGGTGCCCTACAAGGAAACGATCCGAAAAATGGCGCAAGCCCAGGGGAAGTACAAGAAACAAACCGGCGGGCACGGCCAGTTCGGGGACTGCTGGCTCCAACTCGATCCCTTGCCGCGCGGGAAGGGGGTTGAGTTCGTCAACAAGGTGGTCGGCGGGGCTATCCCCCGCAACTTCATCCCGGCGGTGGAAAAGGGAGTCATCGAAGCCTCGCACGAAGGAATTCTCGCCGGGTTCCCGGTGGTGGACCTGCGCGCGACTGTCTATGACGGGTCCTACCATACGGTGGACTCATCGGAAATGTCGTTCAAGATTGCCGCCTCGATGGGCTTCAAAAAGGCCCTGGAGACGGCGCAGTCGATCCTGTTGGAGCCGATCATGACGGTGGAAGTGACCACGCCGGACGACGCGGTGGGCGCCGTGATCGGGGATTTGAATTCCCGCCGTGGCCGCATCCTCGGTGTCAACGCCTCAGGGGCCACCGAGACCATCAAGGCCCTGGTGCCCCTGGTCGAGCTGCTGAAATACACGCCCACGCTCAACTCCATCACCGGCGGCCGCGGCAGCTATGCCATGGAATTCCATGCCTACGAAGAAGTCCCCCGCGACCAGGCCCAGCGCATCATCGACGAACACAAAGCAGCCAAGGCGGCCAAACAAGCCGTGCACCAGTAGCCGAGAACATATATTGAAGTTAGTATCCACGAATCCAGACGGGGTTCCTGGTGATAAGGAGGGCGAGGATAAGCAAAGGAGTGTGGAAACGGCGTGTCCCAGCCGGTTGGAAAAACGGGGGAGTTTGGCGAACCGGCATCTTTAAATCTGTTCTAGCGGATGACGGATTAGAATTTGCTGAATACATTCTTCACAACGGACCAACAGCTCGGATACCCAAGCATGAAGTTGAACGTGTTCTCCTTGTTGGGCTAGATCACTATGGCGGAGGCAAAATCTGGGGACCATTCAACATTAAGCCAGAAGCATGCCTCCTGGCAGGCAAGAAAGTCTCAATGAACATTGTTGAATGACAAAGATGTCCAAGCGCGATTAAAGACGGGGCCAGACCAAGAAGCGGTCTGGCCCCGTTCTCTTTTTCTCTCTTCGCCGCAGATGGAAAAGTTTCAGGGGTGGCCTGGTTGATCCCCCACTGCGCGCATCGAGCGAGCACATTCTGATCGTGCGGGCTCTGCGAGCACAGGGGATTAACCAGGCCGCCCCTTTCTGCCCTTCCTCAGCCGTGGCGGTCTTGAATCAATGGAAGGATGGGGGAGTAGGGCAGACGGAGCGGGCGACGACAGGAGCCGCTGGCGTCTCCTCACTTGTCGCTGGGTTTCAGCACCACATAAAACGCGCGGGTTTCGCGCAGGACGCGCAGCAGGATCGTTTCGCCGCGCCGGACCTGTTTGACCGCCGCCGAAAACTCGCTGACCGTGCCGACCTCGCTGCGGTTCACTTCCTTGATCAGGTCGCCCTCCCGCAAGCCCTCCGTGTAGGCGATGCTGCCCATGTCCACCTTGGCGATCAATACCCCCTTGGTGTCGCGCAGCTTGAACTTCTCGGACAGCTCGGCGGTCAGATCCTGCACGTCGATGCCCAGCTTCATCTCGGCGCGGGAGGCGGGGAGGGAGGCGACGATGGGGGCATCCTTCCGTTCGGTCAGGGCCACGGCTAGCGTCTGCCGCCGTCCGTCGCGGACCACTTCGATGTAGGTGGTGGCGCCCGGTTCCAGCGCGGCGATCAGGCGGGACAAGGCGTTGGGCGTGTCCACGACCTTGCTGTCCACCTTGGTGATAATGTCGCCCGGCTTGATGCCGCCGCGCGCCGCCGGATCGTGCTCGAACACCTCGTTGACCAGGACCCCTTCGTTTTCCGAGACGCCGAACTTGGCGGCCAGCTCGACCGTGACCGGTTGAATGCCGACGCCCAGCCAACCTCGAACGACCTTGCCGTGAGTGCGCAGTTGCTCGAAGACCTGTTTGGCCATGTTGGAGGGGATCGCGAAGCCGATCCCCTGGGCGAAGTTGATGATGGCCGTGTTGATCCCGATGACCTCGCCGTGGACGTTGAAAAGGGGACCGCCCGAATTGCCGGGATTGATGGAGGCGTCGGTCTGGATGAAATTCTCGTACCGCGACAGGTTCATGTTCTCCCGGCCCATGCCGCTGACGACGCCCAGGGTCACGGTGCGCTCCAGACCGAAGGGATTCCCCACGGCCAGCACCCACTGGCCGACTTTCACGGAGCCCGAGTCGCCGAACGTCGCGCTGGGGAGGGGGCGATCGGTGGATACCTTCAGCACGGCCAGGTCCGTGTCCGGGTCCTTCCCAATGACCTGCGCGATGAGCTTGGTGCGATCCGAGAGGCGCACTTCGACTTCGTTGGCCTCGCTGACCACGTGGTTGTTGGTGAGGATATAGCCGCTTCCGTCGATAATCACGCCCGAACCGGTGCCGGGAGAATTGGGCGGCGGCCGGTCCTTCGGGCTGTCTTTGGAACGCCCCGGGCCCGGGGAGGGCAGGATATTGACGACCGAGGGCTTGACCCGTTCGGCCAAGTCCGTGATCACCCCCTGCATCTCTTCCAGCATGCGGAGCCCGTTGCTGTCCGCGTCGGCCGGCTGCGGCAAGGGCCAGGCAACGAGGGCGCAGAGGATGAAGGCGATTCGCAGGGTTTTCAGCATCATGGGCGAGGCCTCTCTCTTATGCCAGGGCGCGCTGACGTTGGGTGAAGAGTTGCATGTCGGTCTGCAAGTCGTCCCGCCGGCCGATCAGGATGACGATGTCGCCGGGATGAAGCGCAATACTGTCCGGCTGGGCCAGGATGGCGGTTCCCCGGAGGATCGCGACGACGTGAGTGGAAGCGGCCAGTCCGAGTTGCGCGGGCGAGCGGCCGCCGGCTGAAGCCCCATGGCTGACCACGACCCGTTCCAGGGAGGCGGTGCGGGTGAACAAGTCATGCTGGACCTTGAGCAATGTCTCGCGAAGGGTTTCGGCCTCCAGTTCCCGCATCAAGGCTTCCACTTGGCCCAGGTCGCCTTTGAGGAGGCGAATTCTGGAGGCGGCCTCGGCGAGGAGGTGGGTGATCTCTTGCCGGTTGGCGTCAGAGTTCGTTGCCGCGCCGTTTTCTGTCAGGCGGGCGATGATGTGCTCGCCGACCCTCTGGTGGATGGATTCGATCTGTTGATCCACGACCGAGGCCTGCCAGTGGAGCTTGAGGATCTGCACTTTCCGATTCACACGCTCGGACACGGCAATAATGACTTCGTGCAGCCCGGTGAGGGTGATGGTGAGTTCTTTACGGATGCGATGGAGGAACTCGGTCGTCATGGGCTTATTGGACCTTATTTACTCGCCGCGGTCAAATGTTCAGCGTCGGATAAGATCGATTATGTCAACTCTTGGATTGGCCGATCTTCGTTTCGGTCCCGCTCAGGAGCCGTTTGATATTGTCCTGGTGCTTCCAGTAGATTGCTCCACTCACTGCGATCGTAAAAGCTACGAAGGCCGGGCTCCTCCCGGCCGTCCATGCGCCAATCGGAAGCAGAGCAAATGCGGTCAAGGCTGCCCCCGACGAATAGCGCCAGATTCCGACCGTGATCAGCCAGGTGGCCAAGAGCATGAGTCCCAACCAAGGGGCCACGCCGGCGACCGCCCCCATGGCGGTAGCGACGCCTTTGCCGCCGTGGAAACCCAGAAAGACCGGAAACAAATGGCCCAGGATGGGCGTCACCGCTACGGCCAGAATCAGCGGCTCCTGGTTCAGGCTCTGGACAGCAATCCACCCGACCAGCCAGCCCTTGCCCATATCGCCGATCAGGGTCAGGAGGCCGGCTGTTTTTCCGGACACCCGCAGCACATTGGTAAACCCGATGTTTTTGCTGCCGACGGTGCGCGGGTCCGGCAAGCCCAAGCCCTTGGACACCAGGACCCCGAACGGGATGGCGCCAAGCAGGTATCCGGCTACCGCCAAACCGGCGGCGATCCATTCTTCAGCCATCTCAGCGGCTCAATTGTCTGCGCGGTATTGTTCAAGTGATGCTAGATGTATTTCGAGGCGACCTGCCGCCAAAAGCTGGCGAGGTATTGGCCGCCGGAGAGTAAGCCAAGTGCCAGGGCCAGGTATAAGATGGTTGTCCCCAGAAAGTGCAAAGGCCAGGCGACGGCGGTCAGGCTGTCTTCCAGGATGAGCATGACGATGGCCACCACTTGCATGACCATCTTCCACTTCCCGATCGTCTCCGCCGCCAAGACCACCCCTTCCGTCGCCGCAATGGCTCGGACCCCGGTCACCGCCAGCTCCCGCGCGATGATGACGATCGCCACCAGGGACGCCACCCGCTCGAACTGGACCAGCAGGATGAGACCGGACAGGACCAGCAGCTTGTCGGCGATCGGGTCCAAAAGCTTGCCCAACGTCGTGATCTGGCCGGTGCGTCGCGCCACGTAGCCGTCCAGCAGGTCCGTAACCGCGGCCACCACGAAGACGAAGGCGGCGGCCAGGGACCGGTCCGGCGTGGGATCGGCGAAGAGGGCGACAAACACGGGGATCAAGAGGATGCGCGCGAAAGTCAGGAGATTGGCCAGGGTGGCGTTGCTGGCCAAGGTGGCCCGCGTGGTAGCCAGGAGGCTGGGGGCTGAGTCCGTCGCGCGCATGTCCTATGACCGCTCCAATTCGGATTCGGACGATTTCAGACGACGCCGCTCTTCAACAGGTCGTGCAAATGGATGATGCCGGCGATGCGGCCTGAGTCCTCCACCACCAGGGCGGTGATGGAATACTGCTCCATGATCTGCAGGGCCTTGGCCGCCAGTTCGTCCGGTCCGATGGTCTTGGGCCGTTTCGTCGCCAGATCGCCCGCGCGGGCCGTGGCCAAATCCATGCCCTTTTCGAGAACCCGGCGCAAGTCTCCGTCCGTGATGATGCCCAGGAGTTGGCCTGCCTGGTCGACGACGGTGGTCATGCCGAGCTTCTTGGCCGTCATCTCCAGGATGGCATGATGGGCGGAGGCCTGGCCCGACACTTGCGGGATCGCCGCGCCCTGATGCATGAGGTCCCGAACTTTGAGCAAGAGCCGGCGGCCAAGCGTGCCGCCCGGATGAAATTGCGCGAAGTCGTCTTCCTTGAACCCGCGTTTTTGCAGCAAGGCAATGGCCAGGGCGTCTCCCATGGCGAGCGTAGCCGTCGTGCTGGCGGTCGGAGCCAGGCCCATAGGACAGGCCTCCTCCGGCACCGAAACGTCCAGGACGACCTCGCTGTTCTTGGCCAGCGTGGACTGGACCCGCCCGGTCATGGCGATCACGGGGATGTTCAGACGCTTGACGAAGGGCAAGAGCTTGAGCAGTTCTTCCGTCTCGCCGCTGTTGGAGATGGCGATCAGCGTGTCGCGACGGGCCAGCATGCCCAGGTCGCCGTGAATGCCCTCGGCCGGATGGAGGAAGAAGGCCGGGGTGCCGGTGCTGGCCATGGTGGCGGCGATTTTCTGTCCGATAAGGCCGGACTTGCCCATGCCCGAGACCACGGTTTTTCCGGTGCAGCCGTACAGCAAGTCCACGGCTTCGGTGAACCGGTGGTCGAGTCGTTCGACCAGGCCGGCGATGGCCTTGGCCTCGATCGCAAGCACGCGTTTGCCTTCCGGAACGCTCATGCCGTCGGTGCGCCTTTCCCTGCCGCCTCGCAGATCCTGAGCAGCCGCTCCAACAGCGGCTTCAATGCGTGCAATGGCACCATGTTGGGGCCGTCCGACAAGGCGACGTCCGGATTCGGATGGACTTCCATGAAAAATCCGTCGCAACCCGCTGCCGCCGCGGCGCTGGCCAAAGGAGTGATGAATTCGCGCTGCCCCGAGGACTTGGTGCCGGCGCCGCCCGGCAACTGGACGCTGTGGGTGGCGTCGAAGACCACCGGGTAGCCGAAGCTCCGCATGATCGGCAGCGCGCGCATGTCCACGACGAGGTTGTTGTAGCCGAAGGAGGAGCCCCGCTCGGTCAGGATGATACGCCGGGTGCCGGCCTCTTCCAGCTTCTTGACGGCGTTGCCCATTTCTCCCGGCGACAGGAACTGGCCCTTCTTGACGTTGACGACCCGGCCGGTCTTGGCCGCGGCGACCAGCAGGTCGGTCTGCCGGCACAGAAATGCCGGAATCTGAAGCACGTCGACCGCCTCCCCTGCCCGCGTGGCCTCCTCCGGCCCATGCACATCCGTGAGCACCGGCACGCCCACTTGCTCGCGCACTTTCTTGAGCACGGCGAGTCCGGCCTCCAACCCGGGACCGCGGAAGGACGCGATGGAGGTCCGGTTGGCCTTATCGTAGGACGATTTGAAGACATAGGGGATGCCGAGCGCACGGGTGATCTCGGCAATGCGTTGGGCGGTCTCGAGCGCCAGCCCTTCGCTTTCGATGACGCAGGGGCCGGCGATGAGGAAGTGACGGTGCGAGGCGCCGATTTTGAACGGGCCGAGGTCTACGTCATGCATGGCAGATCCAATGATAAATGATGAACGATGAATGATGAACGGCAGAGCTGCCGGCTCTTTCATGAATTTCGTTCATCATTGTGCCTTCAGCATTCATCGTCATTGTTCAGTGTCCGCATTTGCGTCGCAGGGCCGCGCCGATGAACGCGCTGAACAGGGGGTGCGGCCGGTGCGGGCGCGAGGTGAATTCCGGGTGAAACTGCGTGGCCAGGAACCAGGGGTGTCCCTTGAGTTCGACGATTTCCACCAGGCGTCCGTCCGGAGACAGGCCGGACAACACCAGGCCCTTGGCGGTCAATGGCTCCCGGTAGGCGTTGTTGAACTCGTACCGGTGACGATGGCGCTCGCGCACCTCCGTGACGCCGTAGGCCTTGTGGGCCAAGCTGCCCTCCTCGATCCGGCAGGGATAGGCGCCCAGTCTCATGGTCCCGCCCATTTCTTGCACGGCCCGCTGGTCGGCCATCAGGTGGATCACCGGGTGCGGACTTTGCGGGTCGAACTCCGAGCTATTCGCGCCGGTGAGGCCGGCGACGTTCCGCGCCATCTCGATCACCGCGCATTGCATGCCCAGGCAGAGGCCGAGGAACGGCACGCCCCGTTCGCGCGCGAAGCGGATGGTTTCGATCTTGCCCTCGATCCCGCGCACGCCGAACCCGCCGGGAATCAGGATGCCGTCCGCGTCCCGCAACAGCCGTTCGTTCCCCACTCGTTCGATCTCGTCCGATTCGAGCCAGTGGATGGTGACGCGCGTTTCATGGTCGATGCCCCCGTGCACGAGCGCCTCGGTCAGGCTCTTGTAGGATTCCCTCAAGCCTATGTACTTGCCCACGAGCGCGATGGAGACTTCGTGCTTGGGATACTTGATCTTCTGCACCATCGCATCCCACTCGCGGAGGTTGGGCGGACCTGTCTCCAGGTGCAGCAGTCGGATGATCAGCTCGTCCAAGCCCTCCTTGCGGAAGACGATCGGCACTTCATAGACCGTCTCCACGTCCTTGGCGGTGATGACCGCGTCTTTTTCCACGTTGCAGAAGAGGGCGATCTTGGCTTTCAGTTCGGGCGGGATATACCGGTCGGTCCGGCACAAAAGGATATGGGGCTGAATGCCGATTTCCCGGAGCTTGTTCACCGAGTGCTGCGTGGGCTTGGTCTTGAGCTCGCCGGACGCGCCGATATAGGGGACCAACGTCAGGTGGATATAGAGGACGTTCTCGCGCCCCACGTCGTAGGGCATCTGGCGGATCGCTTCCAGAAACGGCAGGCTCTCGATGTCGCCGACGGTGCCGCCGATCTCGACGATCGTCACGTCCACGCCCCGGGCGACCTGCATGATCGACCGCTTGATCTCATCCGTGATGTGGGGCACGACCTGGACCGTGCCGCCCAGATAGTCTCCGCGCCGCTCTTTCGTGATGACCGCGTTGTAGATCCGGCCGGTCGTGTAGTTGTTCTCCTTGGTCAAGGTCAGCGAGGTGTAGCGTTCGTAATGGCCCAAGTCCAGGTCGGTCTCCGCTCCGTCGTCGGTGACGAATACTTCCCCATGCTGGTACGGATTCATCGTGCCCGGGTCCACGTTGATGTAGGGGTCCAGCTTCAGGAACGTGACCTTGAGCCCCCGACTTTCCAACAGGTTGCCGATCGAGGCCGAGGCCAGGCCCTTGCCCAGCGACGAGACCACGCCGCCGGTCACGAATATGTACTTGCTGCTGGTGGCCATGTCACCCTCCGCCTGAATGCCCTACGGTCCGGATTGATTGCCTCATGACGACGTGGCGGAACAAGGCGCCAGCCGTTCCAAGGTCTTGGCCGCGTCCTCCAAATCTTGCGGCGTGTCGATCCGCAGCGAGGGATGCTGCGTGTCCCAGACCCGGATGCGGATGCCCTGTTCCAGCGCCCGCAATTGCTCGAGCTTCTCGGCCTCTTCAAGCGTGCCGGTCGGCAGCCCGGCGATCCGCAGCAGCGTCTCGCGCCTATAAATGTAAATGCCCAAGTGCACATAATGCAACCCGGACTCTCCCGGCGTGGGCTCCCCGTCCCGCACGTGGGGGATGGGCGCGCGCGAGAAGTAGAGGGCGTGGCCCTCGCGATCCGTGACGACTTTCACGATGCCGGGGTTGGCGATCTCATCCGCCGTCGTCAGGCGCCGTTTGAGGGTGCCCATTTCGGCCTGGCTGTCGAGAAACGGCCCGATCAAATCGCCGAAGAGGCCTGGGTGCAGCGCGATCTCGTCCCCCTGTAGGTTGACGAAGACCTCCCCCGGAACCTGGCGGGCCACGCCTGCGACCCGGTCGGTCCCGGTTCGATAAGGCTCCTGCGTGAGAATGACCCGGCCTCCGAAACCCGTGACGGCGTCGCGGATTCGTGGGTCGTCGGTGGCCACCAGGACCTGGCGGATGTGCGGGACATCCCGCACCCGTTCGTAGACGTGCTGAATCATGGGCTTGCCGGCAAGACGGGCCAGGGGCTTGCCGGGAAAGCGCGACGACCCATAGCGGGCCGGAATGACGACGGTGACCGATGTCGTTGGGCTAGCCATGTCGCAGGGCCTCGGTCAGTTGCGCCGCGGTCGTCGTCGCCGTGCCTACCATGCCGACGACGATGCCGGCCGCCTGATTCGCCAGGATCGCGCTGTCTCTCAGAGACGCGCCGGTCGCCAGAGCCAGCGCCAGGGTGCCGATGACCGTGTCTCCTGCGCCGGTCACGTCGAAGACTTGCTGGGCCATCGTCGGAATATGCCAGGCCGCTCCGTCCGGCTCGAACAGGCTCATCCCCTTCTCGCCTCTGGTAATGAGAACCGAGTGACAGCCCAGCCGTTGGCGGATAATTTCGCCGGCTTCGGTCACGGATAGGTCGTCCTCGGCCTGGATGCCAGCGGCTTGTCCCGCCTCCAGATGATTCGGGGTCATGACCGTCACGCCTTTATAGTAGGCAAAGTGTTCGACCTTGGGGTCCACGATGATCGGGATGCGGCGGAGCGCGGCCAGGCGGGTCAACTCGGCCATAAGCGGCGCCGTGACCACGCCTTTGGCGTAATCGGAGACGACTAGGCAGGAAATGTGTCGCAGTCGGGACTCGACGTGCCGGATGAGGCGGCGCTGGATCGCGTCTTTAATCTCGACCGCCCGCTCGATGTCGAAGCGGACGATTTGCTGATGGTGGGCCACGACACGGGTCTTGCAGGTGGTCGGCCGGTCCGGATCGACCACGATGCCGCTTCTGGAGGTCGGTCCGCCGCCCAACTGCTTGAGCAGGCGTCGCCCCTCCTCGTCCGATCCCACCACGCCACAGAGGTCGGCTTTGCCTCCGAGGGCCAAGATATTGTTGTATACGTTGGCCGCGCCCCCGAGTTGCCGGGACTCCGACTGGACGTGGACGACCGGCACCGGGGCTTCGGGGGAGATGCGGCTGACTTTCCCCCAAATATAATGGTCCTGGATCAGGTCGCCGAGGACGAGGACGGAGGCCCGGGGAAAGCGTCGGACGTGCCCGATCAGCGTTGAATTGTGAATTTTTAATTTCGAATTCATCGGCCTTCGCCTCAATTCACCATTCATCATTCACCATTGCCCTAACGGATGGCCTTGCCGAATCGTTCCCATCGTACCCATTCCTGCCAGGCGCCTTGTCCGCTCCAGGACCAATAGATCCGGAACGCCTTGCCCTTGACCTTTTCCTCGCTCACGAACCCCCAAAACCGACTGTCCAGGCTTTGGTCCCGATTGTCGCCCATGACGAAGTACGAATGCGCCGGGACCGTGATCGGCCCGAAGTTGTCGCGCGGGTTGATATGGCCGTCGATGACGCCGGGATAGACCCGCTGGGTGAACGCCCGGTCGTCCAAGGGGGCTCCGTTCACATGCACGACCTTGCGGCGGATTTCGATGGTGTCGCCGGGCAGGCCCACGATGCGCTTGATGAAATCCTTCTCCTCATCCTCCGGGTACCGAAAGACGATCACGTCGCCGCGCTCCGGGCGGCCGAAGGACAGCACCGTCCGGGACGCATAACAGGTGACCGGCGGAAAGCTCATGCGGACCTTGCAGTCGGTGGGCCACTGGACCCCATAGGAGAGCTTGCTGACCAGGATATGGTCTCCGATCAAAAGCGTGGGGATCATCGAGCCGGAGGGAATCTTGAACGCCTGCACGACGAAGACACGGATCGCAAAAGCCAGCACCATGGCGACGACGATCGCCTCCGCATATTCGCGGAGCAGGGATTTGCCGGCGCGTGACGCGGCGCCGGCCGTCGCGACAGGCTCGACTGCCGAGACGGACTCGGGCATGGCCGGATCGGTATGGTTCGCCGCGGGCCCCGATAAGTCCTCCACTCGGGGCTGGTCCTGTTCCAGGCTCATTCGCCCGTCACCTTCAGCAGGGCCAGGAAGGCCTCCTGCGGCACCTCGACGCGCCCGATCTGTTTCATCCGCTTCTTGCCCTCTTTCTGTTTCTCCCACAGTTTCCGCTTTCTCGAGATGTCGCCGCCGTAGCACTTGGCGGTCACGTTTTTCTTGATCGCACCCACCGTTTCGCGGGCCACCACCTTGTTGCCGATCGCCGCCTGGATGGCGATCTCGAACATCTGTTTGGGGATGAGTTCTTTCATTTTCTCGGCCATCTGCCGGCCTCGAAGCTGAGCCTTCTCCTTATGGGCGATGAAGGACAGGGCGTCGACGGTCTCCCCGTTCAACAGCATGTCGATCTTGACGAGGTCCGCTTCACGGTAGCCGATCAACTCATAGTCGAGCGACGCATAGCCTTGCGTCTTGGATTTCAACCGGTCGTAGAAGTCCAGGATGACCTCGTTCAACGGCAATTCGTACGTGAGCATGACCCGCGTCGGGTCCAGGTAGTGCAACCCCTTCTGGGTGCCGCGCCGATCCTGGCAGAGCTGGAGAATGTTGCCGACATAGCGCTCCGGCGTGATGATCGTGGCCTGGATAAAGGGTTCTTCGAAGCTGGCGATGGCCGAGGGAGGGGGCAGTTTCGACGGATTGTCGATCTGGAGGACCTCCCCTTTCGTGGTGAGGACTTGGTAGACCACGGTGGGCGCGGTGGTGATGAGCGTGAGTTCGTATTCCCGCTCGAGTCGTTCCTGGATGATCTCCATGTGCAGGAGCCCGAGGAAACCGCAGCGAAATCCGAACCCCAGCGCCAGCGAGGTTTCCGGTTCGTAGGCGAACGAGGAATCGTTCAGCCGCAGCTTTTGCAAGGCGTCGCGCAGGTCCTCGAACCGGGCCGTGTCCGTGGAATAGAGTCCGCAAAAGACCAGGGGCTTGACCTCTTTGTAGCCTGGCAGCGCCGCGTCGGTAGCACGGTTCGCATCGGTGATCGTGTCGCCGATCTTGGTGTCCGCGGCTTCCCGGATGCCGGCGCAGACGTAGCCGACTTCCCCGGTGTTCAGCCGCTCGGTTTTCGTGCGTTTCGGCGTGAATTGGCCCACCTCCAGGACGTCGAAGACTTTGTTGTTCGACATGAGGCGGATCTTCGTGCCGGGTTTGATCGAACCGTCCACGACCCGAGTCAGGACGATGATGCCCTGGTAATTATCGAACCAGGAATCGAAGATCAGGGCCTTCAAGGGCTTGTCCGGGTCTCCCGATGGCGGCGGCACCCGAGCCACCACGGCTTCCAGGATTTCTCTGACGCCCCGCCCCTCTTTGGCGCTGACCAGCAACGTGTCGGCCACATCCAGCCCCAAGACCTCTTGCATCTGGTGCTTGACCCCCTCCACGTCCGAGCTCGGCAGGTCGATCTTGTTGATGACCGGGAGGATCATAAGATTGTTGGCCATGGCCAGATGCGCATTGGCGATCGTCTGGGCTTCCACCCCCTGCGTGGCATCCACCAACAGGATGGCGCCTTCGCAGGCCGCCAGGCTGCGGGAGACCTCATAGGTGAAGTCCACGTGGCCCGGCGTATCGATCAAATGCAACTGGTACGTCTGCCCGTCGTCCGCCTTGTACCGGATGGCCACCGCATGAGCCTTGATGGTGATGCCGCGCTCCCGTTCCAGGTCCATGGCATCCAGGATCTGGTCTCGGGACTCGCGGGCGGTGATCGCGCCCGTCGTTTCGAGGAACCGGTCAGCGAGGGTAGATTTCCCGTGATCGATATGGGCGATAATGGAAAAATTCCTGATGTGGGTTTGCAAGTCCTTGCTCATGCTCGTAAATCGGCCCATTATAGGCGGTCATCGCCGGGTTGTCAAAGAAGTGCACGGTCCGTATAATCCGGCGATTCGCGGCGTGGAGGTGCTTGGCTTGCATGACCCCCGATGTTGACGCAAAGCAGCTGGCCGACTGGGACCGCCGGTATCTCTGGCACCCCTTCACCCAGATGCAGGAATGGGAGCAAGAGCCTCCCCTGATCATTGATCGAGGCCGCGGCGCATGGCTGGTCGATATGCAGGGGCGGAAGTACCTCGATGGAGTCTCCTCGATCTGGGTCAATGTCCACGGCCACCGACATCCCATCCTTGATCGCGCGATCCGCACTCAACTCGGAAAAGTCGCCCATAGCAGCTTGCTGGGCCTGTCCAGCCCGCCGGCCATTGCCTTGGCCCGATCGTTGGTGAAGCTGGCTCCCCGCGGGTTGACGCGGGTGTTCTACTCGGACGACGGCTCCACCGCCGTGGAGGTCGCGCTGAAGATGGCCATCCAGTACTGGCGGCAGCGCCATCCCAGGGCCGGTCCCAAGCGGACCTTTCTGCATCTCCAGCTTGCCTACCATGGCGATACGGCCGGAGCGATGAGCATCGGCGGGATCGGTCTGTTCCGAGATCGGTTCGATTCTCTGCTGGTGCCGACGATTGCGGCGGAGCCGCCATATTGTTACCGCTGCCCCTTGAAAAAGACCTATCCGGCTTGCGGTTTGGCCTGTGTCGACCCGATCGAGCAGATTCTGAAGCGACGCCATCGCGACATTGCCGGGCTGGTCATCGAGCCCCTGGTGCAAGCCGCCGCCGGAATGCTGACGGCGCCGCCAGGCTATCTGACCCGCATCAGGGAGCTCTGTACGAAGTACAAGGTTCTCATGATCGCCGACGAGGTGGCGACGGGATTCGGGCGGACCGGGAAACTGTTCGCGTGTCAGCATGAACGGGTCACGCCGGACCTGATGGCCGTCAGCAAAGGTCTCACCGGGGGCTATCTCCCGCTGGGGGCGACCTTGGCGACGGAGACAATCTATCGCGCGTTCTTGGGACAATACGGGGAATGGAAGACGTTCTTTCATGGTCACAGCTACACGGGCAATCCCCTGGCCTGCGCGGTCGCCTTGGCGAACCTGGAAGTGTTCCGAACGGAACGGACGCTGGCTCGGATGCAAGGCAAGATTCGCACGTTGCGCCGGCTGCTCACGCCGGTGTCCCGCTTGGCTCATGTGGGGGACGTCCGTCAACGAGGGTTCATGGTCGGCATCGAGCTGGTCAAGAATCCAGCGACGAAGGAGCCCTATCCGCTGACGGAGCGCACAGGTCATTGGGTGGCGATGGAGGCGCGTCGACGCGGCCTGCTGCTCCGACCCTTGGGCAACGTCGTGGTCCTGATGCCGCCGTTGGCGGTCACGGCGAGGGAGCTGTCCCGCATGGTGGCGCTAGTCGGTGCGGCGATCCGGACAGTGACCGAGTCTCCGCCGGCCGCCGGCCGGCGCCGACGCGTGCGGGCATAATTCTGGAAAAGCATTTTGTATTGGGACGATTGCGCCGATAAGGTACACTGGCGGCTCAATCTCCAAGGAAGGGAGTCAGACGCATGCCGCGTGATTTGCCCATCGGAAACGGCGCACTCCTCATTAACTTCGACCAGACCTACCAGCTCCGCGATCTGTACTGGCCGCATGTGGGGCTGGAAAATCATAGCAAAGGACAAGTCTTCCGATTCGGCGTCTGGGTGGAGGGGCGCTTCAAATGGCTGGATGACCCCGGGTGGACGCGGCGCCTCTGTTATCAGGAGGAGACCCTGGTGACCCAAGTCCAGTTGTCGCATCCTGAACTGGAACTCGATCTGGTGTGCCATGATGCGGTGGACTTTCACGAGAACCTCTATGTGCGCCGGATCGACGTCAACAACGAGACGGACCGGTCGCGCGAGGTCCGTTTCTTCTTTCACCACGACCTGCATATCTCCTCCCATGAAGTGGGCGACACAGCCTACTACGAGCCGGAGCGCCGGGCGGTCTATCACTACAAGGGGGCCCGGTGGTTCCTGATCAACGGGGCGACGCCCGGCAAACGGCCGGAAGATGCGACCGATTCGGCGGCCGGCTGGCACATCGGGTTGCAACAATGGGCCTGCGGGCATAAGGGCGTCAGCGGGCTGCAAGGCACGTGGCGAGATGCAGAGGACGGGGTTCTGTCCGGCAACCCGATCGCCCAGGGCTCGGTGGACTCCACCGTGGCGGTGCACCTGACGCTCCCTCCTCAGACCATGCAGACCGCCTATTACTGGCTGGCGGTGGGCAACAACTTCGAAGAAGTGACGCGACTCAACCGCTCCGTCCGTCACCGAGGGCCCTGGCACTTTCTGAGTCGGACCGCGTCCTACTGGCATCTCTGGCTGGATGTGCACCGGCCGGACTTTGCCGGTCTGCCCGCCGAGGTCAGCCGTCTCTATTTGGCGAGTCTCTTGATCCTGCGGACGCAGATCGACAACGGCGGCGCCATTATCGCGGCGAACGATTCCGATATCGCCTCCGCCGTGCGTGATACCTATTCCTATATGTGGCCCCGCGACGGCGCGCTGGTCGCCCAGGCCATGAACCTGGCCGGGTACTTGCCCATCACGCAGGCCTTCTTCAATTTCTGTCGGGAGATTTTGAGCAAGGAAGGCTATCTCCTGCACAAGTACAACCCCGACGGTACGTTGGCTTCGAGCTGGCATCCCTGGGTGCGCGATGGGCGCAAGGATTTGCCGATTCAGGAGGACGAGACCGCGCTCGTCATTTGGGCTCTCTGGAATCACTTCGAACGGTGGAAGGACGTCGAATACATTAAGCCGCTGTACCGGTCGTTGATCGTCCGGGCCGCCGATTTCATGGTCGGATATCGGGACAAGAAAACCGGGCTTCCCCTCCCCTCCTACGATCTCTGGGAAGAACGTCGCGGAGTCCTGGCGTTCACCACCGCGGCGGTCTGGGCCGGCTTGACGGCCGCCGCGAGCTTTGCGCAAGCCTTCGGAGAAATGAAACAGGGCGAGCAGTATCTAGCCGCCGCGGCGGAGATCAAGGCCGGCGTGGAAGCAGTCCTGTATCGGCCGGAACGAGACCGGTTCGTCAGGATGGCCAACCAGAAGCCCGATGGGAGTTGGGAGTTCGACGAGACGCTGGACGCCTCCATGTTCGGGCTCTGGTACTTCGGGATGTTTGGGCCGGATGATCCGCGCATCGTCCGCACGATGAAGGCGATCCGCGAACGGCTGTGGATCAAAACCGGCGTTGGCGGCGTGGCCCGCTACGAAAACGACTACTACCACCAGCAGAGCCAGGATGTGGCCAATGTGCCCGGCAATCCCTGGTTCATCTGCACGCTCTGGCTGGCCCAGTGGACCATCGCGACGGCCGTGAAGCGGGGGGATCTGAAGCCTGCGGCCGACGTGCTGACCTGGTGCGTCACGCATGGGCTGGCCTCCGGGGTCCTGGCGGAGCAAGTGCATCCCGAGACCCATGCTCCCCTGTCCGTGTCGCCCCTGACCTGGAGCCATGCCACTTTCGTGGCGACCGTGCAGGAATATCTGGTCAAGTGGCGGGCCCTCTCCAGTTAGGATGCATGCGGAGCGAGTGATGGCGAAAGGCACAGCGGAGCCGCAGGCTCGGATCAAGACGTTGGCCGTCGATATCGGCGGGAGCGGAATCAAGGCGCTGCTGCTGGACGAATCCGGCCATCCCTTGACGACCAGAAGCCGCGTGGAGACTCCCAAGCCGGCCACGCCGAAGTCGGTGCTCGACGTGATCGCCGGTCTGGCCAAGGCGAAGGGGCCGTTCGAGCGAGTGTCCGTCGGCTTTCCCGGCGTGGTGCGGCAAGGTGTGACGGTGACGGCGCCCAACCTGGATGCGAGCTGGCAAGGCTACAAGTTGGCGGCTTCGCTGAAACGCATGCTGGGGAAGCCGGTCCGTGTCGCCAACGATGCCGATGTGCAAGGGTTCGGGGCCATTGCGGGTCGCGGCGTCGAAGTGGTCATGACGCTGGGCACCGGCATGGGATCGGCTCTCTTTGTGGACGGCCGCTTGGTTCCGAATCTGGAACTGGCCCATCATCCGTTCCGCAAGGGCATGACCTACGAAGAGCAGCTCGGCAATGCGGCGCTGAAGAAGGCGGGCAAGGACAAGTGGAACAGCCGGCTGGGCAAGGCCATCCAGGCGCTGGACGCCCTCTTCAACTACGATGTGCTCTATATCGGCGGCGGGAACACCAAGCACATTGCCGTTCCTCTCCCCTCCAATGTGAAAATCGTGCCGAATGTGGCGGGGCTCTTGGGCGGCATCTTTCTCTGGCGCGGGTAGGCTGCTGAAAACGCCCTCCAGCTTCGTTGTCGGTCGCTTGGCTGGACTTGCTGCGGATTCCGTGGAGGGTTCGCTTAGAATAACTCGATCTTCTCGCCGCGGGAGCACTTGAGGGTTTCGGCGGCGCTGCCTTCCTTGACGAAGACTTCCACCTGCCCGTTGCTGTTGATCAGGGCGTTGGGGTCGGCCTTGTCCCCGTCCGCGTAGCAGCCGACGAGCCCCTGGATTTCGACGCCGGCAAGACGGATTGTGACCTCGACGCTGGACTTTCGGGTCACCCCCTGCAGTTCTTTGAGATGCAGCGGGGTGATGTTCGAGATCAGGTTCCCGTAGCGATCCACGTAGACGATCCGGCCGGTCAGGACCTTATGGGCCACCGCCGGTTCTTCGATGGGCAGCTTCACATAGTCCCGAATCAATCGCCCATAGGAGCCGGGGCTCTGTCCCCTGGTCAGCCAGGCGGCTGCCGGCGCGAACAGATCCCGCCCGTCGAAGGTGGCGCCTTCCGAATCCAGCCGATACTGTTTGTTCTCGATCGCCCGGACTTCCACCCCGGTTTCTTCCTCGAAGATGTAGCTGAGGAGTCCGTTGTCCGGCGCGATGAAAAAATAGCGGGAGGTCGTCACGAGCAGCGGCCGCCTGGCACTGCCGACGCCCGGGTCCACCACGGCGACGTGGATGGTGCCGTCCGGGAAGTAGCGGTAGGAGGATTTAAGCAAGTAGGCCGCTTCCTCGATGGACTGTGGCGGGACTTCGTGGGACAAGTCGACGATCCTGGCTTGGGAGTTGATGTTGAGGATCACCCCCTTCATGCTGGCCACGAAGTAGTCGCGGGTGCCGAAGTCAGTCAGGAGCGTGATGACGGAAATGGCGGACGGCATGGTCATTCAACGGGTGAGAAGTGATGAGTGATGGGTAAAGGGTAAGAGGATTCGCTCTGCGTATTGCGCATCACTGATCACTCATCACGCATCACAGTTCCTCGAACCGGATTTCGCAGACTTCGTACTCCACCACCCGGGCCGGGGTCGTGACTTCGACCAGGTCCCCGACTCGTTTTCCGATCAGAGCCTTGCCCACAGGCGATTGGACGGAAATCTTTCCGTCCTTGAGGTTGGCTTCGTCCTGGCCGACCAGGGTGTACTGTTTTTTCAGCTTTGACTCGCTCTCGACGATCAGGACTGTGGCGCCGAAGACCACGGTCTCGCTCGACAGTTTGGAGGTGTCGATGATCCGCGCATCGGCCAGCTTGTGATTGAGTTCGCCGATCCGCGCCTCGATGAACCCTTGACGCTCCTTGGCTGCGTCGTACTCGGCGTTCTCGCTCAAGTCGCCGTGCGCGCGCGCCTCGGCGATCGCTTCGATGACCTTGGGCCGCTCCACCTTGTGCAAACGGTCCAGTTCCGCTTTCAGCGCGTCGTAGCCCTTCTTGGTAATCGGTGTCGGCATTGTTACCCCTTAAAGGTGAATGCAAAATGTTGAATGATGATCGGGAAGGGGTGCGTCTGTTCGTTCATCGCTCATCGTTCAACATTCCCTGCGCGCATGGTATTCCTGGAGCGACCGAATCGTCAATGCCTTGCGGAGCGATGCCTCGATCCCTAAAGCGGCCGCCAGCGCGCCGCGCATGGTCGTATAGTAGGGCAAGCCCTTTTGAAGCGCCTCGCGCCGGATCGAAGCGGAGTCGGCCTGCGACGCCTCGCTCCCGACCGTGTTGATGACGAGGCTGATCTCCCCGTTCTTGATGTGGTCCACAATGTGCGGGCGCCCCTCGTTGACCTTGTTGACCGTCTGGACCTCGACTCCCTGGTCGCGCAGGTACGCGGCGGTGCCGCTGGTGGCTTCGATCGTGAATCGGAGGCGCTGCAGGCGCCGCGCTACGTCCAGGGCCGCCGGCTTGTCCTGGTCCTTCACGCTCAGGAAGACCGTACCGCCGCGCGGCAGGGCCACGCCGGCGCCGGCTTGAGATTTGGCAAAGGCCCAGCCGAAGTCCCCGTCCACGCCCATCACTTCGCCGGTGGAGCGCATCTCCGGGCCGAGGAGCACGTCCACCCCGGCGAATTTCATAAAGGGAAAGACGGCTTCCTTTACGGCGACATGCTGAAACGGACGGGTGGCGGTAAAACCGAGTTCGTGAAGCGTCTTGCCCATCATGACCTTCATGGCCAATTTGGCCAGGGGGACGCCGATGGTCTTGCTGACGAAAGGCACGGTCCGCGAGCCGCGCGGGTTCACTTCGAGCACGAAGACTTTTTCGTCCCGGACGGCGAATTGGGCGTTCATCAAGCCGATCACGCCCAACTCCACGGCCAGGGCGGTAGTCTGTCGGCGAATTTCCTCCACGACCGCGCTGCCGAGCGTATAGGGCGGGAGCGAGCAGGCCGAATCACCCGAATGGACGCCCGCCTCTTCAATGTGCTCCATGATTCCGGCGACCACGACCTGCCGCCCGTCGGACAGGGCGTCCACGTCCACTTCGATCGCATCTTCCAGGTACTTGTCGATCAAGACCGGATGGTTGGGGGACGCGGTGACCGCCGAGGTCATGTAGCTCCTCAAGCCGGCCTCGTCGTAGACGATGCGCATCGCGCGGCCGCCCAGCACATACGAGGGGCGGACCATCACAGGATACCTAATGGCGGCGGCTCGCTGGACCGCTTCCTCCACGGAACGGGCGATCCCGCTGTCCGGCTGGCGCAGCTTGAGCTTCTCCAGCAAGTCGCGGAACCGTTCCCGGTCTTCCGCCCGGTCGATGGCGTCTGGACTGGTGCCGAGAATCGTGACGCCGGCTTGAGCCAGCGGGAGGGCCAGCTTGAGCGGCGTCTGCCCGCCGAACTGGACGACCACGCCCAACGGCTGCTCGACCCGAATGATGTTCAGCACGTCCTCCTGCGTCAAGGGTTCGAAGTAGAGCCGGTCGGAGGTGTCGTAATCGGTGCTCACGGTTTCCGGATTACAGTTGACCATGATGGTCTCGTACCCCTCCTCACGGAGGGCGAACGCGGCATGGACGCAGCAGTAATCAAACTCGATACCCTGCCCGATCCGGTTCGGTCCTCCGCCCAGGATCACCACCTTCTTCTTCCGGGTCGGAGCCGCTTCGCATTCCCGCTCGTAGGTGGAATAGAGGTATGGCGTCTTGGCTTCGAATTCCGCGGCGCAGGTATCCACACGCTTGTACGTGGCGCGGATTGCCTCGGCCTCGACCGGCGGATTGAGGCGGCGCTCGCGGAGAGTCTTGCCGTCCATGCCGTTCAATTGGCCGATTCGTTCGTCCGAGAAGCCGAGCTGCTTGGCCTCATGTAGGAGGTCATGGGTGAGGGGTGCGGGATGAGGGGGGAAAGAAACCAGCCGGTCTTCGCAGGCCACAATCTCGCGAATCTGTTCCAGGAACCAGGGATCAATATTGGTGCGTTGATACAATTCCTCCGTCGGCAGGCCCAGCCGCATCGCATCCGCCAAGTGCCAGAGCCGGTCCGGGTGGGGGCAGCGGAGACGGTCGCGGACTTTGGCCGCCAATTCCTCCCGGTCGGCGGCAGCCGGGATTCCCCGGTCCAGGCCCACCAGGGAGACCAGGCCGTAGCGGTCGATCTCCATCGAGCGGACGGCTTTCTGCAGGGCCTCCTTGAACGTGCGCCCGATCGCCATGGCCTCCCCGACGGATTTCATCTGGGTGGTCAAGGTCGGGTCGGCGCCGGGAAATTTCTCGAAGGTAAAGCGCGGGATTTTCACGACAACGTAGTCGATGGTCGGCTCGAAGGAGGCTTTGGTCACGCGGGTGATGTCGTTGGTGATCTCGTCGAGCGTGTAGCCGACCGCCAGTTTCGCCGCGATCTTGGCGATCGGAAAGCCGGTGGCTTTGGAGGCCAGGGCCGAGCTGCGGGAGACGCGCGGGTTCATCTCGATGACGACCATCTCGCCCGTATCCGGGTGCAGGCCGAATTGAATGTTGGAGCCGCCTGTGTCCACGCCGATCTCCCGGATGATGCGGACGGCCGCGTCCCGCATCATTTGGTATTCCTTGTCGGTCAAGGTCATGGCCGGGGCGACGGTGATACTGTCGCCGGTGTGGATGCCCATCGGGTCGAAATTCTCGATCGGGCAGACGATGACGACATTGTCCTTGATGTCTCGCATCACCTCCAGCTCGAATTCCTTCCAGCCGATCACGGACTGTTCGATCAGCACCTCCCCGACCGGACTCATAGCGAGTCCCCATTCAATGTGACGCTCGAACTCTTCGATGTTGTAGGCGATGTTCCCGCCAGTTCCACCCATCGTAAAAGAGGGCCGAACGATGGCGGGAAAGCCAATGTCCCCGATTTGATCCTTGGCATCCAATACGCTGCGCACGACGGCACTGTTCGGAACCTTCAGACCGATCTTCCACATCGCTTCTCGAAAGGCGTTTCGGTCCTCCGCCTTGTGAATCGCCTCGGCCGAGGCGCCGATGAGCTGGACTCCGTACTTGGCCAGCGTGCCGCGCTTGGCCAGGCCGATCGCGGTGTTCAGGGCCGTCTGGCCGCCCATCGTCGGCAGCAGGGCGTCCGGCCGCTCCCGTTCGATCACCTGCTCAACCACGTCCAGGGTGATGGGCTCGATATAGGTCCGGTCGGCCAACTCCGGGTCGGTCATGATCGTGGCCGGATTGCTGTTGATCAGCACCACCCGGTAGCCCTCTTCTTTGAGGGCCTTGCAGGCCTGGGTGCCGGAATAGTCGAACTCGCAGGCCTGCCCGATGACGATGGGGCCGGAGCCGATTAGGAGAATGCTTTTGATGTCGGTGCGTTTGGGCATACAGTAGCTGTCAGCCATCAGCTGTCAGCCTCTTCTCAGCATACTTTCTCACTAATGGAGAGCTGATAGCGGTCGGCTGGGGGCTTCCTTTTCATCTCATCCCGGCATCGGCCCGATTTGCGGTTTGTAGATCGGCCTCGGAGCCGGCACCTCTTGAACCGGGACGGACCCGTCCGGCAGGCGATAGAAGCGCATGGCGTCCGGCAGCCAGGCTTCGATCTGGTTGATACGGGTGGCGTCCGACGGATGGGTCGACAGGAACTCCGGGATCGCGTTTTGCGTGCGGAAGCAGAGTTTGCCGATCATCTGCTTGGGGCAGCCGCTCATCCGTTCCCAGAAGGGCACCGCCGCTCTCGGATCGTAGCCGGCCTGGGCCATCAGGCGAAGCCCCACGAAGTCCGCTTCCGATTCCTGCTTGCGATTGAAGGGCAAGGACACGCCGACGCCGTAGGCGCTCTGGAGGCCTTGCATGGCGGCGGGGTCGATGGCGCCGGCCGCCGAGGCCGCCATGGTGCCGACTTGCGCGATTTGCTCGAGGATGCCGCGGCTCATACGCTCCGCGCCGTGCCGCTGCAGTGCATGCGCGACCTCGTGACCCATGACGGTGGCCAGGCCGTCGTCGTCGCGCGTCAACCGAAGGATGCCCGTGAAGACGGCGACTTTGCCGCCCGGCAAGGCAAAGGCGTTGATCATGCGATCGTCCTGGATCACGGCGAATTCCCACTGGTACTCCGGCTTCCGCGCCGCCTCGGCGATACGCTGCCCCACCCGGTGGACCATCTCGTTGATCTCGGGGTTTTCGTTGAGTCGAGTGCCCCGTAAGACCCCGCGAAAGGCCTGCACGCCCATTTCCATCTCACGTTCCTCGGAGATGAAAATGAGCTGGTCGCGGGCAGTGCCCGGCGCGCGGACGCAGCCGGTCAGGGATTCGAACAAGCCTAACGCGGCCCCGGCGCCCAAGGCCGTCCAAAGGCCGAACGCTCCGCGCGCACCCAGGCATAAGGCCGCGCGCCGCCCGATCGGCGTTCCGAGAAATTGAGTCATTTCCTGATTGACGGATTGCTTCATTGAAGAACCTGGTTTCTGGCCTCAATCGTCAATGAATCAATGGATCGATGAGACAATTCTTCAAGCCTACGGCATCCAGAGATACATGAACTGGGGTGAGCCGCCGCGCACCAGTCCCATCAGATCGAAGCTCGACAGGGAGCCCCAGCCGGCGCTCCCGCTTGTCCCCATGAATTTCGCGTAGATGTTGGGGCGGTACTCGCCGGCCCGGCGGTACACCACCACTTTTGCCTCGGCCACCCCGGCTTGCTGCTTGGCCAGGTCCACGGCGTCATCCAAGTAGCCGATGCCGTCGACGAGCCCGACCGCTTTGGCCTGTTCCCCTGAGTAGATGCGCCCATCGGCCAGCTTGCGGATCTGCTCGGCGGACAGGTTCGGCCGACCTTCCTTTACGACCGTCAGGAACCGTTCGTAAAAGGAATCGATCACCGATTGGAAGATCGCCCGCTCGTCGGCCGTCATGGCCCTGAAGGGAGAGCCCATGTCTTTTTTCGGGCCGGACGTCACCGCCCTGGCTTCCAGGCCGATCTTGTCCAGCAGTCCGTGGGCGTCCATGGTGAGCATGATCACGCCGATGCTCCCGGTGACGGTCGAGGGGTGGACCAGGATCTTGTCCGCCGCCGTCGCCACGTAGTAGCCCCCCGAAGCGCCGATGTCCATGATCGAGGCGATGATCGGGACCTTGCGCTTCTCGCGGAAGACTTTCAGCTCATGGTACATGATGTCCGATGCCGTGACGGTGCCGCCCGGGCTGTTGATGCGCAGCACGATGGCGCTGACCGCCGGGTCCTCCCCCGCGCGAGTCAGTTCTTCTTTCAGACGGGCGACCAGGTTGGGCTGCTCTACGAGCCCGTCGCTATCCTGCGCGCTGATTAGGCCGGAGAGTTCGATGAGGAGCACCTTGGCTTTGCCGCTCCCGCCCACCTCTTCTTCCTTCAGCGGTCCGGCTCCGGGGAGTAGGTTGATCGTGATACAGCCGGACAGCAACAGCAGGGCCGCGGCGACGGCCAGGCCGGGCGCCGCTCCGACGCGACCGTTCGTGATTCCCTCAGGCATGGTGTGTCTCCATCATCTGGGCGAACTGGCGGAATAAATAGGCCGAGTCGTGCGGCCCGGGCGAGGCTTCCGGATGATACTGCAACGACAGGACCGGATGGTCCAGGCAAGCTAGCCCTTCGACCGAGCCGTCGTTCAGGCTGAGGTGGCTGACGGCCACCCGTCCGAACTTCGTGTCCACCGTGGCTGCGGGCTTGGCGGGATCGAAGGGCTGGGGCAGCTGCACCGCGAAGTTGTGGTTCTGGGCGGTGATCTCGACTTTCCTGGTACGCAGGTCCATCACCGGGTGGTTGCCGGCGTGGTGGCCGAAGGTCAACTTGTAGGTCTTCAGCCCCAACGCCAGCCCAAGAATCTGGTGGCCCAGGCAGATGCACAAGAGCGGGCGCCAGCCGATCAATTGCCGGAGCGATTCCGCCGCATAGGGCACGGCCTCCGGATCGCCGGGCCCGTTGGAGAACATGATCCCGTCGGGATGCATCGCCTTCACGGCCTCGGCGTTGGTCGAGGCCGGCACGACGGTGACGGCACAGCCGACGTCCACGAGCCGGCGGAGAATGTTCTGCTTGACGCCGAAGTCATAGACGACCACCCGGAAGGGCCGCTGTCCTGCCCGGCCCGACGGGCGGTGATCGCCGTTCGTCGTGGCCTCCGGCGGCCAGGCGCCGGAGCCTTCCGTCCATTCGTAGGGTGCGGCGCAGGTGACGGTGGCGGCCAGGTCCCGGCCCACGATGCCGGGAGCGGTCCGCGCCTTTTCGGTCGCCCGCTTGGGGTCGAGATCCACGTGCGAAATCACGGCTTGCTGGCAACCCCCGTCCCGTAAGTGCCGGGTGAGGGCCCGGGTATCCAGTCCCTCGATGCCGACGATGCGCGATTCCGCCAGATACTCGCTCAACCCCAGTTCCGCGCGCCAGTTGCTTGGCCTACGGCTGGACTCTTTGACCACGAACCCGTCGGCCCAGGTGCGGCGGGACTCGACGTCCGATTGGTTCACGCCGTAGTTGCCGATATGGGGACAGGTCATCGTGACGATCTGGCCTTTGTAGGAAGGGTCGGTCAGAATTTCCTGATACCCGGTCATGGACGTATTGAACACCAGCTCGCCGACGGTTTCACCAGGAAAACCGAGAGCGCGGCCCTCGAAGACCGTCCCATCCGCCAATGCCAGAATTGCCTTGCGCATAATTTTGAATTGTGAATGGTTAATGTTTAAATGTCAGAGCCCGCAATGACCAATTCAGCAGTCACAATTAAACATTCGTCCCGTTGATCCATTGCTTCGCTTTTACCGCCAGTAACGCAATGCCAAGCCCGAGATTGATCACATACAATGCGCGCACGATCATGTGGGTCCGAAAGAAGGCATCATAGGCTTCTTTCTTGGCCGCCTCCCCTTGTGCCGCAAAGGCCTGCTCCTGGAGCGTGACGGAGGAGGGGCCCAGTATCAGGATGATCAGCCCGGCGAGCAGGATCATCACGGTCAAGAGCAGACCCTCCGCCCGACGCACCTCACCGGCCGACGGTGCGTCCGTCGATGCGTGCCGGCTTTGTCGGACCCGCCAGGCGGTCGTGCCGGCCAGGACGACGATGGCTGCCATGGTCAGCCGATTATACCCGTCGAAGACCCTGGTGAGGAAGCGTCCGCCCGGCTCCATTCCGAAGGAGTTGAAGACGGCCGGAATGACCGCGCCGATGATCACGACCAACCCCCCCACCCAGACCGCCAGCGCGACCAGCTCCAGCGTGTGACAGACGAGCAACCCTCGCTGGCCGTCGCGATCGAACATGCTCAGTCTGACTCGTAGACCGTCCGTCCGGCCACGAAGGTCCGGAGCACGCGGCCTTTGACTTTCCAGCCGGCAAAGGGCGTGTTCTTGCTCTTGGAACGGAACCGAGACGGGTCCACTTCCCAGCCCTGCTGCTGATCCACGATCACCAGGTCCGCATCCGCGCCGGGAGCCAGGCTGCCTTTGGCGAGGCTGAAGGCCTTAGCCGGTTCCGACGTCAGCTTGGCGACGGCCTGCTCCAACGTGAGGACGCCTTCCTCCACCAAGGCCAGGGTGAGCGGGAGCGCGGTCTCCAGGCCGACGATGCCGAAGGGCGCATCCGAGAACTCGCGCTGCTTGTCCTGGACCGCATGGGGCGCATGGTCCGTGGCGATCACGTCGATGGTTCCGTCCGTCAGCCCCTCCTTGATGGCCTGCACGTCCTGCCAGGCGCGGAGCGGCGGGTTCATCTTGGCCAGGGTATTGAAACCCCGGACGGCCTCCTCGGTCAGGGAAAAATGATGCGGGCAGGCCTCGGCCGTGACGCGGATGCCCCGGCCCTTGGCCTCGCGCACCATCCGTACCGACCCGGCCGTGCTGACGTGGGCCAGGTGCAGCCGGGCGCCGGTCAGTTCGGCCAGCGCAATGTTGCGGGCGACCATGACGTCTTCCGCCGCGGCGGGGATGCCGGCGAGGCCCAACTCCGTGGACACCAGCCCTTCGTTCATGCAGCCGCCTTCGGAGAGGTGTAGGTCTTCGCAATGGTCGATCACGGGCATGTCGAAGGCCAGCGCATACTCCATGGCCCGCCGCATGACCATGCTGTTCATCACCGGCCGCCCGTCGTCCGAAATCGCCACACAGCCGGCGCGCCGCAAGTCGCCGATCTCCGCCAGTTCCTTCCCTTCCGAACCTTTGGTAATGGCGCCGACGGGGAAGATGGAACAATTTCCGGCGGCGCGGGCCTTTTCCAACATGAATTCCGTGACGGACTGGCTGTCGTTGACGGGATTGGTGTTGGGCATGCAGCAGACCGAGGTGAAGCCCCCGGCCACGGCCGAGGCGCCGCCGGTGGCGATCGTCTCCTTGTACTCGAAGCCCGGTTCTCGGAAGTGGACGTGGAGGTCCACGAAGCCGGGCAGGACGAGCTTGCCGGTTGCGTCCACGACGGTGACGGAACCCTTGGTTCGACCGGTGGCGGCCAGGAGGTTCTGGCCGACGGCGGCGACCGTGCCGTTTTCGATCAGGACCTCAGCCGGGCCGTTAAGCCGGCCCGGATCGATGACCCGTCCGCCCTTTATAAGAATTGTGCCATTGTGCGATTTTGTCATTTGGCGATTTTCCTAGTCAGTGGATCAATGAATAAATGATCCACTGGCGCAATTCCTCAATTCGCTCCCGCTAAAAGGTAGAGGACCGCCATGCGGACGGCCACCCCGTTGGTGACTTGATCCAGAATGACGGAGGAGAAGCTGTCCGCCACGTCCGGCGCGATCTCCACGCCCCGGTTGATGGGACCCGGATGCATGATCATTGCGCCGGCATTGGCCAGCCTGACACGGTCCGCCGTCAGCCCGTAGAGCCGAGAGTATTCGCGGATCGTCGGAAACAGCGCCCGCCCCTGCCGTTCCAGTTGCAGGCGCAGCATCATGATCACGTCCACGCCGCGCAGGGCCTCGTCCATATCGTAGTGGACCGTGGCGCCCAGGCGGTCGAGGAAGGCCGGAATCATGGTGGCCGGGCCCACGGCCCGAACTTCCGCCCCCATCTTGGTGAGGGCATAGATGTTCGACCGGGCCACGCGGCTGTGCGCGATATCCCCGACGATGGCGACCGTGAGCCCTTTGAAGGTCGGGTGCTTCTCGCGCATCGTAAACAGGTCCAGCAGGGCTTGGGTCGGGTGTTCGTGCCACCCGTCCCCGGCGTTGATGACCGAGGACTTCACGCCGCGGGCCAGGGTGTCCGCGGCGCCCGCCGCCTGATGGCGCAACACGATGATGTCGGCTTGCATCGCTTCGATATTACGCGCCGTGTCCAGGAGCGTCTCGCCTTTGACCACGCTGCTGGAGGAGGGGGAGAAGTTGATGACGTCGGCGCTGAGCCGCTTGGCGGCCAATTCGAAGGATGTGCGGGTTCTCGTGCTGGGCTCGAAGAAGAAGTTCACCACGGTCTTGCCGCGGAGGGCCGGCACTTTCTTGATTTCGCGGCCGCTGACCTCCTTGAACGAGTCGGCGGTCTCCAGGATCAGCATGATCTCGTCCGGCGACAGCGAGGCGATGGTTGTGAGGTCTTTCTGTTTGAGGCTCATGGCGCGCCTCCGTTAAGCAGGCCGCTGAAAACGGCCGCCGACTTCGTTCTCGGCCGCTCATTCCCCTCGACGTACCTTTCCGGTACGCCTCGGGGCCTTCGCGGCCTGCGGCCTTGTCGAACGACCGTGTTGAACAGCCTGCAAGTCAAGACGATCCAACTCCGTTAAGAATGACAACCCGGTCCTCTTCCCCTTCTTCTTCAAGGAACACTTGCACGTTTTCGTCCCGCGAGGTGGGGATGTTCTTGCCGATATAGGTGGCCTTGATCGGCAATTGCCTGTGCCCTCGGTCCACCAGCACGGCCAGTTGGATCTCGGCCGGCCGTCCCAGATCGATGAGCCCGTCCATGGCGGCCCGGATCGTCCGTCCGGTGAACAGCACATCGTCCACCAGCACGACCTTCAGGCCGGAGATATTGAACGGGATGGAAGTCTTGCGGAGAACCGGCTGGTCTTTCCGGAGCGCCAGGTCGTCACGGTAGAGGGTGATGTCCAGGTCGCCGATGGGGACCGTCCCGCCTTCGATGCTCTGGATCCGTTTGGCTAGCCGGTGGGCCAAGTGGACGCCGCCGGTCCTGATCCCCACCAGGGCCAGCCCCTCGACCCCCTTGTTTCGCTCCAGGATCTCATGGGCGATGCGCGTCAGGGCCCGCGCCACCTCGTGCCCGTCCATGATGAGCTTCTCGTGCTGTTTGTCTTGCGCCGGTTTGGTGGTCATCGTGTTTTCAGAGGCTGCTCAAAAGGTTGCTCAACGCGGGGGGATTTTTCAGCAGCCGGAAGGCATAAAAAAACCTTCTCGCCCGAAAACGGCAAGAAGGTTCGGTTGTCGGCGACGGCGCAGTGCAGGCCGCTTCGCATAGTCACGCTCCTTGCTCACCTCACTGGATGAGCGTTAAAGGCAGCCGCATTGTACGGGGTTGGATGCCGGAGTGTCAAGAACCGACTTGCGTGCGACGGAGATCGGAGCGGACCGGGCGACGCCTCAATGCCCCGCTCGGCTCACACTCTCACCGCGACAGAGGGCCTGCCAGAGAGGGAGCCGGTCGGCGAGGCCGCAACCGGCGAGATAATCGAGGTCCATAAGGTGGACAGGCTCCCCCATGTCCATGGCTTGGGCTTCTTCTTCCGCGGCATTCGCCACGTGCACGGCGGCCAAGGCGATTGAGTACGACGCGGGGCAGGAGGACGGTTCATGGTGGTAGGCCACCGCCTCGACGATCGTGTGGCTCAGGCTCCATTGCCCGAGCAGATACCCCCCCACATCGGCGTGTGTGGCGCCGAAAACCTCACGCTCCGCCACCCATTCGGAAAGCCCTTGATCCTGCATGATCGCGAGCATGTCCCTGTATTGATGAGGCAGGTTGCTGGCCAGGACGAGCGTGCCGACATCGTGCAACAGTCCGGCCGTGAAGGCATCCTCCACCATTGCCTGTTCGGCGTCTTCCTCTTTCGCGATGGCGCGCGCGTGCATGGCGGTGGTCATGCCGTGCTGCCAGAGCGATTCCAACGAGAAGAACGGGAGCTTGCTCTGGTCGAATTGGGCGAAGACCTTGGTCGAGAGCGCCAGCGATTTGAGAGAGTTCAGTCCCAGCAATGCGACCGCCTGGGTTGGGTTCGACACGTGGCCGCGCAGCCCATAGAGGGGCGAATTGACGACCTGCAAGACCTTGGTCACCATGCCCACGTCCTTGGAGATGATCCGCGCGGCCTGCTCGACGGACGCGTCGTCGGCGTGCAGGACGTCCATCAGTTCGCGGTAGACGGACGGGAGACTGGGGAGCGTCTGCATGTTTGCAAGCAGCTTCCGGAGAGGCTCAGGGGTCAGGAGATCGGAGGTCTGGCTCATTGCGGTCCTCTCTTACACCGGACGTGTCCAGTTCGCGGGTGTGAATCCTTCTCTGGTTCTTCATCGGTCGAATCTTGACGGAACTTGAAGGGTGTCGGACTGGGGCGCCGGGCGGTTAGCGCTTGGTTGCGAGGCACAGCATAAGGTCGGGCTTGAGGCGGGCTGCCGGCAGGATCGTGCGGTGCATGGCGAAGGTCGGCAGTTGTTCCACCGGAGTCTGCTGAAGGACGGTCAGGCCCGAGGAGGCCAGGTGGGGCCGCGCAGCGCTTGGCCCGACTAGAAACACGAGGCCGCCTGGGCGTAAGGCGGCCGCTGTCCGGCGGCAGGCCCGCTGGAGCGTCTCCGGCCGGGCTGAGTCCTGAAAGGGAGTCCAGGCGAAGAGCACATCATGCGGCTGCCGGTAGACGGATTCGCTATGGCTGGCCGCCGGAAAAAATGTGAAGCGTGGGAGCCAATCCAGATGGTCGGTCTGGGCCAGTTGGTTCCAGAGGATTTGGGCCTGCTTTTGAGCAAAGGCCCGATGGGTGTAGAGGATCGTGTGGTTGCGGAGGCCATCCAGTCTGAGGCAGGTGGTGATGGCCGCATCGAATCCGTCGATCAACACGGTCGCGCTGCGGCCGACGCGCGACGACAATTCCGGCACTTGCTCGATCATGTCCTGTAGGTAATCGGCGACGAAGGGCTGGCTTTCGAGTTCGCCGATCTCTCGGTCGTCATCCGGATAGATTAGGACCGCCGAAAAGGCTTGGGCCGGCTCGACGGATAACGGGTGCCCGCCGAACAGCGACTGCCACCCCTTCCCTGCCGGCGTGCCCCCGCCGGATGAGCGCGCCGTTTCCTCGATCCTGCCCCATGCCGGGCTGAGCGAAATGCCCGCCGTCTCATGGCCGTCGTGAAGCAACAGGGCTCCCCCCTTGACCGTGACGCGGCGTTCGCAGGGGGCGAACCCGTTGGGGCCCGGCTTCACGAAGGGCAGCCCGGTCGGGTCGTCGGCCTTGGTGACTTTCTGGACGGCCTCTCCTTTGATGGTGAGACAGAGCCGGTGCGCCTGCTCGAAATAGCGCCGCGGCTGATCGGCCGCGGGCAGCCACAGGACTTCATGCGAACGCGACTGATCCATGAAGATCGGCAGCGGATCGCCGCCGTGAGGAAGGTGCGGGGTGAAAAAGGCGCTGAACAGCCGGTAGGCTGCTTCGGACGGATAGGTCGGGATGCCGCGATACCGGAGCGGCAGCGGCTGGGCCTGGCCTTCATTCTGGTCGTCATAGAGCCCACGGATCAGCTCGAAGGCGGCCGAGCCGGTGCCCGGCAGAAGCGACTGAAACAGTTCCACGACCGGCAGGAAGTCGATCCGGCTCCAATGCATCGCGCCCATGCAGGCCATGAATCGGGCCTGGGCGAAGGTCCTGTCGTTGAGAACGTAAAAGGAATCCTTCTTGTGCCGGATGGTGGCCTGCCCGCGCGCATCGATGACCAGATCCTCGTCGCCGTAGAAGAATTTGACTTCCTCGAAGGGAACGTGCATCGCCTGGGCCGCCATCTGCCGGAGGTCGTCGGCGCGCAACCGTTGCCACCCCGGTTTTTTGGATAGGTCCAGTTGAGTCGAGTTGACGAGGCCGCCCGGCTTGAGTCCCACCCATTGGCCCCAGTCCAGACACAGGCGGGCGCGGAGGAGCGAAGTCCGGCCATCGGGGGCCGGTCCCCACTCGCATTCGTGCAGGGGGTGGCCCTTCGGATCGGTGGCGAGAAAGCGTCGCCGGTCCGGTCCGTAAAAAACCAGGTGCCCGCTGGGTTGGCGGACGACTTGGACGCCGGCGGACGCAAAGTCCTTCGCGAAGGAGAGATTGGAAGGAAAGGTCAGGCTGCCTGGTTGGGTCAGGACGGAGAGGATCAGAGAATCCACAGGTTGAGGCTCAGGCTCAGGTTGAGAGAAAAACCATTTGCAGCTTCATGCTGAGCGGTCCCACCGGCTTAGCCTTGACCTCAGCCTCAACCTACTCCCTGATCTGGCCGGAGCCGTACACCACAAACTTCGAGCAGGTCAGCTCTTCCAGCCCCATCGGGCCTCGGGCATGGATGCGGGTGGTGCTGATGCCGATCTCCGCCCCGAGCCCGAACTGGTAGCCGTCGTTGAGCCGGGTCGAGGCGTTGATCATGACGGCGCTGGCATCCACCTCGCGGAGGAAGCGCAGCCCCCGTCCATAGTCGTTGGTGATGATGGCCTCCGTGTGGCGGGAGCCGTACTTGACGATGTGCTCCATCGCTTCGTCCATGTTCTTGACCACCTTGACTGCCAGGATCAGGGCCAGAAACTCCTGGCCGTAATCCTCTTCCGACGCAGGCTTGGCCTCCGGGGCGATCTGGCAGGTCTTGGCGCAGCCGCGCACCTCCACGCCGGCCTCGCTCAGCTCCTTCACCAACTCGGGCAGGAAGGCTTTGGCGATTTTCTCATGGACCAGCAGCGCTTCCATCGCGTTGCAGGTGGAGGGGCGCTGCACCTTGGCGTTGATGCAGACGGTTGTGGCCATGGCCAGGTCCGCATCCACATCCACATAAGTATGGCAGATGCCCTTGTCATGCTTGATGACCGGAATGCGGGACTCCTCCGTGACGGTTTTCATCAGAGACTCCCCGCCCCGCGGGATGATCAAATCCACGTATCGGTCCTGCTTGAGCAGCTCCAACGCCACCTCCCGGTCCGTCCGGTCGACGAGCGAGATGGCGCCCGCCGGCACGCCGGCCTGTACCGCCGCCTCCGCCAGCACGGCGGCGATGGCGCGGTTGGAATGGATCGCTTCCGATCCGCCCCGCAGGATGCAGACGTTGCCGGACTTGAGGCAGAGCGCGGCCGAGTCGGCGGTGACGTTGGGGCGCGATTCGTAGATGATCCCGATCACGCCGATGGGTACGCGCACGCGGCCGACCAACATCCCGTTGGGCCGCTGCCACATCTTGAGCGATTCCCCGACCGGATCGGGTAGCTTGGCCACCTCTCGTAGGCCCTTGGCCATCTCGGCGATCCGTTGGGACGTGAGCCGGAGGCGGTCCGCGAAGGCTTTGTCCTTGCCTTTCTCGCCCTCCTCGAAGGCCTTCAGGTCCTCCTCGTTCGCGGCCAGGATCTCGTCTGTCTTGGCTTCGAGGCCGTCGGCCATGGCGACCAGCGCCTGGTTCTTCACGGTGGTCGACAGCGAAGCCAGCTTCCCGGCGGCGGAGCGGGCCTGCTTCACCAAGTCCTCGATATATTCCTGGTTCGTCTTGGGCGGAGCTTCGGGAACGAGGGCCTCGGGCGAGACCGGTTCAAGCGAAGCGTCCGACGCATCAGTGAGCGGAGCCTGTGTGTCCATAAACGGGGCTGTCCTTACCGAGTCGGTGATGACGGTTGTGCCGGCTGACGTGGAATGAGAATACTCTGTCGTTGTTGAGGGCGTCAAGGTGATGGAACTGGTCCCGTCGCCGAACAGCCTCACACGTAGAACGGGAATAAAACGTCAAAATTATAGCGAAAATGAGCGCGATGCCGGCTTGACAGTGAGAAAGGCCGCTTGTTATGGTGGCGCCCGTGCCGAGGTAGCTCAGTTGGTAGAGCACAGCCCTGAAAAGGCTGGTGTCGACAGTTCGATTCTGTCCCTCGGCACCACCCCTCGCTTGCGTGGCGGGAGCCTCTATTCCTGTGGCGATCCGCTAAATACCACCAGCGTTCTTCTTGCATGTGCTTCCTTCACTTCTTTGGTTGATCCGCCGCGTTCGATCAACTCGCGGCGGAGTGGTACCTTTCTTCCAGTAACTTAGATTCCCCTTCGGTTGAACGGCGGGCTGCACTTTCACAGTTCCCTCCTCACGGTCGTCCTGCACAACTAGGCGTCTACTACTTCCTGAGTAACCAATCAGCGAGAGTCCGCGTTACTTCGGCCATACGTAACAGGTGAATAAACAAGTGCCGCGGAGACCTGGTCCTCTCCCTCCCCGAGCACTTTCCCGGCGATGACCGATGTTATGAAGGCGGTTTCCGTTCGGCGATTGTCCGAAAGTAGAAGGCGGCGATGGCCGCCGAGGCGGCCACGTTCAGGGATTCGATGGCCTGGGTTACAGGGATGTGAAAGCGGATTGCCGCTTGTTGCAACGTGGCGTCGGACAAGCCGCGGCTTTCGTTCCCGAAGGCCAGCACCGATCGCTCCGGCAGGTCCGTGAGGTCCGTGATGGGGCGGCTGGCCTTGCCGGCCGGTACGGAAGCCAGGAGCATGCAGCCCTGGTCTGCCAGCTCAGCCACATCCTTGATATAGAACACCGGCAGTTTCAGGATGCATCCGGCCGTCGCCCGCACGACCTTGGGATTGAAGACATCAGCCGAGTCGGCCGAAAGCCAGAGGGCATCAAGCCCGAAGCCGAGCGCCGTCCTGACGATCGCGCCGACGTTGGCCGGGTCCTGCAAGGTCTCGCCGTAGAGGCCAAGCGACAACGGCCGGCCGAGGATCGCTTTCTGGTCCCAGGCCGGTTGTTGCACCACCGCCAGGATGCCGGACGGACTCGTGACATCCGACAAACTGTCGAAGACCGAGTCACGGCATGTGTGGATCGGGACGGACTGGCGACGCAAGGTCTGTCGCAGGCCCGCATCGGCTTGCGAGAGCCGGGTCTCGCCGATCACCAAGGCCAGCAATGCCTGCGTATCTGATTCGAGCAACTCAAGGATCGGCTTCTCCCCTTCCAGCACGAAGGCCTTCTCCCGATTCCGTTCCTTCTTTTGCTTCACGAGCGAGCGGATGAACTGGGCGTTGGCCGCTGTGAGCGGTTTGGCGGAATGAGCAGGCACGGGTTCTCCTTTGCAGACCAGCAGTACCGGGATGGAACGACCCTGTCAAGCGGTTGTGTGCCATTGCGTGATGCAGCGTGATTCGCTATCATCCGCCCATGTCGATCGGCTCGACCATCCAGGCCTGGCGTCTCTCGAAGCGGCAGTCCGTCTCGGGGCTGGCGGACAAGGCCGGCCTCCCCTCCTCGTCCCTGGAGGCGATTGAAGGCGGCGAGCTGGACCCGCCGGCCTCGACCCTGGAAGCGCTGGCGAAGGCGTTGGGCATTCCCGTGCCCTGGCTCTATGGGGACCCCAAGCAGTTGACCCTGCTCACGACCGATCCGGATGGGGAACCGGTTTTTGTGCCCTCGGAGGTCTCGGTGGACCCGGTCACCGAACGGGTTTTGCAAGGCAGCAAGGAAGAGCGCGAACTCTATGTACTCTTGACGGCCCTGCTCCAGGGTGGCGAACCGAAACTGGTGCGCGCGGCGGAAGCCAGCTTGAGGAGTCTGGTCAAGCAATCTCGGCAAGCCACAGTTCCCTGGCAATCGAGACCACCGGGACACTTTGAACCACCCAGCGATTAACCGATGAGCGATGAATGATGAACGATAAATGCTGAAGAGGAATCTTCCGTTCATCATTCATCACTTATCAGTAGTGTCCGGTTAAAACGTGAATAGGTTCAATTGGTTCGCGTTCTCAAGTAATTGCCCGGGCCAGTTGTCTCCAAGAATGGCCTGTTGTAATGGGGTTTTCTCGAAAATGGTCACCGACAAGAT
>Ga0194120_10000668_pt1 | contig 64303 bp, 55 predicted proteins | sample TA2MahCa65mmetaG_FD_148642 | JGI IMG/M metagenome (GOLD analysis project Ga0194120, IMG submission 148642) | Freshwater microbial communities from Lake Tanganyika, Tanzania - TA2015019 Mahale Deep Cast 65m | ecosystem: Environmental > Aquatic > Freshwater > Lake | place: Tanzania: Lake... | reverse complement strand
AAACATTGAATAAATATTAAACATCCTGTAGAGAATAACACCTTAGTTTATTCTTACACAAAACTTCTATATGTGTCCGGGAATACCGACAGCATCCGTATTTTTCTTGTCCTACAGCTGGAAGAATACCCTTGTAGGGTTTGCTTAAGAAACATATTAGAATTCCATAATTATTTAAATGCGATTTAATAAGGCATAGTATTTGCACTTTCGTATCGGAAAATCACATTGGATTCCCTTTGAAAAGGAAACTAAATCAGCTAAAGGAAATTCCAGGAATCAACTTTAATATGCACATGCAAACCTTAAAGAAAGAAAATATCTCAGCGTGCCTGATAGTAAAAAACGAGGAAGAACTCCTGCCTAACTGCTTAAAGAGTATCAAAGATGTAGTCGATGAAATCATTATCGTCGATACAGGTTCCACAGATAATACGGTAACTATTGCCAAAGAATTCAAGGCAAAGGTTTACCATCACCCATGGAATGACAGTTTTAGCGAGGCAAGAAATCATTGTTTAAACCACGCATCGGGAGATTGGATTCTTCAGATAGATGCCGATGAAGAATTGGAACAAGCGGATATACCGAAGCTCAGACTTGCAATAAGAGACAATAGATATAATGGAATTATTATCGCTGTTCAAAGCATTATAAAGGACGGTTTGCATACATTCTATCATCCGCGTGTTTTCCGGCGCGGCAAGGGATTTTACAAAGACATCATCCACGAGCAAACCATTATCGAAGGTGAACGGCTACCAACAGGGATCAGACTTTACCACCATGGATATAACCTTGATGAAAAAAAGATGCGGATAAAATGGCAGCGGACCACCCGCTTACTGAAAAAACAAATTGCGCAAAACAAACACGATAGTTTTGCGTGGTTTAACCTGATACGCAATTACCGCATACAAGACTCGTTTCAAGACGGTATCAATGCGGGAGAAGAAGCCCTTAAAATAATGTCATCCGGCTCCTTTTCGAAACATGGTGGAACAGTAACAGTTCAGCGCCCCCACCTGACCTCCCCCCTCCCCCTTTCTCCCCCTCACAGTGGGGTACAGGGGGAGGAAACGTTTCCCCGATCTGAGTCGAGAACGAGTTTCCCCCGCCCCTCGTGGGAGGGGTTAGGGGAGGGGGATGAACGGATACAAGGCACAAACGTTAATCTGCATCACTATGTCATGATTATTTATGAAACGGCAAACTGCCATCTCTATAATGAAAATTATTCAAAGGCAAAGGAATTGTGCCACTTTGCCTTATCAAAATTAGCCGAGTTAAAAATCGAACCGGAAAACATAGACCTCATATTTACTCTCGCCTGTACATATTTGAAGGAAGGGGATTACAGAAAGGCCATTGATTACTTCAGACGGTTTTTGTTGCTCCGCGAATGGTATCTCAAAAACATAGATAAAATTTCCCTTATGGTTGACACCATGGGATACGATTACACTGCTTACAATGGGTTAGGAATTTGTTCCGGAAAGTTAGGGCATTTGCAAACGGCTATAGACTATTTAAAAAAAGCCATAGCTTCCAACAGTAAGTATCTTACACCCTATAAGAATCTGGCTATCTGCTATTTAAGCGAGGAAAATCTTGTTGAAGCTACCAATACCCTATTAAAAACCATTTCTGAAGGTATTGCAGATAATGAAGTACTCTTGCATTTGGGAGAACTCTATATAAAACAGGAGGCATATGAAAAGGCCATCCCGTACCTTGAAGCGCACATAAAGACTTGTCCTGAAAACAAAGATATACTATTAAATATTGCGCGATGCTACGAAAAGTTAGGACACTGGGAGGCGGCCCTCGCCGGTTATAAATCGGCGCTTGGGCAATAGACAACTTTATCAACAGCCCACGAAATTCGCGAAAAAGTCACGAAAATTTATCCATTAACGTGGGGGTTGAAAATCCTTGCTGGTTCACTCGTTCTCGCCCCCGACAGCAGCAATCGGGGGGTTTTGGTTCAGACTACAAGTCTGAACCGGCGTGAAGGGACTGATTTTTCAAAAAACAAATTGGTTAAATTTGTTTGGTTGCGGCTTCGCCGCGCCTGGATATAAAGCCTATTGCGAGGTAAAAGATGATAACGAATGCAAACTATCGAACGCCATCAAATAACGGAAGACCGTCGCTCTCTGCGTGCATGATTGTAAAGAACGAAGAAAAATTTTTGGCTCAATGTTTAAAAAGCATTAAAGACGCCATAGATGAAATTATTATCGTCGATACTGGTTCGACAGATAGAACTGTTGAAATTGCACAATCCTTCGGCGCTAAAGTATACCATCATCCATGGCGCAACAGCTTCAGTGAAGCACGGAACCATTCTCTGAGCTACGCAACCGGCGACTGGATTCTCCAAATCGATGCAGATGAGGCGCTTGAGCAGGCCGATATACCACTTCTTCATAAGTTAATACAAACCGATTCATATAATGCAGTATACGTTGCTATTTACAGCGAACTCCCTGGAGGTCAATCAAAACACTATTACACAAGGGTATTCCGCCGAGGAAAGGCGCGCTTTGAAGGTATCGTACACAATCAACTTGTCCTGGATGGTAATGCCATGCCATCGGAAATAAGATTTTACCATTATGGGTACAACCTATCTAATGAAGAAATGAAAAATAAATACAAAAGGACCGGAGACCTTTTGAGAAAGCAACTGGTGGAAGATCCTAATAATATCTTTGCCCTGGCAAACCTGGTCCGTAACTATAGGAATGAATATAATTTCGAAAAGGTTATCGAATTAGGAGAGAGCGGATTGAATATACCTGCCTCCCCGACAGATGTTGATTCCAGAAACCAAAGGCTCAGGATTTATATTGACCTTGCATATGCCTTGCTAAATACAAATCAAACAAACAGGGCAGAAGAAATCTGCAAAGACGCAATCAACGAGAATCCCGATTCGTTAGATATTTTATATGTTATGGGAGATATATTGGCGAGGAAGGGAGAATTTGCTGAAGCTATAAATTATTTTAAAAAATATCTTATTATAAAAGATAAAGAAAACAAAAACCCTACCGTTAACCTTCGTATTGTAGATACATATTATTATGAACATAAAGCATATAACAATATCGGAGAATGTTACAATCGTCTCGGACTTTCTGATAAGGCAGAACTGGCTTACAAAAAGGCTCTTGATCTGAACAATAAGGAATCATTGTACTACTCAAACCTTGCACACCTCTACATCTCCCAAAATCGCTTTCAAGAGGCAGAAAGTATCACTAACACCGCTATAAAATTTGGTATTGCTAATCACTTGATATATCTCTTGATGGGAAAGGCGCAAATTATGCTGGGAAAAGCACATGAAGCTATCCACACCTTCAAACAACGTATCCAAAAAGATAACAACGATTTAAATGCACATATATTTTTAGTAAATCTTTTATTACAAACAAATCAAATTAAAGAGGCAGAAGAGACTCTGAAAACAATAATTTCTTCCCACCCGGACAACCTGGAACTCAAATGCCTTATGGAAAGGATTAAATTTAAAAACGGCGACCGGCAGAGCGCAATCAAATTCATCCAAAATACGCTCAAATCAAATTCAACAGACGCCGGCACATACCTCAAACTGGGAAATCTTTGTACAGAAATAGAAGACCACACCACTGCCATTGAGCTGTTTGAGAAATACCTTCAAATCTCACCTGCCAATGCTGATGTAATTGCCGCTATTTCCATTTGTTACGCCAGATTGGGCAGATTAGAATCTGCAATAATCGGACTCAGGGCAGCGCTCAAATTAGACCCTGCCTGTCATTACGCCTCGCAAAATCTTATTTCCCTGGAAAAGAAATTCAAGAATCAACCTGCTGCAAATTTAAAAAACGAGGTAACGGTCTGACATCCGAAACGGATAACAATATTTTTAAAAATGTACTAAACTTATTATACTTTCTGCCGATAATTACAACAGGTACCGTAGAAAAGTTTAAAGACCAGACTAGTCAGTCTCTTAAATTATTGTAATTTATATCGAAGAATAAATTAGTTTCTTCCCGTCATGGAATACGGGAAAAACGTTAAAACAAGGAGGTTTAAAAATGGGTGCAAGAATTAACACCAACATTAATGCGTTAAATGCATTAAGGTCGTTGAACGATGTTGATAATCGGCTGTCAATCGCTCAATTGAGGCTGGCAACAGGTAAAAGAATTAATAACGCAGGAGACGATGCTGCAGGTTATACCATTGCCAAAAAGTTCAATGCCCGCGCAGAGGGCCTTGGTCAGGCATTAAATAACATCGGCTCTGCCAAGAATCTTATCGCAGTTGCGGAAGGGCACCTGGGTAACATCGTTGACATCCTGACGCAGATGAAAACAAAGACCACCCAGGCAGCCGATGACTCACTGGGCACTGCTGAACGTACCGCCATTAAGGGAGAACTGGTCAAATTAACCAACCAGATCGACCTTGAGGTAAATCAGGCAAGGTGGAACGACAAAACAATATTCAGCGGCGCTGCTACAACCGGCGCATCAAGTGGAAGCGGACTGTTTAAGTTCCAGATCGGCGCAGGGGCTAGCACCACAAATGACATAATGAAGTTTGATTTACTTGCAAAGGCCAACGTCAGCTTTGATTCGGCTGCTTCAACCAAAGGTTATTCATCCACTGGGTTGAATGTAACGGTTGCTACAGGCGCGCTTGCCGGTTCAATAGTTGGTTCATCAGCGTCTGCTCAAGTATTAATGGCCAGGATAGATACCGCTATAGCCGATGTGTCTGAGGCATTGAGCTACATTGGGTCAGTAGTGAACAGGTTGACGTACCAGGAGACAAGCTTGACTGTCGCCAGGACGAATACCGAGGCAGCAAGGAGTCGTATCGAGGATGCCGACATGGCTTACGAACAATTAAATTCAACCAAGCTGCAGATATTGCAACAGACTGCCAGTGCAATGCTTGCTCAGGCAAACTCAGGACCACAATCTATATTGAGTCTCTTCAAATAAGGTAAGTTTTGAGTTGGGGATGGGTTAATGTTGCCCATCCCCAACTTTTTGTTTCAGGAGGTTAATAGTATGGCCATATCATCATCACTTACCTCAGCTTACAGTTCTAGTTCCGCCCTTAATTCTCTGGTTAATCAGTTCATGGCGTTGGAACGCAGGCCATTAACAACGCTTAATACTCAAAAAACCAGCCTCAACAGCAGTCTCAGCATACATAGCGATTTAAAGACAAAGATCTCAGACCTCTTGACATTATCAAGAGAGCTTGGCAGCACCGAAACCACCGCTATATATAACTCAAGGACATCTAGTTCAGGCGATGAAACAAAGATAACTGCATCCGCCGGCTCCGGAGCCGCTATAGGTACATATCAGATACGCGTTAAACAGTTGGCTACCGGCGCCTCTTTACAAAGCACTGCGGCATTACTAACAAAGCCCGCTACTATCAGCAGCTCAAAAGTGGCTCCTGGCAGCGGCACAATTGACGTGACAAAGAGTTTCGCTAATGCGGGTTTTGGAAGCGCCCCTACGGGGACAGTAACTATCGGCAGCTGGACATCGGCTGATTTATCCACCTATACCTCCGTCCAGACGTTCATGGATGCGGTCAATGCAGCAGGGGTAAATGCAAATATTTATTACAACAAGACCGAAGATAAATTCTATCTCGAAAGCAAAACTGCAACCGCTTTAACTTTCTCTGAATCAGAAGCCGGGGGCAGCGCCGGATTTTTCACGCAGGTGAAAATGAGGGATACAACGTCTCCCTATGCCTATCGCGGCACTACAGATGCCACCGGCGTTCAGAGTAATGTAATATTGAACAATGCAAATTTTGATACTGCACTGACAAGCACCACGACCGGCAAACTTAAAATTAACGGCGTGGAGATCTCATACGACACATCAACAGACACGCTCGATGCGGTTATTTCCAGGATAAACAGCTCTAAAGCAAATGTAAATGTGTTCTATGATACTTCCCTTGACAAAGTTCTTATTAAATCCAAAGGCGCTGGCAGCACAGATACGATTACTCTGTCGGATGTAACCGGCAATCTTATGAATGTATTAAAATTGGACACCGCATCGGCAACCAGCGGCACTGATGCGAAATTTACCATAAACAGCACCAGCGCATCGGATGAAATTACTAAAAGTTCAAACACCTTTACGATAAACGGTATTAACTATACCCTTAAAAATACGAATGTCACGGCCTACACAGATACTACCTATACAACGATAACGGTCAAGCAGGATACCAGCGCCTTACAATCAAAGGTTAATGATTTTCTCACAAAATTTAATTCCGTAACGCAATATATCAAAGACAAAACAGGTTTAGACGCATATACAAAGGCAAGGGGCGTATTCGCAGGAAATACGACATTTACGTCCCTAAGAAGCCAATTATACAAAAAACTGTCAGAACAAGTAACAGGGCTTACCAGCGGGAATCCAGATTATCTCAGTAAAATCGGCATTACCTTTGATAGTTATCTGAAAGCCAGTTTATCGAATACAACGAAATTTAACGATGCGCTCTCTTCCAATTCCCAGGCAGTTCAAGACCTTTTTAATTCCACAAACGGTGTTGCTAAAAAGCTGGAAACCCTTATAAAACCGTTCGTGGAGAGCTCATCTACATCGAGAGGCTCAATTATTGACGAGACAAAAAACGTCATCAGCAACCGAATAAAGGATATAGAGACGAGAATAACACGGATGGAAGCGCGCCTGAAAATAAAAGAAAATCAATATCGTCAACAGTTATACAAAATGCAGGACTTACTGAACACTGCCGTACTTCAGGGTAATCAGATTACTACTCAACTGTCATATAATAACAGTTACCAATACTAAGCAAATTAAAAAAATACGATATGGACGTGTGCAAACTAATACCCTCAGACGAAACAAATAATATCGAAAAAGTAATTGAAATTCTTACAATACAGTTAAAGTATTATAAAGAACTTTTCGTTCATACCAGCGCGCTAAAAGATATGCTGGTGAAGGACTGTAATGAGGAGATCCTGAGTAAAAAAATGGAAGAACGGGGGCTATTAATCGACAAGATAATATCTTCAAAAAAATATTACGATTCTATTAAAGAATGCGCCGACTCTGCCGATAATAAAATAAAAGCATATACAGATAAATTATTACAGGAAATTCAGCAAATATTAAATTCGATAGTTATTTTTGACACAGAGAATATTGCTTTAATAAAAAATTACATTAAAGATATTACCTTTAATCTGGAAAAGATACAGGAAAGCAAACATCTTGTGAATGATTTAAAAAAGCGCATGAGTAATTCACCCGTTTTTGTCGATGTCTGCGGATAAATAAATATACATAACTCTTTACTTCATCAGATATTTTTTAAAAAGGAGGCCTGAATTATGATCGCTACAAAAAAGATTAGCACTGCATATCTGGAGCAGGAAATAATGACGTTAAACCCTGTTCAACTGCTGATAAAGGCTTATGATGCCGGGATTACTGCTTGTAATCGGAGAGACGAATCAAAAGCCAGCGCAGTTCTTGTCGAGTTAATCGACTCACTCAACTTTGATTATGCGGAAATTGCCAACTCTTTATTTAGATTGTACGATTACTGCATGCGGGAGGTTAAACGTGGTAATTTTGATATCACCTTAAAGATATTAAAAGAATTACGGGAGACATGGGTTCAGGTGCAAGACAATGTCCAGACAGAAGCGTTACAAACCAGCAGCTTGTAATGCCCGTGTTTGGCGCCATGTGAATAAACAACGATTAGGAAAGCAGACTTTGTATTTCAATAATCCACTCTTTTGCAAGGATATCCCAATCGTAAAGTAACTCGACCCGACTACGGGCGTCATGACTGAGGCGTTGCCACGCTTCATCATTATTCATCAAATCAACGACTGCCTCAACGAATTGTCTGCCAAACTCGTCACTATTGGGATCTCCGGGGATAAGGTGTCCACTGACACCATCTGCCACCGTTTCCGACAAAGCCGCCAGTGTGCTGGCAACTATTGGTGTTCCTGCAGCCTGAGCTTCAATTGCGGCAATACACGATGTCTCTCTCCAGGTACTTGGATAAACCATCAGGCGGGCAGTAGCCATTTCCTCTGCCAGCGCTGCTTTGGGTAAGCCCGTCCGTACAAACACCCCGGACTGACGCGCCTGTTGCCAGACAGGGTCTTCAAGATTATCATCAGGTAATTGATAGGTATAAATGTGCAGCTCGGCGTCGGGGACTTGTTGGCGAATGCAAGGAAACAGTTTCAACAAAATATTCAATCCCCGATCAGGACGACTGGCATAAATTAACCGATTACGATTCCTCTTTTCAGCGGGTCTGAACAACTTCAAATCTACACCATTTCTCGTCAGGAAGAAACGTTCTGCGGGAATACTAAAATGGCGCGACCACACATCCCTCTGCCAATGACTAATGGCGTAAATACGATCAATGGGCAGACGAGAAGGACATTCCCCTTCTAAAAATGGAACATTAATATCATCATGTATCCAAAGGATACGCAACTGTGCCTGTAAATCAACCTTAAAAGGCCGTAGTGAGCGGGAGGAAATGAGCACCGGCAATTTATACAAATTGCGGTAAATGTGAAAATCCACCAGATCGTCGTAGCGCACACCATCATAAACGCCTGGCTTTTCGCAGTTGCAAAAAACGCGCACCTTTACCCCCTGTGCAGCCATGGCGCGGGCAATGTAAATAAGGGCGCTTTCGCTGCCCCCAAGCCCTTTTTCTTCCATCGTCCCGCCATGAAACGGATAACCTCCGGTGTAAAAAACAACCTCTGCCTCATCAGCAATTACCGGTAGACCTATAGCCGATGCCGCCGACCTTGCCCCCTCATAAGCCGAAGCAAATTCAATATCACGGGCAATTGTATTACGAAATGCCTCATAAGCTTCCTGGTAACATCCATTTTGCAAATACAACTGACCAAGATAATAGTAAGGATTGGCGAAAGAGGAATCAGCATCTATACTACGTTGTAACAAACCTAGCGCACGATCTCTATACCCTAGCCGGTTATTAATCACCGCAGCATTGAAGAGGACGCGGGGCTCGTCAGGACAATCTTTAAGAATATCCTCAAATATCCCAAGCGCCTGATGCAGTTTTCCCTGTCCTGCCAGACCAATACCCCGTTGTAAAGATTCTTCAATAGCCATCATCCTCACCTCTTTCGAGTTAATCCCCCTTAGAAAAGGGGGAATCAGGGGGTTGTGTTTTTCCGGTGTTATTCCCCATTCCCCGTTTTCACGAGGACGAGTTTCATGAGGAAAAGGTTACAACCCCCTAGCCCCCTAGTTTATTAAGGGGGATTTTTATATCCACTATCTCCTGATCCGCATAAATAACATGAAAATTCCCATTTCAATTATTCACGCCCGCAACACAAGGCAAGACCACGCTGCGCGTCTTCCCTCGATGGGTCCAGGACAAGGGTACGCTCATACATATCCCTGGCCCCGGCCAGATCACCGCGCATAAAGCGACAATTCCCCAATAGCAAATGGGGTAACGCAACTGAGGCATTACACTCTATAGAACGAATAAACTCCGCCTCGGCACCCTGATAATCACCTGCTGCGCTACGACAACAGCCTAGTTCTAAATAAATCCTGGACATATTCAAATCTGCGCTTGGAGATAATCCTTCTTTGCCTTTGGTGATTTGTATTGCACTCTCCAGATACTTGATTGCCGTATTAAATTGATTGTTAGTTACCGCCAGTGTTGCCAATATATAATAAGACAAGGGATTATCAGGTTCAAAAGTTGAGATTTGACGGGCATGGTACGCTGTTTTTGAGCTACTGCCTGATTCCAGGTATAGTTTAGCCAGATTTAAGTGTATCTGACCTATGAGTTCACGCTTGATATGGCCATCGTCTTTGTCCAATGCACGATGAAAGGAGCGAATTGCCATATCTTGTTGTCCAAGTTCCCGGTAAGTCATCCCAAGATTGAAATGCACAAATGGGTCTTCCGGCATCCGTTTTACCTCGGCTAGCAGGTAACGAAGGTTTCGTTCTGCCCGATGACGCTTTTTCTCTTCAGTAGCTGCATACGCCCAATGATGAATAACAATGTCCGTGCGTAATACCTTTCCTCCAATACGTTCTATTGATGGAAGAATCTGTTCATGAATTGCCCCTTCGAACCGAATGGCGGGATGATGTCGAAAAAGACGGCAGTACTCAATATAAAAAGCGGTAACGATGTTCTCAGCTTGCTGAGGAATACACTGGCGCACCGTGGCGCCCATGATATCCTTTTGTGTAATCACCTGGCGAATTTTACCGGCGTTTACACTATCAATAACTTCATCTGCATCAATATAAAGAATCCAGTCGCCGCTGGCATGGCGTAAGGACTCATTACGAGCGGCAGAAAAGTCATCTATCCACGTAAAATATTTCACCTGTGCGCCATGGCTCTGCGCTATCTCTATTGTGTCATCAGTGGAGCCTGTATCAACAACGATTATCTCGTCTGCAAAAGAACGGAGGCTCTCAAGACAACGAGAGAGAAGGAGTGATTCGTTTTTAACAATGAGACAGGCAGAAAGACGCACCATGCAACCACCTTGTGTTTCATTATTTGTAACAGTTCAGCACCCCCACCTAGCCTCCCCCTTTCTCCCCCTCAGTGAGGGGGACAGGGGGAGGAAACATTTTTCCCCGCCCCTTGTGGGAGGGGTTAGGGGAGGGGGCTGAACAGATACCATTATTTTGACCAATTCCTGGGAAACCATAAAAAGATGACCGTTTTACTAACGCAAAACGGTCATCTTAAATAATCGTTCATCAAATTAGTCCCCCTTAATAAAGGGGGAAAAAGGGGGTTGTATTTTTGACTGCATTATTCCCCGTTTTCACGAGGACAAGTTTACAACCCCCTTTGCCCCCTTCCCCGTTTTCACGAGGACATGTTTCTAAGGGGGATTTGTACGTCGCAGATGCCATGTACGCTGCACAAATAAATTTCTGTACAATTCAACTATTTATTTGAACAGGCTCAGTATTGCCTGTGGCCCTGTATTTGCCTGGGCAAGCATCGCGCTGGCGGTCTGCTGTAATATCTGCAGCTTAGTCGCCTCCAACTGCTCAAATGCCATGTCGGCATCCTCGATACGACTCCTCGCTGCCTCGGTATTCGTCTTGGATATAGTCAAACTTGTCTCCTGATACGTCAACCTGTTTACTACTGAACCTATATAGCTCAATGCCTCAGACACATCGGCTATAGCGATATCTATCCTGGCCATTAATAGTTGAGCAGACGCTGATGAACCAACTATTGAACCGGCAATCGCGCCTGTAGCAACCGTAACATTCAATCCGGAGGAAGAAAAACCTTTGGTTGAAGCAGCCGAATCAAAGCTGACGTTGGCCTTTGCAAGTAAATCAAACTTCATTATGTCATTTGTGGTGCTAGCCCCTGCGCCGATCTGGAACTTAAACAGTCCGCTTCCACTTGATGCGCCGGTTGTAGCAGCGCCGCTGAATATTGTTTTGTCGTTCCACCTGGCCTGATTAACCTCGAGGTCGATCTGATTGGTTAATTTTACCAGTTCTCCTTTAATAGCAGTACGCTCAGCAGTGCCCAGTGAGTCATCGGCCGCCTGGATGGTCTTTGTTTTCATCTGCGTCAGGATGTCAACGATGTTACCCAGGTGCCCTTCCGCAACTGCGATAAGGTTCTTGGCAGAGCCGATGTTGTTTAATGCCTGGCCCAAGCCCTCTGCGCGGGCGTTAAACTTTTTGGCAATGGAGTAACCGGCCGCATCATCTCCGGCGTTATTGATTCTTTTGCCTGTGGCCAGCCTTAATTGAGCAACAGACAGCCGATTACCGACATCATTCAACGATTTCAGCGCATTCAAAGCGCCAATGTTGGTATTAATTCTCGATCCCATAATTAAACCTCCTTGTTAAAGTTCACAATATAATACAATTACATTTTTTGGAAGAATCTCAGGAATAACCAGGCGCCCGCTGTTATTCTTTGGATTCTACTCCACTAATTCAACAACTTTATGTTGGGCTTCATCTGATTCTTCACCGGCGCTAACCTGTAAAAAATCAATAAACTTTTTTAATATCCCTTTATCAAAGTTCCCATCCATTCCCTTTACCATATTCTGTAATACGTTAAAAGCAGCGTTAGAATCGTTTGGAGTATTCTTAGACATCCGTATTTCAAATTCGTCCAGAATACGGGTTATACGACTATAATAATGGATTTCCTCACCCTTCAGACCATCAGGATACCCTTTCCCGTTATATCGTTCGTGATGTTGTTTCGCAATGAGGCAAGCTTCCATGGGCAGATTGCCGCTGTTCGATAGAAGAATAAAACCCAAATCGGTGTGTTTTCTCATCTGCTCTCTTTCTTCCTTCGTCAATTCTTCCATATCTTTTTTCATCATAGAATGGTCTATCTTCGCTTTACCGATATCATGCAGAAGCAAGCCAGTGCCTAATGTCAAAAGATCATTAACTGGCATTTCAAGATAATATCCGAATAGCAACCCTAATATGGCCGTATTTACCGAATGTCTCATAACATTCTTATCGTAGGCCAGCATTTCCATCAGATGCGAATAAACTTCTTTATCTCTCAACATAAAATCAAGCGCAACCGTAGTCCAATCCCTTGCCCTTTCAACGGTGATACCGACGCTTGAGTCTTTCAAGGCATCTGTCATCATGTTTGTTGCAACTTCATAGACAATATGAACTCTCTCATGCAATGTAGCCATTTCATCGTGAACTACCTGCTCAAGATTTGTTTCCATGTATCGCAAGTATTGCGCATTGCCGTTCTTTGCAACGTAAATTTTATTGATATTTTTCTTTACAAAGGATTCTTTCCGTTCGTCGTCAAACAGGTTATTGCCCTTGCAATACAACAGATATTTATTTTCATCATTCACTACGGTTTGTAAATACAGATCACATCCTGCAAAGGCGCCTGTTTTAATACTTCTCAACGTAACAGGAAGATATTTATGATTTTTATCATAATACGTAGAGGTAAAGTGGTCCAGCTTGTTGGGATTTTTCAGTCTCTCATACAAATCCGTATTCCTGATAGCGATAGCTACGTATGCTGCAATTGTTTCCAGGAATCGTACGTCATTATCCGTATAACTATCTCCCGACTTTTTACTGTTTACGCTTATTACACCAACAACCCTGCCTCTTGCCCTTATGGGAACACAGAGCACTGTTTTCCCAAGATACCACTGAAATTGCTGCTTATTAAAACGCAAATCTTTTTCAATATCATCAATAACCAGCGACTTCCCGCATTTCACAACCCACCCGATGGCTCCGTCTCCCACCTTAAATATTGAATCATTCGCTACGTGGCCGGGCAGACCTTTTGCGGCCTTTAACTGGACTTCATCTCCATTGACTAACACAATAATTCCGGACAAACTGCCCGTCCCGCTGACAGTAATGTTGTTGACCAGAGGAAATATCCTTTGCAGATCAAGCACCGAAGTTAAGGCATATCCGATTTCCTTGAGATTAAGTTCTTTTAGGCTGTCGTAGGACTCATCCATCAATTTATCAGTAGAACGCGGATGATGTAATAAATAATGTAATTTAGCAAGGCATCTGATATCGCTTAGTGTATCCTGAACTATTTTCAGGTCTTCTCTAACCGTTTGAGTTAACAGATTTGTTGTCATAGCAATTATCCTCTGGAATTAGCGAGGCGAAGCCTCAGACCCACCAAACACAGTTGTAATGAATTAACAATAAATAACATGAACAACTTCATGTTGCTGTGCCATTAGGGCTAAAGCCCCGGTATGGCGTGTATTCGTTAACCCCAGCCTTAAGGTAGGACAAGCGTCCCCGCTTGTCATCATAAGTCAGGCGAGGACGCCTGACCTACCATGGGTTAGTGACGGTCTTATCTGAATTGGGCTTTAGCCCTGACCTTCTGCGGGTTCGGGTTTGCAACCCGAACCCTACGTTTTATATTGTTGATTTCGCCATTGCTCGCACAGTGCGTTATTACCCAAATAAACTCATGGGTTCAGGTTGTAAACCTGAACCCGCGCACGGGTCATAGCAATTATTCTCCCAAGTTGGCCGCAATAAGTCCCCCTTAACAAAGGGGGATTCAGGGGGTTGTGTTTCTTCTTGGCTATTCCCCGTTTTCACGAGGACGAGTTTACAACCCCCTTGCTAAGGGGGATTTTATGGATGCTGCCACACGCAAATCTGCATTACTAAAATGAAAATTCCTATACAATCAATTAGATTCTTCGCTGTCGCGCAGACATTGTTCTGAGCCTAAGATTCTTCGGCTTCGCCTCAGAATGACATAAGGCGAAGGAATGACTTTGTGTCATGCTGAACGGAGTGAAGCATCTCAACTTACCTTTTCTATTAATATCAATGGTAAGCAATATAAGTGCCAAATTATTTCCTAAACAACTTCTTGATGAATATAATATTAACTACATACACCCTAACGTTTTATATCTTTCAATGCCGCAACCACAGGTGCATTGGTGCGACTAATAATTAAACAGCCGCTTGCCAGTGTGTAAATATTTCCTATACCGACATAGGAAATTTCTTCTTACTTTTCTGATACTGCCTTTCACCGCCCGAACCAAGAAACAGGATGAAATCCTTGAAATATTTCTCATCAAAGCTCTCTTTCATTTCTTCATTCATAATCTTCAATGCCGCAAATGGCTTTCTCGCATCGGAATAAGACCTTTGTGTCGTCAGGGCATCATACACATCTATAATACCTGCAATCCTACCGTATTTGTGGATCGCCTCGCCCTTTAACCCGTTTGGATAGCCTTTCCCGTTATACTTTTCATGATGCTGCATGATGGGGAAAAAACTTGTGCTATCGATACCACCTGTTTGTTTTAGAATATCTGCGCCTAAGTCCACATGCATTTTAATCCTTGCAAACTCTTCATCATTCAGCCTTTCCTTTTTATTAATTATCGCTGGGTCAATCTGTGTTTTTCCCACATCGTGCAACAACAACCCGGTCCCAAATACCTGCATCTCACCGCCATCAAGACCCAGGTATTTCGCAAATAACAGTCCCAATACTGATACATTTACTGAGTGTGTATATGTGTAGTAATCATAGGAAATCATACTCATCATACCTGAAAAGGAGCCTTTACTCCTGACAATAAAGTCGATGGTGTTTGACACCCAAATCTTTGATCGTTCCACTTGTTCACCAGAACGCGGATCTTCAAAAACATCTTCCATAATGTTTTTAGCTACATCGTAAACTATATATGCCTTTTCTTTAATATCTACCCTACTGTCGTTAACAATATGTTTTAGGCTCGATTCAACGTATTTTAAATATATTTTTTTATCTTCTTTGCGTATAAATAAGTTTTTTACCTGGTGTTTCTGCAAATTTTCGATTTTGTCTGATTTAACGACGCTCGTTCCACTGCAATATAATACATATCGAATCTCTTCATTTATGTGGTTTTGTAAATAAAGGTCGCATCCCACAATCGTGTCGACCCGAATTGCATTCAATGTTACCGGTATATATTCCACTGTACATTCCACTGTTTCAGTCATTTTTATCTATGCCTCTATGTCAATTATTTTCCCACACCGATTTTCTTCCGTGTGTGTCTCATCTGACTCTTTATGCCTGATTTCTCGTACATCATCGACTGCTTTCTGTCCGGTACCTGAAATTGGTTTCTTGCAAACCTTGTCCACTTTCTTGCCGTCCTTTTTCTTCCGCTTATCAAAGTTAAAAGATTCACCTGACTTCCTGTCGTCGTCGGTCTTTTTAATAGACGAGCATCTAAAAAGGGGCTCTTCATGAATACGTTCGATATTATCCGACATATATTCTCACCTGCATAATACGGGCTAGGCATTTACTGAAACCCTGCTCATTCTTGCCCGAAGTAAAAATAACGCCCGATGGTGAAGTTGGGATACCCTTGATTCTGAAATGCCTATCAATTGACTGATTTCCTTCAGCATTAAATCTTCATAGTAATACAGTGTTATCACCAATCTTTCCCGTTTTGGCAATTCTGCAATGGCATTGGCCAGGAAAGTTTTTTCTTCCTGTGTTTCCAAAAAGCTTAACGGGTCATTAACCTTTGGATCCTTAATTTGCTGATTTCTCTCCTCTCTCGAATTGTCTTCAGATTTTTGATTGTACTCTTCCAGCGAAAGGAATGTGCTAAAACTAATTTCTGCCAATAATTTGTCCCACTCCGCAGGATTTATTTTGAGCACTGCTGCAATCTCATCCGACCGGGGCGGTCTGTTCAGCTTTTGCTCCAGTGAAATGTATGTATCTCGAACCATTGTTGCCTTATCCCGCACAGAACGGGGCAACCAGTCCTGAGACCTTAAGTAATCTAAAATTGCGCCCCGAATACGAGAAATAGCATATGTGCCAAATTTTGTATCCTTCTTTGAGTCGTACTTTTCCGATGCTTCTATTAATCCTAGAATGCCATACTCTATAAGATCCTCTTTGTCTACGAAAGGAGGTAAATACACCATAATTTTACCTACCACATATTTAACCAATGAAAGGTACTCTATGATTAATTTATTACGCCTCATTAAATCTCCCCGTGTATAGCTTGATTTTACTTTAGTCATCGTACCCATTTTCGTTTCCCCTTAAATAAATTTTGTACAAACAGGTTTAAAACCTGCCTCTACTGTTATTTATTATTTTGTCCCATAGTTTGATCAATTTTAGGAGATACAGATTTTTGCGTTTGACCAATTCCACCATGTGAAGCTGTTTTTGCCACGCTTACAATATATTTGAAGAATAAACTGCTTAAGATTCCAACGATAATCGTTATTACCACACTTCTGAGGGCAAGCATAGGTAGGGATACGTTGGACATCAGTCCCAAAAAACAGGACGAAAAGAACACGATTACGATAATATATATACGTCCCCTTGCTAATAGTTCCTCCATCCATCAAACCTCCGTTTTAAGATTTACGATTTCAGATTTACGAATTACGAATTACAATTTGAGATTGCGGCGCGAGCGCTCAGTCGAACAATTGAGAAAATCGTTAAATTAGTCCTACTAAGTCCCCCTTAATAAAGGGGGATTCAGGGGGTTGTGGTTTTTCCTGAATTCTTACAACCCCCTCGTTCCCCCTTTTCTAAGGGGGATTTATACATCGCATATGCCATGTGAGCCGCATAAATAAAATGAAAATCCCTATACAATTAAAATATTTTTATAAGCGCCTATAGTCGTGTTTCATTTGCAATTCTTCTAAAATAACCTTCAACTCCTAACGTTTGCGTTCCATCATCGCTATTTAAAAATGAAGCAACCATATTATTAAGGCAACTGGTTGCCGTCGTATTGGGATATTCTTTTACAAAAGATTTCTGAAGCCTTGTAGCAATCGGGATATTAGGGTCTTGTAACAAATATCCCAGGTATTGCACCTTTACATTCAAAAACCGATGCGTTACTGATGCAATTTTTTTCATCGTCGACTCGGCTTCTTCCCGGCTGTTCGAGAGGTTCACAAGTAGTTTAATATTTAAATCTTTTTTCTTTCTGGAAAGGGCTTTAATCATGGCATAAGCATCTGTTATAGCTGTGGGTTCCGGTGTTGTTATGAGCAATATTTCATTCGACGCAAGAACAAAACTCAACACATTAGATGATATCCCTGCGCCGGTATCTACAATAACGATATCCAGTTCTTCATCCAGGTCACAGAACCCTTTAAAAAGCGCTTCCTTTTGCTTTTCACTTAAACTGGTAAGTTCTTCAATACCAGAACTTGCGGGGACAAATTTTATTCCATCGGGACCTTGCAGAATAATGTCTTTCATTTGTTTACGGCCCTCAATAACATCCTGTAATGTATATTCGGGGTGAAGCCCGAGTAAAATATCAATGTTTGCAAGCCCCAGGTCTAAATCTATCAATAAAACCCTTTTTTTATACCTTCGGAAAATCATTGCTAAATTCGTTGCGATGTTTGTCTTTCCCACGCCGCCTTTGCCGCTGGTAACTGCGATTGTCCTTACCTTAGAAAATCCTGTGGTTATTTTCTGTTTACCCTCCACGTCGTTTAATTCCTCCTCAACCCTCACGTATACCATTTATTCCTTCCCCACCAGGAAATTTTTACTCACAGTTAAATGCGTTCATACAATAGCCTATCACAAACAATATTTCTCCCGGCAACTACATCCTCATTCCCCACTTCCGTGAGGACATGTTTCATGAGGGGACTCCACCGCGCTTACAGTTTCACGATTCCCAACGATTCAATCCTAACGCCCTGTGATATTTCTTTATACGACAATACCGGCACCTGAGGTAATGCGTTTTCTATAAGACGGCGAATATGACTTCTTACATTAGAGGACGTCAGAAGAACTGCCTCATAGCCAGACGATAACGAATCTTTTACAATCTCTGCTAACTTATCTATCAATTTTTGTGCCATATTCGGCTCCAAAGCTAGTAAGTTTCCTCTCTCTGTTTTATGAATTGCATTGGCAATAGCCTGCTCCAGTTGCGGATCAAAAGAGATGACTCCTATCTTGCCTTCCGCATTCTGATACCTTTGGCAAATCATTCTGGAAATCTTTTGCCTGACATATTCCGTTATTACCTCAGCGTCCTTTGTCACAGGGGCACAGTCCGCAATTGTCTCAAGTATGGTTGCCATATCACGAATAGGCACTTGCTCTTTCAATAAATTTTTAAGCACCTCCTGTATACTCGCAAGAGGCATGATGCCGGGAGCTAATTCCTCAACAACTGTCGGTGATTCTTTCTTCAAATTTTCAACAAGCTTTTGCACGTCTTCACGACAAAGAATTTCGTATGCATGACTCTTTATAATTTCTGTAAGATGTGTAATCATCACCGACACCGGATCAACAATCGTATAACCTGAAGCTTCGGCATCTTCTTTTATTGCGCCAGATATCCATTGGGCGGGCAGACCATATGCAGGATCCGACGTCTTCGTTCCTTCGATTACTTTGGTAGTTGTACCTGAGTCAATAGCGAGATAACACTCAGGAAACAATTCTCCTTTTGAAATTTCCTGTCCCCTTATTTTGATCGCGTATTGATTTGCTCCCAATTGCAAATTATCTCTCACCCGAATGGGGGGCACCATAATCCCCATGTCTCTTGCCATTTGCCGCCGCAGCGCATTGATTCTTTCCAGGATGCCCCCGTTTTTTTGCGGATCAACCAATGGCACCAGTCGGTATCCTACCTCAATCCCCATACGGTCCACATGAAGCAGTTTTTCAACGGATTCTTCAGATTGCGATTCTTGCCCGATTTTCTTTGTCTCCTTTTCCGTCTCTTCTTCAATGAGTATTTGCTTGTTCGATTTCCTGAGGATAAAGAACAGCATACCGAAAAAACCCGCAAGAATCATGAAAGGCATCTTAGGCAGGCCCGGAACGATACTAAACATCGCAAGGATTCCCGCTGCAAATGCCACTGCTTTGGGTTGTGAAAACATCTGACCGGACAAATCCCTGCCCAGATTTTCGCTGGAAGCTGTTTTTGTAATAATAACGGCTGAAGCAGTTGCGATAATAAAGGATGGAATTTGCGACACGAGACCATCGCCCACCGTCAAAATAGTGTAATGTTGCAACGCCTCAGATATCGGCATACCCTGGCGCATCCCCATTACAATACCACCCACGATGTTAATCAACACGATGACAATACCCGCAATTGCATCTCCACTTACAAACTTACTTGCGCCATCCATTGCTCCATGAAATTCTGCCTCCTTGGAAATCGATTCTCTCCGACTTCGCGCCTGGTCCTCTGTAATGAGTCCGGCGTTTAAGTCTGCATCAATACTCATCTGTTTCCCGGGCATTGCATCTAGTGTAAAACGGGCTGCCACCTCTGAAATTCTCGTTGTGCCCTTGGTTATGACAATAAATTGGATAACAACAATCACCAAAAATACCACCATTCCAACAACAATATTTCCGCCCACAACAAATTCACCAAATGACGCAATCACTTGCCCTCCATATCCATGTAATAATATCTGCCGTGTTGCTGCAACATTAAGCGCCAGCCGGAAAAGTGTCAGAAACAACAATATGGAAGGAAAAGTAGATAAATCCAGCGGTCTTTTTGCGTGGAGAGTGACTAACAGTAAAAGCAGAGTAGCTGAAATGTTTACGGTAATAAGCATATCGAGCAAAAACGGCGGTACCGGTATAATAAGTACGACGAATATGCCTATCACCCCCAGGGCTAATGCTATCTCGCCTTGTGATAACAATCGGGCAAAAGGTGTCTTTGCCATAGAATTTATTTTATCTGTTGCCATAGTTAACCCTCACGAACGTTGCTGTTAAGAAATTTCAAACTGTTAATACCTCCCCCTTGATGGGGGAGGCCAGGTGGGGGTGAAGGAAAAAGACCGCTCACCCTCCCCTCACCCCTCCCATCAAAGGAGGGGAAAATTAGCCGCCGAAGACCTGATTTATATTTTTTTCCGCTCTTTCTTTAGTTGATATACATATGACAATACCTTCGCGACCGCATAATACAATTTTTGCGGTATTTCTTTTCCTATTTCAACCGTTTTATAAAGTGTTTGCGCAAGTGGTTTGTCTTCTACTAACGGTATATTATGCTTCTTTGCAATGTCTTTGATGCGCTTTGCAAGCAGGTCGGCGCCCTTTGCAACTACTGTGGGCGCCTTCATAGCAGTATTTTCATATTTTAACGCTACTGCGTAGTGTGTAGGATTGGTTACCACAACATCAGCCGTAGGAACTGCCGCCATCATGCGCTTCATAGCCATTTGTCGTTGTACAGCCCGAATCTTTCCTTTGATTAACGGGTCGCCCTCCGACTCTTTACCCTCGTCTTTCACTTCTCGTTTTGTCATACGGAGGCTTCGCTTATACTGCCACTTTTGGTAAAAGAAATCCAGAACTGCAAGAATCAGCAATGCCGCCGCTATGCGTAAACTGAGAGTATACATCGATTTTGTCATCATTCCGAATATTTGTGCAGGGCTAAGGTCAAGGGCATGAATGAGGTGGTTAAATTCCTTCCTGATTATTAAAAAAGCCAGCCCTCCAACCACAAGGAGTTTTAATACGGAAAACTGCAGCTTTACCAGTGACTTAGTTGAAAACAGCTTTGTTGCCCCGGCTACGAGATTGAGTTTGTTAATATCAAACTGCAATGCCTCAAAACTAAATATAAAGCCTGTTTGGTAATAAGATATGGCCAATCCAATGAGCAACAATCCGCCAAGAATAGGCAAAAGTATCTTCGCTAACCCGTAGATCTGATTTATGAATATATCCATCACAATGCTTTGATTAAAATCCTTGCACGACAAATTACCAAGGGTTAGTTTCATAGTGCTAGCCAGGCTATTATAGGTAATTACACCGAGGACATATATAAGCGCTATGCCGGCCAGTAAGACGACGGCGTTATTAAGGTCGGGACTAAATGCAATATTTCCCTTACTCCGCGCCTTACCTATACGCTTGCCGGTTGGTTGTTCAGTTTTTTCTGTGTCAGCGCCTAATGCCATCTTTTCAACCTCACATGGTCGATAATAAGGATATCATGCTCTTTTCGAAATTAAGCATATACGATTTCATTACATTTATTACAAACGGAATCGACACAATAAGTATAAAAAACCCTATAAATATTTTTATTGGAAAGGCAATTATAAACACATTGATCTCCTGTGCAACCTTCGTCATCAATCCTAACGCTACTACGGACAATAATAAAACCAATAATGCAGGAGCGGATATCTTGATACCCATCCAAAAAAGAGATTTAAAGATGGCGAGCACCTTCGTGAGTGTTATGGTAGTATAGTCAAAACTTCCGAGCGGGATCATTGTGAAACTTTGCGCAGTTGTTTTAATAAACCAATGATGCCCGTTAATTAAAAGAAAGATTAAGATAGCGATCATATTATAAAATACCGAAATAATTGACTCTTCGTCTCCCGTCTGTGATGAAGGGTCAACAACCATGGCAGTGTCAAGTCCCATTTGATTGCTTATTACATGACCGGCCATATTAAAGGCCGCAAAAATCATTGAAGCTGCAAACCCAACTACAGCGCCAATCGCTATCTCTTTGAGAACAATAAATGCGTACGAAATAATATCAGAAGGCAGGAGGGGCTGATTTTTGTTTATGCTTGGGTATAAAATGAAGGTAAACATCAAGGCAATGGCGATTCGTACAGGGATAGGAATGTGAGCATTACCGAAGACCGGGGCAAAAAAAAGCATTCCTCCGATGCGAAAAAATACAGCCATAAAGAACGGCAGGTCATTTACAAAACTTATCAGATATTCCATATAAACTTTTATTGACAGTATTTTGTCAGATTTCCCAGTAGATTTACCGTATAGGAGGTCATCATGCGCAGCATCCACGGCAAACAAAATAAAAACACACCAAGAACTCCAAACACTTTTGGCAAAAAAGTAATTGTTTGTTCGTGTATACTTGAGATTGTCTGAAATATGCCTATTGCCAAACCAATCACCATTGCAACCACCAGCAAGGGCGCCATAAGGAAAAATGTTGTTTGTAATAAGTCTTTACCGATTGTGATAACTACTTCTGTTGTCATAGCCAATTCCCTTAGTAATTTACGATTTGGGATTTAATAAAATTGTAAATTGTAATTCGTAAATCATAAATTTTTACTCAAAGTGTCAAAGTATTTTTTTTAAGCGCCTACCCTCTGTTTTTCATGCCACACTCGAAATCAAAGACTGAATAATCAGTTGCCAGCCATCCACCAGGACAAAAAGGATTAATTTAAATGGCATCGAAATCATGACAGGAGGAAGCATGAACATCCCCATAGCTGTTAGCACACAAGCTACCACCATATCAATCACAAGAAACGGAAGAAATAAAAGAAAACCCATTTGAAATGAAGTCTTAAGCTCGCTGGTGATAAAGGCCGGAATTAATATGTGCATAGGAATGTCTTTCGCCGACTTCGGCCTCTCCATCTTCGCAATATTCACAAACAAGGCAATATCTTTTTCACGGGTCTGTTTGAGCATAAATTTTTGGAATGGCACTATGCCTCTTGTCAATGCCTCATTCTGGGTAATTTCTTCTTTCAAGTACGGCTGGAGTGATTCGGAATTGACCTGCTTCCACACGGGCGCCATAACAAAAAATGTTAGAAAGAGCGAAATACCGATGAGTATCTGATTGGGCGGAAGTGTTTGAAATGATAATGCCTTTCGCACAAAGGAAAGCACGATAATGATTCTCGTAAAAGAGGTCATAGTCAATAACAGCCCCGGTAATAAAGAAAGCGCCGTTAAGAAGAGCACAATCTTTAAGGTGCTGGCCACCTCTTTAGGCTTCCCCATATTATTGATACTCATTGTCAGGTTCAGCGGACTTGCCGATTCACCGGCAGCTTCAACGATACCCATACAGCCAAACGTTATCGCCATTCCACAAACAGCCAAAATAAATAACCCTTTTCTCATATTTTTATCCTTGTGTTACCATGAAAAATCATGTTCGTTCTGTATAGGCGCGTTTAAAGAACTTCATAAATTCTCCGCCCTGAGATTCCGTATCGATTGATTCCACAATCTCTTTTTCCGTTATCTCTGTAAGCGACTGAATCTTCTCATTCGTGGCGCCAACCAGCAGCAATTTCCCTGGTATTTTAATTAAATGAATATGCTTCTTTGAACCTAAAGACGCCGTGTCAACGATATGGACGTACCGCTTTTTTCTATTCATACTTGTTTTAATTCCTAATTTCCTGCGTAAGAAAAATACCGTAATAACGATGATTACGATTACGATCCCTGTCGACTCCAGCACCTTGGTAATCTTCGAGAAATTAAAAGGGGAAACAATTCCTATGCCATCGAATTCTGTTGCAACACTCCCTGGTTTTTCAGCCTTTTGCGCCGGTTCAATATCACAATACGCCGTGTTACAGACAAATAGCAGGAAAAGCAAACACACTATCAGACATTTATTTTTCATCTCATTTTCTCCCAAAAACTTTTTACACTTTGCGCAAATAATATGCCTCGTCACTTCTATTTGTTATAAGATAATTTCGTTTGCATCATTCAGGAGATAAGTATACACGCTTAAGATATATACATTGAGCTATTTCGGATGTTTCTTAACTGTCCGGAAGTTATCAAAGTTCCTTGATTTTGATGGGATTTTGGAGTGCTATTTATCGTGGGCTTTTTGTACTTTTTGTGGAAATTTTAGACAACTCACAGATGCAACAGACCGTAGAAGGATTGTAAATACTACATTTCAAGGGAGACACTACGCAGTGAGGGATTGTCCGCTTCCCTCAAATTTCTTCAAAGGGACGGGATGGTGGAGAAATGGCATCGAAAAGGACGTTTTTTATGTGGGCACGTTATACAATACTACGCAAAACTTCTAACACGGTCTCATTGTGCCTGGTGTGGCTTTTGAACAAATATATTATCCAAGATTTTTAACGAATTCTTCTGAACCGCATATATTGGTAATTTTCACTCCAAAATTTTCCTCCACAACCACAACCTCCCCTTGAGCGAGCAGTTTCCCCCGAACGAACAGGTCTACAGGCGTTCCAGCCACCTTATCTAATTCCACTATAGAACCCTGTGATAAGGCGAGAATATCCTTTATAAGCATATTTGTATGACCCAACTCAACCGAAACAGGCACCGAAATATCAAGAATCAGGTCTAAATTACGTCTGCCTTCGCCTTTGGTCCCATCAGCGCCCATGGAGGTCAACTGACTAAATTGAACTGATTGTATCTGTGATTGTGTTTCAGCAATCTCACTCAAAACGTTTTCCTTGATCTGTTCCATATTTATCTCTCCATAACAAATTCAAAACCTATACGATTAAACTAACCCACCCATGACACCTGAAGCGCCATCTTTTTACCAACCACACCCGGCTTACCATATCGTTTTGCTTTTCCTTCAACCATCAGGCATAAATCTTCAGTAATCTTATTGTCAAGTTTTACCACATCCCCAGCCTTGAGGTTCATAAGTTCGTTAAGCGACAATTGGGTCGACCCAAAAATAACGGAAGTGTTCAATTCCACTTCCTTAATAACATTTTCAATAATGGCAATCTCCTTTTGTCTGTCAGCCTTCTCTAATCTTGATTTTATCATTAACATTTCCAGGCTTGTAACCGGTATACATAGAATGAAGGTGCCATTGCCAAGATCTCCACTTATCGCAAAATTGATCGAAATCATAAGTTCTGTAATGGGCAATAGCTGCAATGACCTTAGATCCATCTCCATTTTCTCCAGAGTCCATTCCAGTTTTGCTAATTTTGACCAGCATGACTTTATATCTTCCATAATATTTGATAATACAACACCTACCACAGACTCTTCAATCATGGTAAGCGGTCTTACCTTTTGCGGTATTTTCCCAGGTCCACCCAATCCCCGGTCTACGATAGCAAGACAAAAACCCACATCGATAGTCAAACAACCCACCCCGGGGAGAGGTTTTAAATTCACAACGTTTGCACACACAACATCCGTGAAGGAATTTACAAATACTTCGTAACTGAATTCCTCAATAGCAATGAGTTCTACAACTACCGAGGACCTTAAAAAACGGGAAATAGTAGCCCCTACAGTTTTTGCCGCTTCTTCACTAATCTTTTGTAACCGGCGTTTTTGTTCTCTCGGAAACCTATCGGGACGTCTGAAATCATAGTGTTGAATCTTTTTATCTTTTTTCGGTTCTACCTTTTGCCCGACTAAAACCTGTCCACCCTCTATTGCAGAGAGCAGCGCTTCAACTTCTTCATTATTTAGTATAGAATTTGACATCTCTACTCACCTTAACTCCGTTGGTTATTGAACAACAAATTCCGTAAAATACACCTGTAATACACCTTCCGCCTTCAATACAACATCCACAGCATCTTTTATTTCTTTTCTAAGATTCTCTTGTGCTTCCAGCCCATCAATATCTTCTAATGTTTTTGAGGACAGGATAGAAATTAATCGGTCTTTTATTTGTACAGCCTTTGCTTCAATGATTTTTTTTACGTCACCATCTTTTACCTCTAAGTTTATCTTCGCCTTTAGATACCGCCTCCCATTGGAACCGCTCAGATTAACGACTATCGTATCTACAGGAACAACTAGGGATTCTTCCTTCTCGGCGCCTCCCTGGCCCTCTTTTCCTTTTTCCTCTTTCTTTTTCGATGTTGAGGCCGGTTCTTTCTTTGTTTCCGGCTGTTTTACCGTTTGCGCCTCTGCTGTTTCTACCGCTGTTTCATTTTCCGGATTTTCCGGCGCCAGTGCATCAGCCGCAGCATTTCCAGTTAAAAGTGGATATACCTTCGAAACAAACACAAATGCACATCCTACAGAAATCAGGACAACAATCCCCATCATCATAATCGTTTTGCTGCCTTTTTTCTTCTCCACCACCGGAGGCTGCTCTGCGGCCTTGTTTTCTTCTTTCGTTGCTATTTCCTCTTTTTCTGCCATAATCTTTGCCTCTATATTATTTAAATTACATAAAACTCCCTGGTTATTTTAATAAAATCTTCATCAACATATTAACATGTTAATTCATGAAGTTCTATATCTTATCTTAATTATTTTTTGACGCCTTTGAAATCGCTTCTCAACAATTTCAACTTTTCACTCAATTTGACAGCGAGATTAGGTTCGAAAGACTCTAAAATCCTGCCTGAGAGTTTCCCATCCATCATCGTCAATAATTTCACTGCAGTCTCCTCATCCATTTCTTTTATAATCATCGCCGCTTTTTCAGGCTTCATACCCCCATAAACGGTTGCTAATCTCTTGATATTCTTGGATTCTGCTTCATCCAGTTGAATAGTTTCCTTTTTCAACGCTACCTTTTGCGTAGTTACAGAATCAAGCAACTTATTCAGTTCCCGTTTAAGGGTATCGAGTTCTCTCCTTTCGGCGTCCATATCAGCGCGTAATGACTCGAGTGTCTTTTCCTTAAAATCTAACAATTCATTTCTCTTCTCGTACTCGCGTTTTTCCGCCTCTACTTCTTTAAGCATTTTGGCCATTTCATTTGACGAAAGCGGCTTAAATATCTTTGCAGCATTTTGTTTATACACATACGGCAACTTTGCTGTCGTTTTCTCTTTCTTTTCCTTATCCGTCTTTGCAAGTTTTGTAGTAGCCGTACCCCCATGATTCACATCTGGATCGCCGTTTCCTTCTTCATCCTGCGATGCTGTCTGCGGAACTTGAGGTGTTGGTGGAGTCCTGGAACCTTTCATAAAAAGCATTCCCATAACAGAGACTCCAAAAACAACAATCCCTATTCCCGGCAGCATCATCATTTTTTTGTTTATTGGGAGCTTCATAATTACATTCTCCGGAAATTATCAATGAATCTGTTTTTTCTTATGCCGGTAATAAAACTTTGATATTGCAATCTCATCGAAATGTTTATTTTCCATCTTTAACACGCGCTCTTTATACTCTTTCTCGTGCCGCTCACGGAGTTTTTCAAGCACCTTTCTCTTTTTAAAGACGTGTAACAGATTTTCCCGCGCGCATCCTACCTTTTTAGAAGTGTCTTCTACTTTCGAGCTTTGTGTAACAATATCACGATTCAGCTTTGAAAAGTACGACTCGAATAAAACAAACATCTTAGCTTCTGCCTGTTTACTTAATTCTTTCTCCATCTCGGATTGCTGTATCGTTAACACAGATTTCAAGAATACCAGCAACTTTTCTTCGTCATGTAGTCGCTTCTGTAAGAATTTTAATTCCTTAACGAGTTCTTCCTCTTTACATTTTTCTATTTCCAGCAGTTTCTGAAATTTAAAATGGAATCCCATGATGTTATTTATTCTTAAACATATTTAAAAGTCTTCCCACTGCCTCATCAAAATCACCGTCTTCCGCCACATCTTGTTTGAGGTAATCTTTTATCTGCTCATTCATAGATATGGCAAAATCAATTTTCTGGTTACTTCCCTTTGTATAAGCCCCTATATTAATCATATCCTCGGATTCTTTGTAAGTCGCATACACTGTTTTCAACCTATGAGCTGCTTTTCTATGTTCCGGCGTAATAATGTCATCCATACTTCTGCTAATACTTTCCAAAATATCAATTGCAGGATAATGGTTTTGGTTGGCAAGATTTCTCGATAACACAATATGGCCATCAAGAATACCTCTGACTGCATCAGCAATCGGTTCATTCATGTCGTCGCCATCCACGAGTACGGTGTATAAACCCGTAATACTCCCTTTTGAACCGGTGCCGGACCTTTCCAAAAGTTTTGGCAATAAGGCAAATACGGACGGCGTATAACCCTTTGATGTGGGAGGTTCTCCTATCGCCAGACCAATTTCCCTCTGTGCATTGGCAAATCGGGTGACAGAATCCATCATCAATAAAACCTGCATTCCTTGATCTCTAAAATATTCTGCAATCGTAGAAGCTATATATGCTCCTTTTACTCTCAGCAAGGCTGGTTTGTCGGAGGTGACGGAAACTACAATAGATTTTTTTAACGCTTCGTTACCAAGGCTTTTCTCAATGAATTCACGTACTTCCCTCCCTCGCTCGCCAATGAGGGCTATTACATTCACGTCAGCCCCGGAATTTCTGGCAATCATTCCCATTAAGGTACTTTTTCCCACGCCGCTGCCTGCAAAGATGCCTAATCTCTGACCCTTACCACAGGTAAACAATCCATCCAATACTCGTATGCCTGTTCTTATTGGCTCTTTGATCCTGCTCCTTTTTAACGGGTCGGGAGGCGAGTTATATATCGAGCGGTATTCTTCCGGCTTCATCGAACCCTTTCCATCTATTGGTTCACCCAAACCCCCAATAACTCTGCCCATAATCTCCGTACCGACTCCTATCGTTAAAGGACCCCCTGATGCAATAACTTTGCTTCCCGGGCTGATTCTATCCAACTCACCGATAGGCATCAGGAGTATCTTTTTCCCCTTAAACCCTACCACCTCTGCGGGAACCAGCGCATGTCTATTGTTTAATTGAATATAACACACATCTCCCACCGGAACGGAGGGACCGTTTGATTCAATCACAAGGCCGGCAACATGAGCCACTTTGCCTGTAAATTTGATCGGAACTACGACAGATACCCTTTCCTGATATTTTTTGAAATCAATGCACTGCTGGCTCATTTTTATTTCCCGCCAGGGCTTTTCTGATTTCTTCCCAACGGGTCTCTATCTGACAATCTACACTCCCAAAATCTGTCTCAATTACACATCCGCCGGAAGTAATCGCGCCATCTTCCAGTATCTTTATATTCTGATCCACCCACTTTATCTCTTCCAATAAATTTATTTTCTTTGCATCATCGGGTGAAATGCGCACGGCAACAATCTTCTTCCCGCTTACATGGGAAAGAGCCTCTTTAACCACATATTTTATAACGTCTTTACCATGGTTACGAATTTCTTCCCCGACTATCTTGCCCGAAATGGTCAGAATAAGTTTTATGATCTCAGATTCACTTTCTTGCCATATTTTTTCTCGCTTATCTATAAGCTGATTTACCGCATTCTGAAACAAGGCCATTAACGACGCGCATTCGCTTTTTATTTTTTCCATTTCATTTTTAAAGTCCTGTTCAGCATCCAGCCTCCCCTTTTTGTATGCCTCTTCCTTCGCTATTTCAATAGCCCTAAAACTTTCATCATTTTTTTTCTTTGCTTCCCGTTCTGTTGCTTCCAGAGGATGAGGCTCACCTCGGTATCGTATCGATTGTAATACATAAATACCTTTTACATCCGGTGACGCATACACTTTCTTGTTTTTCATACGAATTTTTCAACACTCCCTTTTCCGCCCTTCTTTTTCACAATAGACTCCCCTTTTGCTTCAAGTCGTTTTATAGCATCCACAATTTGTTGTTGTGCCGCTTCCACTTCAGATAAAAGCCTCGGACCTAACAACTCTTGCTCTTCTCTTACAGCATCTCCAACACGTTTAGACATGTTGCTAAAGAACTTCTTCGCAACTTCTTCATTTGCAGTTTTTAGCGCCAAGGCAATTACACCGTTGTCAACTTCCGTAAGAATCTTTCTAAAAGCATCGTCCTGCACATAAATAATATCTTCAAAGGTAAACAATAATTTTTTAATCTCGTCCGCCAATTCAGGATTCTTATGGCTTATCATATCAACCACATTCTTATCCGCCGGTCCTTCCATACCGCCAATAATTTCTGAAGCAAGTTTAAACTTTTTCTTCGCCGGTGTTTTCTGGCGACGGTCGTCACTTTTCACCTTCGACGCAACAACTTCATTTACCTGATATAACAATTTCAACGGAGGAGGTTCCATCGTCGCTATTCTCATAATGATATCTGCCTGTAATTCCGCTGGAAATTGGATCAACACCTTAGCCGCACGCTGCGAATCGACATAAGACAGGACAAGCGCTATTGTTTGGGGATGTTCACCTACGAGTATGCGCAGCAATTCTTCCTCACTTGATTCCTTGAGAGGATAAAAAGGCACGGGAAACAAAGTCCCCTCCTCAACACTCGTCAGAATTTCTTCGCTTTTTTGCGGACCAACGGCCTTTGCAAGAAGTTTTTTGAACGAATTGTTGTCGTACTTTACGGCCTTTTTACTTAGCTTTAATTCACCGGATAAGTCGTTGAGCACCTGCTCCACGAGGTCCTTATCAATGCGATCAAAGTTCGTCATCTCAGTGGATATCGCCGCAATTTGCGTATCATCAAATTCCTTGATCAAATTTGCCGCAGTATCTGCGTCAAGGGTAGACAGGATGATGGCTACTTTCTGTATTCCTGTTAAGTCTTTTGCCGTCTTCATTTACTTATAGCCTTCATATCTGCATTAATCCATTTTTTTAATGAACTTGCCGTTACGCCAGGGTCTTTTCTGATATCTTTAACAACTCGCTCGCGCAGTCTTACGTGTTTTACGTCATTTGCTTTTTCCTCTTCTTCATCTTCCATCCCCTCATTCGTCATATTCATATTCGATGTATGGTAGTTTGAGAAGTTATGTTGTTCATTTGCCGCTCTAGCCTTTTTCAGTTTCTTCATACTCCTCATCACAAAGAGGAGAAAAACCAATACCGTAATCGCGAGAGAACCGTTTTTTGCCATTTTTAACATGAACTCTTTTTGCTGCTCTTTTTTCAAGGATGCATCTTCTTGTTCAAAAGACGGTTCATAAAATTGCACGTTTTGTATCTCAAAAGTATCATTACGATTGCTCGATTCATCGATTCCGATCGCCTGCTTCACAAGCGCCGCAATTCGTACCATATCATCTTTATTCCTCGGACTGTAAACTTTTTGAACCTTCCCATCCTCATCCTTCTGGTCTTCATACATCCCGTCAACAAGCACCGCCACGGACAGTCTCTTTAAGGATGCCCCATGGTCTGCAATAATCCGTTCTGTCTTACTCAGCTCATATTGCGTTTGAGCCGTCTCTTCTTCCTCCGAAGACCCGACCGACTGGATAATTCCCGATTGCGACATAAGATTGGCCTGCATTCCAGGCACACCGCCTCCCGAAAATGGCGCACCGCCCGATACTCTTGTTGTTACCGTTTGAACTTTGGGGACTCTGCGTTCCGGATCAAATTCAACAAGCTTCTCGTCCACATGCTTAAAATCCAAATCTGCGCTTACCCGCACAACCGATTTACCAGCGCCAACAATCTTTTCCAGCATGTCCTGGGCCTTCGTTACAAAATAGTCTTCGATCTTTTTCTTCATCTCTAACTGATCGTTACTAGCGCCAATCATCGATGAGGGTAGTTCCTTCTTGGAAAGCAGGTTTCCACGGGTGTCGGTGATGGTAACATTCTCCGGTTTAAGCCCCTCAACCCCTGCGCTTACCAGATGAACGATACTGGCAACCTGCTCAGGCCTTAATACGCCGGCGCTCCTGCTTTTCAGTTTTAAAATGACGGAAGCCGTCGCTGATTTTTCATCCTCTACAAACAGAGATCCCTCAGGCAATGCAAGATGCACCTGCGCCCATTCTACATAGTCTAAATGTCTGATTGTTTTTGCAAGTTCCCCCTGAATCGCCCTGCGATAATTTATCCGTTGCACAAAATCCGAGGTGCCGAAGCCAACCTTGTCCAGTAATTCATACCCTGATTCCTCCCGCGGCAATCCTTTGCCTGCAAGTTTGAGCCTCATTTCATGTACTTTTTCACTGGGGACCGCTATCGCAGACCCATTCCCCCGGATTTGAAAAGGAATATTTTCTTCTTTAAGCACATCGACAATTTCACCGCTTTCTTTCGGCCCCAGTTCTCCGTACAGAAGCGCAAAATCCGGCTTCCTCGCCCACTGTGTCACTCCAATGATTCCGCCTATGAACCCCATTGTCATCATGATCATAATAAATTTGTGCGATAAGCTGATTCCATTCCAGATATTGCCGATCTGCCCCATCACATTCTTCAAATCGAGGTTCATTCTTTTTTATCTCCATTTTTAATTGTTTATCAATATTTAGCTTTGTTATAAATAAAGACCTAGCAATTTTAGTACCAAGAAGGTTTATCAGGCTATTCGGGTAAAATTAGTCTTAACGCTTTATGGGCATAAATACTACATGTTCACGATAATTGATAACATTATTCATAACTTAATCCCACGCGCACAGAAGTTGACAATTCCAATAAAAATACGACTCACTGTATATTTTTTTAACATGGTTTTTAGTGACGGTGACGGGTGTCGAGTGACAGGGAAAAACGTCGCCGCCCGTCACTTGTCACACGGCGCCTTTATTCAAAGAATTTACCCGCGCAATTCTTGGGTAAGAAATGGAATTTATCCGATTTTGAGGAGATTTGTAACGTAGGAGGATTTGCCAGGAATGCCCTGTATACTATTTATAAGTACAGACAGGTTTGAAACCTGTCTCTACATTTGCATACGCATTACTTCTTTATACGTTTCAACGAGTTTGTTGCGTGCCTCCATCATAAATTTAAAACTGACTTCTGCCTTTGCCATAGCAATCATTACTTCATGAACATTCTCAACCTTTCCCGTCGCGAAATTTTCGATACTCGCATCAGCCTTTGTTTGAAGATCGTTGATTTCACTAATAAAGCCGCCTAAAGTATTCTTAAATGATGATTTCTGCTCTTCTCCATCAACAGAATTAACAAATTCATTATTTACCGGAATGTTTCCGTTGCTATTAATAGGTGAAACGCCCATAGATTAGTCTCCTATCATTTTCCAATAATTGACAGCGCTTTATTGCTCATATCTTTTGACGAGTTTATTACTGCAAGGTTCGCTTCATACGCCCTCGATGCCGTTACCATGTCCACCATCTCCGTCATAACACTCACATTCGGCATATTCACAAAACCCTTTGCATCTGCTTTTGGATGGCCTGGAATGTATACTTTATTAAAAGGTTCTTTGCTTTTTACTATTTGCTGAACCTTAACGCCACCTAATCTCTCAACACCTTTGATATCGCTGTTTTTCATCGTTTTATTGAGTAATGATGAAAACTCCACCTGTTCTCTACGATACGGACCACCCTCCGGCGTCTCTGTGGCATTAGCATTGGCGATATTATTGGCAATTACATTCATGCGTACCCGTTCGGCAGAAAGTCCGGAACCGCTTATATCGAATACTGAAAACATACTATCTATACCCATATATTACTCCTTTAACCTCTGGAATTCTCTATTGCCGATTTTATACCTTCAAACTTTTTTGACAGTAATTGTGTGTAAATGTTATACGAAAGAGTATTTTTTACCAATGACGAAACTTCTTTATCCATATCCACATTATTACCGTCGTTTCGTACGGATTCACTCGTATCTTCCTTTGAAATTACAATCTTGGGTTGTAAAGCGTTAAATTTATTCACAGAGCCTTCGTTCAGAGCTTTCTCAAGCTGGTCCGCAAAGCTCACATCCATCTTCTTATAACCCGGAGTATTTACGTTGGCAATGTTATTTGCAATAACTTTGTGTTTGATTGATGAAATATCCAACATCTTTTCCAATAAAGCAGCGCTTTTGCCTATACCAATACTCATAATTTCCCTCCTTTTACATTTTAACGCAAAATAAATGCCATTTACTACAGAATCGCTGCATCCCTAATTATCCTGCCTAAGCGCTTCAACCACAGCTTATTTCTGTCGTTTGTAAAACAATTGCATTTCACAACCGGGTAAAATATTCATTCCGCACAGGAAACAGTTTCCCTTTCCAGGATAGGTTTCGACTCCGCATTGTATTTATGGAGTTTATTTCTCAACGTTCTTGTGGTGATTTTAAGCAATTCTGCTGCCTTCGTTTTATTTCCACCCATTTTTTCCAGAGTGCTGTAAATTAAGTCTCTTTCCACATCCTCAATAGCTTTTCCTGCGGTTGATGTGCTTTTAGACCGTTCCGCATCCTGATGCGTAAAAAGACAGTTAAATTGCTCTAATTGCAGCACCTCATGTGATTCCATGACGACTGCTCTTTGTATAATATTTTTTAATTCTCTTATATTTCCCGGCCAATTATACTGACACAAATAGTCCATAGCTTCTTTGTCTATGGATTTCACAACGGCATTATTTTCGAGGCTATATTTTCTCAGATAATAATCCACAAGGAGCGGTATATCATCTCGCCTTTCTCTTAAAGGAGGCAAATAAATGGGCACAACATTCAGGCGATAAAAAAGGTCTTCACGAAATGTGCCCTTTTGGATTTCATTCATGAGATTCCTATTCGTCGTAGCGACAATCCGCACGTCAATTTTTATCGTCTTTTCGCCTCCTACACGCTCAATCTCCTCCTCTTCAAGAACCCTTAACAATTTGGCTTGTATATTAGGAGATATTTCACTGATCTCATCAAGTAGCAGCGTCCCCTCATTCGCCAATTCGAAGCGCCCTGTATGCTTTGAAACGGCTCCGGTATAGGCGCCCCGCTCGTGTCCGAACAGCTCGCTTTCCAGGAGGGTTTCAGCCAAAGCTGCGCAATTGACACGAATAAAAGGATTCCCGCTGCGAGGACTATGTACGTGGATAGCGCGGGCAATGAGTTCCTTCCCCGTGCCGCTTTCTCCCTGAATCAAGACACTTGCCTTACTCTGGGCAATTTTCCTGATCTGATCGTATATTACGGCCATCTTGGAATTTCGGCTAAACACGGGATTTAATTTTTCATCAATATTTGAATTAGATCTCCAATATCTGTTCTCCGTAATTAACTTTTGCCGTTCATTCACCCTTGAAATCAAGAGTTCTATCTGGTCCGGTGAAAATGGTTTTATAAGGTAATCATATGCCCCTTTTTTCATTGCCTCTACCGCGGTCTCTATTGTTCCATAAGCCGTCATAAGGATTACAACCGTTTCAGAAGAAATGCTTTTTATTTTTTCCAGAACCTCCATGCCACACATTCCCGGCATTTTCATATCAAGAAAAATTACATCGCAAGGTTCCTTGCTTATCCTGGCTATTGCCTGCTGGCCGTTGCCTGCAGATATAACTTCATATCCACCCCTCGTTAGTGTTTCACAAAGATATTCTCGTCCTAATGAATCGTCATCTACTACCATTATCTTTTCAACACTCATTTTATTCCCCTGATGAATTATAGAATTTTAAGTTATTCCGTTTAAGTCCCCCTTAACAAAGGGGGATTCAGGGGGTTGTGTTTTTCCCAGGTTATTCCCCATTTTCATGAGGACAAGTTTACAACCCCCTAGCCCCCTTTTCTAAGGGGGATTCTCTATGTATCATGATAAAAATTGTGGTATCAATGCTTCATTTAGTGAATACCTATCGTCAAAAGAATCGATATCGTAAATATTATTTTTTGGCAGGTTAATAGTAAAAGTGGTGCCGCTGCCTTCCACACTCTCTACAAATATTTTGCCGTTATGCGCCTCAATGACCTTGTTCACGATTGCCAGTCCCAAGCCAGTCCCTTCTTGTTTTGTCGTAAAAAACGGATCAAAGATTTTGTTAACCAGTTCCTTTTTGATGCCAACCCCGGTATCCTTTATTCCGACTTGTATATCTTCATTACGGTAATCGCCTCCCAATACACGCGTAAACACGGTTAAATCTCCCCCGCACGTCATTGACTGAATCGCATTTAAGCACAAGTTTAAAAAAGCCTGTTGTAATTTTTCCGGATCACACCTCACAATATCATTATCCAAATTATATTCTTTTTGAATGCGAATATTATGAATGCCTTTTTGTCTTATATCCTCTGCCACAAAGAAAAGGGTCCTGTCCAATATCTCTGAAATACTATTGTCTTTTGACTTCAATTTGAGCGGCCTGGCAAATACCAGCAATTCAGTCACCGTCTTGTTTAAATTTTTTGTGCCTTGTATAATATTTTTTACTAACTTCTTTCTTGGATCAGAATCTTCGAAGTCACGGGCAAGTAATGCGGAAAACCCTTCTATTCCGTTCAAGGGATTGCGAATTTCATGGGCAATACATGCCGCCATAGCGCCAATGGCAGCTAATTTATCCGCATTTCTCAGACGCATCTCCAATTCTCTGATTTCAGACAGGTCTCTAAACACCTCTACCGCTCCTATGGTATTTTCATGAGCATCTCTAATTAAAGACACACTGCTTTCTATCCACTTTAACACCCCTCGAATCGTTTCTATCTTTCGCTCCACATCTATACAATTTTTTCTTTTTTCGAGCGCCAGGAGCAATAACGGCGCACTGCCGTCGCTATTTTTAAAAATGGTCTCAATCTTCTTTCCCATCACATACGATGAGTCTAGTCCTAATATTTTTTCTGCCGCCTTATTAATGGTAGATATTTCACCTTTTAAATTCACCGCTATAACACCACTGTGAATACTGCTCAAAAGGTTGTTTGAATACTTTGTAAGGCTATCCAACTCCTGTACCTTATCCTTCAAACAGGCATTTGTGTACGCCATTTCCTTATCAATTTCTTTAACCCTGTTTTGAAGGTGATTGTAAGATTCTTCAAGTCTCAGGGTATACTCGTTAAATACATGAAAGGCAGAGGCAAGCTCTGTCCCCCAGTTTTTTTTAAATTCACTTATTGTTGTATTTTCCATATATTTCATCCCGTACTCTTCACTTACTTGGATACACGGTTGTTCGATGCTGTAAGTAATTGATTGTTGGCCAGGGTATTCTTTTCGGACCAGGCCTTCCACCAACCAATATCTTCCATATACCATTTTGCCTGGTCTGTCAAATCGCTCTCAGGAAACTGGTTGACAAACCGTTGATATTCGCCAAGGGCAATGTCGTATTTCTTCATATTCCTATAGCAGTTTGCAACCTGGTATTGGGCCCAAATATATTGATCCGAAGAGGTATTGTTTGGAGTAAATAATTTATACATCTGGAGTGCATTATCATACTCACATAGTTTATAATAGCATTCTGCGACATCCAGTTGACTCACATTCTTGAGTATCCTATCCAACCGCTGATTTCTGGTATTATTTGCGTCCCACTCTGATTTTTTATTATTTTTTATTACGTATAGTCGCGCAGTTGAACTTCCCTCTTCTACCTTTGCGTTTTTTATTGAATCTCCCTTGGATGTTTCTCTTGACGTGCCGATTTTTGCCTGCATATTACCCGATTGCAAAGGATCGTTCTCTGGAGCAGCAGGTAACGATTCGGTTATTTTACTCATATCTCCATCTTCGTTTTTGGCGCCGTCTGGTTCCATAAGCACATTGTTTCCTATTTTTCTATATTGATTTTCCAATCCCTGTAGTTTCTCCCTTTCGGTTCTGAGAAGGGACAATAGACTTTCCACACCTTCTTCTTTTTTAGAACCCGATGGCAATTCCTCAGTTTTTCGATTATTTGAATTCGGAATCGCCTCTTCTGTTTTGGATACAACGGGTCTTAACAACGGTCTTTCAATATCGCCACTTATTCTTGTATCCACTTTTTGGGATGCTGCAGGCAAGCCATTTGTTTTATCAGAAGCAATTTTTTCGTCATTGCCGAAAAGGCAAGGCATACACCCTAAAACAATTCCAACAAATATGAGTCCTTTTTTCGCTGCCATATAACACCTTAACAATAATTTGTGATGTTAAAATAAGCACTACGAAATAGGAGGAAAGCAAACAAAATGCCACATCATTATCAGGACATATCTGCATTAGTTTACTATGCAGATATTCGAATCTTATATTGTGGAAGACAAATAGGTTAACACCAACACAATAATTGATATGTAAAGATGCCTTTATGGCCTACTGTCCGGTATATCTCGTGTACGATAATTAGTCAAGTCACAGCATTGTCAGTTGAAAATTAGAACACAAGTAATTATTTTGCCAGGCGAAGTTTGACGGCATGAACATCAAAATAAGACAGTTTGGTTTTTCAAAAGTCCGGCAATAACGATGTCTGCCACGCAGGGACGCAGCATTTGCTATAACTGGCATTTTTGAATTCAGTAGAGGAACCCACCCCTGGCTCCAGCCATGGCAAGACTTTTGCTACAAAATTTGAGGATTTGACCTACGCGCACAGGCGCACAAACGGATATTTCATACGTTTTTTCTAAGGAGAACTGTTTATGAATGAGCATGTATCCCCGGCAGAGGGTGGCGGTATCGGAGTGCAATTGCCTGCATTTCCCGTTGAGAATCATGTATCAGCGGGAGATAGCATCATGAATTTGACAGGCTCATGGGCCGGGATTATCTCCCTCGTAATGTTCAGCATTGCTTATACCCTCGTTATTTTTGAAGACAAGCTTCATTTGAAGAAGGCAAAGCCCATGATCCTCTTTAGTTGTTTTATATGGTTTTTTATTGGCATTTATGAGGCAACAAACGGGGGTGTACATTCTCACACCTTTATAGAACATCTTATAGCGGAAATTGGCAGCCTCTTCTTCTTTCTGTTTGTCGCCATGACGTATATCAACGCCCTCTCTTCCCTGAATGTTTTTCAGTCCATTCGCGCAAAATTACTGGCACGAGGGATGGGTTATAAACAATTGTTCTGGGCAACGGGCGGTCTGGCATTCATGATTTCACCTTTTGCGGACAATCTGACCACCGCCCTGCTTATGACTACCGTTGCGCTGGCGGTCAGCGGGGGGAATAAAAAATTTATCGTGCCCGCCTTTGTGAACATCATTGTAGCCGCAAACGCAGGGGGGGCGTGGAGTCCTTTCGGGGACATAACCACGCTGATGGTATGGACAGCCGGCAAAGTAGGCACCATGCAATTTTCTTATCTCTTCATTCCCTCTTTGATAAACTGGGGGATCCCCGCCCTTATTATGAGTTTTTTTGTGCCAAAAGGAAAACCGGGATGCAAGAAAGAGATTGACGCTTTAAAACCCGGCGCAAAGATGGCGATGGCCTTTGGCGCTGTAACCATTGCCCTGGGGATTTTCTTTCATCAGTTCTTACACTTGCCGCCATTTTTGGGTATGATGCTGGGCATGGGATTTCTGATGTTCGTTTCTTACTATATGCAGCACTGGGGCGAAAAAAAGTTTCTTGAAAAAATAGGGATCACCGAAGACAGGCGTAAAGCCAAACGTTTCGATTTCTTCAAAAGTGTGGAGGCGATAGAGTTTGACACCCTGCTTTTTTTCTTTGGCGTACTGGCTGCCGTGGGGGCGTTGCAATATGTGGGGTACATTAGCATGATTGGAAACAAATTATACGGAAATATGGAACTGACCATGGCAAATACTGTCCTTGGCGGCGCTTCCGCAGTGTTTGACAACATCCCCCTTATGTATGCAGTCCTCAAAATGGATACGGCAATGGGGGTTGATCAGTGGTTGCTTGTTACCCTGACTACCGGCGTGGGGGGTAGTTTGCTCTCCATAGGTTCGGCAGCCGGCGTTGCAGCAATGGGTGTTGGCAAGGAACACTATACCTTTGTCACACATTTGAAATGGACCCCCGTTATTGCCCTGGGATATTTTGCCAGCATTGCGGCCTGGTGGTTGATTACCATGGGATTACGGTAATGGAAGGGCAAAACAACGCACGTTTTTGAAAAATTCCAATAATAACGATGTCTGCCGCACAGGTGCGAAGCATTTGCTATAACTGGCATAGAAGCGTTCGGGCATGTAGGGGCTTGTCTAAAAAGTAAATTTTATAAAATTTGTTCCCCACTTAGACCTGTATAGTAAGGGGCTATTCCACAAATATGTGTTAAAACACACCCTTTATGGGTATACAGCTCCACCATGTGATACCCACCGGCGGGTTCAGGTTTGTAACCTGAACCCACGAATTTATTTGGGTAATAACGCTCTGTTCGAACAATGGCGAAATCAACAATATAAAACGTGGGGTTCGGGTTGCAAACCCGAACCCGCAGAGGATTCTTAGCTCCGCTCAGACGTTGTCCTGAGCGGAGCAACAAGATTCTTCGTTCAGAATGACAATGAGCAGGGGGATGGCAAATGGCGAAGGAATGACAAGAACAGTCATTCTGAGGGAGTGAAGCGACCGAAGAATCCTGGTTTGAAATTCTACCCCTGCCCGAATAAATTAGGCTGCGTTAGGCAGCGACTTTGTCTCATCTTGTCATTCCCGTGTAAACGGGAATCCAGATGCGCCAAAAAGATGACTGGATTCCCGCTAAAAGCATGCGGGAATGACATGCTAAGAACAAGCTACTTTGAAATTCCTGTACTTGAACCTGAGTTACAGCAGATTATATGTTGACGGTTTGTTACTTTAAAACTTTTTTGGCAGGGCGGTCTCGTCCAAAGAGGTATCTGCATGCAACATCGCTACAGGGGCGGCGTCCTCTTTGTCCAAACCCACAAGATATGCTTTTATTGCCTGTTCTAACTTCCCCATGAATCTGTAACAATCACCGATACGTTTAAATGCATATTGCCTTACTTTTTCTTCGTCATTGGTCTTTAATAACTCAAGATAGCTTTTTATTGCTTCTTCATATTTTTTATCATGATAGAGAGCATCCGACATCCCTATCATACCTTCGACCATAAGTTCGCTTGTGGGGTACTGCTTTACAAAATTATCAAAAGCATGATATGCTAAATTATAATCACCTCTTTCAAAATAACAATTCCCAATATCCAATGCCATTTTGCCGGCATAATCATTGTCCGGGTATGCTTGCATTCCATCGCGAAATGTCTGTATTGCTGAATCTGTCATATTCATGGCGTTTAAACTTTTTCCCATAAAGTACATTCCATAGGGAACCTTACTGTTCTTTGAATAGGTATCTACTGCTCTTCTAAATATTTGAAACGCTGCCAGATAATTATCTTGTTTGTAAAAACAATCGCCCAGCAGGAAACTGGCGTTTTCCATAAGTTCCCCTTCTTCTCCTCCTAGTTCGCTCACTAAGAGATTCCCCAAAACACTGCCGGCATCCTGGTATTCATTCAATAAATACAAGCAATTACCAATATGATATTCGATCTCAAATCTCATTTGACCCGAATCGTATTTCTCTCTTGCTTGCAAAAAAGATTGCAGCGCGCCTCTATAATTACCCATTTTTACATGGGTCTTTGCCAAATTGAATTGGGCTCTGCAAGCTGTATCTTCCCCGGAATATTCACTAATAACCCTTTCATAGACGTCTACTGCCTTGTGGTAAAGACCTTGTTCAACGAAGGAATCTCCTATTGACAAAAGGGCCTCGTCAACGAGAGGATCTTTTGGATAACTATACATGAACTGAAAATAGACCCGTCTGGCATTTTCATGATCCTTCAGGCTGTCATAGCACCGACCTGTTTTGAACAACGCTTCTTTTACTAATTGAAGTTCTTTATATTTTCCCAATACGATTTTATATTCCTGCAATGCGAGAAAATTAAATCCGAGATCGTGATAATAATTTCCCAACTCTAAATATGCCTTTGCAACCCTGTGATCGTTTGGATATTTTAATTGTGCCTTTTGATAAAGCTGGACACTTTTATCCCGATAATATTCAAAGGCCACATCCTCCTTGAGCTTCGACAAGGTAATAACATATATGGAATCTTCATTCTGAATAAATTCCAACCCGCGTATGCCGAGAACCACCTCTAATATATCTTGTAAAGGACTTTTTTGAATTGAAATATTTACGTAAGAAGATAAGTAGGCAGTATCAACATCTTCATCCACAATAATACTCTTACCAAAACTCGCGGATAACGCCTGCAATATATCCGCTATCTTTACCTGGGTTGCATCAATCGAATATACGGGCACTTCATATTCACCTATTTCTTTCGTCAACACAATATTTTCATTAGGCTTGATTACAATCGGTGTTTTGTTTATCTGTTTGGTATTCTCTTCTTCGTTCGTTTGAGTTTCTGTCTCCTGAGTCCGCTCTTCCTCATTCTCTTGCGTCTCGAGTATTTGCAATTGTGTCTGAAGTTTTTCCAAACTGCGCTTTTCTGTATTCAGCTTTTCGATCATACCGGATGGACTATCCATGTCTTGCCCTGCGTATATCGGAGAGACAGCATATATCTCAATAAAAGCAGATACAATTAACCACAATTTCAAAGATAACCTTTTATTCATTTTCTTCCCCAAGCTGTTTAATTTTGGCTGCCTTCGGCAGTTTTTTCAATGTAGCGCGAACTTCAGTTCGCTTTCATCGTATGCGAACTAAAGTTCGCACTACAACTGCAAGATTGAAATTACTTAGCATAAGCCTATCTCGAAGCCAATGATTTAACTGAACTGCTAGTGCCAACAGCAGTTGCCTTGCTAAGTCGTTGTGCTTCCTTCATATAATAATCTGCTATCTTAAAATAAGCGTCTACAACGACCAACTTATCGTCACTGGAACTGCATTTCCCTTCTTGTGCAACAACCGTATAAAGTGTTTTTCGTGCTTTTTCAAATTCGCCCATTCCTGCATAACATTCCCCCACTTTCAGCCGGCTTTTAAAATGATAGGGACTGTTAATATAATCATTATTTAATGTCTGAAACACTTTCGCTGCTTCTTCATATCTTTCGGACATTAAATAGGAATCTCCGAGGCGGTACATTACAAAATCTTCATTTAAAAAGGGCATGGATTTATCCAATCCTTTTTCATAAGAAGCTGCTGCGCCTCCGTAATCTCCCTGTTCGTATAATCTATTTGCCTCGATTACGTATTTTGAATTGTCCACTTTCTCAGCATGAGATTCGCTCATTGAACCTGGTATTTCCTTTTCTTGCTTTACAAGGTTATTTTCCTTTGTCCGCTTTTGTTTCACGGTTTTATTTGTATCCTTATCCATGTCTAAGTTTTTTTTAATGTTTTCAATTATCTTTTCCTCATCGATGTACCCCACGGCCTTATTCCCACCTTTACTTCGATTCATTTGTAAGAAGAGTATAAGACAGACCACTCCCAAAATTACAAAATTCATGGCAATCGAAACTCCATTTTGCCGAACGAATAAAACAATTTTAGAGATGTTTACCTTCGGTAATGAGAATTTCTTATTCTTTGATTCTTTGCTAACGACAACCAACGGACCTCCTATTTGTTCACGGATTTCCGTTAGCGGTTCTGTTTGTTCCTGTATTATCGAGTCAGACATAGTTGTATTTACCCCATTAAATGTATTCTCAAGTTAAATTTTCTTTAGACCATAAAAGCATTTTCTCTAATTTCCCGACCTGAGGTCCCAGGCTTGCCAGAGCGGCATCTTCATCGTCAAATATTTCGATAAGTTTTAATAAGCCTGTAATGACAAGCAATTTCTTTATATTTTCATTAACGTTAATTAATTTCAACCCCTTTTGCCTGTCTCTGAAGTATTTCACATAAAATGCCATTATGCCCAATGCCTTAGCGGAGATGTATCTTGTGCGCGCAAAATCCAGTATGACATGATAGGCATCGTCACACGATAGCTTAAATTGATTTTCAAGTTCGTCTATTCCCTCGTAAACCAAATCCCCCGTCAGCGATAATATTGTTGCTTTCTCTTTTTCCCGTCTCTTAATTTTCATTACAGATGACTCGCTTTGCCATATGGACAGCAGTACCCGTTTCCCTGGAGGATTGTATCATCACCCTATCCATTAATTGCTTCATTATGAATAACCCCCTGCCAGTCTTTTTTGTTAAGTCTTTATATAACGTAACGTCCGGTTCTGTGTAAGTCTGCATGTCAAACCCGCAACCATGATCGGAAACCTCTACAACAATCTCGTCCCCTAACATCGCAAATTTTAAAAAGATTGCCCCCTTTTCGTCTTTATGATATGCGAAAGATGCAGCATTCAAGACCGCTTCATTAACAGAGGTAACAACTTCGCTTCTCTCACAATCATCTGCCACAAGAGGCAATAACTTTCTATCAAATTGTTCTAATATTTCTCCGTAATTACCGATGGGTATTGGAATAGACATGACTTCCTCAGACAATGCCGATGTCTGCGCCTCGAATCCGCTGCATGAAACAATTACAGCACAACCTTTTTCCTCAGCAATCGATTCATCAAGCCCTTCTATTTGAAGCTTTATACCCTTTGCCATATCCTCGCAATTTGTCGCACTCCCATCAGATATTGCATCCTTGAATCTATCTGCTGTAATTGTCCCGCTTTTTAGAACTTTTGACAATGCGCCATTCCGTATCAATACTACTCTGCTGCCTGCAACAAAGGATGCATTACTTTCCATAATTGCCATTCCCGGGAACATATTTAAGGGGAAAGGAGAAGATTCCAACACCTCTGCTCCTTTATCAGGCAGACTTATGAAACACGTTAGCTCTTCCCCATGAATTGAATAACGAAGCGTTTGGCTTCGCGCATCCAAAACGGCGCATAACAGTGATACGGGAAATCGTTTTAGAATATTTTTACAGAGATAGTGATTAACCTCCTTTAGCAAAAAAGCAGGGGAATTATCATTTTTTAACACGTAACGAAAGATTGTTGTGACTGAAACGCCCACATTTTTTATATCTGCTTCACTGGAAACACTCCCAACCAGAAATGCCTTTAACTTCCCAATTTCAACAAAGTCATAAAATATATTGCCTCCCGTTTTTGTCGTATCCTTTGCGACAAAAAATACATCTCTTTGACTGCAAAGATCAATCTTCGATTCGTCATTATCAACGCTCTTTGCGCTGCTAACATTGTTATTAAGATATGACAGCGCTGAATCGCTCAGAACTCTGTAAATAACGCGCTTGATATGCTCAATTTTAAATGGTTTTGTTATAAAGTCCAATACGCCGAGATGCATAGCTTCTATAACGGCTTCTACGGAACCATAAGCAGTGATGATAATGGCCTTGGTGTCCGGATTTTGTTTCTTTATCTCGGATATCAACTGTAGTCCGCCCATGATAGGCATCTTTAAATCACTAATCACCAAATCGTATTTGGTCTTTCTCGTGAACTCCAGGGCTTTAACGCTGTCGTTGGTGTTTTCTATATCAAAACCTTCTTCCGACAAGGCTTCGTGCAATGCCCAACGCAGCGTTTCTTCGTCATCTACCAACAAAATCTTTTTCTTCATATTTCTCTCATTTTAAATAAAATGAAAATCCTGTCCGCTTAAACTTAAGATTGGCTTATGCCATATTCTTTTATCTTATTATATAAAGTCGTTCGGTTAATACCCAGTATCTTTGCCGCCTCTGTCCTCCGCCAGGAAGTCTCATTGAGAACCTTTTGAATATGCTGTTTTTCAATGCTCGCCAGCGAATGGACGCTTAACTTACTATTATTCTCTCCGCTATCGCCAACATCGTTTACGATAGCTTTTTTCTCTGAGCTGATGGGCGCAACTAATTCCGGCAATAAACTGCCATTGGACGCAATTAATACGGCTCGTTCTATCACATTTTTCAGTTCACGAACGTTTCCCGGCCAGTGATATTCCAAAAGCTGTCTCTCTGTCTCCGGCGGTATATGATGAATATTTTTATTAAATTCGTTATTATATTTATGCACAAAATGTTTCACTAAAAGTAAAATATCTTCCCCTCTCTCTCTTAAGGGAGGAACGTAAATCGGCAACACCTTCAATCTATAATAAAGGTCTTTTCTAAAATTATCCGATTCCACTTCTTCTTCCAAATTTCTGTTTGTTGAAGCTATAACCCTGACATCAATCTTAATATCATTAATCCCGCCGACTCTTTTGAATTGTCTTTCCTGGAGAACCCTGAGAAGCTTTGCCTGTAATGCAATACCCATCTCGCCAATTTCATCCAAAAAAATTGTTCCTTTATCGGCGACCTCGAACAAACCGGGCTTGCCGGTTGCGGTAGCGCCGGTAAACGACCCCTTTTCATACCCAAACAGTTCTGCCTCAAGCAGACTCTCTGTCAGGGCGGCGCAATTTATGTCTACAAAACGCCCGTTCTTTCGCGAACTCAAACGATGTATCGCGGCGGCTACAAGCTCCTTTCCTGTGCCGCTCTCGCCCTGTATCAACACCGTCGTTGAAGGACTCTTCGCAACCTGTTTAATAAGGCTGTAAATTTCTTTCATCGGTTGACTATTTCCAATAATTATTCCACCCGGCTCGTCTGTAAAAGCCCACTGCTGCGCCCTTAATTCCAGCACTTCACGCCTCAACGCCTGGGTGCTCAGCGCCTTTTCAATAACCAGTTTTAAATGCTCCACCTTAAACGGTTTTTCTAAATAATCGTAAGCGCCCGTCTTCATCGCCTCTACGGCGGAATCAACGCTTCCGTATCCTGTCATAACTATCATTAAAACATTGGGGTCTTTTACTTTTACTTTCTCAAGAAGCGCTATGCCGCCCATGGTGGGCAACCGTAAATCCAACAGTATTAAATCAGGCAAGAGTTCATTTATCTTCTCCAATGCCTGCTCACAAGTTTCTGCAACATGAACCTCATACCCCTGACCCTCTAAAAATTCTTTTATTGAAAACCGAATCGTTTCTTCATCATCTACAATAAGAATTACTCCCTTCGATATCATTTACTACCCCCCCCCTTTTCCCGTAGTAAAAATTATATGGTATTTTCAAGAATGTTTAAATTTTAAACAAGAAGGCTATCATAGTATGTTTAATAATTCAACATTTTTATTATTAGATTTAATCACTGAATAAACCCTCATGAGCCAAAGACTCACAACTGCTCCTTTACTCTACGCTCCCTGTGGCCAATTGGAAGTCCTGAACTCAACTATGCGCAAACAATATACCAGCTTAATTATTTAGCTTTAATACCTTCTTTTGACTGTAACTGCTTAATCTTCTCTTTTACTCTCGAACTTTCTGCTGCATTCTGTGTATACTTCAAAGAAGCCTGATATTGTTCAAGGGCATTAAACATATCACCTTTAGCCTCATAAACTGATGCCAGATTGTATCTTGCCTCACAATCTGCCGGATTCATATTCAACACTTGTTTAAAGGCGTCAATGGAGGCTTCGGTCTCATCCTCTAATTTATACAATACCCCTAATTGCTTAAAGTACTTTGCATGATTCATGGGGTAAACCCGGATCGCTCGCCTGTAAATTTCAATTGCACGGTCAAGCTTCCCCATTACAACATAAACATTTGCCAGTTCATAAAAAGGGTCTATCCCTAAAGAGGCCAGATACCTCATATCTTCCTCGTTATCAGCATCAAACAAATTTAGTATCTCTTCGCCTTCCTCAATCAGGTTATCCCCCATCTCCGGATGTCCTAAATAGTTTGAAAATAATGCGCAGTGAATTGTAAATACCCCGGGCATCCCGGAAGAAAGTTTCTTTAACCTACCCATTGTTTCTTCATAGGTTAATTTCCCTTGTTGATAACTGCTTTGTATATGATCAACCTCACTCTGTACATTCACGCCTTTACAAACATTAACGATTTGCTGTGAAAGTTGCTCCAGCATCTCAGAAATTTTCTCTTTCGATTCACATTCGCCTACCAGAGCGCTCACCGTCTCCTTTAGTTTTACGTTAACAACTTCTATATCTGCCCTAAAATTATCCCCAAACTGGTTAATTGCGCCTTTAACGGCGAAATCTGCCTTCAGCCTTTCCGAGACACGAACAACCATTTTCAGGTCAACACCTGCAAACAAATCAACAATGTTTGCTTCAGACACCGCTGTTTTAACATCCACATTATCAACCTTAAAAAAGTTGTTGAGTACAGTCTCTCTCACAAACTCGAAGGTTCTTTCTTGTTCTACAATCGTAAAATATCCGGAGCGAATCAGTTCGCTTCGTATAACATCTTCGACCCCTTTTATGGGGGCATCCCCGATCGGAGTCGAGGACAAGTTTGAATCCACGCTGTTTTTAAAGGGGAAAATAACAACCTTTGACTTTATATCCTTTCCATAGCCAACACTGCCAACAACAATCGGAAAGATAATCAACGCCGTCAACAATTTTTTATATAATTTGAAAGTCATTCTTATCATTACCAGAATTTACTATCAAAAGGTTTTCTTATTAAAATGAAAAAACCTGTTTATTTGTATTTCAACATCATACAAATAGACAGGCTTTCAACTACGAATAAACGCCTCGCCAAATAAAAGCATCGCATTAAAATGCTGAAAAAAACCTACAATTTACACCATCCTTGTGTATCTTGACATGTATTTTCCGTAAACACCTCGGACATCTACCCTCATACGCCGTTCCTTCATTATTTACATAGATCCTTGCGTATACCTGACAACAGTCGAACTTTACCCCTATAAAACGCTTGCCACCTCCCTTAGCGCCTGTTGTTCTATCATTGAGCATAGCTATGATTCCTGCTTTTTAATACTAAAGGCATCTATAACTTTGCTTGCCACTTCCTCAATCACTTCCGGACGGTCGTAAAAACCATCTTTTAATTTTGCCCTTACTTCTTCCACCTTTGCATCTCTTGCATCCGGGATTTCACGAACAACGGTTTTCAGGTTCTCAACCGTCTGTTCAAGATTCCTGGCCTCCTTTGAAATATCTACCGTATCGAGTTTCGTATGGGCAGGGCGTTTGCCTTTATCTGCTTTTATTTGTGACTGGTTGGCCTCAACACGACCTGTATTTGCAACCCTGGCATTAAGAGAAGTTTTGGAAATATTTTCTATTGACATGTTAAATCTCCCATAAAGTTAATGACTGCCACTACCCGTAAAACGCTGAAAATTATATAGCATTCGTCGGCTCATTTCCATCTTATTCCTTTACAGGCATCTTTACTAAAAACACTTCGCCATTCCAATCAAGAACCACTCCTTCCGAGAGACTATGCGCCTGTTTCAAAAAACCACTATTAACGAAATTTACAAAACCACCATTTCCTGCTCTGCGATGCCACTATCCTGTCTTCTTTTTATATCGGCATATTATTGAAATAATTTAACCTTTTTTCTAAAATTATCTTTATACAGGAAAATATTTCCATATCTTGTTACTGTTAGCTGAGTACTGAATACGTACTGTCGTTTCTATTTATTTGTAATATTTACACTGTATCATTGTAAATATTACATGATTCTTTATTTACAAAATTAGATTGTACTAAAAAGAACAAAACATATCAGTTTTTAACTGTTTTCAAATGAAATACTTACCATAATTGTGTTCTTTATTGTTATGTTTGGTACTCACGTTGCTTTATAATTTCAGAGTAAATAGTTGATGGGTTCGCTCCACTTGACCCATCCTTATCCTCCCCCTTTCTCCCCCTCAGTGAGGTGGAGAAAGGGGGAGGGGAATTACAAAAGATTGAAATTCCAACATCGAGAAAGAATAATACAGGAAATAAGTATTCATGAACCTCTTTAAAAATTTATCAATTGGTAAAAAACTCCTTATCATCCTCTTGCTTATATCCATACTGCCGCTTTTTATCACAACATATGGTTTTTACAGCTTGGGAAAAGTCAAATTAACAGAACAAACAATACATGTTCTAAAAGTTCAGACCGAAAATGTGGCAGCTTCCCTTAATAACTTCATAGATTACAAATTTAAACACCTTTACAAAATAGTTGATATGCCCCAACTCATCCACATCTTAACTTTAAAAAACATAAAAGAACAACCTCACATTATCCGCCAGACGGCATCTTCGCTTCGAGCCAAACTGCGGATTACCCCTGATTTTTTATCTTTTTGTCTTATGGATACAGAGGGTAACGTAGTGCTGGGCACCTGCAATAAAACCGATGCGAATTTTGGAACCAGACCAACTTTCCGTAAGGCGCTAGAAGGTGGAAAATACGTTTCTCCGCCTTCCCTGGATAAAGGAAAACCATCCATATTCTTTAGTATACCAATCAAACACACAGACAACATAATTGGCGTCCTGGTGGCACAGTGCAGCGCAGAAGAATTTTGGGAACTTATTGAAACTGAGAATGGGAGGGTTGGTGTGGGAAATGCCGTAATACTCTCCAATTCAGACGGTGTGCGTATTGCACATTCGACAACGAGGGACTTGATTTTCAAGTCATGGATACCTTTAAAACCGGAAGTCAAAGAACAAATTTTACAGGAAAAACGGTATGGAAGCAATATCAAGGAAATAGCATCAACTGACAGACCGGAGGTAATGGACGCCGTAACCAGGGCATTGCCGCCGCACTATTTTCAACATGGACTTGTTATAGGGAAAGGAACGTATCATTCGGTCATCAAGACTATGAACAATGGCTGGCGGATCATCGCCACCATACCGGAAGCGACCTTTCTTGAGCCTGTTCATACCAGTATATTTTATATTAGCATTATCAGCGGTATTATCGTCTGTGTGGTCATCGTGGCATCTATCGTCATTGGTCGTCTGAGTACAAACCGTATCCATACTTTTGCCTCGGTATCCAAAGAAATTGCCCGTGGTAATCTCGCAAAGCGAGTACCCTTTGTCAATGGCGATGAGATCGGTCAGCTAGGGAAGACCTTTAACATCATGACCGCATCTATCGAACGAAAGATTGAACAGCTCAGGTATCTTAATGATGTGGCCGTTGAAATACATTCTCATATTGAGCTGGAACATCTTCTTCAAGACCTTGTCAACATTTCCCGAAGGATAGTTAATGCCGAGATGGGGAGCTTAGTCTTACTGGACGAACAAGGTGAAAATATTAAATATTTCAAGGTTTCAGCGACAAATCAATTTGGATCTTTCCAAATCCAGGATCAGCCAAAGGGAAAAGGGCTTTTAGGCGCGGTAATAAAGAAAGGTCGGGTCATTCGATTAGATAATATAACGGAAGACTCGCGTTCTATAGGATTGCCGCCGAACCATCCGCCCATCCGCACGCTTCTCGGTGTGCCGCTTATAACAAATAGCGGGACGATAAGCGGAGGGCTGTTATTAGCCAATAAGGCTAACGATGAGCGCTTTACGCTAGAAGACGAAGAAGTCCTCCTTACCATAACCTATCAGGCATCCGTTGCTATAGAAAATGCGAGGCTTTACGGACACGTCCAACAGCTTGCTATTACCGACGGACTTACCGGTTTATTGAACTATAAGGAATTTCACAGGAGGCTGGACGAAAACATCGAAGGCTCAAAACGGTACCACTACAAAATTTCACTTTTGATGATTGACATCGACCATTTTAAGCAATTTAACGATACATACGGTCATCAGGTCGGTGACTTTGTGCTCGAAACCATTGCCACTATAATACAGTCACAGACAAGGACGGTTGATGTCTGCGCACGTTACGGAGGCGAGGAGTTTGCCGTAATAGTGAGAGACGATGATACGTTTAATTCACTTATACTTGCGGAACGTATACGTTCCGCCGTTTACGCATATCCGATCAAACATAATGGGATACGGTCCCAATTGTCAGTAAGTATCGGAATTGCCTCTTTTCCTAAAGACGCAGACAATGCGGAAGACCTTATAAAAAGGGCTGACGAAGCGTTATATATGGCAAAAGAGACTGGCCGAAATAGTCTATGCTGTTACAAACCCGCTCAGCCGGATTAACCATAGTTGTTTGCTTTTTGCTAAGGCAAAAGATAAAATAACCGATAATTCTATATAAAAAGATGTTTAAAGCTTTTAGAAATAGGGACGTGTGTCGATTGACGGGTAAAACGTCACCCGACACACCCTACTTGTCATTACTGCGTTGGTTGATAATACACCCCCATATTTTCGTTAAAACCTGGGAAAATATGCCATGAGAACCAGTATTTTTTTTAAAATTTTCTTTACCTTTTTACTGGTAACATTATTACCAATTCTGGGTCTGATCGCATACAATGACTGGAAAGACAAAGATATCCTTATACAGGCCAACAAAAATACCATTAAAGGTGATGCAGAAAGGGTTGCCAGCAATATCGACGATCTTTTATTGTCTCACAAAACGCTTGTTTGCAATATAAGGAATAATCATACCCTCATTGATTATCTTACAGGGCATCGTGTCTCCAGACAAAAAATCAAGAATTGCGCTGTCCAATGTTTGAATACATTACAAAAACTATCTCCTTATTATGAAAGTATTATCCTTTTAGATAAAGGAGGGAAAGAAAGGTTTTCAACCTCAGCGGCATTTAAATACAATTTTTCACAAAGAGATATATTTAAAGAAGCATTAAAGGGGAATATTTATGTTTCTGAGCCATCCATGGACGGCGACAAGTCTTACATTTACTGCAGCGCCCCTGTAAAGGATGCGGAAGATAATGTCATTGCAGTATTAATACTGGCCACTGATGCAAAGTGGCTTCACTCACTCATCGAAAAAGAGAAAGACCGTCTGGGCAAAGGGGTGGTTTGTGTTTTATCCGATAAACACGGAGTTAGAATTGCCCACGCCTCAGACAGGGGTCTTCTCTTTAAATCATGGACACCTCTGCCTCCCTCCGTAGAAAAAGAACTTGTCTCAAAAAATAGTTATGGAGAGTGTATTACCGAAATCGGGTCTACCAACTATCAGGAAGTAGCCGACACCCTGAGAAATAGCCGTGATAGCACTTATTTTAAACACAGGTTATTTGTAAACCCCGAAATTAATCACGGTTATTGTGTCGCCTTAAAGCAAAAGGACTGGAAGCTTATCTATACCATGCCGCAGTCTACCTTTTTTTACTTTGTAAACCGGATTACCATGCATGCCATCTTCACAACGATTGCGGTCGTTATCCTGCTTTTCTTTATATCATGGATGATATCCAAGAGCCTGCTGAGACCCATTTATAAACTGAAAAATGCCGCCGCAAAGATTTCCAGCGGTGAATTTGACCACCCTGTCAAAACCAGCAGAAAAGACGAATTGGGAAAACTCATCCTCCTCTTCGACGACATGCGTAAACGATTGCAGTCAATGAACAATACCTTAAAAGAAATTCACCTTGAAACTATTTATACGCTGATAAAAATATGCAGGGGCTTTGAAAAAGAAGGATTAGTTATGCACCTTTTACGCACCAGTGAGTATTCAACGGTTATTGCAAAACACATGGGCCTTGATACTGTTTTTATAGATACCATCCGATATTCCAGCCTCCTGCATGATATTGGACTGGTAGCCGTTCCGCAGTATATCAGAGAAAAGTCGGACTCTTTAACACAGGCGGAATTGGAAGTCTTGAAATCACATACCATTCACGGCGAACAATTTTTGAGTAAAAAACCCTTTTCCCAGATGGCGCGGGATATTGCATTATATCATCATGAAAATTGGGATGGAACAGGATATCCGGACGGCATTAAAAACGGCGCTATTCCTCTTGCGGCGCGTATCGTCAGGATTGCTGATATGTTTGATAATCTGACCTATCCCACAGGCGCCTGCAGGCCGGAATTGATAAACACTTATGAACCCTGCGCATCTAAAACAGACGCCCTGAATATAATCCTGAGATATTCCGGTGTTCATTTTGATCCCACGATTACCAATGTATTTAAACAAATCGTAGAATCAAATCTTATTGGAAATAATGCGAGAAGATATACCACCGGGAATTGATTTTTAGAATGGGCTAGCGAGGCGAAGACTCAGACCAATATAAAACAAGATGCAAGAAGTCAGAAGTCTTACACCTTGCTTCTCATTTCTTGCATCTAAGACTTGATTCATCTGTAAAGGCAAATCTCAGATATAGGCGCTTAATATTCCCAACCCGAACGAGTCGGAACAGAAATTAAACGGGATTTACGATTTTAGATTTACGAATTACGATTTTCAAATCGTTCGACCGTGTACTCACGACGAAGTTTCAAATCGTAAATCCCAAATCGTAATTCGTAAATTTTTTGCTAAAGATGTGTGATATTCCCGTGCAAATTGCATATTCAGAATATCACGCCTTAAGCGCTCCCGTGTCTTTTGCCATTCGGTCTATTTTTTCAAGAAAATCATTAAAATGAAACGGTTTAGAAATAAAATCCGCCTTGCTCATTTCAATAAATGCACCGCACTCCGTAGACAAAGTATCTCCTGTCATCAAGATTATTTTACCTTTCATGGCAGGTATACGGCTCATCATCCACTCGTAAAGTTGGATTCCGGACATTTCTCCCGGCATTTTCAAGTCCATAACAACGATATCAAAATGATCTTTCTGGATTGCGATCGTGGCATCTTTTGCACTGGATGCTGATGTTACCTGACAGCCTTTTGTCGTCAACAATTCAGCGCAAGACTCGGCAATGCTAACCTCGTCTTCCACCAATAATAAATGTAAACCTTTAAAATTATACTCCCTTTTGACAACAGGTAAATTGATATCTTTATTCGTCTGTTCCTTAATGGGAAGCATGACGGTAAAAATTGCGCCTTTCTGAGTGTTATTACCTATAATCGTTCCGCCGTGTTCTTTTACGATCCCATAACTTACAGCCAACCCAAGACCCGTACCTTTTCCCACTTCCTTCGTGGTATAAAAGGGTGTAAATAACTTTTCCTGATCCTGTATACCTGGCCCGTTATCCTCAAATTCAATAATAATCTCACCCCCCTTCCGGGACGTACGAAGAGTCAATATCCCTCTCTCCGGAGCATTTTTCACAGCGTCGTAGGCATTATTAATAAGGTTGATAAAGACCTGCATAAGCTGTACCCGATCGACCATAGTCATAGGCAAGTTATGGGAAAAAAATTGTTCTACCTTAATGTTATTGACCCGCAGTTCATGGAGTTTTAATGCGAGCGCCTCTTTTAAAACTTCATTGATACAAATGTATTGTTCCCTCCTGACGGTCTTACGCTTTGTCGCAAATTTAAGGAGGTTCTCGACAATACGGGCGCAACGCTGAGATGCGTCTATAATGTGCTGTAATCTATTCGCTGCGCTCTTTGATAATTTTTCACGCATCATCATGAGTTCGCCAAAATTTAAAATAATCGACAGTGGATTATTCAGTTCATGGGCAATCCCGGAAATCATCGTCCCCAAACTACTCATCTTTTCAGCTTGTATGAGTTGTTCCCTCAATATATTTTGTTCAGTAACGTCATAACCAAACAGGTTAATATTAGAAATGGCGTCATACTCATCCTTAAAGTAGGTTACATTCCATAAGATATCACGGACATGATTGTCCCTGGTAGCAAAAGGCAACTCAATCTGTTCTCCCCTGTCGCCACTCAGGAGCATCTGAATATCGTCCAGCAAATCCGCCATTCTGTCCCTGGGGATGAAAACGTCAACAACAGATTTCCCAAAAACTTCTTTGAGCGCATATCCGAATCTGTTCTCTATAGCACGATTCACAAACACTACTTTCCCCTTTGAATTTATCGTCACTACGTACACCTTCGTATTTTGTATCAGGGCGTCAAGGAATTTTTTCTGATGGTACATCTTTTTTTTGGTTTCACTCAATCTCAGCGTATTTTCTCTGAGTAAATTTTCCAAACGCTCATGGTATTCAGACACCTTTTTTTCCAGATCACGCCGTTCTGTCACATCACGAACGAATGCGCTTACAATATAATTTCTATGAGAAGTATCGTATTGTACGGAACAAAATATTTCAACGTCCAATACTTTGCCGTATCTTGTCAACAAAGCCGTAACCAGGCGATTATCCTTCGGCGCGCTCATCAACATGTCGTATTGTTCCTTAACAACCGTTACATTCTCGCTGGGAATAAGATCGAACAAGTGCATCAGGGACATTTCCTTTGCGCTGTATCCAAGTAAATCCAGTCCCAGCCTGTTCACATGCAGAAATTTTCCATGACTGTCCATCTTAAATATAATCTCAGGCGCATTTTCAACCATGTCCTTGTATTTCTTTTGTGATGTGGTAAGACTGTCCAGGAGCATGGTATTCATCAGAGCGACGGTAATTTGCGCTGATACCTGATCTATGAGATTACGGTGGGTTTCCGTATACTGAGCGCCGCTCTTACTTAAAATATTTATGCAGCCCGATAAGGCATTATCAATAAATAGCGGATAGACCATGTATGAGGTTATCTTGTCATTATTCAACATGCACTTTTCGTCACGGTCTCTATCTTTATACAATTCGTTCTTAATAACGGTTTTCCCAAATTTTGACACATCCTCATAAAAATATCTTTCCAGGTTTGCCGTTAATTCTGTGCTTATTTGAAAGTTATGTATATTTTGCTCCAGGTCCAGTAAATAGGTATAGTATTCACCGCTCGATTCAAACCTCGATATGATACTAAAATAATCAAACTCAACGATCTTTCTGAGCTCAAGGCATAGCGCATTACAAAAATCTTTGTACGTCTGATAAGAAAGCACTAATCGGTTTATATTTTTGGCAATCTCTCGTTCCTGTTCCAGTCTTTTTAAGATACGGTCTGTATCAATCTTTTGAAACACCCTTCTGAGTATTCCCTTCAAATTTTCACAGTAAATAGGTTTCGTTATACGCTCATAAAAACCCTGGCTCAGCATCCTCATTTCTAATGTAATGTCCATATCACCCTCTTTTGTCACAGGAACTACTACGGTGTGGGGACAATACCTTTTCAAACTCTGGATGGAGACGATGTGTTTGTCGAATTCACGCTCCACATCCAGCAGAATTACATCGAAGCATTTCTTATTCTCCAGCAAGCCGTATAAATCCCGCTCATCATAAACGAAAGTTGTCTCATAGTCCTCCTGGGCAAAATAATCGCGTAAAGCAGCGTATTCTGTATCCTTGCCGCCTAGAGAAATAACAAGAATCTTTTTCGTTGTAGTAACCAGGTCATTCACCATTTTAGTATAAAAACCAATTATCGTAATAAAATTATCCCTGTATACGACTTTTTATACATTGCCACTTGCTTTTTTGCAATTAAAATATCTCCTAGGTAACGATCTCACGAATCATAGAAGCCTTTTTCCTGCCAATACCGTCCACGCAAGAAAGCTCATGCTCACCGGCCGTAATTACCTTTTCCACACTTCCAAAACGCTCTAACATCCTTTTGGCTATCCTTGGCCCTATCCCCGGCAATCCCTGAAGCATGAATAACTTCCTGGTCTGTAAGCGCCCCGGTCGTCTTCCCGGCCTCTTTAATATTTCATCGCGGCATTTGACATCCTGAATACCGGCCATTACCAATATTTCAGCAGTGCCGTCAGGTGATTTTGAAAATACCAAAGGAATCTGCCATGAAACCGACAATGAAACAATCGCTCCCTTAATCGCCTGCGGATCAATTTCATAACCAGTGTAAAATAAATCTGTACCCTCTATTATCATTAACTGAACTTCGGCATATCGCTTTAATCGGGATGCCTGAGAAAATAATCTTCCATCAATAATTGATATAACAAAGTCCTTTGTTGTTTTCCGTTCGACCGCAATATGTCTGTTTATGAGATAATCTCCAATAAACAACCTCTTTTCTTCTACCATAATGTTACTTTTACGCAATATCTCCAGAATTCCGCCGTCTCTTTCCCGATAGTCAATTTCAATGAGAATATTCATGGTAAACCCTCATGAGCCAAGGGCTCACAAAAGAGCATGAAAATATATCACCCTCCCTTAATCCCTCCCATCGAGGGAGGGAAAGTTCCCTCGCCCCTTGTGGGAGAGGGGTATTTTCGTGTCAAAGACTCCAGCATTTTACAGAAACGTAATCCGTCCTACCGGCGGATTCAGGTTTGTAAGCACCGGCGGGTTCAGGTTTGTAACCTGAACCCATGAGTTTATTTGGGTAATAACGCTCTGTGCCTCCCCCTTTATCCCCCTCACAGAGGGGGACAGGGGGAGGTCAACAATATAAAACGTGGGGTTCGGGTTGCAAACCCGAACCCGCAGAGGGTATTTTCGTGTCAAAGACTCCAGCATTTTACAGAAACGTAATCCGTCTGTCATCGAATATATGATTAACAGCGGTCACGTGTTTATCACGGGCATTGCCTGGCTCAATCTCAATCACTATTGATTCTTCCTGATCCGAAGAGGCGCGATACAAAATCTCGCCCTTCGTTCCCAAAATCTGGCTTGCGCCAATAAAGGTAAGTGATTCTTCCGAACGCTTCTCCACCCCAATACGGTTAGCGGTAACAGCAAAGACCCTGTTCTCGATACACCGCGTAATCATTGCCTGCGGACAATAAGGAAGTACAAGATTGGCGGGATGGCAGATAATGTCCGCACCTTTTAAAGCCAGGTATCTCGCCACTTCCGGAAAGAACCAATCGAAACAAATCATCATACCGATCCTTGCATGTCCAATATCATAAACCCCCAATTCGGCATTTCCCGGCTCGAACCACCTTTTCTCATGATAAAACAGATGCAGTTTCCTATAACAAGCAATAAATCCATCCGGGCCTACCAGCACGGCTGAATTATAACAACAGTCATTTTCCCGCTCAGCCAGACCAGCCACAAGATAAAGGTGTTTTTTCCTTGCCAGATTTATCAATGCTTGTGTCGTCTGTCCATCAGGGACTTTTTCAGCCAGGGCGACTGTCTCTTCTCTTGAGGTAAACTGATAACCGGTATTAAATAATTCAGGCAGCACCATCAAATCGGCATCCAGGTCATTCACCTGTAAAATGGCCTTATCTACGTTTTCACCCTTCTTGCCAAAGAGAGGGAATGTTTGCAGGAATCCTACCCTCATCTCATTTCCTTTAAGTGAAAGACAAACATCCGCTCTTTATTCAACGGACTAATAATCACAAGGATGACTTCTGCATCGGGTTCCACATAATAATTTGGGAAATCGTACTTACAAATGGCACGATAAGACGTAGATATTCTTACCCCCAGGTTAGCAGGCTTGGCATGCGTATCATTTTGTTCAATGACTGGTTGGATAGGTTTATTTTTATATAATAACACGGCGTGATAATCCTTTGTAAAATCAGAAGAATTCCCGTACAAAATGACATGAAATGACAGAACATCTTCCACTTCCAGGGGAAACCGAATTATCTCTGTCTGTGTTAATTTTCTTGACTCCAAAGCCGCCTGTTTTGCCTCATAGGCAAGTATGCTGAATTTTGTATTTAAGGCCGCCCATTCATAGCCATCGTCTGCGACGGTCATCCACTCATCAAGGAATGTAAAATAGTCCGTATCTTTATTATTTTCGCCGTACTCAATAGCCTGACTGATTTGTTCTTCGGAAAGACAGTAGTATACGGCATTTGCTTTTTCAGAAAACGCAAAAAACAGAAAAACCACCCATGGAAAAAGAAACTTTCGTATCATTTTATCCAAATAAAGCTAAAAGAATCCTTGAAATCCATATAAAACTGCCCATATAATATTAACAGAATTTGCTTATGAGAGTACAGTGGAAAAATCATGAATAATAGTAAGAAATTTATGAAGATAACATTTCTGGGGACGGGAACTTCCCACGGAATTCCCATGATTGCCTGCAATTGCAGAGTCTGCACTTCTAACGATCCAAAAAACAAACGGATGCGCACCTCTGTTCTTGTTTCTCAAAACGGATATAACATCCTCATTGACGCCACACCGGAGTTGAGACTCCAATGTATTAAAAACAATGTCACAAGACTGGACGCTGTACTCATTACACATCCCCATGCAGACCATATCTTTGGCCTGGACGATCTACGCCGATTCAATATGGTACAACGTGCAGACATCCCTATTTACGGCACTTCTGAAACCCTTGATACCATACGCAACATCTTTTCCTATGTATTTAATAACGAGCCAGACCCTGGTGGTTACAAACCACGGTTTTCTCTGAACACTATCAATGGAAATTTGAAGATAGGTGATCTTTCCATTGAGTCCATTGAGGCTATTCATGGAAACGGAGAGGTGACGGGATACAGGTTTGAGAAATTTGCTTATGTTACCGATGTCAGTGAAATCCCGGAAAAATCATTGGAAAAGCTAAAAGGATTGGATGTGCTTGTGCTTGGAGCGCTCCGTTACGTTCCTCACGTAAAACATTTCAGTATTGATCAGGCATTACACGTCGTTAAACAATTAAAGCCGCAAAAGGCATATTTTACCCATATGTGTCATGATATTGAACATGAAGAGGACAGCCATAAACTTCCGGCAGGGATTGAATTTGCCTACGACGGGCTTGAAATCGAGTTGTAATAATCAATAATTGAATCTTTAGACGCGAAAATTTTAGTACAAAAAGATACTTATACTGTTACTTCTGCTACGTTTATTTCTTCAATTGAGGAATGTTTCCGCCATTTCTTTACATAAACATAAACTATTGGTTGATCTGTCTCGCGGTTTCTCATTGATATTTCTTTGTGCCAGTTATTAAAGTCAACTTCTCCTTCAACCTGAAATATAACCAATGCATTTGCAGGTATTTTGTCTGAAAGATTTTCATTCTCCATCATGTATCTTTGGAACTCTGTCGAAATCATTGTCAGGAAATCAGTATGGTTACTCATTCATTAATTCCTTTTAGAAATTCTTTTTTATATTTTAGCCAATTTTTATTAATATCCCAATCTCCATATGTCAAAGTACTTTCAAAACTTAGATTTAACAACTTCTTTGTTTGATTCCCCTTTATATCATATTTATCCACATGTGAAAACCCATGAGAACAATCATACCTTATTGCTACTTTCCATTCGCCTTTGACCTCTATCTCTAATTGTACAGCAAAATATACAACCTTACCCTTCTCCGTTTCATGATAGTGGCGCTTCCTTACTCCATTATCAAAAACAACCACAAAATCAACTACTTTTGCCATTCACATATTGATATTAAGTAAAAACCAATTCCCATTTTTTGAAAAGAAGACAGCAGTTTTTGGAAATCAGAAAGAGCCTGCATTGACCTAGTTATCTTGCTTTTAGAATGAACCCTGTGGGGTAACCGTATATTTCACAGATTGCTGCCCCGTTGTATCAAACACATTGATTTCTATGCGATGATAATTCCCTTTGGGTAAGAAAATAAATCCACTAACCGTGTAACCCGGCGCAACCTGCTGATCCTGGAGCGCCTTGGACATTACATCCCGATTTACCACCTTTTCCACCTTGCTCTTCTCGTGCACTGCACCATAGGCGCCGCCTCCAATTCCGCCTGCAGCAGCGCCAATCATAGCGCCCTTGCCGGCATCTCCCAAAGCAGCTCCCAATGCTGCGCCTAACGCCGCACCACCGGCGCCGCCTATCAATGCCCCTTTTCCCGCGCCTCTCATCAAATCCTGTCCAACCTCTGATCCGGCGATCCTGTCTGTCGCTTGTTCTGCTGTCAGCGCCTGCCACATATTGTTATCGTAATCTACGGCAAATACCTGCCCGCGTTGGATGGTATAAACATGGTTTCCACCATTGGTATAGACAAGCAGTACCGGAAGCACGCCCGCCCTGTTGAGGTCTACACCGAAATATTGCTTGCAGCGGTCTGGATCTGAAAGTACATCAGCGCCGATAGACAATCCTACACCTGCATATTGAGGGGGTTGATACGGCGCTGCCTGACCCGGAGGGGGTGGCGGCGGTACTTGTCCCTCCACAGGAGGAGACGGCGGTAATGGTTGTCCTGCTGGCGCTGCTGGAATCGCCTGCGGTTGCGCAGGAGCGGCTACATACTGCGGTCTCGCCTGCAAAGTATAGGATGATGCCGGCCTAATAGGAACAGGTTTCGATTCGTAAGTCGCACACCCGCCAATAAAAAAGGCCGCTGACAATGTATAAATATATACCTTATTTTTCATAATCTTCCTCCATAGACAAATTAGAAGTGTATTAATATCTCTAATCACCAATTTCATAAAATATACAATTTATGGATAAAATCGTCAAGGTGATTTACACGAAGACATACTTTAAAATTATAATTGCCATCGGTGGCAAATTTTATTATCCTAGCAAAATATGAAAAAATATATCATTATCGGAATTCCGTGTCTCATCGCCATTATCATAGCATCATTTTATTCCCTTGGCAACAAAAGCGCTATTCAATATAAAACAGCAAAAATTGATACGGGCGCCATCAGCAAATACGTCACGGCGACCGGCACCATAAACCCTGTAAGAACGGTATTAATCGGGAGTCAGGTCACGGGTCTCATCTCGCAATTGTATGTTGATTTTAACTCAGTTGTTAAGGTGGGGCAAATCGTAGCGCAAATTGATCCCGTCCCTTTTGAACATCAGGTTAAAAAGGCAGAAGCCGCCCTTGCCACGGCCATAGCCTCCCTTGAAAAAGCAAAGGTGAATTCTAAAAATAACAGGAAAAATTATCTTCGGTCAAAGAAATTATTTGCCAAAAAAGTAATCTCCATCAACGACCTTGATGCGGCACGAACAACATACGAAGCCGGTATAGCCGATGAAAAATTGGCAGAATCCCAGATTTTGCAAGCCAAAGCTGCCTTAGAGATTGCAAAAACAGACTTGAAACATACGGTCATTGTGTCCCCGTTAGACGGTATTGTAATTTCCAGAGACGTCGACGTCGGACAAACGGTAGTATCCAGCTTTCAAACCCCCACCCTGTTTCATATCGCCGAGGATCTGGTTCATATGCAGGTCAATACCAATGTAGATGAAGCCGATATCGGTATGGTTAAGGTGGGACAGGACGCAAAATTTACCGTGGATTCTTTCCCGGACGATGTGTTTGAGGGTAAGGTTGTCGAGATTCGCATGTCGCCTGTCATATTCCAAAATGTTGTGACGTATAATACGTTAATTAACGTCGATAACACATCTCTTAAACTCAAACCCGGAATGACGGCAAACACTTCAATTTTAGTAGCCAGGGTCGAACATGCCTTGAGAGTGCCAAACTCCGCGCTCCGTTATACCCCATCGGAAATGTTACAAAGCGAAGCGGACAAGAAAGCCCTTACCGAGAGGAAATTTGCCAAAAAAAGCAGTTCGCACATCTGGATTTTAGACCGTGGACAACCGAAGCAGGTAGCGGTAAAGCTGGGAATAGGCGATGATAATTTTACAGAAATTTTAGAAGGCGATATAAAAGAAGGACAGGAGTCCGTGATTGCCGAAATTGCTCCTAAATCAGCAACCAAAGCCACACAGAAAGTCCCCTGGGGCAGAAGCCGGTATTAAATCAGGCCTTCAGCGGCTACATATTACCCACGAAACACTCGAAAAGACACGAAAATAATTTCGTTGCTTTCGCGTCTTTTCGTGGGCAAATTTGAAATTCCTGAACATTAAAATTATGCAAGACATAGTGTCGTTAGAGACAATTTACAAAATATACCAGATGGGAGACGTTCAGGTTACGGCTCTAAATGGGATTTCCATGACCATAAAAAAAGGGGAGTTTGTGGCCGTCATGGGGGCATCAGGGTCGGGCAAGTCCACCTTAATGAATATCCTCGGATGTCTCGATAGGCCGTCAAAAGGAAAATACTATCTGGAGGGTGTAGACGTATCACAGTTTTCAAAAAATGAATTAGCCGATATTCGCAATAAAAAGCTGGGATTTGTGTTTCAGAGTTTTAATCTTTTAAGTCGAACCACCGTACTGGAAAATATTGAACTTCCTCTCATCTATAGTAAGAAATTATCCAGGATAGACAGAGACAGGATCGATCAGATAATGGCAACTCTGGGTCTTATGGAATTTCAAAGACATTATCCCAATCAATTATCGGGCGGACAGCAACAGCGCGTTGCCATTGCACGGGCGATCGTCAGCAACCCCGCCTTACTCCTTGCCGACGAACCTACAGGAAACCTTGACAGTGTTACCAGCACGGAAGTCATGAACGTGCTTAATGACCTCAACCATA